>Ga0180429_10005206_pt1 | contig 10335 bp, 12 predicted proteins | sample SS_ome_FD_132428 | JGI IMG/M metagenome (GOLD analysis project Ga0180429, IMG submission 132428) | Hypersaline lake sediment archaeal communities from the Salton Sea, California, USA - SS_1_S_1 metaG | ecosystem: Environmental > Aquatic > Non-marine Saline and Alkaline > Hypersaline > Sediment ...
TCAGTTCTCCGAAGGGCAGATGCCCACGGGAGAACAGATGGAAAATATGATGAAACAGGTTCAGGAAATGATGAAAAACATGCAACAGCAATAACAAGGAGGCGTCATGAGAATCATACCGCAGAAGATCATGTGTGCCGTTGATTTCAGCGAGTTCACCAACCTGACCCTGTCCTATGGCCAGGCCCTGGCAAAAGAGTACGGCGCGCAACTCACCTTGTGCCATGTGGTGTCCAACATGGTGCTGATGTCCTCTGCCGGACAGGCCTACATCGCGTCTGAAAAAATCGAGGCGGAACGGCGGCAGGATGCGGCATCCCGGCTGGAAGAGATTGCCAAAACCCTGGATATGGATTGTGACACCCTGGTATCCACGGGACATCCGGCGGATGAAATGGCCCGGATCGCCGAAGAGACCGGTGTGGACATGGTGGTGGCCGCCACCCACGGGGGATCGGGCGTCAAGCGGTTCCTGGTGGGGTCGGTCACGGAACGGCTGGTAAAGATCCTGACCTGTCCGGTGATGGTGCTCCACGGGGATGCGGAGCCCGATGTTCTGCCCGGAGACCGGAAAACGCTGGTGAACAAAATTCTGGTGGGGTGCGATTTTTCCCCGGACTCCGGTCTGGCGTTTCAGTACGGCCTGAGCCTGGCCCAGGAATTTGAAACCGAGCTGTTTCTGGCCCATGTGATCCGGCCCACGGAACATGTGGAATTTTCCAGTGCCGATTATATCAAGGTCCAGGAAGGGGATTACCTGGGCTGGAACCGGACCGATTACCTGGGACTGACCAAGCATGCCAACGAACCGGACGCACAGCGCAAAGACGCATTGAAAAAGCGGCTGGAACGGCAGCTGGAACGGATGGTGCCCGAAGACAGCCGGCACTGGTGCACCCCTGTCACTGCGGTCCTGGAAGGAGAGCCTTACCAGGAACTGCTGTCATTTGCCAAAAAAAATCAGGTGGATTTGATCGTTTTAGGGGTCCGGGGTCACAGCCTGCTGGAGAAATTTCTGGTGGGGTCCACCACCGACCGGGTGATCAGCCGGTCGGACTGCCCGGTCCTGGCGGTCCGGCAGACCGATACCGGCACCCAATAAAAAATTCATGTCATTTTCGGGCAGGGTATGATATTTATCTCCAGACAACATAACAACGAATGAACATATATTTATATCCAAGGAGCTGACTTATGTCTGGATTCACCCCGAACGCGCGTCCCCTTCTCATCGGCAGCCTGCCCCTGGAGGACCATTCCAAAGCCCTGGACCTGGTGTTTGGGCACACCCCGGAGATCCCTTTGTGGGTGCAGCTGCCCAGGTTCAAGGAAGAAGGAATGATCCGTCAGTTCATGTACGGGCTTCCGGGCGTGGCTGAAAAAGAGGGCACCTTGTTTATCGACACCAAAGATCCGGCGTTTGACGAGCAATTTGTTCAATTTTTTGAGGACTATCTTTCCCTGTCTGAACCGGACCCGGATTTTCAGGCATCCCGGTTCGCGTTCACCCCTTTGACCGGCAAGGGTTTTTCAAGTTTTCTGGAACGGGTGGACAAAGACCCCGGACGGTTTGCCGCGCTCAAAGGCCAGGTCACCGGCCCCATCACCTTCTGCACCGCGGTCAAGGATGAAAGGGAGCGCGATATTTTCTACAATGACCAGTTGCGGGATGCAGCCGTGAAGCGCCTGGCCATGAATGCCAGATGGCAGGCAAAGGAGTTTGCCAGACGGGGCGCTACCCCCATTGTTTTTCTGGATGAACCGGCATTGGCCGGATTCGGCACCTCCGCCTACATCACCATCACCCGGGCTGACGTCCAGGCCTGTATCGATGAAATCGTTCAGGAGATTCATGCGGAAAACGGCCTGGCCGGGGTTCATGTGTGCGCCAATACCGAGTGGGACCTGCTGCTGGACACATCTATCGACATCATCTCATTTGACGCGTTTTCCTATTTTGACAAATTTATTCTGTACCCCAAAGCGATCAAAAAATTTGTAGAGCGCGGCGGCATCCTGGCCTGGGGGATTGTGCCCACATCCGATGCCGATCTGATCGCTCAACAGACCAGTGACGGGCTGACCGAAAAACTGGCGGACCAGATGCGGCAGGTGACGAAACTGGGCATCCCCGAAAAAACCGTCATGGCCCAGTCCTTTGTGACCCCCAGCTGCGGTACCGGCTCCCTGGACCCGGCATCCGCCACCCGGGTCCTGGCACTCACCAGCACCGTGTCTGAAAAAATCCGGGCCCGCTAAAACTCAGACATCAGGTGTTTTCCCGGGCCGCCTCGGCCCGGAAATCCCCTGCTTTCCGTTCACAGGTTTCAAAATACCGGGGATACGCCTGTTTCATGGCGGCCAGAGCCCGATCCCAGGGCAGGTCTTCAAAGCTGCCGTGTTCGGTCACATACTCCATGTGCCGGTTGCCCAGATTATCAAAGGGGTGAAAAATCGAGTCACACGTCCCGTCAAATTCCAGGGGCTTGACATTGAACGCCTCGCACAGGCTCAAATTAAATGCCGGGGTGGCCTTGACCCATTTGCCATCCAGATAGATTTCCGTAAACCCGTGCCACACGAACAGATCGGTTTCCATCAACGCCTTGAGCCGTTCGGTGTTCAAATGGTTTTTCACATCTGCAAACCCCAGCCGGGCCGGTATCCCCCGGCTTCGAAGGCAGGCGGCCAGCAGCACGGCCTTGGCCACACAGTATCCTTGTTTTTTCGCCAGCACCGCACTGGCCTTGATGCTGGAATTCTTCGGTTCGATACTGTAAGGGTTGTACCGGATCAGATCCCTCACCGCGTAGTACAGGCGGACAGCCCGTTCTTTGTCGGTGGTGCCGGTTCCGGCATGTTTTTTTGAAAATGCCGCAATTTCCGGATGATCCTTGTCGATAAAATAGGTGGCGGAAAGATAGCGGGACATAAAACACTCCTTTTTTTCACTGTCAGCACGCCTGTGTCCGATAGGCTGAATCCCGAAAGATAGCTGCACAAGACTGCCGGGCGGTCTTCAGGTGGCCAGCAGCACCTCGTCATTTTCAAAGGCCTTTTTCCGGATATCCGCAAACTTCTGAATCAGGGCTTCCCGGGTCAGGGACTGCTTCTCCTCGCCTTTGACATCCACGATGATCTCGCCGGCATCCATCATGATCAGGCGGTTGCCGAACTCGATGGCATGATTCATGTTGTGGGTAACCATGAGCGTGGTCAAAGACCGCTCCTGAATGACCCGCTGGGTCTGTTCCATGACCATGGCCGCGTTGCTGGGATCCAGGGCTGCCGTGTGTTCGTCCAGAAGCAGGATATCCGGGCCGGACAGCACCGTCATCAACAGCGTCAGGGCCTGACGCTGCCCCCCGGACAACGAGGAGACATTCACTTTCATGCGGGTTTCCAGCCCCATGTCCAGGGTCTTGACCCGTTCGGCGAATTTCCGGCGCATGGTCCGGTTCAGGCTGATTTTGGGCCACCGGAATCCCTTTTTGGCCGTGATCATCATATTGTCTTCAATGGTCATGTTGGAGGCGGTACCGGCCAGCGGGTCCTGGAAGATCCGGCCGATGTGCATGGCCCGGCGGTACTCGGGCTCGAATGTCACCTGCCGGCCCTTGATCCGGATCTCACCGGCACTGGGAAACACCGCCCCGGAGATCAGGTTGAACAGCGTGGTTTTACCGGCCCCGTTGCTGCCGATAATGGTGATGAAATCCCCGGCATCCACGGTCAGCGACAGATTGCGGATCACGGTTTTCGCCCCGGGGGTGCCGGGATTGAAGGTCTTGGTGACGGCATCCAGTTCGATCATGCATCCCCCTTTGCCCTGAGACGTTTGTAATTGGACACCGCCAGGGAAATGATGATCAGCAACCCGGTGATCAGCTTCAGGTCGTTGGGGGTCATGTTGATATAGTACCCGTAGTAACGGCCCAGATACATGATGGCCTTGAACAGGATCGCCCCCAGGATCACCCGCAGGGTCAGGGCCCAGATCCGGTTGGACCTGAGCAGAAACTCTCCGAGCATGACCGAGGCCAGGCCTGACACCACGATGCCCTGGCCCAGGTTCACGTCGGCAAACCCCTGATACTGGGCCGCAAACGCGCCGGACAACGCCACCAGTCCGTTGGAAAGTCCCACGCCGATGAGCTTGAGCGTGGCCGGATTCACCCCCTGGACCCGGACCATCTGTTCGTTGTTCCCAAGTGCCCCGAACACCAGACCCAGGTCGGTGTGAAAAAACAGGTCCAGGGCCAGTTTCAACCCCAGCAACACCAGGATGAAAAAAATCAGTGAGGCGACCTCCGGAGACAGAATCCCTTCACAGGCCCTCTGGACACGTGAAAGAAGGGTTTCCACCCGGAGCAGGGGCAGGTTGGCCCGGTTGGACAGAATCCGGATATTCACCGAATACAGCATGGTCATGGTGAGAATCCCGGCCAGCAGATGGGGCACCTTGAGCTTGTTGTGGATGGCCGCCGTCACAAACCCGGCCCCGACCCCGCCGCCAAACGCCAGCATCAGCCCGTTCAAAGGATGAATCCCGGCATGGAGACTGGTGGCCATGATCACGGCCCCCATGGGAAACGACCCGTCCACGGTCAGGTCGGGGAAATCCAGAATCCGGAAGGTAAAAAACACCCCCAGGGCCATGATGGCATAAATCAGGCCTTCGACAAAAATGCCTTCAATCATTCAGATCGCCTGTTACCGGACCGTGAGTTTGCCGTTTTCGATCACCTTGTTGGCTGTCTCCAGGATCTCCTCGGGAATGGCCAGCCCCAGCTTTTCCGCCACATCCAGGTTGATCAGCAGGTCCACATCCCCCTGTTCGGTCATGTACACCGTGGGAATGTCGATCGGATCCGCTCCCTCCAGGATGTCCGCTGCCAGCCGCCCCGTGACCCGGCCCATCTTGTAGTAGTCGAATCCCCAGGCCGCCAAGACATCGTTGGTCTCGGCCGAACTGGGATCTGCGGACATGACCGGGATGTTGTGGCGCATGGCCACCTGGGTCACGGCCGCCAGCGCGGAAAACACCGTGTTGTCATTGCTCAGATAGATACCGTCCACCCGGGATGCAATGGTCTGAACCGCCTGTTTGACCTCGGCGGAATTGGTCACCGTGGTTTCCACGAATTCGATGCCCAGATCCCTGCACACCTGCCGGGCGATTTCCGCCAGTGCCACGGCATTGGCCTCGCTGGAGCTGTAGACATGGCCCAGTTTCACCAGCGGTTTGATCCGGTTGAGCAGCATGATCTGTTCTTTCACCGGGGTCATGTCCGATGTACCGGTCACCCCTTTTTCCCCTTTTTTGACCGATGCCACCAAGCCGGCCCCTTCCGGATCGGTCACCGCGCAGAACAGCACCGGCCGGTCCTTGATGGCGTTCACCAGGGCCTGGGCTGTCGGGGTGGCGATGCCCACGGCAATGTCCACGTTTTCGGACTTGAACTTCTGGGCGATGGAAGCGGCCGTGGACATCTCACCGTTGGCATTCTGAAGATCGAACCGGGCCTGAGGAAACCGTTCTTTGACCCCGTCCTGCACTCCCTGCTCCAGGGCGTCCAGGGCCGGGTGGGCCACGATTTTGGAAATCCCGATCAACACATCGTCTTTGGCCTGGACCTGGGAAAATCCAGCCAGCCCCATTACGAGCCCCACAACAATCAAACTTATCAATTTTTTCATGGTTATTGTCCCCTGTTAAAAAGATGATCATACAAGCCGGCGTTTTACCGGCCCCACAGAACCGGATCTCCGGCTGTCATGCCAGCACATGCTGCCTACCTATTTTATAACGGTACCCGGAAAAAGCAAGGCACAAATCCCAGACCGGTCATTCATTGGATATGCTATTGTCCCGTCTGTGAATCGGTCACCGGTTCCCATTGCTCAATGGCTTTTTTCAATTGCTGTTTCAACCTGTCTTTTGCCGGCACCGACTGCTCAAACACCTCCTGGGCCCGGTAAAATTCCAACGCCCGGATATCGACCACCGGCACCGATATATACACGTCAGGCTCCCGGTGCCGGCGTTTTTCATTCATGATGGCCGCCTGCATGACCTTGACGGAATTGAAAACCGTTTCAAAATAACCGGGAATTCCGGATGCCGGTGGTGTGCGTTCACCGGTAACATCGATGCCGATGACGATATCACAACGGTCTGTCAAAAGGTCATACGGAACCGGATTGCACGTGCCGCCGTCGATCAGAACCCGGCCGTCCCGGCGCACCGGTTCAAACACCCCCGGAATTGCCATGCTCGCTTTGATGGCGGACATCAGGTCCCCGGAAGTCAGCACGATCTGTTCTCTGGCCCAGAGATCTGCAGACACAATATGGATGGGGGTACCCAGCTCTTCAAAGGTCTTTTTCTTCAGTGTCTCAGACATGAATGCCAGAAACCCGTCCGCACTGACCAGTCCGCCGTTCCCCAGTTCAATTTCCACGAAATCGATCCATTCCAGGGCACGTCCGCCAAAAAGCCGGCTGAACGGCTCTTCCTGATCTGAGAGCACAAATCGCTCCACAAGGTCCCGGATCTCCCTGCCGGACATGCCGGCCGCATACAGGGAGCCGACAATCGCGCCGATACTGCTTCCAGCAATGCACGCCACCTGGATCCCCATGTCATCCAGCGCCTCAAGCATCAGAATATGGGCCAGGCCATTGGCCCCGCCGGCACCCAGCGCGATCCCGATGGACGGCTGTCCGTGCCTCAACCCTTCAGCCCCGTCCTGGTTCACCGTTTCCCCGGCCATGACCGTCCCCGCCCCCTTCAGCAGAGAGACCCCCGGCAGAAACGCCGCCATCAGGCCCAGAAACCGTCGCCTGGAGCAGCTCTTTTCAGACATGGGCAACTCCTCTTTCATTCTGCAGCTGTTTTCATATGTCTATCCAGCCCGGCAAAAAAACTGGTAACAAGTGCTTCCTATCAATATTTCAAATATCTGTAAAGCTGTTTAAAGGGCTCTTTGCCCGGTATCGGACACAATCAAATCAGGGGGCAGATAGTCAAGTACCTCCGGCAAAGCCAAAGGTACTTGACTATCCCTGCATGAATTTTCTGAGGCTGAATACATTTATGATACCCATACTGTTCAAAACTTGATATGGTCATTCAACTGAAAAATGCAGATCAACTGACGCAACATGTTCAGAAATCTGAACTGAATCTGCTAAGCGCCGAAAGGAAAAAATCATCATGTATTTACTTGTAAACGTATTGGAGCAGACAGAACACCTCCCCGCCATTCTCGAAGAATTTGCCCGATTGAATATCAAGGGATCGACTGTGATCAACAGCACGGGCATGGGGCGGGTCCTTATGCAAGTCGGTGCAGCCACACCGGGCATCGAAGGGATTAAAAAAACATTGAGAAACATGGAACCGTCAAATAAAATGATTTTTACCGTGGTTAAGGACAAAGAGACCCTCGATAAAGCGACAGGTATCGTGAAATCTCTCTGTGGGGACCTTGCTGAACCAGGAAAGGGCATATTGTTTGCACTTCCGTTGAGTTTTGTCGATGGATTGTCTGATTGAGTGATAAAGAAAACCGAGTGGTTTTCATGCCCAACCAGGGTATTGGTTGTAAAGGGGCATCATGTGGCTAAACGCGTCCTGCCTTCTTGAATTTCACTCTTCGGTTCCAACCCCGTTTTTACTGATGCTTCGTCCCCGTAGTGGCTGGCACCAGTGGATTGCACGCGAAGAGTATATTTTATCGCCCAGTGTACCGGCGGTAGAGTTCACAGATTCGTTCGGCAATCTGTGTCAACGATTGGTTGCGCCTGCCGGGCATTTTTCAGTCAGTACATCCGTTGATATCGAAACGGTGGAAGCATCCGACACAGCCCCTGGCGCCCCGTTTGTCGAAGTGCAGCACCTGCCCGATGATGTTCTGCCTTTCCTGTATCCAAGCCGTTATTGTGAATCGGATCGTTTTACGGAAATGGCGGCATCGGTCGCAACAGGCAGGGCTGCCGGATACGATCAATGCCATGCAATTGTTGATTATATCCGCGATTCGATACGGTATGCACCAGGTCTCGGACAGCAGATAATAAGTGCCTCCGAGGTAAACCAGCTTGGGCACGGCGTCTGCCGGGACATGGCCCATCTGGGTATCGCTTGTTGCCGGGCGCTGTCAATACCTGCCCGCATGGTAGTGGGTTACTTTGAGACGCTTGAACCAATGGATCTGCACGCCTGGTTCGAGGCATATGTTGGAAACCGGTGGTACACATTCGATCCGACACGGTCCGATCTGAACGGGGGGCGTATCGCGATCGCTTTTGGCAGAGATGCTGCCGATGTTGCCATTTATACCCAGTTCGGCAATCCAGTGGAACTGTTGAACATGAACGTCCAGGTTCAACGGATACGATGTTCTCAGGCCACAATGTCATAACAGAGGTGCTTTTAAAATAATCTTATAATTGTTGCAGGCGGCAAGGCATGGAATATCGGCTAATGACTGAAAAATAAAAAAGGAAGGTGCAGTATGAAAAAATCCATCGGCGCAAAAACCATTTTATATCCCACGCCGGTATTGATCGTGGGGACCTATGACAAGGACGGTAAACCCAATGCCATGACTGCGGCCTGGGGCGGGATCTGCTGTTCCAGCCCGCCGTGCGTGACCGTGTCTTTGAGAAAAGCGACCTACAGCTACCAGTGTCTGGTTGACAGCGGCGCCTACACCCTGAGCATCCCTTCAGAAACCTATGTGGAAGCTGCCGATTATCTGGGCATGGCATCCGGAAAAACCGAAGACAAGTTCAACGCCGCCGGCCTGACCCCGGTCAAAAGCGACCAGGTCAATGCCCCGTATGTCAAGGAGTTTCCTCTGGTTCTGGAATGCAAATTGATACACACCCTGGAGATCGGTCTGCACACCCAGTTTGTCGGGGAAATTGTGGACATCAAGGCGGATGAATCCGTCCTGGCGGAAAACGGAATGCCCGACATTGAAAAAGTGAGACCGATTTTGTATGCCACCGCTGAAAAAGCGTATTTCAGTGTCGGTAAAAAAATCGGGGATGCGTTCTCCATCGGCAAGCGCCTCAGATAAGCGCGGAAACCGTTTCGGTTCATTCGGCACATCCGGACGTGCACACCGAAGAAGTGCACTGTCTGGAGTTTTTCCAGATATTATATCCCATCAGGCCGGCCAGCAAGGCTGCGGCAGGGATTTGAATCCAGGCCGGCACGATTTCCGCTGCCTGCCCCACCACGGCGCCGGCGCGGATGCCCATGAACTCATATACCGCATCCACAAAGACCCCCATGGCCAGGGATGTGACGGCGATCATGGACAGATAGATCACCAGGGTCCGGGTATTGAAAATCGTTCTCACCAGATTGATGGTGGCGGCATTGGTGGCCGGCCCGGCCAGCAGAAAAACCAGGGCAGCCCCGGGATTGAGCCCTTTGAGAATCAGGGCCGCGGCAATGGGGGTGGAGGCGGTGGCGCACACGTACATGGGAATCCCGGCGGCCAGCATGATCAGCATGGAAACGAACCGGTGATCATTGGCCCAGACCGTCAGATCTTCCGGGAAAAAAAAGGTGATCACGCCGGCAATGAGAATCCCGACGGCAAAGGGTTTTGCAATATCGCTCACCAGTTCGCCAAAGGCATATCTCATGCCGGTGACACACCGGGAAAAAAAAGACGGTAATTGTGTTGGTCCACCTGCACGGGTGGCTTGGGAACACCCTCACCCGCCGGATGGTTTGGGGTCGATCCTGTCCGCCGAGGGACGGTCCTTACCAAAAAAATTCTGGGCGATTCCTGTGGAGACCGCCGTGATAAATGCAGCCACCGGCCGGATCACGGTCATGACCGGATCCAGCATGGCCCAGGACACGGCAATGGAATCCACCCCGGTTTCCGGCGTGGATATCATGAACGACAGGGCCGCCCCGCTGTTGGCCCCCTGTTTTTTCAGGCCCGCGGCCACCGGCACCACCCCGCAGGAACAAAGCGGCAAGGGAATGCCGAAAAAGGCGGCCAGGAGCACGGGTTTGATTTTGCCTTTTCCCAGGTATCGTCTGATTTTCTCCGGTTTGAAAAACAGATACAGCAGACCGGCAACAAAAAATCCGAACAGCATATACACGGCCACATCCAGATACAGCTGCCAGGCTTCTTTCAATATGTCATATATGATTGTCATTTTAGAAAAATCCTTTTCAACACTGTGTGACATGGGCCAGGCTCATGCGGATCAAAGAGACCACATGGTCGTCATTGATCGAATAATACATGACTTTCCCCTCCCTGCGGTTTTTCACAATTTTCATGGTTCTCA
>Ga0180429_10005207_pt1 | contig 10334 bp, 10 predicted proteins | sample SS_ome_FD_132428 | JGI IMG/M metagenome (GOLD analysis project Ga0180429, IMG submission 132428) | Hypersaline lake sediment archaeal communities from the Salton Sea, California, USA - SS_1_S_1 metaG | ecosystem: Environmental > Aquatic > Non-marine Saline and Alkaline > Hypersaline > Sediment ...
CCGGCCCGCAGCACGCCTGCGTGCGGGTCGTGCCGGTTGCGAAAGCAAGGCTGCCCTCGCCGGTGCGACTCGCGTCGGCTGCGGCCGCTCGCCGATCCCACAGGAGTCGGTCGGTGATACGGCTTGGGAAACGACCGCGCCGCGGGTGCCCGCGGGGCGGCCGGCCGCAGGCGGGCAGGGATCGCCCGTTTGAGCGTCAGGGAAAGCGATGACATCGAAGCGAAGCCGTAGCACCGCCCCCCGCGGGTCGGCAGGGCGTTGGTTCGTCGCCGCGGCGGCGATCCTCGCGATTTGGCCGACCGCCGCGATGCCCCAAACGCCCCGTGCCTGGGCCGGGTCGGCCGATGCCGCCACCGATCAGCCGCCCCTGCGAATCGCCCGCGGCGAGTCTGCGGCCGACGTGGTCGAGGCTCCGGCCGCCGCTGAATCCGTCGGTGCCGCCGACGATGGCAAGCTGATTCCCACCGGCAACCTGCTCGCGGTGGTCATCGACGGCGGGATCCTGATGGTGCCGCTGTTGGGCTGCTCCTTCGTGCTCGCCGTCTTCGGTATCGAGAGGCTCGTCGCCTTGCGGCGGGGACGGGTCGTGCCGCAGCTGTTCGTGGAGCGGTTTCAAGAGCAGCTCGAGGCCGGTGAGCTGTCGCGGGACGAAGCGCTTGACGCCTGCGAGGCCAACCGGAGCCCGGTCGCCTCGGTCTTCGCGGCGGCGGTTCGTCGCTGGGGCAGGCCCGCGGTGGAGATCGAGCAGGCGGTGATCGATGCGGCCGAGCGGGAAATCAGTCATCTTGCCCGCTACCGTCGCGTGTTCCATGCGGTGGCCACGGTGGGGCCGCTGCTGGGCCTTCTGGGCACCGTCTTCGGGCTGATCAGGTCGTTCAACGACGTGGCCTCCGCCGGCGCGATGGGCCGGCCCGACCTGTTGGCCAAGGGCTTCGGCGAGGCCCTGATCACCACGGCGATGGGCCTGCTCGTGGCGATTCCAGCGATGATTCTCCATTCGTGGTTCACCAGCCGTGTCGATCGCCTCTCGATGAGGATCGACGAGGCCGCCCAGCGGGTCGTGCACGTCGTCTCGCTCGAGGCAGCCTCCGAGAACCGCCGTGGCCGAGGGAAACAGGCCGCCTGATCCGAGTTCGCCCCCGGGAGGGGTGCCATGCCGCTTGCACGACTCAGGGACCACGAGGAGCCGGCGCCCAATCTCACGCCGATGATCGACGTGGTGCTGGTGCTCACGATCTTCTTCATGTGCGCCACCCGCTTCTCGGGCGATGAGCGGCAGTTCGACCTCGAACTGCCGAGTGTCTCATCCGCGCTGCCGGTGGCGGCGTCCCGGCCGCAGCTGCTGGAGGTCACTGCCGAGGGCGACGTGCGGCTCGCCGGTGAGGAGATGCCGCTGAAGGACCTGCCGCGACGTCTGACCGAACTGCGAACGGCCCGGCCGGATGTGAGTTTGCTGATCCGGGGTGACCGGGCCGTCTCGCACGGGCGGATGGCCGAGGTCTACGAGGCCTGCCGTCTGGCCGACATCCGCAGGCTGGGCATCTCCGTGAAGTCGCGGGCCGGCGGGCCGAAAGTGGTTCGCTAGCAGTTTCTTCCGAAGGGGTCGCGGGTTTTTGGTGTCCTCCGGCCCTCGGGGCAGTTCGAGCGAGAGCCGGCGAAGAGGAGTTCCAGGATGCACGGTGGCTGGATCATCGCGGGGCTGGTGCTGGCAGCGGGGCTGATCGCCCTGCTGGCGGTGGCGCAGTCGCGGTGGCTGCAGTCAAACACGCTCAAAAAATGCGTCGTGCTCTCCGTCGGAGTTCATCTGCTTCTGGCGATGCTTGCCGCGGTGATCGGTTCGATCCGGCCAGCGTCGTGGGGCCGGGCGGAGGAGGGACGCATGACGATGGTGATGGTCGTTTCCGACGAGCCGGTCGGACCGATCGAGGCCTCGACCGACGACGCCCCTGCCGCCGCCGAGGAGCCCGAGGCCACGGTCGAGCGTTCTGCGGATCCCGCCGCGTCCGCCGCGGCGAGCGACTGGGCCGATCCGGCGGCCGAACCGGCCCTGCCCGACGACGAGCCGCTGCCTGAGGACACCGCGGAGAACTCCGACGACTCCCGCGATGCAAGTGACATCGTGCCCCTGCTCGAGGCCGCGGTGGCCACGGCGGCCGCCGGGGCGAGCCAAGGCCAGCCCGCCGTTGCCGATGTCGCCCCTTCCGCGGCCGATGGCTATGCCGACCGCTTCGGTCACCGCAGGGCCGCGGCCGCAGCGGCCCGTGGAGGGTCCCAGCAGACCGAACAGGCCGTGCGGGCCGGCCTGGGCTGGCTGGCCCGGGCCCAGTCGGCTGACGGCCGCTGGGATGCCGACCGTCACGGTGGCGGGCTGGAGCGGAGCCTGCAGGGCCACCACCGCCGCGGTGCCGGCAGCCGCAGTGACCATGGCGTGACCGGGCTGGCCCTGTTGGCGATGCTCGGGGCGGGCAACACCCACCGCGTGGGCGAGCATGCCGAATCGGTGGACCATGGCCTGCGGTTTCTGCTGGAGCATCAACGAGCCGACGGCTCGCTCGCCGGAGATGCCGAGTTCTTCGCATCGCTCTACTGCCACGGCATGGCCACGATCGCATTGGCCGAGGCGGCGGCGATGTCCGGCGACGCATCGCTCCTCCCGCCGCTGCGAAAGGCGATCGATTACACGCTCTCGATGCAGAGCCCCGCCACGGGTGGCTGGCGATACGCCCGCGGCGATGCCGGCGACACGAGCCAACTCGGCTGGCAGGTGATGGCCCTGCACGCAGCGCACGCCGCGGGCATCGGCGGACTCGAGGAGGCCGAGTCGAGGGCCAGGGTGTTCCTGCAGCGGGTCTCTTCCGGGGCCGCCGGCGGGCTGGCTGCCTACCGGGCCGGCGAGCGGCCGAGCGTGGCGATGACCGCCGAGGCGCTCTTCTGCCGGCTTCTGCTTGGGATTGATGTCCGGCATCCGGCCGTGGCCGAGGCAATCGAGGTCATCAGCCGCCAGCCTCCCGACCCGGCGCGACCCAATGCCTACACCTGGTACTACGCGACCCTCGCCTCGTTCCATGCCGGCGGCCCGCAGTGGGAACGGTTCAACCGGCGGATGGTCTCGGCGGTCACGAGCTTGCAGCGTCGGGAGGCCGGCCCGCTCGATGGCAGCTGGGATCCCGACCCGGTGTGGGGTGGCCACGGGGGCCGTGTCTATTCCACGGCGATGTCGAGCTTGACCCTCGAGGTCTATTACCGCTACCGGCCCCTTTGTGCCGCGGAAGCCCGCGTCGCCTCGGTGATGGACGAACGGGCCCCCGAATGAGCCAGCGACATCGCTGCGGTTTGACCGGGGTGGACGCGAGACTATACTGTACAGAGTGCAAGTGCGGCTCCGGGCGTGCTGCGGGCGTGCTGCCTGCAAAGTGCACTTCGCCGCCAGACCCTCCGCAAGGAACCACCGCCCGTGACACCGTTTTCCAGCCACCCTGCGACCTTTGGGCTCGCCGCCTTCGAGCCGATGGTCGCTTTCATGGGCCTCGGCACCGTGGAACTGCTCGTCGTGTCGGGCGTGATTCTCTTGTTGTTTGGCTCGAGGCTGCCGAGTGTGATGCGGTCGCTCGGCCAGGGTATCGTGGAGTTCAAGCGGGGTGTGCAGGGCATCGAAGAGGATGCCAAACACGAGACCACTCCCCGGGAGTAAGAGGCCTCGAAACGACCGATATGTTCGGCCTTGGACCGCTTGAAATCTGTGTGATCGGCGCGATTGCCGTGATGCTCTACGGCAAGCGTCTGCCGGAGGTCGGCCGCTCGGTCGGCCAGGGCATCGGCGAGCTACGGCGGTCGATGCAGTCGCTCTCAAAGGAGATGGACATCGCCGGTGCGATCCGTGGCGAGTCCCCGGCTCCGGCTCGGCCGACCCTCCGGCGGGCCGAGGACGACGAACAGGCTGCCGGGCCGCGGTTCGACCCGCCTGCCTGAGCGACCGGCAGCTCGCGAGGCCGGGAGCCCTGCCCGGGCGGCCGATGGGATTCCGCCGGGGGTGTGTTAGACTTTGGCGAAACAGGGCGGCTAGCTCAGTTGGTTAGAGCGCTACGTTCACACCGTAGAGGTCACAGGTTCGAATCCTGTGCCGCCCATTTCCGGGTGCTGGGTCGGCCGGGAAAGACAGTTTCCGACCCGCAAAGAATGCGGGGTTGTTGCCCGTTCGGGAGGAACCTGCTACTCTCCCCCAAGTTTGCCGACCTTCGTCTGCACGAGAGTCCGTGGGGCTGCGGCGTGTGCGGTTCGACGAGAGTCGTCCATGAGTTCTGTTCGAGTCAGCCCCCAGGATCCTGAGGTTTGATTTTTATGTCCCGGAAGATTTACGTGGGGAACCTTCCCTGGTCCACCACGTCCTCCGATCTGGAGGCGATGTTTGCACCGCATGGCACCGTTCGCTCTGCGGAAGTGATCTCCGATCGCGAGACCGGACGTTCCCGAGGATTCGGGTTCGTCGAGATGGAAAGTGACGAGGGGTCGCAGGCGGCGATCGACGCCCTCAATGGGCAGGAGATCAACGGTCGTCCGTTGACGGTCAATGAAGCCCGTGAGCGGACGCCGCGTCCTGGTGGCGGTGGCGGACGTCCAGGAAGGGGATTCGGTGGCGGCGGCGGTGGCGGTGGTTACCGCGGCGGTGGCGGCTACTGATCGTGTCCCCGAGGGGGTCGAGGTCGCCCCGCGATCGAGACCTCGCCGGCCAATCTGGGCCGTCCGTTCCGATCCACCCGTGGTCGGTCCGGACGGCCTTTTCGCTTCGTCCGCCCAAGGGGGCCTCGCCCGGCGGAGCGGTGTTCGGTACGATTCATCTCTCACGATTCATCTCGACCTTCCCATTCCCCAACCTGCAGCGAGTCTCCATGCCTCCCCCCCGCTCACGACATGCCAAGGCCTCGAGGCGAAAGGCCAAGGCCAAGCCCAAGGCCAAGAAGAGGGATCCGATCTTCATCGACGGCGAGCGTCCCCGTCCGATGTACGTCGACTACAAGGACCTCGATCTGCTCGGCAAGTTCGTCAACCGGCAAGGCAAGCTGATCTCGCGTCGCAAGAGCGGCTGCGTGGCGGCGAGCCAGCATGCGGTGACACGGGCGGTCAAGCGGGCCCGGTTCATGGCCCTTCTGCCCTACGTGACCGAGTAGCCGTCGGAGGAGTCGGCCGTGGGGGGCTCCCCGCCATCCCCGTTGACGCCCCCCTTCTCCACCCGCCGCCGGGTGGAGTTTCGCGATACTGACGCGGCGGGCATCGTTCACTTCAGCGTGTTCTTCGTCTGGATGGAGGCGGCCGAGCATGCCCTCTTGCGGGAGGCCGGTGTGCCACTGGTGGTTACCCATGACGACGGCTCGCTCTCGAGCTGGCCAAGGGTCTCTGCCGGCTGTGACTACCGCTCGCCGGTTCGCTTTGGTGACGAGGTCGACATCGGGGTGGCAATCGAGGCGGTGGGCCGGGCGAGCGTGACCTACGCATTCACGTTCAGCAGTCGCGGGCTGCCTGTGGCGACCGGCAGAATCGTGGCGGTGCACTGCCGCATCCGTGGCGGGGCGGCGGAGCCCGAGCCGATGCCCGACGAGCTGGCCCGCCGGCTCGAGCGATTCGGGCATTCAGCCGGCGACGGGCCCGACCGCGGCGAATTGTGAGTCGGCCATGCTCGAGGCGACCGCGATCGCGAAGTCCTACCCGAACGCAGGCGGAGAGCTGTGGGCGGTTCGCGAGGCGTCGCTGCGGCTGGCCGCCGGCGGACGGCTGGCCATCATGGGCCCGAGCGGCTCCGGCAAGAGCACCCTCCTGGCGATGCTCGGGGGGCTCGAGGAGCCCTCCGCCGGTAGCGTGCGGCTCGATGGCGAGGACCCTTTTGGTGGTTCGGCCGATGCCCGAGCCGCCTTCCGCAACCGCCATGTCGGCTTTGTCTTCCAGGAACATCGCCTGCTCGCAGGCTGCACGGCGCTGGACAACGTGCTCGTGCCGGCACTGGCGACCGGTCGTCTGCCGGCCGGGATGGAGGCCCGCGGCCGCGAACTCTTGGCGAGGGTCGGCCTCGCCGACCGCGGCGGCCATCTGCCGGGTGAGCTTTCCGGCGGTGAACGGCAGCGTGTGGCGGTGGCCCGTGCGATGCTCCTGGCCCCACGGCTGCTGCTGGCCGACGAGCCGACCGGTCAGCTCGACTCACGCACGGCCGCGGGGATCACCGATCTGCTCGTCGAGATGGCCGTCGAATCCGGCGGGATGCTCGTGGTGGTCACCCACGCGGAGTCGATCGCCCGCCGCGTGGGGCCGGTCCGTGAACTCATCGACGGAAGCCTCGCGGAGGAGAAGCCGTGATCGGCAACGTCTCCGGACGCGGCTCGACCGGCGTGGCCACGCTCCCCGGGCTCGCCCGGCGGCTGGTGATTGCCTGGTGGCGACAGCTCGCCGCGGTGGCCGCGGCCTGTGGAATCGTGGCGGCCACCATCGCCGGTGCGATTGGTGTCGGTGAGCGGCTGCGAGGGGGGCTGGCCTCGCTGGCGGTCTCGCGACTCGGTGGGATCGAGGCCGCGGTGGTTGCCGAGGGATTCTTCGGGCCGCCGTTGGTCGATCGGCTCGCCACGGCGGTCGGCGAGGCGGGTTCGGTGGTGCCGGCAATTCTGATCGAGGTGACCGTCGATCGCACCGGTGAGCCGGGACGGCCGCGGGCATCGGCCCCGGCGAGGCTGCTGGCCTGTGATGATCCAGCCGCCCTCGGCTTCGCCGGCGACCCCGGGCCGCGGGACGATGGCGTGCTGCTCAACCGGGTCGTCGCCGAGTCGCTCGCCGCGGTTGCCGGCGATACGGTGGTGGTGCGGGTGCCGCAGCCTTCGATGGTTCCGGCCGACAGCCCGCTGGGACGACGGACGCTCCGCTCCCGCGCCGCCCGCGTTCGCGTTGATGCCGTGCTCCCCGAGGAGGGGCTCGGCCGCTTTGCGATCCGTCCCGGGCAGGTCACCGGACCCCTGGTTGTTTCCACGCGCGATCTTGCTGAGAAGCTCCTTGGCGAGGTCGGCCCGCTTGAAGGTCACATCGCCAATCTGGCCCTTGCCGTGCCGCGGCAGCCGGGGCCGTCGGGGCGGCTTGCCGAACGGCTCCGTGCCGGGCTCGAGCCGACGCTGGCCGACTACGGGCTGCGTCTGGAGCCGGTTGGCGACGGCTCGGTGGTGCGGCTCACCAGCGACCGGCTGGTGATCCCGCCGGAGGCCGACCGGGCCGCCGAGGCACTGCTCACGCCCTTTGGCGGACGGCCGAGCCTGGTGTTCCTCGCCAACGCGATGCGGCCGCTTCCCGCGGAGCCGGCCGCGTCGATTCCCTATTCCACCGTTGCGGGGATTCCCGAGGGCTCCTGGCCCTCCGGCGGGCTCGTCGACGATGCCGGTGAGCCTCTGCCGCCGCCGGGTCCCGGGGAGATCATCATCGACCGCTGGATGGCCGACGACCTCGCGGAGCAGGGGCGGCCGGTGGGCCCCGGGGATTGGCTGCGGCTGGAGTGGTTTCTGCCCGAGACGCTGCACGGTCGCGTCAGCGAGTCGGCGGAGCGGCTGCGTGTCTCGGGGATCGCGGCGATGCGGGGGCTGGCCGTGGCCCGCGACCTGGTGCCGGAGGTGAAGGGTGTGACCGACGAGGCATCGATCGCCGACTGGGATCCCCCCTTCCCCTTCGACGCATCCCGCGTCCGCTCCACCCCGCCTTTCGATCAGGACGACCGCTACTGGAAAACGTACGCCGCCACGCCCAAGGCTTTCGTGGGAATCGCCACGGCAAGGCGGCTTGCGGCCAGCCGATTCGGCCAGACCACCGCCTGGCACCTGCCCCGCGATTCGATCGACGACCTCGAGAGCCTGCGGGCCGATCTGGCCGCGGCGATCCGTCCGCAGGCGATGGGGCTGGCGGTCGTGCCGTTGCGTGAGGCAGCCCTGGCGGCGTCGAGCGGTTCCACGCCCTTCGGCGGGCTGTTCATCGCGCTGTCGATGTTCCTCGTTGCCGCCGGGCTGCTGCTGTTGTGGCTCTTGATGTCGCTTCTGGTCACCACGCACGTCGACGAGATCGGCACCCTTGCGGCGGTCGGATTCGGCCCGCGGAGGCTCTCGGCCCTGTTGACGCTTGTTGCCGCGGTGGCGGCGGCAGGCGGCGTGCTGCTGGGCGTGGCGGTCGGCCCGACCTGGTCGGCGGTGCTTCTGGGCCTGCTCGGGGAGGCCTGGGACCGTTCCGTGGCGGGCGGTTCGGCGGTGGCATTCGGCGGCAACCTGCAGCCGGGCTGGTCGCTCGTTGCCGGCGGGCTGGCGGCTTTGGTCATCACGCTGCTTGCGGTGGCGACGGCCTGCCGGCGGTTCGCCTCGCGGCCTCCGGGCCGGCTCTTCGCCGCGGACGGCGAGCCGTGCAGACCCGCGGCAGCCCGCCGACTCCGGATCGCTTCGGGCCTGGCGGTCATCGGGGCGGCGGTCGCGGCGTTGGTAGGGAGTCGCCTCGAGGGGTTTGCGGTGGCGGCATTCATGCTTGCCGGGACGCTCGCGATCACCGGGGGACTGGGCTTCGTGCGGGCGAGCCTGGCAGGCGGCGGGCTCGTGTCGGCCGCGGGTCCCCCGCAGTCGCTCGCCGGGCTTGCGGTCCGTGGGCTCAAACACCGGCCAAAACGAGCCTTCCTGGTGGTGGCGATCGTGGCGGTGGCGAGCTTTCTCGTGCTCGCCGTCTCGTCGTTCTCGCTCGCCGTGCCGGACGACCTCGACGTCGTCTCCGGGCCCACCGGTGGCTGGGACTTGCTCGTCAGCTTCGGTCACCCGACCGGTCTCGATCCCCAGGATCCGGCCGCGGCCGCGGCGGTCGGGCTCGACGAGAAGCAGCGGCGGCTGCTCGAGCGATGCACGATTGTCCGCCTGCGAAGCAGCGGTGGCAGCTCCGCGGACTGCACGAATCTCTACGCCACCGCCGAGCCGCGAGTGCTCGGCCTACCATCGCGATGGATCGACCGCGGTGGGTTTTCATTCACCGACCACCGGCCGCTGCCGGCGGGCGAGACGAATCCGTGGCGGCTGCTCGAGGCGGGCCCCATGCCGTCGACCGACGACGGACCGCAGTCCGGACCGATTCCCGTCGTGCTCGACGAGGCGACCGCAACCTGGGCGCTGCGTCTGGGCGGTGTCGGGTCTCGCTTCACGATCGATGACGACGCCGGCGATCCGGTGGAGCTGGAGATCGTGGGCCTGCTCGAGGCCGGCATCCTGCAGGGAGAGCTGCTCGTCTCGGAAGAAAACTTCGAGCGAATCTTTCCAGGCCGCAGCGGCTACGCGTTGGCGATGATCGAGAGCCCCGATGAGCCCCGAGCCGTGGCCGACGCGGTGCGGGCAGCCTGGATCGAGGAGGGCACGACGTTGGAGTGGGCGGCCGACCGGCTGCGGAGCCTCTTTGCGGTGCAGAACATCTTTCTGGCGGCCTTTCAGGCCCTCGGCGGCCTGGGGCTCCTGCTGGGCACAGCCGGCGTGTCGGCAGTTGCGGCGGAGGGCGTGTTCGAGCGGCGGGCTGCGTTCGCGGTGATGCGGGCGGTCGGCTTCGCCCTCTCGAGGATCCGACGGCTGGTGGTGCTCGAGGTTCTGGCGATGGTGGCCGTCGGACTCGCGGTCGGCTCGGCCGCCGGACTGCTCGCGATCTGGCCGACGCTCATCGCAGGCCGTGGCACGCTGCCGCTGGGCTGGCTGGCGGCCGAGGCCGCGGTCGTGCTCGCGACCGCGGCAGCCGCCGGCTCGCTGGCGGTGCGGCTGGCGGGCATCCCGTCGCGGCCCTAACTGCCCGTGGAAAAAGCCTTCCATGGCCCCCTGCCCACGGACGCGGGCGAACACAGCCCACGAGTGCGAACCCCAAAAAAGCCGAGGTTTTTCGGGGTTCGCTGCCGCCGCATCCAGCGGCGGATCACTTTGTCCACAGTCGGCCAGGCGGGCGTGCGGGTTGGGATTGTCGGGGCCCGCTCGAGACGGGTAGCGTGCTGCCATGCAGCTGCTCATGATCCTCCCACGGTGGGTCGGCGACCTTGTGATGTCGACGCCCATGATCCGTGCGGTCGCCGAGCATTTCCGCCGGGAGCGGGCCGCCGGCGAACTGCGGATCACCGCGGCGGTCAAGCCGCATCTTCGCGGGCTGCTCGAGGGCACCGACTGGATCGACGAACTGGTGCCCTACGACCGCCGTGGTCGCGACCGCGGCGTGCGGTTCGCGGCGGTGGCCCGTCGGCTCCGCGGCCTTCGTCCCGACGTGGCCCTGATCGTGCCCAATTCGCTTTCCACCGCGGCGCTGGCTTGGGCGGCGGGCGCCCGGCG
>Ga0180429_10005208_pt1 | contig 10333 bp, 2 predicted proteins | sample SS_ome_FD_132428 | JGI IMG/M metagenome (GOLD analysis project Ga0180429, IMG submission 132428) | Hypersaline lake sediment archaeal communities from the Salton Sea, California, USA - SS_1_S_1 metaG | ecosystem: Environmental > Aquatic > Non-marine Saline and Alkaline > Hypersaline > Sediment ...
CTTGAGTTGCCCCGACACGACCCCGCCGTTGTCGGCGTAAAGGGTGGTGTTGGCGTGCGTCAGCGGCCCGGCGACGAGGTCGTTGTAGGCGGTGAACCCGGAGAGCAGCATCCGCGGCTCGAGCGGCTCGAACGACAAACGCGTCGCTCGGCCGCCGGCAGCCGCCCGGCGATCTTTCAGTCGGCCACGGAAGTGGGCAGACATGCACCTGCTCCCATCGGATAACCCCAGCGGGCCATTCAGATCGACCCGCGTACCATCATGACCCTATTTTGACCGAAATCGACGAATTTGCAAACAGAATTATTTACGATAGAATAGGGAAAACGTCTTTCCCGCCCTCAAAGGAGATACACTCATGCGTCATCCGAATCGTCGTGACATGCTCAAAACGTCGGCCGCCCTCGGAGCCGGTTTTTGGCTCGGCGTCACCCCCAAGGCATATTCGGCCTCCCCCAACGAGAAACTCAACGTCGCTTGTATAGGCGTGGGTGGTCAAGGCGGCGCGAACGTCCGTGGCGTCTCGGGCGAGAATATCGTCGCGGTTTGCGATGTTGATGAGAAACGCGCCGGCGGCAACTTCACCCGCTTCGAAAAGGCCAAAAGGTACAAAGACTTCCGCAAGATGCTCGACGAGATGGACAAATCGATCGACGCCGTGACGGTCAGCACGCCGGACCATACCCATTTTCACGCGGTGCGTCAGGCGATGCTGATGGGCAAACACTGCTATTGCGAGAAGCCGCTGGCCCACTCCGCCTGGGAGTGCCGCGAGTTGACGAATATCGCCAAGAAGATGAACGTCGCCACGCAGTTGGGCAACCAGCGTCACGCCCACGACGGGATGCGCCGGACGGTCGAGGCCGTTCGCGCGGGCGTGATCGGGCAGGTCAAAGAAGCCTACTGTTTCATCGGTGGGAGCCGCGGCATGCCCGCGGTTCCCACGGAATTTCCGCCGGTGCCGTCGCATCTCGACTGGGACCTGTGGCTTGGCCCGGCGAAGAATCGACCCTATAGCCCGGAATACTGCCCCTACAAGTGGCGGTTCTGGTGGGACTTCGGCACCGCCGAGACGGGCAACTGGGGCTGCCACATTCTCGACATCCCGTTCTGGGCACTGAAGTTGAAGTACCCGAAACGGGTCGATCTGGACGTGGTCCCGGCCGCCGCCGATATCGATCCGCAACGCACGCCGAAGAGCATGAAGACGCGGCTGGAATTCCCGGCCGAAGAAGGGCACGGCGAACTGGCGCTGCACTGGTGGCACACCTCGTCGACGAAGGAGGTCTTCGAGAAGTACAAGGCCGACGGCGGCGGCAACACGCTCTTCATCGGCGAGAAGGGTACCATCACGGCGGGCTTCAACGGATACAAGGCGAAGATGTTCGACGGCTCGACGCCGGAGAAACCGGAAGAGACGATCCCCAAATCGCCCGGCTTCCACCGCGAATGGATCAACGCCTGCAAGGGCGGGCCGCGATCGACCTGCGATTTCGTCGACTACAGCGGTCCGCTGGCCGAATCGGTCCTCTTGGCCAATGCGGCCTTCCGCGCCGGTGGCGGGTTCGATTGGAACGCCAAGGAGTTCAAGTCGTCGGGCAACTCGAAGGCCGACGAGTATATCTTCCCCGACTTTCGCGAGGGGTGGAAGGTGTAGCCGGCGTCTTGCTACGGCAACAGATCCTCCCAGGGCCCTTCGAGATCGAGCCACGGCGCCGAAGCGACGTCTTTCTTGTCACCCGGCGTGCTGGAGGTGGCTTTGACGTAGTCGAACGAGGCGGCCTCGAAGAGGAAATCGAGCGATGCGTTCGAGAGCCGGGCGGTGTCGTCGCCGGCCTCGAGCAGGTCTGCTTCCGGCGAGTCGAACAGGTAGGCTTCGTCGTATCCGCCCGCGCCGGCGTCGGCGAAGACGCGCTCGAAGTACTTCACCCGATTGAAGAACCCTTCGCCTTGCAGGGAACTCTCCACCGGCGAGGCGGTGAAGCGATCGTTGCCGGATGAGTCGAACAGCATCGCCGTATCGGCGCCGCCGGCGGTGGCGAACGCCCGAACTTCCTCGAAGTCCTTCGCGCGGTGATAGAACCCGGGTCCCCAGATCATGCTTTCGGACGCCGCGCCGTAGAAGGTGTCGTCGCCGGGCGAGTCGTACATCTTTCCCGTGTCGTAGCCGCCGGCAAACGCGTAGGTGTTCACGCCCTCGAAGCCCACGGCCTGGTTGTAGAATCCGTCGCCCGTCAGGGCCCCGTAGGTGGGTGTTGTCCAGAAGACGTCGTCGCCGGACGAGTCGTACAGTCGGGCGACGTCGTAATCGCCGGCCGTGGCCTCGGCGCGCACGTTGTCGAAGTTTGTTGCCCGGTTGTGGAACCCGGTTCCGGACAACGCGGCGTACCGGGGCGTGGCGATGAACGTATCGCGCGCGGGCGAGTCGAACAGGTGTGCCTCGTCGTTGCCGCCGGCCGAGGCGTCGGCGGCGACCTCGTCGAAGTGTTTCAGCCGCGTGACGAATTCGCCGGCCGTGATCCCGGCCTCGCTCGGCGAGGCATAGAAACTGTCGTCGCCCGACGAGTCGTGAAGCTCGGCCACGTCGTAGCCGTCGGCCGAGGCAAAGACGTGCGTCAAGTCGAACGATTCGGCGGCCAGTGCGAACCCGGCCCCGGTCAGATCGACGCGGCCCGGCGTGCCGACCAGCAGATCGTTGCCCGGCGAGTCGTAGATCCTGACAACGTCTTCTCCTTCCGACGCCCGGGCCGTCACGCTGCCGAAATCGGTTGCTGTGATCTCGAAGCCCTCGCCTTGCAGCAACCCGTAGCCGGGCGCGAGCACCGCTGAGTCGTCGCCGTCGGAGCCGGTCAGCACGGCCGTGTCGGAACCGCCGCCGCCGAGCAGCGAGATGCTCGTGGCCGGACCGATATCGTAGCTCACGCCGTTGACCACCACCTCGTGCGGCGCATCGGCGGTGAACTCGAAGGCATCATCGCCGTCGGTGCCGTGGATAGTTGCCCGGGCGCCGTCCAAATCGACAGAAACCACCGCGCCGGCCGGCAAGGGATCGTGCTCGCTCTTTACGCTCAAGACGTACTCGCCGAAAGAACCGGGAGTCTGTCCCGCAACGCCGACCGTGTACGTGCCGGGCGTATCAACGGTGTACTCCAGATAAGCGTTCCGTTTGTCGGGCCCACCGTCTTCGTCCGCGGCCACGAGGTTGCCGACGGGGTCGTACAATTCTATCCTGGGATCGACGAGATTGAGAAACTCCCCCGGCCCGTCTGCCCGTGTAACGGTTGCGATGGTATGCGGCCCGGCCGCAAGATTGATGCGATAATAGTCCCAATCGCCCGGAAGCACCTGTCCCATCACGACGCCGCTTTGCGGCAGGTCTTGCGTGTCCGGCATGACGTCGCGGTCTGCAATGTTGAAGTGGGCGTCGCGGGTAACAACCAGGCCGTAAGAAGCGTTGACCACGGCGGAAGTGTCTTCTGGTCCCACCTTGACGTAATACGTCGCAGCGTGACCATCGACCGGATCGACGAAGCCATTGCTGTTGGAGGCCAACAGGTTACCGGAACTGTCGTACAACTCGGCCGGTATTGGACCTTCTCCTTCGACCTGCAGGAAGGTCGATTGCCCGTCGCCGAGCGTGAAGCTGTACCAATCTTCGTCGTCGTCGTCCGCAAACTCACCCGTCGCGCCGGCGCGCTGCGAACCCGGCGCCACCGGCGGCGTGTACTTGTAGAACTGCATCCCCGTGTGGCCGTCGTTGGCCCCGAAGTAAAGCTCTCCGTGATAGGGCATCAGCCGTCCGCCGGGCAACGCGTCGCCATGTTCCCAACGGAAACCGCTGTGCGGCATGTCCTGGTTCAGCAGGTTGATCTCGTGATCGTCGGCCCCGTGGCCGTACATCGGCACCTCGGGCAACGGCGTGAAGGTTTCGGTCTCGCCGTTGTACTTCCAAAGCTCATCGCCGTGAATGCCGTCATCGGACACGAAGTACAGATCGTCGCCCAACGCCGTGAACTGCGAGCCGTGCCATCCGCAGTGACCACCTTCGGGGAAGAAGTCCTCGACCATCGAGACCTGCTGCCCGTCGAACTTCCACAAGGCGTACCCGCCTGCTCCGTCGGTCGCCTGGAAGTAGAGATCGCCGCGGTACTCGACCAGGTAGTCGGGACACGCGTAGTCCTGCCCGTCGGCCACGTCGGCCATCAGCGCGACCTCGCCGCCGTCGTACCGCCAAAGCTCTCGGCCCATTGTCAGGCCCAACACCGGGTCTTCGCCGCAAGCGGCGAAATAGAGGGCCCCCTCGAAAACGATCATCTCCTTCGGCGATGAATCCTCGCCCTCGGGGGCCAGGTCGGCGACCATCTGCACGTTGTTTCCGTCGCAGGCCCAAAGCTCATAGCCGTGGGTGCCGTCGTCGGCCGCAAAGTAGAGCCGGTCGCCGAACACGGCCAAATCGGAAGGAAACGAACTGTGCGTCAACGCCGGGTTCATCGCGGCCGGATTGACGTCGGCAACCAGCGAGACGTCGTTGTCGACCACGCCGTCGCCGTTGTCCCGGTACTTCCAGAGTTCGATACCGACCCTCGGCTCGTAGGCGGCGAAGTAGAGGTCTCCGTTGAAGATGGTCAAGCAGGCCGGAAACGAACTGCCGGGTCCGGGGTTTACGTCGCTCAGACGCTCGAAGCTCTCGCCGTCGTAGCGCCAAAGCTCCTGGCCGTGAACGTCGTCGTTGGCCGAGAAGTAGAGGGCGTCGTTGAAGGTCAGAAAACCCTCGGGCCGCCGGATCGGGGAACCGTCGACCGGCTCGGCCGTGAAGCAATCGTAGCGCCAGAGTTCGCGCCGCCCGAGACCGCCGTCGGCCGCGAAGTAGAGGTCGTCGTTGAAGATGCCGAAGTCCTCGAAAAACGATCTGCCGTCGCCGGGAATCGTCTCCGTGCCGGTGACCCTGGTCACCTGGCCCGCCAGGAGCCGGTCGAGGCTGATGAAACTCTCGTCGAGGTCCTGGGCCGAGCCCATGTCGCCGTTGACACCCAGGTCGAGCATTTCCTCCTCGGCGGCCGCGTTGAGCACCAATTCCGCGTGATAGGCGCCCGTGCTGCCGGATACACCGCCGACCACGATTGCGTATTGCCCCGCTCCGCCAATCTCCTTGGTGTGAACCGTCTGCAACAGGACCGATTGTCCGGCGGCGGCGGCCTCGCGACGAATGACCGAACCGTCGGGTGTGGTCAACTCGATGAACGGTTGCAGGTCCTCGCCCTGGACCAGCGCCAAGGGCATTACCGAAACCGTGATCGTTTGACCGTCGTCGACCTCCAGCACCGCGCCGTCTGTGTCGGACCACGATCCGATGTATGCCTCGACGCCCCCACCGTATATCAGCCCTCCTTCCGGAAACATCGACGGAAGTGAAACCGGAATCTGCTCGTCGGCGGCGTAGTCGGCATAGAAACCGACGACGAAATCGCCACCCGCGGCGCCGTCGCCCGAGGGAACGGTGGCCGCAACGTCGGCCTCGCCGTCGAGGTCATATCCCGGCGGGTTCTCGAACTGCCCGTCGCCGCTGCGGAGCGTGAGCGTATAGACATCGTCGGGCAGATAGCCGAAATCGAACGTCACGGTGTTCATCGCCGGATCGAAATCGACCGAGGGTACGAAGTTCCCGCCGACGGCGCCGACAAGTTCGACGTCGGTCTCGTCCAGGTCCGACCAATTCATGGCCCCGTCCAACTGCACGGTAATAACCGTCGGCCCGTCGGGCAACACGGTGCCTTCGCGAAGGTCGATCGAGAGGCCGTCCACTCCGGCCGATATGTCCTCGACGTGCAACAACCGCACGTTGCCGAAGTTGACGTCTTCGAGCCACTCACCCGCCGTTAGGCCGGCCGTCCACCAGCCCTCGGGATCGTCGTAGTTGGAATACGAGCCGTCGGGCAACACTTCCTGCTGGGGGCCGGGATAGGTCTGCCCCCAACCCGGCTGTACTACCTCGCGAACCGTGTAGGCGCCCTCGTCCAATCCGGTGAATTCGTAGTAGCCCGTCTCGTCGACGTCGCCGGTCGCCGGATCGTCCGAGCGGGTGACGGTCGTCGGTTCGCCGGGATCGAGTTGTCGGTTGTTGTTGGCGTCGATATACACGGTCACGCCGGCCAGGCCGGGTTCCGCGCCGTAAGGCGTGCCGCTTTGGGGGTCGAACCGGAAGGCGAACTCACCGTCCGCAAGGGTCTGGCTCAACTCCGCCGCGCTGGCGGGTCGCCCCAGGCTGATATGGTCGCTGTTGTTGCCCGCGTCAAAGCCAATCTGGGCACCCTCGCCGCCAAACCCGTATTGGCCGTCAATATCGCCGGTGGTCCACTGCATGGGGCCGTAGACGAACGCCACAATGTCGCCCGCCGGGTCGTCTTCGATATACAGCGTGAACGTGTTCAGCAGGTCTGCGTGCGTATCGTAGTAGCCAACGTCGCCCCAATCGACCTGAATAAACGGGTTGCCTTGGGCGCTGATGCCTTTGGCCAGGCGGACTTCGCCGCCGGCGCGGGTGTCGACGTCGGCCCAGAACGGCGCCACGATCGGCACACCTTGGGGGAACCCCTCGGGAACATACTCCCAGAGAGGCCCCTCGAAGGTGATGTTTCCGTTGTTGTTGACGTAGAACTGCGTGTAGTCGTGGCCGAAGAACTCGAAGGTGAAGTCGAAATCCTGTAAGGCCGACGATTCGTCGTCGTTGGGGTCCATAATCACATCGCCAGGTGCCGCCAGCGAGTACTCGGGCGGAGGAATCTCCTCGCCGTCGCCGCCGTCCCAGTGCCGGTTGGCGTTGCGGTCGTTGAACTTCCAGCCGCTCAGCGCCGCGTCGCCCAGGTCGGCGTAGATCCAGTTGCCGAAATCGACGCCTTGAATAATCTCGCCGGGAGGGAGCAGAAGTTCGTAGAAGCCGCTGGCGTCGGTCGTGCCGCCGCTGAGCGTCATGGGGCTGGTCTGAAGATCGACGCTAACCATGTGACCGGTCAGCGTCACGACGCCCGCGTCCGCAACAGCCAAGACATTCAGCGCCGTGCCGTTGATCGCGTCGGCAATCTCTACGGCTATCTCGTCGGGTGTGCTGGAAGAATCGAACGGCACTGGCACGCTAGCTGGAAGCGTGCCGTCGCCGGGAGGCGTGTCAAACTCGAAAGTCACCAGCACCGTGCCGTCGTCGACTGTGAAAGTCTGTTCGTCGAGAAGCATCGAACCGTCGACGGTGTGGATATCCCAGTAGAAGGTGGCCGTATGGACGGGCCAACTCTGTATCCAACCCTCTCTCCATTGCTCGCGAACGACGTGCGTGCCCGGGCGAACGTCGTGGAGCGTGTAGTCGCCGAAATCGTCGGTTACGGCAAAGGGTTCTTCAGGATTCTGGATGTAGTCCAAGTTTTCGTCGATGAAGATCGTCCAGCCGGCCAGCGGCGGCTCGCCGGTGTCTTGGATGCCGTCGGCGTTCAGATCGTGCCACTTGCTGCCGTGGATTTCGCCGGAAGGTTCGGCGGCCGTACGCGTGCCGATAGCGATGCCGACGTGTTCGCTGTATCCGTCGCCCATCGAGGCAAATACGAACTGCTGGCCGTCGAGGCTCAGCACGCCCTCGTACATGCTGTTTCCGACGAGATCCGTCACGTGCAGCGTTCCGTCGTCGTCCATGGCAACCAAGCCCGAGATGCTGCTGGCAAAGCCAAAGCTGGTCTCGAAGTCGCAGACCCACGATCCGACCCCGGCCGGACCGACGTCCACGTTGACCGTTCCCCATGCCGTGACGGGATTGCCGATATCATCGGTGAGGAACAACTGAACCAGATAACGCCCCTCCATTTCATCAGGCATTCGTCCGCTGCCCTTCTGCACGCTGATCGAGAAACTCTGGTCGTCGGGCACGGAGTGGATTCCGGTGGTGATCGAGATCCCGCCCTCGCCGAAGTTGACGACGGCCGAATGCCCCTGGTCGGTGAGAATGTCAATAGTGTCGTCGGTTGCGCCGAGAGCCCAGGTGCCGGAACCGGTCTCGGGCGAGCCGTCCGACCGCGTGCCCGAGACCGTGAACGTGTGGTCGGCCAACCACTCCGAGGTGCCGGCCGCCGTCAAGGTCCAGTCGGGGCCCACGGAATGGCGGAACCAGGCCGACTCGCCGACGACGTCGGGGTCGTCGATACCGCCTGCCTTGCGAAGAGCGACGAAGGAACTCGGCGGCCCGGCGTTCCATGTTTCCACCAGCCTCTCGACAAAGTGCAACAGGTTGCTCGAGGGTGCCATGTCTAACGCCATGACAATATCGTCGTCGTTCTCGTAGTCCTCGGCCCAGAACTCGTCGGGATTGCACCAGTCCTCGTCGGATACGATTAAACTCAACCAGCCTTCCTCGTCAAGTTGCGACTGGTAAATATTCATCACGCTTGCCCCGTGACGGTCGTTGCGGACGGCCATCATCACGTGCCAGGAGAACGGAGTTGCTGAGTTCTCGCCCGAGAACGTCCCCCTCCAGTACCGTTGAGAAAGACTCGAAATTCCCCCGGTCCAGTATTCTCCAGAAGCGGCGTACGGCACGTAGTCGGGGTCGTAGCTGACGAACACGCCACGGGCAGGGGCCTGCAAAGCGGGAATCTGCACGTTGACGGCCGTGTCGCCCAACGGGTTGCCGGTCAGCCAGAGTTCGTCGTCCGCCGCAAAGTCGGCATTGGCGACCAGCGGCGTCAGATCGACAATCGCGTTGCCGTTGGCGACCACGATCGTCAGGTCGGCCTTGTCCTGTAGCGGCGTCAGATCGACGATCTGGTTGTTGTAGAACGACAGATACTGCAACTGGTCCATGTTCTGCAGCGCGGCAAGGCTGTCGATCTGGTTGTTGTACAAGCTCAACCGTCTCATCGCGGTCATGCCGGCCAACGGGGATATGTCCTGGACGAGGTTGTTCCCGATGTTTAGGATCACCAAGTCGGTCATCCCGGCAATGAAATCGACTGCGTTGAGGCCAAGCCCTCGCAGCCCCAGTTCGGTCAGATCGGAGATGTTGGGGATATGCGTGAAATCGGTGATAGGATTGTGGCTGACGTCGAGCGAGTAGAGGTTGGCAAACGAGGGCAGCAGGGAGACGTCGGCGATTTGGTTGTGGCCCAAGGCCAGTTTCTCGAGTTGCGTCATCGCTGTCAGCGAAGTGAGACTGGTGATCTGATTGTTGTGCAGACGCAACGTCCGCAGATTGGTCAAGCCCGACAGATCGGCGATGGCCAAGTCGTCCAGGTCGTTGCATCCGAGGTCGAGGAACTGGAGAGTCGTCAGCCCTGAAAGCGGTCCTAGGTCATCGACCAACGTTTGGTCCAGGTTCAGAGACACAAGGTTCGCTAATCCAGACAGGTGAGAAACGTCGTCGATCAAGTTATTCGACAAGTGCAGATTCGTCATACCGGCGAGTCCGGCCAACGGCTCGAGGTCGGTGATGTTGTTGCTCCACGCCTCCAAGTAGTGCAGGTTGTCGAGCCCCGCCAAGGGCCAGAGATCGCTAACGAGGTTTCCCTTCAAACTCAGGGATTCGAGTGTGTCGAGCCCCGAGAGCGGCGACAGGTCGCTGACCTCGTTCCATTGCAGCCATACTTCCTGCAGGCTGGTGCAGTACTCCAAGCCGTTGAGGCTGGTGATGTCTCTCTGATCGGCATCAAGGAAAGTGATGCTCTCCAGATGGGGTATCGTTAGCGTCTGGCCGGGCGACATCCCCAACTCTTCGCGGATGGCCTGCTCCAGGCCGGGGTCTTCGATCAGAACGCCTGTAATATCGAGGCTGTCGCCGACGAATTCAACGTTGCTGCTGGGCACCTCGGCGTCGGGGAAGAACCGCATTTCGTGCCCTGCGTCATCCGCTTCACCCACGACGGCTGTCAGGACGCCCGGTGCGTCGGCCCGCAACGCAAGGCTGAACAACAGCAGTTCATCGCCGGCCGCCGGTGGCGGCGGCTGATCGTCGTCGGTTCCCCCCACTTCCTCCACGAGGCCAAGCACCGACGCATCGCCCGAGGAGTTGGAGCCGTACTCGGCGCCGTGGGCGATCGCCCCGCTGGGCGACGCAAACGAATCGTCGTACTGCACGTCGACGTACGCCTGGAGAACACCTTCCGCCGCTACGCGAACGTCCTGCACGTACGCCCGCAGTATGAACTCCTCTCCCACTTCTATCGACGAAATCGGCGTGTCGGCCGGGTCGGTGAAATCGAGGCGGACCTGCATGTCGATCGCCAGCAGGCGTCTCTCTTCCAGGGGCTCGAAATGGCAACTTCTTCCGGTGACTTTTCTGTTTCTCATCTTCCAACACTCC
>Ga0180429_10005210_pt1 | contig 10330 bp, 8 predicted proteins | sample SS_ome_FD_132428 | JGI IMG/M metagenome (GOLD analysis project Ga0180429, IMG submission 132428) | Hypersaline lake sediment archaeal communities from the Salton Sea, California, USA - SS_1_S_1 metaG | ecosystem: Environmental > Aquatic > Non-marine Saline and Alkaline > Hypersaline > Sediment ...
GAAATTGCCGGGCCGCATCAGCGTGGGATGCATGGCCTGGAGCGCGACAGACGCCCCGCCGGCCAGTTGTATGGAAGTCTTGCCCGGCAGAAAGACCGGGGCGTGGAACCGCACCTCGCCGGTAGCAAAGCCGCTGTCACGGAAGCGGCGTGCGACCTTCTCCTCGAGGGCCTTGTTGGCCGGCATGCCCGGCGCGCGCGGGCCGGCGCCGAATATGTCGCGCATCTCGGCCAGCATCGCGCCGGCCGCATCGGCCTCGCCCTCCCCGCACCTGGCGGCCGGCGCACAGAGTGCGCAGGCAAGCATCAGGCAAAGGAGGCACAGACGTCGCACATGTTCCAACGGGGCAGACCTTTTGATGCCGAGGGGATTCGCACCCTCGTGGGTGGTGCTTCGCGCAACCTATTCGACGACCACGGAAAGGACGTTGCGCTTCATCAGCATCTTGACGAACGCCACGACCCCCAGCTCCGCCTCGCGGTGGCTCATCCGAAAACGCTTCTCGAAAGAACGGATGATATCCATGACCGTCTTGCGGCGCTGGATTTCCTTCACGACAAACGTCCCGAACTCGTCAAGCTCGTATTTCCGTTCCGACACGGCCGGGCGAAACCGCTCGAAGAATCCGTAGCCACGTTGTATCTGCATCTTGAGCACAAACGTCCCGCCGGAATCCTCCACGACCTTCACGTTGTCGTGAAGGACGGGAACCCCCGCCAAGGACCGGCGCCGGTCGACGCGGCCCTTGTCCCTTTTCTTGAGCAATCCCATGCCGCTACGGCCTCTTCTCTGCGCGGGACAAGTCCTGTTACCCGATATTGCGCAACTGACTTGCACCACCGGGCAACCCCGATATAATACAGTCTCGCACAGGTCTTGCAAGAACAGAATCGGACAAACGCCGGATGGCGGACGAAACAAAACAAGGCGAGATCGTCATCCGCGCGATCGACGTCAAGCGCTACTACTACGGCAAAGGCGGGAACGTCACCAAGGCCCTCGACGACATCACCGTCGACGTGTATCGCGGCGAGTATCTCTCCATCATGGGCCCGTCCGGCTCCGGCAAGTCCACGCTGTTCAACATGATAGGCGGCATCGACTCGCCGACGGAGGGGATGGTCTTCATCGACGAGATAGACGTCGCCCAGCTCGATTCCTACGAGCTCGCCTGGATGCGGTGCCAGAAAATCGGCTACATATTCCAGACCTACAACATCCTCCCCGTCCTGACCGCGCTCGAAAACATCACGCTCCCCATGACCTTCGCCGGCCTGGCCCCGGACGACGCGCGCGACAAAGGCGCGGAAATCCTCAGGCGAGTCGGGCTCGGCGACCGAATCTTCCACCGGCCATATGAGCTCTCGGGCGGACAGCAACAACGGGTCGCCGTCGCACGCGCCATCGCCAACGACCCGGTCATCATACTGGCCGACGAGCCGACCGCGAACCTCGACGTCAAGACCGGCGAGGAGATCATCGACCTCCTGCGACAGCTCAAGGACGAGCGCGGCATCACCGTCATCTCGGCGACGCACGACATGAAGATGCTGGACGTCTCCGACCGGATCCTCTGGATCCGGGACGGCAAGCTCCACCGCCTCGAGGAGCGGCGCAACCTCAACATCAACGTCGGCGGAATAGGCGCGGAGAAATAACCGTGGCAAACAACGCAGCCATTCCGGAACAGGTGCACATCCCCTGGATAACCGCGTCCATCATAAGCTGGGCCGGGCTCAAGCGCCGCCTCCTGCGCTCCCTCATCACAATGACCGGCGTGATCCTCGCCATCGCCTTCCTCACCTACATGCTCACCGTGCAGAGCGTGACCGGCTCGCTCGTCAAGCTCAACGACAACGAGCTCAATATCCTCCTCCAGGACGCCGGCGTCGACATCCTTGCCGGAACCAGCACCGACCGCCTCACGCTCCTACTGCTCGGCCTGTCGCTCCTGACCTGCATGGTCGGCATCGTCAACTCGATGCTGATGTCCGTCACGGAGCGCGTCAAGGAGATCGGAACGCTCAAGTGCCTGGGCGCTCGGGACCTCTTCATCGTCCAGACCTACCTCATAGAGTCGTCGCTTCAGGGCATCTGCGGAACACTTCTCGGCCTCTTTCTGGGGAGCATCGTGGCGATAGCCACCCTCCTCAAGGGCTACGGGCACTACGTGTTCGTCAGCTTTCCCGTCTTGTCGGTCGCGCAGTCCCTGGCGATTTCGTTCGTCTGCGGGTCGCTGATCTCGGTTCTGGCGGCGATTGCGCCCGCATACATCGCGGCCAAGAAACAGCCGGTCGAGGCGCTGAGGGTGGAGGAATAATGGCGGAGCCGCTGATCTCAGCACGGAACGTGAGCCGGGTCTATCGGATGGGCTCGGAAGAGGTCCATGCCCTGCGCGACGCGACGCTGGACATCACGGGCGGCCAGTACGTCTCGATCATCGGCCCCTCCGGCTCCGGCAAATCCACCTTCTTCAACATCGTGGGCGGGCTCGACAGGCCGACCTCGGGCGACGTGTTCGTCGAGGGATACCGGCTGGCCGACCTCAACTCGTCCCAGCTCGCATGGTTCCGGTGCCACAAAATCGGCTTCATATTCCAGTCGTTCAACCTCATCATGACCATGACCGCCCTTGAGAACGTCGCCATCGCGCGCGTCTTCTCGGGCTCTTCACTGCACGAGGCAAAGGACCGCGCGGCCGCCGTCCTCGAGCGCGTCGGACTCGGCCACCGACTCCACCACCTGCCCTCGCAGGTCTCGGGCGGACAACAGCAGAGGATCGCCATCGCCCGCGCCCTCGTCAACGAGCCGCTCATCATCCTGGCCGACGAGCCGACCGGCAACCTCGACCTGCACACCGGACAGGAGATCATCAACCTTTTGGCCGAGATGAAGCGCGACCTCGGCATCACGGTCATCACCGCGACGCACGACATGAAGATGCTCTCCGCGTCCGATACCGTCGTCGAGCTCAGAAGCGGCGCCATCGAGCGCGTCGCAACCAGCGAAGAGATGAACATCACCGTCGGCACCATCGACGGCCATACCGTGATGTAACCCTCGCTCGAGACAAGCCCCCTCCCCGACCGCCCCGGAAATTATGCCCGCCGCCAATTGGCGCACAGCCCGAACATGGGGTATACTTGGCGCAGGGTACATATGGGGCAGACCGCCTTACCGAGGGAGGGAATTAGCATGCCAGAGGAACTTGTTCCGTTCGATCAAGCCGCGGCAGAGCTCGAAATGTCAACCGAAGAACTGGAGGCCGTCGTCGTCCAGGGAGAAGTGCGCTCGTTTCGGGCCGACGGCGTTCTGTTGCTTTACCGCGCAGACGTTCTCGAGCTGAGGCGCAGACGACAGGCCGAGCTCGAGACGAAGCTCGAACGAGGCCATCTCACGTTCGCCGAGGCGCTTTCCGAGCTCCAGATGGCGACGGCCGAACTGCGCGCCCTTGTCACCGAGGGCGAGCTCCGCGCGTTCCACCAGGCCGGCGGACTGGCGTTCCGCCGGACCGACGTCCTCGACCTCAAGAAGACGCGCGACCAGATGCAGGAATAGCCCGCCGAGAGCGGCCGTGCGCCCACATGCGCGGCCTTCGCGAGGAGTGCGGGGGCGAGACGTTCCGGGAGTATGCGCACCACAGCCGCGAGCAGATCAACCAGGCGCGCAAAGAGGACCGCGCGGGCGCAGGGCCGCCTGCCGGTCTTCGAAGCGGGGAATTCAGTCGGTCGAGGGAGCGGCCGCGGGCTTCGGCGGGCGAATCAACATGTCGATGCCGACAAGGCGCTCGAACGCCCTTTTGCGCGCGTTCGTCGGCAGAGGGTCGAGCCATGCGACCGGATCGCGCCCCTCCGGCACGTCGAGCAGTTGGCGAGCCCGCGCCAGGCGGTCGAGAACCTCGGGGGCCCGGGGGGCCTCCATGTCGCGGCCGGCCGCGGCAAGCTTTTCGAGCTCCGCCATCACCGGCGCCAGCCAGTGTTCATCGTTGGGCAACGCCTCAACCCAGGCCCTGGCGACGTCCATGCTTTCGGGCGCGACTTCATCGACGAGTTTGGGCGGCGTCAGGCGAAGCAGGTTCACGGCGGTGACCGCGGCGACCTGGGCGGCGGCCGGCCCGCCAAGCCACTTCGAGAGGTTGTACTTCAGGCGCTTGCCGCTCAGGTGAATGAGCCACTGCGAAAACAGCACGGGCGGCGCGGTCACACGGCCTTCGCCGATCCGGGCGAGCACGTTGTCGAGGTCGAGGGAGCCGGTGGTGCGGATCATGGCGAGCATGGCAAGCCCCTGTGCGTAGCGCGTGACGTCGACCGGCTCGCCGGAGTGGCGGCGGCGGGCCGTGATCGGCTCAGACCCGAGCAGGTCCAGCCACGCCTGCGCCATCGAGGCCGTGTCGTCCGAACACTGCTCGCGGACCAGGTCGATGTAGGCGTCGGCCTGCTCGGCCCGCACGGTGCTCGTGAAAATCGACTGGTTCACCCACTCGATGGTCATCGTCCGGGCCCGGATGCGGACCGGGACCATGTTGTTGGCGTCGAATCCGTCGAGCAGGTCTATGGCGACGGAATTGAACCTGTCGTCGCCGTCGTGCAGAGCGCGCGAGAGTTCGCCGATGACTATCGGGCGCGTAAGCCCTCCCAACGTTTCCTGGATGCGTTGGATTCCGGCGATGTCGGAGGGAGAGCGCTCGGTGGAGGCGATGATGGCGCGCATCTGCTCGACGGACCGACGGACCTCGTCCCGAGTGGCCTGTTGCTCCGCCTCGATGCGGGCCGAGTTCGCGGTGAAACAGCCGTTCAAGAAAAGGGCCGTGCAGATTATCCCGAGGGATAATCTGCACAGCCCGGCGTCGCGTCTGGTCACTTGGTGGCCCATTCCGCAGAACCCCACATCAGCTCGGGCTCCTCGGCGTCGAACCCGGCCTCGAGCGCCGGAACGTCCGTGTCCGCGGCGGGGTTGGCGTCCAGGATCTCACTCTGGTCGAACACCACTTCGTCCGGCCTGAGCGTGTCCGAGGCCGTGCCCCAGCCGAGCGAGAGGGACTTGTACACCATCTGGTTCTTCACCGTCGGCTTGATGGTGATGACGAGGATCGTCTCGCGGGCCTCGTCGCTGTTGTAGCTGAACAGGTACTCGCCCACCACGGGGATCGAGCTCAGGAGCGGGATGTACCGTTTCTCCTCGACCTTTGTCTGCTTCTCCATGCCGCCGAGGGTGAAGACCTTGCCGGGCGTCAGCGTCGCCGTGGTCGTTGCGCGGCGCTCGGCCATGATCGGCATGTCGGTCGTCGTGTAGCCGGTCAGCGAGTTGACCGTGACCGTGATGACGGCGCTCAGCGTCTTTACGCCGATGGTCGGCGTCACCGAGAGGTAGATGCCCTCGGACTTCTCGCCCGTCACCGTGCCGGGATCAGTCGCCGCGGTGAGTTGGTTCGCATGCGGCAGGCGGGTACCCCAGACATCACTCCGGTCCGGGCCGCCCGGCTGGTTCGCCGAGGTCTGTTCCTGTAGCTGTGCCCAGCCGGTGTTGCCGAGAACGGGCACGTCGGGCAGTTGGAGCACGCCGTAGCCCTGGTATGGGATGCGCTTGAGCGAGCTGATGACGGCCGGCAGGCCGTTCTGGGCGCTGATGCGGGTGTTCGTGACGACCTTGGCGAGCCGTTCCTCGGCAAGGTAGTTGACGAACTGCGCGAGCGCGGGTCCGCCGACGCCGAGCAGGGTCTGGAACCCGTCGGTCGCCGTGCGCCTGGGGATGGAGCCGTCGTTCATGACGATGCCGCCGGTGAGCATGTGCTTCCAGGCGTCCCAGTAGAGGCCGATCTTGTCAGTGTCGTTCTTGTCGATCTCGTAGATCTTGACCTCGAGCTCGACCTGGGGCGTGGGGACGTCCATGAAGCGAACGACGGCGATGTCGCGGCTGAAGTCGGACGCCGAGTCGCGGAAATAGATGGTGTTCGTCGCCGCGTCGATGGCGCTGTTGCCGTCGCCCGAAAGCTCGGTCGAGCGGAGGATCGTGTTGACGTCGGCCGCGCTGCGGTGCTGCATGCGATAGAAGTACCGCGTGTCGCCGGGGCTGGACGTAACGCCCGGCAGGTCGAAGGCCGCGATGAGTTGCTCGATGCCGGCGAGCTGGAACTGCGGGCAGACGACCTGGATGAAGTTGCGCTCCTTCTTGGTCACGGGATCGGTGTACTTGAGCGTCCCGACCGCGCCGGCCTCGGGCGTGACCGCGTTGCGCACGTACGGGATGACCTCCATCACCCGGGCGTTCTTGAGCTCGAACACGCGGGTGACGTAGTCGTTCATCTGCGACTTCTGGTCCGTGCGCAGGACGCGGAAATTGTCGATGCCTTCCGCGACACCGCGGTTGAACCTGATCTCCTCCTCGCCGTCCGCCGCGAACAGAGTCCCGCCGGCCAGCACAAACATTGCCGCCGACACAAGCGTCATTCTCCACTTCGTCATCTGCGAGAGTCCTCCAACGAGTACACGCTCCATTACCGGCGCCTGCAACTCGCAGGCGCCACACGGTACGAACCGCCACAAAGACCGGCTACACTGCCTTCGGTTTCGGGTGCTTGACCATCGCGATAATCACAGCGGCGACTATGCAAAGCCCGCCGCAAATGGTGAACGCGAGCGGAAAATTACCCAAGTCGCCCAGCTTGCCGCCAAGCACCGGCCCGAAGATGCCGCCGACGCCGTAGGCCAGGAACACCCAGCCGTAGTTCTGCCCGACGTACTTGGTGCCGAAGGTGTCGGCCGTGATGGTCGGGAACAGGGCAAAGTTGCCCCCGAAGTTGAACCCGATCAGCGCCGCGCCGAGGTAGAGCAGGCCGGGGGCTCCGGCCATCCATTGGAAGCAGATCACGAGAACGCCCTGCGTGGCCAGCATGATGAAAATCGATGCCTTGCGGCCGAGCTTGTCGCTCAACATGCCCCACGCTATGCGCCCGATCCCGTTGGCAAGGGCAAAGAATACGCCCATGGCCGTCCCGGCAATGGCGCTGGCCTCGAGAACAGTAAACCCGGCCTCGCGCAACGCCGCCATCGGAAACTGCTTCATCAGCCCGATGCTCATAAGTCCGGCGCTGGCGCCGAACGCAAACGTGAGCAGGATCATGTAGAACTGCGGGGTGCGGAGCATTGCGCCGCTGGTGAAGTCGACCGCGCCCGCGACGTGACTCCCGTCCTTGCTGGGTTGCGGCGGGACGTAGCCCTTCGGAGCCCAGCCGGCTGGCGGGAACACCATCCAGATGCCGCCTATGACGACGGACACCAGGAAGACTATGCCGTAGACGATGAACGTGAAATCGATGCCGTAGTCCGCCAGCAGGAAGCCCCATGTGCCCGCCAGCTTCACCCACAGAAGCGCGCCGAACCCGAACCCGGCGACGGCGAGCCCCGTGATCATGCCTTTCTTGTCCGGGAACCAGCGCATGCCCACCGCAATGGGAACCACATAGGCCAGGCCGATGCCGGCGCCGCCCACAAGCCCCACGAACACAAAAGTGTTGATCCACTCCTTGGCGCCAAAGACGCCCGCCAAGACGTACCCTGCGCCGAGCACCACGCCGCCCGCCATGGCCAACACCTTGGGGCCGACCTTGGGCATCATGCGCCCGGCAACGACCATGACCACCGCGAACGCGGCCAATCCGGCGGCAAACACCGCCTGGCCGCGCGTGTTGCTCCAGTTCGCTTCGGACGCTGACGCGACAAGACTCTCATGCCACGGGATATTATTGCCTTCGTATTCCTTGGACACGGCCACAACGACCTCGGTCGGCACCAGCATCGCGTGATCGGTCAGCGATTTGTCGTGCGGGTAGCCCGGAGGCACATCGCCTTCCGTCGATTTGAGAACCGGAACATCCTCGCCCGACGCCAGCTTGATCGTGGTGAGCTCGACCTTTTTCTCGTTCGGCCTCAGCTTCGGTTCCTTCGGAACCACGACGCTGACTCGCAGATCGTCCTTCAGGAAGAAGACAACGCGGTCCTTGTATTCGCCCGTCTTCCTGTCGGGCTTGGGCAAGCCGGGCACCAGGAAGGGGGTGAACACGCTCCACGCGTAGATGGCGCCCAGGCACAGCTGGATCAGGATGGCTCCGACAACCACCCAACCGCGTTTCATCAGCTTCTTCTCGCCAATCTCGCTCATCTGCGCCGATCCTCCGTGTTCATGGACTGAGGGACAACTGCGTCGGTCATGCTCTCGGGAGACAAATCACGGACGCTGCGTTCCATAAGGTGGGTTGCGAGCCGTCCCGCCCCCGAACATCGAAACGTCCGGGGGCGAACGGTCTGTTCGCGATGACTCCTATGCGTTACTGGCGCTCTGAGACCAGCACCTCGACAACGTGCGGGTCGGCAAGCGTCGAGATGTCGCCAAGCTGATCAACCTGTCCCTCGGCGATCTTGCGGAGGATGCGCCGCATGATCTTGCCCGAGCGGGTCTTGGGCAGGGCCGGTGCGAACTGGAGCTTGTCCGGGGCGGCGATCGGGCCGATCTCCTTCCTGACGTGCTTGATAAGCTCCTTGCGCAGCTCCTCGGTCGGCTCGACCCCTTCGACCAGCGTCACGTATGCGTAGAGCCCCTGGCCCTTGATCTCGTGCGGCATCGGGGCCACGGCGGCCTCGGCGACCTTCGCGTGGCTCACAAGGGCGCTCTCGACCTCGGCCGTGCCGATGCGGTGGCCCGAGACGTTGACGACGTCGTCGATCCGGCCCATGAGCCAGTAGTCGCCGTCCTTGTCGATCCGGCACCCGTCGCCGGTGAAGTACAGGTCCTTGTACATCGTCCAGTAGGTGTCGATGAATCGGTCGTGGTCGCCCCACATCGTCCGCATCATGCCGGGCCAGGGCTTCTTGATGCAGAGCTTGCCGCCTTCGCCAAGCTCGGCCTCGCTGCCGTCCTCGCGGAGCACGACGGGCTCGACGCCGAAGAACGGGCGGTTGGCGCTGCCCGGCTTCAGTGTCATCGCCCCGGGAAGCGGCGTGATCATGAAGCCGCCGGTTTCGGTCTGCCACCAGGTATCGACGATGGGACAGCGGTTCCGGCCGACCTTCTCGTAGTACCACATCCACGCCTCGGGGTTGATCGGCTCGCCGACACTGCCGAGAATCTTGAGACTGGACAGGTCGTACTTGCCCGGCCACTCGTCGCCCTGCCGGATGAGCGCCCGGATCGCGGTCGGGGCGGTATAGAACTGCGTCACCTTGAACTTGTCGACCACGGCCCAGTAGCGGCCGGCGTCGGGATAGAGCGGGGTGCTTTCGAACATCACGCTCGTCGCGCCGTTGGCCAGGGGGCCGTAGACGATGTAGCTGTGGCCGGTGACCCAGCCGATGTCGGCCGCGCAGAAATAGACGTCCTCTTCCTTCAGGTCGAACGTCAGCTTGTGCGTGAGCGTGATCCAGACCAGGTAGCCGCCGGTCGTGTGGACGACGCCCTTGGGCTTGCCGGTCGAGCCCGAGGTGTAGAGGATGAAGAGCGGGTCCTCCGCGTTCATCTTCTCGCACTCGCACTCGGCCGAGGCCTCGGCCATCAGGTCGTGGTACCAGAGGTCGCGGCCGGCCTCCATGTGGCAGTCGGCATCATTTCTCTTCACGACGACGACCTTCTCGATCGACGGAGTCGAGCCGAGCGCCTCGTCGGAGATGTTCTTCAGCGGGACGTCCTTGCTGGCGCGCTTCGAAACGTTGGACGTGATGAGAATCTTGCACGTGGCGTCGTTGATGCGGTCGCGGAGGGCGTCGGCGCTGAAGCCGCCGAAGACTATCGAATGGATCGCGCCGATGCGGGCGCAGGCCATCATCACGATCGGCAGTTCGATGACCATACCGAGGTAGATGCAGACGCGGTCGCCCTTCTTGACCCCCAGGCCCTTGAGAACGTTGGCGAACTTGCAGACCTCGGTGTGCAATTCCTTGTACGTGACGCTGGCGTCCTCGTCCGGCTCGTCGCCCTGCCAGGCGAGGGCCGTCTTGTTCTCGCGCTCCGTGCCGAGGTGCCGGTCGAGGCAGTTGTACGTCACGTTCAGCGTCCCGTCCTTGAACCAGGTGTGCTCGATCTTGCGGGCGTCGGTGTCCCAGACGTACTCGCGGGCCACGGACGGCTCATCGAACCATGTCACCATGTCCTTGGCCTGCTCCAGCCAGAACCCGTCCGGGTCGCTGACGGAGCGGTCGTACAGCTTCTGGTACTCTTCCATCGACTTGATATGCGCTTCGGCCTGGAGCTTGGCCGGCGGCGGGAATGTCCGGGTTTCGGACATCAACGAATCGATACCCTTTTTCTGCTCTGCCATGCTGACAACCTCTCCTTTCACTGA
>Ga0180429_10005211_pt1 | contig 10330 bp, 9 predicted proteins | sample SS_ome_FD_132428 | JGI IMG/M metagenome (GOLD analysis project Ga0180429, IMG submission 132428) | Hypersaline lake sediment archaeal communities from the Salton Sea, California, USA - SS_1_S_1 metaG | ecosystem: Environmental > Aquatic > Non-marine Saline and Alkaline > Hypersaline > Sediment ...
CCAACAGCCTGGCCAACGTCGAAACCACCGCCGCCAAAACCGACAGGGCGACCGTCGATGACCTGTTGAACCGACACCAGCAAGTTGCGGGAACGGGGGACTCGGCCGTTTAGTAGACGCGCAGCGGTATAGGGGTCGGTCTGGGAGTTCGAGTTGCGAGCGTCCAATCGGATTTTGCCCAAGGCTCCATCGAGCAAACCAACCGCCCATGGGATCTGGCCATCGAGGGCCAGGGCTTCTTCCAGGTGATGGACCCCTCCGGCGAAACGCTCTACACCAGGGCAGGGACCTTCTCGAAAAATTCCAACGGCGACCTGGTCGTCGGGTCGGCCAGTACGGGGCGCCTGATAGAACCCCCCATTTCCATACCCAATGATGCAACCGACGTCGTCATTAGTCCGGAAGGATTGGTGTCGGTTCGCCAAGTGGGCAGCCAACAACTCGCCCAGGTCGGACAAATCGAATTGGCCATGTTCGTCAATCCAGACGGACTGCTGAAACTGGGCGAAAACCTCTACAGCGAGACCGACGCATCCGGCACGCCCACGCTCGCCAATCCCGGACAGGACGGCAACGGCGTGCTCCGCCAGGGCTCGCTGGAAACATCCAACGTCCAGCCGGTTCACGAATTGATCGACCTGATCAAGACCCAGCGAGCATTTGAACTCAATTCGCAGGTTGTTCAGGCCGGCGATGAAGCCATGCGAATCGTGGCCAACTTGAAGAGGTACTAGGGTAGTGGTTAGTGGATAGTTCGTAGTGGTTAGTGGTTAGCGGACAACGAATGGTGGGATTTATGGGAAAGTTCACAGAGACCAAACTGGTTGCGGCGATTGGTTGCACATTGGTTCTTGGCCTGGCGTCGGTCCGTGCGGCCGAGTTTCAGTTGAAGACCCGCTGCCAGGCCGATGGCGCGCTGGTCACCCTGGGTGACCTGGCCGACGTTTTCGCCGTCGACCAGCAGCAGGCCGATCGGCTGGCGGCCATCGAGTTGTTTCCCGCGCCGGTCGCGTCGCGGCAGCGTTTTGTCCGGCTGCGAGAGATCCAGGAACTGTTGATGTCGCGGGGAGTAAATCTTGTCGAGCATCGCTTCTCCGGCTCCAGCCAGGTGGCCGTTCTCGGCGGTAGTCGGCTGGCGGAGAGCGCGCCGGCACCGCGGCCGTTGTCGTCCTTTGCCGCCCAACAGGCCGAGCGGCGTCTTGGCAGGACGTTGGTTCAATACCTGCAACAAGCGGCCTCTGCGAATCAGGGGTGGACGGTACAGTTTAGCTTGACCTCCGACCAGGCCCGGCTGCTGAGCGACGGCACGGCAGACATCTCGATTTCAGGCGGCGCCGCCCCATGGACGGGGAGCCAGCGTTTCGAGGTGACCGCCGACACGGCGGGAGGTCCGATCCGGTTTTCGCTCGATGTCCAGGTTTCGCTGCCGCCGGCGACGGTAACTTCCGTCCGTTCACTTTCGCGCGGTGCGGTGATCTGCGCCGCCGACGTTGAACTGTGTCGCGGCACCTCGTCGGATGGAGCCTTCGCCGGGTTCTACTCGCTCGACGAGGTGATAGGCAAGCAAACAACCCGGGCGATCCCCGAGGGACAAGCCTTCCGACAAGAGTGGGTTCGGCAACCGTTGCTGGTGCGGAGAGGTGAGGTCGTCACCCTAACCGCGCTCAGCGCCGGGATACGCGTCCGCACGATGGCCCGGGCGCGAGACGATGGCAGCCTGGGAGAGTTGATTTCGGTCGAGTCGTTGACGGACCGCAAGTCCTTTTTTGCCCGAGTGGCGGCGGTCCGCGAAGTCGAGGTCTACGGCCGAGCAATCCGGGCCGACGGCGGCGGAGTCTCGCGAGTCGTCAGGCGCTAACGTTCCAAGCAAGAGGAGTCAAACATGAAGATGAGTCTTCCCCAGGGCGTCCCGATCGTTACGCTGTCCACCGCCTTGCTGCTGTCCTGGCCCGCGGCAGACGCCTTGGCGCAGAACTCAAGTCTGTTCAATCAAACTGACCAGTACGGTCGCCGGCGACCGCTGACACTTGCCGAATACTCGTGGACCTACGAGGCGCCGGTTCCCAAGAAAGCGATCGCGCTGCACGACTTGATCACGGTTGTCGTCGATGAGAAGTCGACGGTTGTTAGCGAAGGCTCGATGGATCGCAAGAAGAAGGCACACGGCGAATTGGTGCTGAAGGACTGGATCCTGCTGAAGGGTCTGGCGGCTTATCCCGACCCGCAAAGCAAGGGTGATCCCACGATCAGCGGCAAGCTCGACAACAAGCTGCGTGGCGAGGCAACGCTCGACACCCGAGCTTCGATCAAGTTCAGCATCACCTGTGCAGTCGTCGATATCCGTCCCAACGGCAACCTGGTGCTCGAAGGTCACGACACGATCCAATACAACCGCGAGGTCTGGGATTACTCGATGACCGGCGAGATTCGCGCCGACGATATTCAGCCGAACAACACGGTGCTCAGCGAAGACGTCGCCAACAAGCGGATAACCCGCCGCGAAACGGGCCACGTCCGCGATGGCTACCGCCGCGGATGGTTGCTGAGAATCCTCGATAAATGGCAGCCGTTCTAAGCAACGATACGCGTAGGGTGGGTGCTCTGCACCCACGCGGAAAGCTCCAGAAAGCCCCCGGACGGAAAAAATAAAGGACATCTCCCGATGAGCACCTCTCTTCCCAATCGACTGATGGCAGTGATCGTTGCACTGGGGCTCTTGGCTGCCGCGACCACGGTCGACGCGCGAGTGACGCTCAAGAGCATCTGCCGCGTGAAAGGGCAGGAGGAGAACATGCTGCACGCGCTGGGGTTCGTCGTAGGGCTCAATGGCACGGGAGACGGCGGGAACTTTCTGCCCACCATCCGAAGCCTGGCCAAGGCAATGAGCCTGATGGGCGAACCGCTGGGAACAAACGGGCTCCTGGAACTGAAAGACGCCAAGAACGTCGCCCTGGTCTCGGTGAGCGTGACCGTGCCGGCGGCGGGAGCACGACAAGGCGATAAACTCGACTGCGTGGTCAGTTCGATCGGCTCGGCAACGAGCCTGGAAGGCGGGCAACTCTTCCTCACGCCCCTGTTGGGACCCGACCCCAAGAGCACCCGCATCTACGGTTTCGCCAAAGGCCCCATTTCGCTCGATGACGAGACGCTAGCGACCACGGGGAAGATCTTTTCCGGCTGCCAACTCGAGGCCGACTTCTTCAACGTCTTCGCCGAGGACGATCGGGTCACGCTGGTGATCGACAAGAACCACGCCGACTTCCAAGTTTCTCAAGACATCGCCGAGTTGGTCAACAGCCAACTCAGTTTTCAGAGTTCCGGCCAGACATTGGCCAAGGCCATCGATCAGTCGAACGTCGTCGTTGCCATCCCGCCGCAATACCGCGACGACCCCGTGTTGTTCATCTCCCAAGTCCTGAGCCTGCCGATGCTCGATCCGCAGACCGAGGCTCGGGTGGTAATCAACGAGCGGGCGGGCACTATCGTCATCGGCGGCGACGTCGAGATCGGCTCGGTCGTCGTTACCCACAAGAACGTAACGATCGAGACGGGTGCCGCGGCCGGCGCCGAGCCTTTCGTACCACTGGATCCGGAAGAAACCAACACGGCCAAACTAAAGGCCCTGGTTCAAGCCCTGAACGCCGTCCACGTCTCGACCGCCGACATGATCGACATCATCAAGGGGCTGGATCGTGACGGAAAACTCCACGGCAAGCTGATTATCGAGTAGGGAGACGCTGTGAGCATAGGATCTTTGCCGCCCGCCGCCTTTGACGCCCTGCAAAGCCGGACGCCGGGCCTCCGATTGCCGGGCCCCAAATCGCCCGGCCTCCAATCGCCCGGCCTCCAATCGCCCGGCCTCCAATCGCCCGACGTCGCCGGCGAAAAAGACGCCGCCTTTCGCGAGGCATTCGACTCGTTCGTGGGAGAGGTGTTCTTCGGACAGATGCTCAAGGCGATGCGCAAGACCGTCGGCAAACCGGCTTACTTTCACGGTGGCCAGACCGAAGAGATCTTTCAACAACAACTCGATCAGGTGCTCGGCGAAAAACTGGCCAAGACCAGCGCGGGAAAATTCAGCGGGCCGATGTTCGAGTTGATGCATCTGACGCGGAAATAGTTGACAACGGACAACGAAAAGGGGACAGCCAAAAGGAAAACCTATGGAAACCTCCTGGGAGTCTGAACTGGCAACACTGCTGACCGATCTGTTGGCCGTTCAAGACGAACTGCAGACCGTGTTGACCAGAAAACGGGAGTTGCTGATCCAACCGGATCCCGAGGGCTTGGCCGCCATCGGCGGGCAAGAGGACAAGCTTGTACTCGCGCTGAAGGAATGCCTCAATCGTCGCGAGGAACTGCTTGAGCGGGCCCACCGCGAAGGGCTCCCCGCGACCAGCATTCGAGCACTTACCCGTTCGTTACCCGGGAACCAGCGCGAGCCGCTGGGCGAGAAAGTCACCCTGGCCGGTGCGCAGGCTCGACTACTGAAACACCATAGCCTGACCAACTGGGTGGTAATCCAGCGAACATTGCTACACCTTTCGCAGATGTTAGAGATTATCGCGACCGGCGGACGTTTACAGCCGACATATGGAGAAGGAGAACCAGTGGGCGCGAGTGGCGGGCTCGTAGACAGGGCAGCATAGCCAATCTCGGCAAACTCGCGATAACACACAAGATACGACATGTCTCTCTTCGGCTCAATCCGGATGGCGGCGAATGCGCTTCAGGCGAACCAGATCGGCCTGCAGGTTGTCGGTCAGAATATCGCCAACGCCAATACGCCCGGATACATCCGCGAGGAAGTCCATTTTTCGCCGGCTCCCACGCAACGACACGGCGACTTGATGCTCGGGCTGGGCGTCGAGGTCGAGGCGGTAATCCAGAAGATAGACCATTTTCTCGAAGAGCGTCTGCGGGGATCGGTCAGCGACATGACTGATGCCGAAACGCAGGAAAGCAGCTACACGCAGTTGGAAGGTCTGATCGGAGAGCTTGGCGACACCGACTTGAGCACCTCGCTGACCACCTTCTTCAACAGTATCAACGAAGTGCTCAACCAGCCGCAAGACGTCTCGATCCGCAACTTCACGGTTCTTCAAGGCAGGACTCTGGCCGAGGACATCAATCGCCTGTCGGAACGGGTGACGGCAGTACGCGGTGATTTCAACGAGCGAATGATTGACATGGCGGACCAGATCAACCGCCTGATCGAGGAAGTCCGTACGCTCAACATCCGGATCGCCGAGACCGAAGGCGGACAGACGTCGGCCAGCGACGCCGTCGGCCTGCGCGATCAGCGGTTGATCGCCCTGGAGGAGCTTGCCAAGCTGGTCAACATTCGCGTCAGGGAGCAACCCAGCGGCGGCGTGGCGGTGTATACCGGGAGCAATTTTCTGGTATTCGAGGGGGTGTTGCGCGAAGTCGAAGTGGAAATGGACAGCGTCAACGGGTTGCCCGTCTCCACTATCCGCATGGCGGAGTCCAACTCGCCGCTGGAGCCGAGTTCCGGCGAACTCCACGGCCTGATCGTGGCGCGCGACGAGATCATGGACGGTTTCCTCGCCGACCTCGACGTGTTCGCCGCCACGCTGTCGTACGAGTTCAACAAGCTCTACTCCAGTGGACAAGGGCTCAAGGGCTACGACGAGTTGACCAGCGAATTCGCCGTCAGCGACAAGAACCTCGCGTTGAACGGCGCCGGCTTGACGTACTCGCCCGTCAACGGGTCGTTTCAAGTGATGGTCCATAACACCAAGACCGGCATGACGCAGACGACCGACGTCGCGGTAGATCTCAACGGGATTGGCGACGACACAACGCTCTTGGATCTGACAAACGCGTTGAACGCCATCGACGGGATATCGGCAAACATCGAGATCGGCGGGAACCTGACGATCTCGAGCGACTCCGTCGACCAGGAGTTCGCCTTTGCCGCCGACACCAGCGGCACCCTGGCCGCGTTGGGGCTGAACACGTTCTTCAGCGGCACAAACGCGCAGAGCCTGGGGGTCAACGAAGTGGTCCAGGATGATCCGGCCACATTTGCCGCCAGCCAGGGCGGTATTGCAGCCGACTCGAACAACGCCGAGTTACTGGCCGTGATGCTCGACCGCGCGATCGAATCGCGAAACGGCGAGTCGCTGATGGTGCTCTACGATCGCATGACCGGCCAGAACACCCAGGCGGCGGCGGTCTCCCGGGCCATCGCCGAAGGCGCCAGGGTGTTCGAGGGAACGCTCCGCGCTCAGAAGATGGCCACCAGCGGCGTGAGTCTCGACGAGGAGGCCGTCAAGATGATCGCCTACCAGCGATCGTTCCAAGCCTCGGCCCGATACATCGCCGCGCTCGACGAGTTATTCGAGATCGTTGTTTCCTTGTAAGAAAAGGCTGCTACCAAGTGGGCTTGCACGACTCGGAGAGAACACGTGTGCCACTGTTTGCCTGCAAGCAGTGCTGGACCGCCAACAAGGATATTGCCTGCAAGCAAGTGCCATGGCCGCGATAACCGGCATCCCGACAACGCGAGTCAGCGACCTGTTCGTCCGCCAGCGGATCCTGGAACAGGTGCGCATGGACCAGCTTGCGCTGTTCCAATACCAGATGCAGTTGAGTACCGGTCATCGGCTCCAATCGCCCAGCGAAGATGCCGACGCCGCGCTGCGAATCATGAGCTTGCAGCAACTGCTGGAGCGCAAGGACCAGGTTCGGTCGAACATGATGACCAACGAGTCGTTCATGGCGATGACCGACACCGCGTTGGGGCACATTTCGAGCAGCATAGCCTCGGCCCGCGGCGTCGGCATCGGTGCGCTGGGAACAATCAACAGCGATACTCAGCGTCAGGCCGCCGCGCAGCAGATATCGCAAACCATCCAGCACTTGTTGGACCTGGGAAACCAGCAGTTTCGCGGCCGGTACCTCTTCTCCGGCACACAACCCGACGTTCGCCCATTCCAGACGAGTGGACTCGATTTCGTCGAGTACGCGGGTAACGAGGGACGGTTGTCGAGCTACTCCGACGTTGATCTGCTGTTCGAGACCAACGTCAACGGCAACGAAGTTTTTTCGGCGATCTCCGAACCGGTGCTGGGCACAGTGAACATAGAGCCCGTGCTGGCTTTCAATACCCGGCTCTCCGACATCAACGGTGGCAAAGGGGTCGCCCCCGGCAGTATCTCCATTACCGGCGGCGGCAGCACGGTGATCATCGATATCAGCACCGCCGAGACCATCGGCGACGTTGCCCTGATGATCAGAAACAACGCACCGGCGGGCAAGAGGCTCGATGTAGAGATCACTGCCACCGGGTTGGATATCACGCTGATAGGCGTCCCGGGCGATACGATGACCATTCACGAGGTCGGAGGCGGCACCACCGCCGACGAACTGGGAATCCGAGCGGAAACAGCCGCCGTCACCGTAAGCGGCGACGACCTGGACCCCATCGTTCGGCTGACCACGCCGTTGGACGACGTTCTCGGCACGCGAAGCTACGCCGTTGTACGCTCCAGCGGCGTCGACAACGACATCATTTTCGAGGCCGACACGATCGGCAATTCTTTTGACGGCATAAACATCGAGTTCATCGACGACGGGTCGGTCGTCGTTCCCGGCACCGACGAGGTGGCTTCCTACAACGCGGGCACCAGCACACTCACGGTAACCGTCAAGACCGGCAGCACGCAGGCCCGGCACGTGGTGGCGGCGGTGCAAACAGCCCATGGTCTCGGTAGCGTGCCGCTCACCGCCCGTCTCGATCCGCTCGACACGCAAAGCGACGGCAAGGGGCTGGTTTCCGTCGGCAGCCCCGTTGGAGTCACCGCCGAAGGCAATGGAACGCCGCTGGACAAGAACTCCGGAATGCGGATCGTCAACGGCGAGAATACCCACGTGGTCACTTTCGCCGACGCGGAAACCGTCGAGGACATGCTCAACTTGCTGAACATGGCCGGTGCCGGACTGCTGGCCCAGATCAACGAAGATGCCACCGGCATCGACGTTCGCTCGCGGATCAGCGGTTGCGACCTGATGATCGGTGAGAACGGCGGTACCACGGCCACGCAGTTGGGGCTGCGGAGTTTTACGGGAAACACGCGGCTGGAAGACCTCAAGTACGGCGCCGGCATGAACACCACCACCGGCACCGACTTCACTATCACCATGATCGACGGCACGCAAGTCGACGTGGACGTCTCCGGCCTGGAGACGATCAACGAGGTCCTGGCCGCGATTGCCGCGGTGGCCCCGGCTACTCTGGACGCTCGACTGGCAGTCAACGGCAACGGCGTCGAACTGGAAGACAGCAGCGTCGGGGGCGGCGCGTTGTCGGTCTCGCCCGCCTTCGCCAGCGACGCGGCCTTCGTCTTGGGGCTGGTCCCCGAAGGACAGCAGACCAGCAGCCCCCCGACGGTAATGCCCGGTGGTGAACAAGTGCTCACAGGCAGCGATACGAACCCGTCAGAGACCGAAGGTATCTTCACCGCGCTTCTGCGACTGAAGGAGGCTCTGCAAAACAACGACATGCCCGAAGCAGAACGGGCGATCGAGATGCTCGACACCCACACGGTCAATCTGAACTTCGGCCAGGCCGAGTTGGGTGCTCGAATGCAAGGACTAGACGTGATGCGTGCCCGGCTGGAATCCGAGGAAGTTGACCTGCGGTCGGCCATGTCGCTCGACTTTGATGCCGACATGGTGGAAGTGATCTCGAACTTCACCGGCCGGCAAGCCGCTCTGGAGGCGTCGTTGCGGGCTTCCGGATCGATCCTGCAGATGACGTTGCTCAACTACCTGTAGTCGTTGTTCGCTCCGCGCACAAAACGCCGGTTCGCGGAGCGAACCACAAGATTAGCTGATTGGCCGTCGGCCTACGGGCTGTTGTCGAGGCGTCCGAAGACCATTCGCCCGGCGCTGGTCTGCAACACGCTCGTAACGGCGATGGCGACTTCTTCGTTGACGTGGTCGCGTCCCGACTCGACGACAACCATCGTGCCGTCTTCGAGATATCCGACGCCCTGCCCCGCCTCCTCGCCCGGCTTGACGATGCGGACCTGTATCTGCTCTCCCGGCAGGAACGTCGGCTTCATGGCGTTTGCCAGGTCGTTGAGATTGATCACGTCCACACCCTGGAGCCGAGCGACCTTGTTGAGGTTGTAGTCGTTGGTGATAAGTTTGCCTTCGAGGTGTTTCGCCAGGATCACCAGTTTCAAGTCGACCGGTTGGCCGGAGAACTCGGGCAAATCGCGTTCGAAGATCGCCAGGTCGATTTCCGGATCGCCGCGTAACCGATTGAGGATATCGAGCCCGCGGCGGCCGCGACTCCGTCGCAAGCGGTCGGAACTGTCGGCAATGGCCTGCAATTCGCCGATGACAAACTTCGGCATCACCAGTTGGCTGTCGAAGACGCCCGTCTCCACCACGTCGGCAATCCGCCCGTCGATAACGACGCTGGTGTCGAGAATACACGGTTTGGCACCCTTCACGTCCTTGGAAAACTCGACGTAGGGGATGACGAAGCGGAAGTCGTCCTTGGTCTGCAACAGCAGGCTGATGCAGACGTAGCAGAACACCAACCCCAGCAGCAACTCGACGGAATCGCGATACGCGTCGATCGGCAGAGGGATCAGGGCAATCCGCACCACGAGGGTCAGGAACAGCCCAACGATCAGGCCGAAATAGACGGCCGAGATCACGTCCAACCGTTTTCGCCGCATGGCGATGTCCAGCCCGATAACGACCACCGAAAGCAGCATCACGCCGCCGAAGACCCCCCAGGTCATCCATCCGGAGGTCGTCGGATTATCGCCATCGGAGTCAAGGAACGAGACACCCAATCCGGCCGCCACAAGTATGAAAACGCAACGCAGGATAATCAGGGGCATATTCGCACCTTGATTCAGTATGGAAGGAACGAGACTAACGGCATTCAAGCGATCCCGCCCGAATGATAGCTTCCCAAACGGTCCCGTATATGTATACCACACATTGTATACCACCGGGCCAAAGAGTGTAAGCCGGCACCCCCCCACAGGCCCTTCTGCGTAGACTAGGTGGTTTTGGTCGTGCAGGTAACAGAGATGCATAGGGTGGGTGCTTTGCAGCCACGCGTCTTTCCGTCTGGGAGTCTAAGAATCGTCACGCGTGGGTGCAAAGCACCCACCCTACAAGTCAATCGGCCCCTAAGCATAGGCCTGGTACAGTGGCGTGATGACCAATTCCGGGACCCGTGCTCGATCGGGAAGCTTGGCGATGCTAACCACACAGGCGGCGATGTCATCGGGCTTGAGCATCCGGGCCCTCTTCTCGGGCGGTACCGGAGTGGGAC
>Ga0180429_10005214_pt1 | contig 10328 bp, 6 predicted proteins | sample SS_ome_FD_132428 | JGI IMG/M metagenome (GOLD analysis project Ga0180429, IMG submission 132428) | Hypersaline lake sediment archaeal communities from the Salton Sea, California, USA - SS_1_S_1 metaG | ecosystem: Environmental > Aquatic > Non-marine Saline and Alkaline > Hypersaline > Sediment ...
ATCGAGGCAATCTTCGTGGGCACGCCGAACCAGGTCCACGTGCCGGTGATCCTGGCGGCAGCGAAGTATGGCAAGAACGTGATGAGCACGAAGCCGCTCTCGAGTTCAAAGGAGGCAGCCAAGGATGCCGTCGAGGCCGTCGAGGCGGCTGGCATCGTGAACTCGATGTCACTGACCATGCGCTTCAGCCCGCAGGTGCAGTATCTCGGCAAGCTCTGCCGGTCGGGGCAGTTGGGCGATATCTACTACGCAAAGGCACGCAGCATCCGCCGCAGCGGCATCCCGGACTGGAACTTGGGATTCATCGAGGCGGGAGGCGGCGCGTTCCGTGACATGGGCGTGCACGTGCTGGACGCCTCCTGGTGGCTACTGGGCCAGCCGAAGCCGGTGAGCGTGTCGGGCGTGGGCGGCGCCAAGTTCGGTCCGATCGGCAAGGGCTACTGGGACTTCCGTCAGCCGGACAAGGACTACTGGGGCCAGTACGACTCCGACGACTACGCTGGTGGCGTCATCCGGTTCGAGAACGGTACCGGTCTGATCTGTGAGAGCTTCTGGGCCAGCCACCAGGCGCCCGAGGTGCAAGTGGAGCTGTTCGGTACTGAGGGCGGCGCCAAGCTGCAACCGCTGACGCTCTACAAGACGGTCGATGGCGCGCCCCAGGACACCACGGTCGAGATGGCCAACGATCGCATCAACTACGGTCAGACGATCTTTGGGCACTTCGCCGACTGCGTGCGCAACGGCACGCCGGAGGCTGCTCCGCTGCGACATGGGCTGATTGTGCAGACGATGATGGAGGCCATGCTGGAGAGCGCGGCCACGGGGAAGGAAGTAGTGCTATAGTCACAAGTCACGAGTGATGAGTGATGAGTGAGAGGCAATGCACGACTCACGACTCACCATTCAGACCACAGGCTTTGGGGAGGGATGTAGATGAAGAAGTATCGAGCTGGGATCATCGGGTTTGCTCACATGCACGTCAACGACGTGGCGCTACACTACGCGGAGAACCCGCAGATCGAGTGGGTTGCGTGCGCCGACACCACGCCTGTGGTGCCGGAGCTGCGGGACGCCCCGTACACGCGCGTGTGGAACATGGAGCACGCGATCAAGGACCTTGGCGTACCCAAGGGGTATGACTGCTGGCGCGAGATGCTGGACAAGGAGACCTTCGACCTGATCGTGGTCCAGTCGGAGAACGCACAGCACGCAGACATCGTCGAAGCCTGCGCCGCACACGGCGTGAGCTGCCAGGTCGAGAAGCCGATGGCGCACACGTTGTCGGACGCGCTCAGAATGGTTCGCGCCACGAAGGCCGCGGGGACCGAGCTGTTCATCAACTGGCCCATCACGTGGGATCCCACGGCTCGGCGGGCCAAGGAACTGCTGGACGAAGGCATCATCGGGCGCATTCTGGAGCTGAAGTGGCGCGCGGGACACACGGGACCGCTGGGGCCCGGCGCGATGCACGCGGGTGTGACGGACGTGGCCGACGGGATGTCGGGCCCCGAGCGTGGCGCGACCTGGTGGCACCAGTACGCCACCGGTGGCGGCGCGATGCTGGATTACTGTTGCTACGGCGCGATGGTCGCCCGCTGGATGATCGGCGTCCAGGCGCAGGCCGCCATCGGCCTAAAGGCCAACCTGGATAGCCACTGGGGCGATGCTGACGACAACGCCGCGATGCTGGTGCGGTTCCCGGGTGCGATGGCGCTCTTCGAGGGCTCTTGGACGACCTGGGATCACGGTGTGCCGACCGGGCCGATCGTCTATGGGACTAAGGGCACAATGGTGGTCGAGCGCGTGGGCGGGAGTCCGCGCATTCGCGTGGAACGCGGCCACGGCAACACCGAGGTCTTCGAGCCTGGGACTCTGCCGGAGGGCCAGGAGGATGTGGCCAAGGCCATTGTCCATCACTTCGAGACCGGCGAGCCCCAGCCCAAGACGATGGAGATGATGTTCAACCTGGAGGCGATGGCCATCCTCGATGCGGGCGTGCGATCGGCAGCCAGCGGGCAGCTGGAGACGGTTAACAACGCTACCTGGTGCATTGGGTAGGGACGGGGACAGCGGATAGGGCAATGGTTAAGGGGAGGCCGGTCAACGGCCTCCCCTTTGCTGTCCAGGGAGCTGTAGTCACGATTCACTAATCACGATTCATTGGGACCAAGGAGGCTAGGGATGGGCAAGACGTATCGATTGGGTGTGATTGGGTTTGCGCATATGCACATCAGCGCGCTGATTCGGGCCTTCGCAGACCTGCCGAACGTTGAGTGGGTCGCCTGCGCCGACACGAAGCCTGCAGTTGAGCCGCTCTCGGAGAAACCTGCCACCCGGCGATCGAACATCAAGCGACTCGCGGAGGCGCTGGAGATCACCAAGGTCTACGACTGCTACAAGGAGATGCTGGAGAAGGAGACCTTCGACATCATCCTATTCTGCCCGCCCAACGCGCAGCACGGCGAGGTCGCGGAGGCCATCGCAGCGAAGGGCATCCATATGATGACCGAGAAGCCTATGTCAGCGAGCCTATCGGACGCACTGCGGATGGTGCGGGCGGCCAGGGCCAACGATGTGAAGCTGGCAATCAACTGGCCGATCTCCTGGCGGCCCGGCATCCGGGTGATCAAGGAACTGATCGACAGTGGCGTGATCGGCGACGTCTGGGAAGTGAAGTGGCGAAACGGGGCGTCGATGGGTCCGCTTTCGTACAGCAAGGGCGCGGACACCGTCACCGGTGTTGAGAAAGGGTCGGAGTGGTGGCACCAGTCGGCGCCCGGCGGCGGCGCGTTACTGGACTACTGCTGCTACGGCGCGTGTCTCTCTCGTTGGTACATCGGCGAGCCGGCGCAGTCGGCCATCGCCGTTAAGGCTAACATGACCAGCCACTATGGCGACGGCGAAGACAACGGCGTGATCACCGTTCGCTTCCCGAATGCGATGGCGATCCTGGAGGGCACATGGACGACCTACCACACTGGCGTCGAGACAGGACCTATCGTCTACGGCACCAAGGGTACCATCGTCTACACTCGTGAGGGCGCAAAGGTCTTCACGACCCGTAGCAACGAGATGGGCGAGCCCGACCAGATCGTTGCGGGCGATCCGCTGCCCGAGGGACGGACAACGCTGGCCGAGGAGTTCATTCACCACATCGAGACCGGCGAGCCGCTTCACACGACGCTGGACCCGGTCTTCAACCTTGAGGCGATGGCGATCCTGGATGCAGGCATCCGGTCGGCGGCCAGCGGGAAAATGGAGATGGTGAACAACGCGACGTGGTGTATTGGGTAGGGGAACGGATTCGGGATAAGGGATAGGGGAGACAGGGGAGGGCTTGGGCCTTCCCCCGCTGCCTTGACAAGTCACGAGTGACGAGTGATGAGTGAGACGGTTTGTCTGATCACCCATCTCTCGCTACTCATCACCTTGGATTCAGGAGGTTGGTGAGATGAGCAAGACGTATCGATTGGGTGTGATTGGGTTTGCGCACTCGCACGTAATGGGGATGATCGCGCGATTTAACGCTCTCCCCAACGTCGAGTGGGTGGCGTGCGCGGACACGGTGCCGGCGGTGGCGCCTCTATCGGCAAAGCAAGATACGCGCCAGGCGAACGTGGTGTGGTTCACGAAGGAGACGGGGTGCAGCAAGGTCTACGCGTGCTACCACGAGATGTTGGAGGAGGAGGCATTCGATATCATCATCTTCTGCCCGCCGAACGCGCAGCACGGCGAGGTTGCGGAGGCGATCGCGGCGAAGGGCATCCATATGGTGACCGAGAAGCCGATGGATGCGTCGCTCTCGGGTGCGCTGCGGATGGTACGCGCAGCAAAGGCCAACGGCGTGAAGGCAATGGTGAACTGGCCGACCACGTGGTTCCCGGCCATCCGCGCGATGAAGACGCTGATCGACGACGGTGTGATCGGCGACGTGTGGGAGGTGAAGTGGCGCAATGGCCCGTCGATGGGGCCGCTCTCGTACAACAAGGGTGACCAGGTGCTGACCGACGCGGAGAAGGGATCCGAGTGGTGGCACCAATCCGCGCCAGGCGGCGGCGCACTTCTGGACTACTGTTGCTACGGCGCGTGTCTGTCGCGGTGGTTCATCGGTGAGCCGGCTCAATCGGCCATCGCCATCAAGGCGAACATCAACAGCCACTATGGTGACGGGGATGACAATGCCCTGATCGCGGTCAGGTTCCCCAAGGCCATCGCGGTCTTGGAGGGCACGTGGACGACGTGGCACTCAGGCGTTCCCCACGGGCCCATCGTCTATGGCACCAAGGGCACGATGGTGGCAACGACCGACGGTATCAAGGTCTATACCACGCGCAGTTACGAGATCGGGGAGCCCGATCAGGTTGTCGAGGGCGATGCCCTGCCCGACGGTCGGTCGAATCTGGCGGAGGAGTTCATCCACCACATCGAGACGGGCGAGCCGCTCCACACGACGCTCGATCCGCTCTTCAATCTGGAGGCGATGGCGATCCTGGATGCGGGAATCCGGTCGGCAGCCAGCGGCAAGATGGAGATCGTGAACAACGCGACGTGGTGCATTGGTTGAGGCAGAGGATAGGGGAACTGGGGTAGAGGCGATGGGGGAGGGCCACGAGGGTGCCTCCCCCCCCTTGTCTCGTACCCGCAATTGCCGGGCACGATTCGCGGTTCACTTGGAGGAGAGACCCTGGCATGGATGACCTGCGCATAGCTATCGTGGGGATGGGGATCGGGAAGGCGAACGGACGGTCGCTGCAGAAGAACCCGCGCGGGCGGGTGACCGCGATCTGTGACATCATTGCGTGGAAGATGGATGCATATGAGGAGGAGTTTGCGCATCCGGTCAAGAAGTACATCGATTATCGAGAGATGTGTGAGGACGAGGAGATCGACGCGGTGATGGTGGCGACGCCCAACCAGGTCCACGTGCCGGTGGCGCTGGAGGCGGTGAAACACGGCAAGCACGTTCTCGTCACCAAACCCCTATCGGACTCTGAGGCGGCGGCCCGCGAGCTGGTGGAGGCGGCGGAGGCGGCCGGGGTGGTGAACATGATGTCGCTGGGGATGCGGTTCAGCGATCCCGTGATCTACCTGCGCGGGCTGATCGAGCAGGGCGAGTTCGGCGACATCTACTATGCGCGGGCGCGCAGCGTGCGCCGCGCGGGCATACCCGACTGGAACACTGACTTCATCCGTGAGGGCGGCGGCGCCTTCCGGGATATGGGCGTGCACGTGCTGGATATGGCGTGGTCGCTCTTGGGGCGACCCGAGCCGGTGAGTGTCAGCGGCGTCGGTGGGGCCAAGTTTGGGCCAGCAGGACGGCACTACTGGAGCTTCCGTCCACCGGAGGCCGACTATTCGGATCAGTTCGCGGTGGACGACTACGCCGGCGGGCTGATCCGCTTTGGAGACGGCCTGGGTCTGCAGATCGAGAGCTTCTGGGCCTCGCATCAGGCGCCGCCTACCGAGACGCAACTGGAGCTTTTCGGCACCGAGGCCGGCGCGCAGCTCAGGCCGCTGACGCTCTATCGCACCGTCAACGGCGCGCCGCAGAACACGGTCGTGGATCTCCCGTTCGGACACACCGGCTTCGACCTAGTGGCGGACCACTTCATCGACTGTGTCCTCGACGGTGTGGCGTGCAAGGCGCCGCTGCGCCATGGGTTGATCGTCCAGGGGATGATGGAGGGTCTGCTGCGCAGCGCCGAGCTGGGTCGCGAGATCAGGTGGGACTAGCGGTGACGACCACTTCGGTTCGCGCTCTGTCGTCTCGGACAGCCCGTACCGCCCAGCGAGGGTGACGTCCCGGGTGCGGGCGCCCGCGTTGACATCGACTTCGATCGGATGGCGCGGGACCTGCGGGTGGCCGATCTCGATCAAGGCCAAACCGTGTGTGAGTGCGACGTAGTCCAGGGCAGGCACAGAGGTCATAGTTGGGTATTGGGGGAGGCCAGGAGTGGCCTCCCCCGTTTGCGTGGGGAGTGATGGGCAACGCGCCAACGCTGCGCGCAGGTTCGCGCTGTCTCACGATACAGGCATCACCCCGAGACTGCCAGGGCTTTGGGGTTTGGGTCTGGTTGGCCCTCTGTCCCTGTCCTTCATCCCCGTGCGCCTCTACCCCCCCTTCTCCCTGCTCCCATAGTACCTTCCGCAGGATCGTGTCAACCGAAATGATAATGTTACCGAAGGGCGGTCGTTCATCGGAAAGATAATGTTACCGGACGGTCATGCCTCCTTGGTGATGCCTTAAGATTCGGATAAGGTCTCGTACACGTTCTCTGGCGCCTCAGAGAGCTTGGGCGGCAGGTCGTAGAGCTGATCGCAGAGGGTATGGATCTTGGTGGAGAGAGACCGCGGATTTGTGGCGTCGATGTGGGCCTGCAGCAGGCTCTGCTGTTCAGCGGGCAGGACACCGGCCTCGCAGAGACGGTCCCAGGCCGTGTGGGCAGAGTAGCGGCGGCGGATGCGCGCGGGACGTGTATCATCCTGGGAAAGACGCTCCTTGCTGATCAGACGTAGGGAAGGCTGGAAGCAGTTGTTGAAGAGCCACAGATTGCGGTAGAGGCGCTCCAGGGCGATGGTCTGATCGACAGTATCCAGGCGGATGTCCCCGGTATAGGAACGCACTAGGGAGCTGTTCTTCTGCTCCACGAAACGGTTGTCATTCTTGTGGTAGGGCCGGCTGCGGGAGATCTGGACATGTGGATGGTCTTCCCAGAAGCGCAGCATGTGGTGGTTGAAGAACTCACTGCCGTTATCAGGATGTAGACCACAGATGGGAAAGGGCAGGCGCTTCAGGATCCGCTGGAATCCGGCCTCCATCACCTTGAAACTGCGCCCGAGCAAGGCGGTGCGTTCGCTCCAGCCGCTGCACACGTCGATCATCTGCAAGGTGTGCACGTACTCACCACGGGCGGATTGCCCACAGTGATGTACCAGATCTACTTCGAAGAAGCCTGGCTGCGAGATATCCCACGGCAAGCGGCACATAGGGATGTCTTGGAGGAAGGGATTAGGGTTGCGCGCCTTCCGCCGTGGCGTCCAAGGTTCATCCTGTCGTATACGCCGCAGGTGGTCGCTGACAGTACTCAAGCTCACAGTCGCCAACTGCTGTCTTAGCTTCTGCGTCAGGACGACTTCACCGTGCCCGGCCAGTTGCTCTGCCAGTGCCGGCAGATTCGGGTGCAGCCGCTCCGCACAGATGTGCCCGTAGCACTCATAGAGCGCCTTCAGGATCTGATCAAAGTCGTTCTGATAGGTGCGCTGCCGCTGTCGCTGCCGCGGTCGGCGTGCCGGCGTGCCCTGCAGCAGGCGGATCAGGCTCTTGCGATGACGTCCGGTCACTGCCTCCATCTCGGTCAGCAGTTCCCCTTTCTGAGTTCTGTTGGCCTGCTCATAGCGGCACCGCATCTGCCGCAGGTACTTGTACACCTCATCGATCGTCATCTTCTCTGTCGTGGCCATCATTTCCCCCGGTAACATTATCATTCTGGGGAACGATACCTCTTCGGTAACATTCTAGACCAAGGAATACGAGGATTTGACAGGGCTGGGGCGGGGTCGTAGGATAGAGGCGGGGGGCCATCAGGCTCCCTTCATCGTGGTCGTACTCCTCAAGCGGTCTGGTGGCTCTCTGTTTGGTTGAGCTTGGTCAGGAGGGATCATGGTTCCTCGTCGTTGGCTCCCACGTGTTGGTCTTGTTCTGCTGATCCTGTCCGGCTGGGTGGCGCCTGCCTCGGCGGCGGCCTCGCCAGCAGGGCCCTCGGTGACTGGCTGGGGTGAGTCGGGGCCGGCGCAGTGGACTGCCTCGCAGCCTGCCGGCGTGAGTCCACACACGATCCGTCTCAAGTCGCGGCAGTTCGCGCCGGTGAGCGATGGCGCGGGTGCGTGGCCGGCAGTCGCACCTGAGGGTGTGGGGCGTGTCCACGTCCTTCTGCAGTTGGACTACATCCCGCGTGAGGCGGCGAAGGCCGCACTGGCGGAGGCGGGAATCGAGCTGCTGGCGTATGTGCCGGACTACGCGTGGATCGCGTCGGTGCCGGTGGCTGACGATGGCGCGGCCGACGTGGCGGGGACGCCAGGGCTGACGTGGGTGGGGGCGCTGGGGACGGACGACAAGCTGGACCCGGCGATCTCGGCTGGGCTCTGGGGGAGCTACAACCGGACGGCCGACGGCACAGTGGCGGTGCACGTGGTGCTGCACGGCGACGTGTCAGTGGATGTTGGGCGGGAGCTGGTGAGCCAGCACGGCGGGAAGGTCACCGGCGAGGTCGTCGGGACCAAGACGCTGGTGGTGGAGATGGCGGCGGAGGCGGTCCGGGCGCTGGCGTCGGAGGACGGCGTGCAGTGGGTGGATGCAGCCGGGCCGCCACTGGTGGCTGCGAACGATGGGTCGCGCGATCACATCAACGTGACACCTCTGAACGCGGCGCCCTATGCGCTGGAGGGTGCGGGTGTGGATGTGCTTGTGTACGACAGCGGGCAGGCTGGGGATCACGTGGACTTCGGATCGCGGCTGACGCACGGCGACACCGACAGCGTCAGCGCGCACTCGACGCATGTCGCCGGCACCGTGGGCGGCAGCGGGGCGAACAGTGCAGCGCAGGGGGGCACCGCCCTCCAGTGGCGGGGCATGGCTCGTGAGGTGGACCTGATCTCATACGGCACTGGCTACTCGGGGTCAGGGTTCCTCTTCTATGAGAACGTCCCTGATATCGAGGCCGACTGGGCGGCGGCGCAGAACACCTACGGTGCAGACATCGGGACCGCCAGTTTGGGGTCGAACATCTACGACAACTACCCGACCACAGGCTGTCATTTGATGGGCGTCTACGGCGCGTCGGCCGTGCTGATCGACCAGATCGTGGCGGGGAACAACAGCGTGGTGGGCCTCGGTGACAAGTACATCGCGACCTGGGCCGCCGGGAACGAGCGCGGGTGGGGCACGACGTGCGGCGGAAGGTCGTACGACATCGTGGCGCCGCCGGCGGCGGCGAAGAATCCGATCCACGTGGGCGGATCCAACACCAACAACACCACGCAGTACGCGCACACCTCTTGGGGACCTACAGAGGACGGGCGGCTGAAGCCCATCGTGACCGCGGGCGCGTGCCAGACGAGCGGGGACTACGGCATTCGATCAACGGACAACAGCCCTGTGGACGCGTACACGACGATGTGTGGTACGTCGATGGCCACGCCGGCGGTTGCGGGCGGGATCGCCCTGATGCTGGAGCACTATCGAGATGTGTACAACACGTCGGGCCGGTTCTGGCCCTCGACGGCCAAGGCGATCCTGATGCAGACGTCGACGGATCAGGGGCGCCCGGGGCCTGACTACCAGTGGGGCTATGGCTTGGTGGACATCCAGACTGCGGTGGATTTGATCTCGCGCAAGGCGTTTGTGCAGGCCAATGTGGACGATGATGAAGTGGATGTCTATAGGGTGGTGGTGCCTGCCGCGGGCGCGTTCCAGGTGAGCATGGCCTGGGACGACCACGAGGCCACGCTGAACGCGGATCCCGCGCTGATCAACGACCTGGATCTGGAGGTGGAGGCACCCGATGGCCACGTCACCCGGCCGTGGGTGCTGAACCCTGCGTCGCCCGGGTCAAATGCCACGGAGGGCATCAACTCCGTGGACAACCAGGAGCAGGTGACGGTCGATGTGGCGAGCGACGACATCGGGACCTGGATCGTGCGAGTGAGGGGGACCACTGTGCCGCAGGGACCGCAGGACTACTCCCTGGCGTGTGAGGGGTGCAAGGTGCTAGACCTTGGCGTGTGCCAGTCGCGGGTTGACGGGAGCGGCGCGATGGCGGCGACGATGGTCGACGGTGGGCCGGCCGACGGCTTGCCGGATGCCGGTTTGGCGGCCATCGTGGATGCGGCGGCGGATGCGCCCACCGAGGGGGAACTGTGGCAGCGGGGATTGGAGGAGGCCGCCGCGCGATCGACACCCCGTTTGCGGGCGGACATCAGCGATTGGGAGGGCTCAGTAGAGGCCGAGCAGCTGGCGCTGGCAGCGATGCTCTCGGGGGATCCCGAGGGCGTGCCCGACGTTGCGGAGAGGCTGCCGGGGACGCTTCTCGACGAGGTCCAGCGCGTCCTGCACGCGCTGGGGGTCGGACGTGTGACGTTGCCGGAGACGCCCCAGGTTTCCGATGCACAGGAGCTGGCCGTCGTGGAGGCCGCAGCCGCTGAGAGCGCCGCGGTGCGCGCACATGCTCTGCGACCAAGGACCGCGAGCACCGAGGGCCTGGCGCAGCGAGCCGCACCAGTCGTCGCGCCCTCCGTTCCTGCTGTGCCGGTGGCTGACCGCACGGTGGGCG
>Ga0180429_10005215_pt1 | contig 10327 bp, 8 predicted proteins | sample SS_ome_FD_132428 | JGI IMG/M metagenome (GOLD analysis project Ga0180429, IMG submission 132428) | Hypersaline lake sediment archaeal communities from the Salton Sea, California, USA - SS_1_S_1 metaG | ecosystem: Environmental > Aquatic > Non-marine Saline and Alkaline > Hypersaline > Sediment ...
ACCGTCATCGAATCGAAGAGCGCCGAGTCCTGGAAGAGGTACCCGAAGTGACGACGTACCTCCTTGCGGACCCGTTCGTCCGCCTTTACGAGGTCGGTATCGCGGAAGTAGATGTCACCCGCGTCGGGCTCGAAGACACCGATGATCGACTTGATAAGCACGCTCTTACCGGTACCGCTCTGGCCGATGATGGAGGAAACTTTTCCCTCCTCGAAGGAGATCGTGGCACCCTTGAGAACATGGTTGCCGCCGAAGGATTTGTACAGGTTGTCGACGCGTACGATCTTCGCCATGGTTCAATACATCAGCTTGAGCATCAGGTCCGCCATTATGTAGTCCGCCACCAGGATACCCACGGATGCGGTAACCACCGCCCGGGTTGCCGCCTCGCCGACACCCTTGGCACCGCGCTCGGAGTAAAAGCCGTAGAAGGAGCAGATCACCACCATCATGAACCCCATCACCGCCGCCTTGATCAGCCCCGAGTACACGTCCGTGGGGTTTACGAACCAGTAGAGCTGGTCAAAAAACGCGCCGGGATCGACATTCATCATCAGGACGGCCACGATGTAGCTTCCGATGATACCCACCACGTTGGCCATGGCGGTAAGCAGAGGAAACACCACGATACTCGCCACCGTCCGGGGAACCACCAGATAGTGAACGGGGTCCACCGACATCGTCGCCATGGCGTCGATCTGCTCGGTGACCTTCATCGTACCGATCTCGGCGGTCATGGCGGAGCCGTTCTTGGCGATCAGCATGAGCGTGGTGATCACGGGAGCAAGCTCCCGAGCCAGGGTGAGGCCGACCGCGGCTCCCACCATCGCCTCCGCCTGAAACTCCGCCATGAGCATCGTAATCTGCAGGGCAAAGATCATGCCGATAGCGGCGCTGGAGAGCGCGATGATCGGTATGGAACGAACCCCGATGCGTTCGACCTGCTCGATAAAGAGGCGCCACCGGACGGGGCGCCGAAAAATGCTGACGATAACCCGGGCGAGAAACACGAAGAAGAGTCCAAGCCCTTCGAACGTGCCGATCACGTTTTGCCCGACCTTCTCGATCGGACGGATCAGGACGTTTGTGCTCTGGCTCCCATCGCGCTGCTCGTCTGTATCGCCCTGGACAACGGCCATCAGGATTAAAGTAACACGAATCGGATTTCTTTACTATGTGAGCACGTCCGCGATCGGCAGGTCTCCCATAAAGCTCAGAGCATCGACGCAACGCTCAAAGAGTCGCATACACTGGCGGGCATCGTCCCGGGCGCGGTGCGCCGTATTGGCGGGTATCCCCAGCATCTCCACCAGGTTCTGCAGGGCATAACTCTTCTTACCGGGAAACGCCCGCTGAGCCAGCGCCTGCGTGTCGATGATCTGGTTGGTCACCGTAGACAAGCCCGCCCGCTGTAACTCCGCTCGCAGGAACCCCGTATCAAACTCCGCGTTGTGCGCGAGCAGTACCGCGTCGCCAAGAAAGCCCATAAACCGTGGCAGCACCTCCGCCACCGGCGGCTTACCGAGAATCATGGAATTGTCGATACCGCTCACGCGGGCCGCGTCGGGATGGATAGGCACTCCCGGGTCGCAGAGCTCGTCGAAGTCCGCGAGCTCCGCGCCGATGGTAAACCGGACCGCCCCAAACTCCACCACCCGGTCCACCGCGGGGTGGAGCCCGGTGGTCTCAAAGTCAAAGGCAACAAAAGTGAAGTCCGTGACGGGACGGGAGGTATCGTCGATCAACCCGCCGCCTCCCGGATGATCGCCAGGATGTCTGTTTCTATCGCCTCGAGCTGGGTCTGCACGACGCCGCGGGCGGCGTCGATCGCGAGCCCCGGATCGCTATGGCAGCTTGCGTAGAACTTGATCTTTGGTTCCGTTCCGGATGGTCGCATGCTCACCGTGGCGCCGTTCTCGAGGAAGAACTGGAGTACGTTTGATTTTGGCAACCCCGGTCCCGCTTCACTGCGCCCCTCCTGGGGGTAGCTCACCGTATCCGTCTGGATGTCGATGATGCGGGCGATTCGGGATCCGCCGAAATCCACCGGCGGATTCTCCCGCAGACGTTTCATCAGATTGGCCATGATCTGCTTGCCGCTCTGGCCCTCGAAGTACTTGGAGATCGTCTGCTCTTCCCAGTACCCGTACTCCTCGTAAAGCTGGTGGAGACGCTCCAGGACGCTTACGCCCTTCTGCCGCCAGTGGAGCGCCATCTCGATCGTGAGCATCACCGCCGTGATCGAGTCCTTGTCGCGCACCTCCGTGCCGATCAGGTAGCCGTAGCTCTCCTCGTCGCCCATGATAAAGACGCCGTCCTCGGGCTTGCCCTCGAGGTTGCGCATCACCGTGGCGATGTGTTTGAACCCGGTGAGTGTCTCGTAAACCTCGGCGCCGTAGCGCTCGGCGATCGCCCGCTGCATCGCAGTGGTCACCACGGTCGTCACAAAGACCGGACGTTCCGGTAGCGTCCCCAGGGCGCTGCGGACGCCAAAGATATAGTCCACAAGGAGCACGCCGAGCTGGTTGCCGGTGACGAGATAGAAATCGCGCTCGTCCGGTACGGCTATCCCGAGGCGATCCGCGTCGGGGTCGGTGCCGAGAACGATGTCGGCCTTTTCTCGGCGACCGAGTTCCAGCGCCATCTCGAGAGCGCTCGCCTCCTCCGGATTGGGGAAAGACACCGTGGGAAACTCCCCGTCGGGCTCACGCTGCTCCGGCACGGTCACCACCTCCACGCCGAGCTCGCCCAGAACGCGCTCCACCATCATCGCCCCGGTACCGTGGAGCGGCGTGTACACCGCCTTGACCTGCGAGCCGTACTCGCGGAGCAGCTCCGGCTGAACCGACTGGCGCTTCACCATGGCGACGAACTTGTCGTCTATTTCCGCATCGAAGTACTCAAGAAGCCCCTTCTGCAGCGCCTCTTCCTTGCCGAGCTGTTTGATCTCATCCGCCTTGACCGACAGGACTTCCTCGATGATCCGTTTATCATGGGGCTCCACGATCTGCGCGCCGTCACCCCAGTAGACCTTGTACCCGTTGTACTGCGGCGGGTTGTGGCTGGCGGTGATCATCACCCCCGTGGACGCATCGAACTCGCGTACCGCAAAGGAGAGCTCCGGCGTGGGGCGAAGAGAGCTCACCAGGTAGGTCTTGATCCCGTGCGCCGCAAAGACCAGCGCCGCCGAAAGCGCAAACTCGGGAGAGTATCGTCGACTGTCGTGGGAGATCACCGCCGCCATTGTACCGTCGGGGCGCTTCTTGCCGTGTTTGACCACGTACCGCGCGAGCCCCGTCGTTGCCCGGGCGATCACAAAGGGATTCATCCTGTTGAACCCGCCTCCGATCACTCCGCGCAGTCCCCCCGTTCCGAACTCGAGGTCCGTGTAGAAGCGATCCTCCAGCTCGTCCCAGTCGCCGGCGGCGATGAGCGATTCTATTTCCGCGGAAAAGCTCCCGTCCTTCTCGGCGCGGATGTAACGCTGCGCCGCCGCCTCGATATCACGTCTTTCCATGGTGTTCTCCTTCGTTCAATTCCGCGCACCGTCGACAAGGCCCAGCTCGTCGCGCAGTTCCTTAATATCGTAACATATCGCTTCGGCCCCCGCCGCGAGAATCTGCTCGGGAGTGCGAAACCCCCAGGAAACCCCCACGGCACGACACCCGGCGTTTCGGGCGGTCTCCATATCGATCTCGGAATCGCCCACGAAAGTAACCTCCCCGGCAACGTCCGAGGCGGCGCCTATCTCGGACAGGAGTTGCAGTGTGCTGGTCGGGTCGGGTTTCCGAGGGATTCCGTCGAGCTGTCCCTGGACGCGAACAAATCGATCCAGCCCCAGGGTATCGCGGACCGCCGCAACGGTAAGGTCGTGAGGTTTGTTGGAAAGCACCGCATACGGCACCCCGACGGCATCGAGATCGTTCAGGAGCGCCGCAATGCCTTCGTACGGAACCGTCTCCGCCGCAGGTGCTCGGGCGTATTCCCGGCTGAAGGCGGTCATAATCTCCGCGACCAAGGCCTCGTCCTCCGCGGCGTCCGCCGGAAGCGAGCGTCGAGCGAGTTCGCGAAGGCCCCACCCCACGCGATAGCGATACTCCTCCGCGGGGGCCCTGGGAAACCCGTGGGCCTCCAGACCAACGTTGATGCTGCGGGCGATGTCACCGAGCGTGTTGAGAAGCGTTCCGTCGAGATCAAAAATTACTGCATGGACAGGCACGGGTTCACGGTAGCGTTGATAATATTCAAAGGTCAATGCTGGATCGGGCGCTGTTGCCCAAGACCTGCACGGTGGTTAACACTGTCTCCGCTTTGAAGAACGGCAAGTCCACCGGCGCCGACGCCTTCTACGATTACTACTCCGAACGCTGGAAGGAGCGCTGGCCCTCCCTCGAGGAGGCGCTCCGCGGCGAGCACGCGTACACGGAGATCCGCGCCGTTACCGGCGGCGGAGGCGCGCCGCTCCCCGCCGGGGCGCTACCCCGAGACGCCGTGCCGCAGCGAGGTCAGCCGCCGAAGCCGGCGCCATACTACCTGGACCCAGCCTCGGTGGCGGTAGCGTCGCTCTTGCCGCTGCCGGGAGCGGCCCAAACCACCGCCCACGGTGGGGCGCCGCAGGCCGCCCCGGCGCAGGTCCTCGATCTGTGCGCGGCGCCGGGCGGCAAGACCCTGGTCCTGGCGATGCGCATGAGGGCGGCCCTGGCGGCCGGGGGCGCCCGCCTGACGGCGAATGAGCGCTCCGCCGCCCGGCGCGGACGCCTCAGGGCGGTGATCGACACCTACCTGGGGACGGACCTCCGCCCGGCGGTGACGGTAACGGGCCACGACGCCGCCCGGTGGGGTTTGCACCACCCGGCGGAGTACGACGCCGTTCTCGCCGACGTCCCCTGTTCATCGGAGCGCCACGTCCTGGGCGATCCAAAGGAGCTCGAACGCTGGTCCCCATCACGCACACGACGACTGGAAAAAGAACAGACCGCGATCCTGGCGGCCGCGGTGGACAGCGCAAAACCCGGCGGTTGGGTGCTCTACTCCACCTGCGCGCTCTCGGATCGTGAGAACGACGGCGTGGTGGCGCGCATCCTGGCGCGACGAGCCGGTGTCATTGAGATTGTTGACGGCGAAGAACTGCTGCGCCGCCTCGGTGAGCTCCGGATCGCCGACCTGCCGCCGCTCGTCGGCGAGGCCACCGACCAGGGCATGATGATCCTGCCCGATGTAAACGGCGGCGCGGGCCCGCTCTACTGTGCCCTCCTGCGGCGGCGATGACGCCGGAAGCGTAGTGACAGACGGCGCCCCCTGCGCTACACTCCCCGCGCCGATGGACCACCTGCTCGACCGACTCAACCCGCAACAGCGCAAAGCCGCGACCACGATCGACGGCCCGCTCCTGATCATCGCCGGTGCCGGCAGCGGCAAGACCGGCGTCATCACCACCCGGATCGCTTACATGATCGCCCAGGGGATCGATCCCGCCTCGATCCTGGCGATGACCTTTACCAACAAGGCCGCCGGCGAGATGACCGATCGCGTGCGGGAGATGCTCGCGGAGATTGGCAAAGGAGTCGGTGGCGCCGGTGCCGCGACGCCCACCATCAGCACGTTTCACGCCTTTGGTCTCGCCATGCTCCGCCGGTACGGGCGTCTTCTGGGCTACCGGAGCAACTTCACCGTCTACGACACGAGCGATCAGATCGCGCTCCTCAAGGAGGCGGCGCGGGAGCTCCGGATCGATCCCGATGATCTGGAGATCTACAAGGTGCTCCAGCTCTTCTCGGCGATCAAAACCGAACGACGGACCTGGCAGAACAGCGACCCCCAGCTCAAGGAGCTCTACGGGAGCTACCTGGCGCATCTGATCACCTTCAACGCGGTGGACTTTGATGATCTGATCGTCCGCCCGCTGCAGCTCCTGCGGGAACACGAGAACGTCCGCGCCTATTACACCGATCGCTACCGATACATCATGGTGGATGAGTTTCAGGACACCAGTTCGATCCAGTACACGGTGCTCCACGAGCTCGCCCGGGAGTGGCGAAACGTCTGCGTTGTGGGTGACGACGACCAGTCGATCTACAGCTGGCGCGGCGCCGACTACAGCAATCTCGAGAGCTTCGAGAAGGACTTTCCGGAGTTCACCGAGATCAAACTCGAACGCAACTACCGTTCCACCGGATCGATCCTGGATGCGGCCAACGCGGTAATCGCCCACAACGGCAACCGCAAGGAGAAGGCGCTCTGGACCGACATCGCCGGGGGCAATCTCGTGGAGCTGAGCTATCCCGAGAACGACGAGGAGGAAGCGCGGCTTATCGCCGAGAAGATCAAGATTCTCGCGTATCAGGAGAGCCTCGGGTTCGACTCCTTTGGGATCCTGATCCGGACCAACGGGCAGGCACGCCTGATCGAGGAAGCGCTCCTGGAGGCGGACATTCCGTACCGCATGTCCGGGGGGCAGAGCTTCTTTCAACGCAAAGAGATCAAGGACGTGGCGGGGTACCTTCGGGTTATCCTCAACCCGGACGACGACGTCAACCTGCTGCGTACGATCAACACGCCGCGGCGCGGTATCGGCCGCAAGACGGTGGAGGTGCTCCACACGCTGGCGGACGATCGCCGGATCTCGCTCTATTCAACGATCTCCATGGTTCTTCACGGCGAGATTCCGCCGGAGGAGCATCGTCTCGGCAAGGGCGCTCTCGGAGGTCTTTCGGAATACCTTGAATTGATTGACGACTACGGCGGCCGTTTTGCGTCGAGCCGGCACATCGCCGCAACGACGGAGCGACTGGTGACGGACCTGGACTACTGGGGATACCTGGTGCAGGAGTTTCAGAAGTCGGAACGGGCGGCAAAGGCAAAGTGGAAGAATATCGGGTTCTTTCTCAAGTCGATCGATCGCTACGAGACCAATCCGGATGTACTCGAGCCGAACCTGCAGGGCTACCTCAACCGGATCAGCCTGCAGACGCGCGACGAGCTCTCGGAGGAGGACGCGGCGGGGTCGGTCAATCTTATGACGATCCACTCCGCCAAGGGCCTCGAGTTCGATGTCGTCTTTCTGGCGGGCGTAGAGGCGGGTTTGATCCCCCATGCGCGAAGTGTGGAGGAGAACGACGGCAACGCGGACGAGGAGCGGCGCCTCTTCTACGTGGCGATCACCCGCGCCCGGCAACGACTCTCCATGACCAGTTGCCGCCGTCGCATGGTCCAGAACGACATCGTGGAATCGGCGCCCTCCCCGTTCCTCCAGGAGATCCCTCCGGGGCTTCTCAACCAGACCGTCGCCGATCCGACGGCGGGCCTGGAGGTACCGGAGGATCCCTTTGCCGCGCTCAAGGCGCGGTTTGGGGAGTAGACGGTGGACTTTGGTCGAATCGACGATCCCCGCCGTCACTATCTCCCGGAACTCCCGCCGGACTATCCCGGTAACCGGCACGTTCTGAACCCCGGGGAAGCCGGTACCGTCCGGATCGGTCTCGCTACCTGGGGCGACACCTACAACCGGGGGATACTCTATACGCCCCACGCGGCGCCGGGTGATTTCCTGCAGTATTACGGCGCGGTCTACTCCGCGGTGGAACTCTCGGCAAGCTACTACGGGCTCCCGGAGCGGGCACGCCTCGAGAGCTGGGCCGCGGCGGTCTCGGATACGTTCCGGTTTCTGCCCAAGGTGAGCCGCGAGATTACCCACCGGGACGCCCTGGCGGACACTACGATTCCGGCGCTCGCGGCGTTTCTGGAGAGGATCGGATCCCTCGGTACGCGGCTTGGGCCACTGCTGCTGCAGCTCTCTCCCGGCTTTTTGCCTACCACCGAGAATCGACGACGCCTGGCCGCCGCGGTGGCGCTCCTGGGCCCACGCGCGGCGGTGGAGCTGCGCCACCCGGCGTGGTTTGGTGCGGATACGCCTCCCCAAATGGGACCGCCTCCCGCCGCGGAGGTTCTCGCCCCGGACGGCGCGACGCTGGTCGTTACGGACACTCTCGGTGCCCGGGATGTGGTCCACTCGATCCTGACGGCACCGCGTTTCGTCCTCCGCTTTGTCGCCTGCTACACGAGCGAGATCGATGAGGCGCGCGCCGACGCCTGGGCACACCGCATTGGAACCTGGATGACCCGAGGACTCCGGGAGGCCTGTATCTTCGTGCATCTCGATGAGGCTCGGGGAGCCCACGCGATCGCCACGCGCTTTGCCCGGGGCATTGCCGAGGTCGCGCCGGGAACGACGATCCTCGGGCCGGCGCCGCTTCCGACGTTTCCGGCGTCGGCGTCGGCGTCGGCGCACAAAAAAACCGGCGGCCCCGATTCACCGGAACCGCCGGACTCTCAGTTACCGCTTTTACGTAAGCCGCGCCCCTAATTGAGCGCCTCGATCAGCAGTCCCTTGGTGGTGATGTCGGGGATCTGCTCAAACTCCACCGTCGTACCGAGATAGCGCATCTGGTTAAAATCGAGTGCCACCCAGCTGGAGGTGACGATCTCGTAACTCCGTCCGTCCCGAACCTCAAGACCTCCCGTATACAGAAAGTCCCCGGATCGGTCGTATAGATCGTCCATCTCGTGCTGGTTGGCGTGGGCCAGGATCGTCCGCATCGTCTCCGCGTCCACGGTAGCACGCATCACGTCGTCGTCAAAACGCATAAACTGGTCGAAGCGGTACTTGGTAAAGGGTCCCGCCACCAGACCGGATCCAAAGGAGGTATGGTTGAGGAACGCCGCGTCGGCACCGGTCGCCTCCCGAACCGTCTCCACCGACCACATCGCGGCCTCGAGCACCGTCATGTCCCGCGGCACGGTCCCGATCACGGCGAGGTCCTCGGCGTCGAGGTAATCCGCGCGAACCTCCTCGATCAGCGCGGCCAGCGCCGCATCCTCACCGTCGATATCGGCGGTCACAACGTCGCGGTACCGCGTGTACGCCCCCAGCGGGGTAAAGAACACCTCCGTTACGTTGAACCGCTCGCCCCGAAAGCCGTTGTGCATGTAATCCACGCCCCGTACGCTCTCGCGCACTACGATGTGGTCGTGGCTGCCGACAACGTACAGGATCGAATCGTCTCCCGCGACTTCCTCGATCATCGCCAGGTCCGCCACGAGCCCCGCGTGGGTCGCCATGATCGAATAGTCGGCGCCGCGCGTCACCCGCTCCCAGTTGGCGCCGGTCCACGCCACGGGCTCCGGAATCACCAGGGACTCCCGGATACCGCTCGGATAGGTGTTGATCTGGTCGGTGCCGATCCCCACGATCCGTACCGTCCGCCCCGCTACCCGGATATCCGTGGATACCGGCGTCAGCTCAGCGTCGTCGGTGGTGGCCACCGTGCCGATCACGATCGCTCCCGCTTCCTCCGCACCGTTCACAAACTGCTCCGGCGTCACAAAGTCAAACTCGTGGTTGCCGATATTGATCACCACCGTCCCGTAGTTCTTCAGCGCCCTCACAAACGCCATATCCACGATTCCCTGGGACTTGGTCGCCGTAGCGTTCCCGAGCTCAAAGATGTCTCCGTTGAACAGAAACACCAGGTCCCGCCCGCCATACTCCATCGATAACTCGCGCACACCCGCGAGTACCGTCGGATACGCATCGTAGGCCGAATGGGTGTCCGCCATGTTGACGATCACCAGATCCGGTGTCGCCCCATCGAGTTCAACCTGCCCACGGGCACCAACCCCAAGGATCACGCCAAAAAGGAGTAGCGCCGTCGCCACAGTCCGAACCGCCATCGATATCGTTCGTTTCATTCCGATTATTCCTCCAGTTCCTGTATAGTGTTTTTTTAATGTTAGAAAACGGTGAAAACGCTCAAACCGGCGCCGTTGACCCGCCGCCCGCTCAGGGCTATCCTCACAAAAACCGCCGGAGTGGTGGAATCGGTAGACACAGGAGACTTAAAATCTCCCGGCCGTATGGCTGTGCCCGTTCAAGTCGGGTCTCCGGCAAATCAGTCGTGGTATCGCAACTGAACTTCCCCCGGTGTCAGCGATTTGAGGGGAACACCAAGCCACACCCGGAAAAGCGGCGTGTCTATCGGTGGGTACTCTCGCGACCTATCTGACCAGCATCATTCCATGGATTCAGGACTGTTACACCGGTTCTCTCGAAGTCCCTGACATTTCGTGTCGCCAACGTGCACTCATGTGTTCGACAGATTGCCGCAATCTGCGCGTCCGCCATAGAAATCGGAAGACCGGCGGCCTCACGTTCGACCATAAGCGCAGCATACTCGACAGCGGCATCTGCGTCGAACATAAGGATCCGGGTCCGGCTTCATGATCTCGGATAGCACGTTCGTATCCCAGACGATCATTGGAGGTTCTGCGG
>Ga0180429_10005216_pt1 | contig 10326 bp, 9 predicted proteins | sample SS_ome_FD_132428 | JGI IMG/M metagenome (GOLD analysis project Ga0180429, IMG submission 132428) | Hypersaline lake sediment archaeal communities from the Salton Sea, California, USA - SS_1_S_1 metaG | ecosystem: Environmental > Aquatic > Non-marine Saline and Alkaline > Hypersaline > Sediment ...
CCTTTAATTTCCACAAACAAGAGTACAAGTTGAAAATTCAGGATTCTTAATCTTTTCTTCGGCTATTCATGCGTAAGCCCTGCGTCCATCCCGGCTTCGAGCCCTTCTCCGCATCGAGCTTCATGCTGCGCAGCTTGACCATCTTGAAGATGCGTCCGTTCGCTCCGAGTCTCTTTTGCCGGTAGAAGATCGAACCCGGGCTCGCCCGGTAGATCAGGAATCCGAAAACGGCGATGATCGGTGCCGAGAGGAGGAGCCCCACGATCGACCCGATGATGTCGAGACCCCGCTTGAGGTATTGGTTGATCGTGTTGTCGAGGGGCAATCGCGAGATCCCCAGCACCGGGATTCCGCTCACGCTCTCGAGATGGAGACCGCTGAGCAGGACGCGGAAACAGGTCGGCACGAGCTTGAACTCGACCATCTCCTTCTCGCAGACCGAGGCGATGTGCAGGAGATTGCCGTTGCGCACGGTGTCGTCGGCGACGATCACCACCTGGGCCGTCTTCATCTTGAGGAGGAGATCGAGATTCTCGAAGGCCCCCATCACCGGCATGTTCGCCGGCACTTCGCTGGAGAAGGTTCCACCGGGTGGCGCGATCACCCCGACGATGTCGAACGGACGTTCCGGCGCGTCCTCGAAATGCTTTGCGGCGCGGGCGAACTCTTCACTCCAGCCGACCACCATGGCGCGCTGACGAAGGCTCCGCGCGATCGCCCGGGTGCGCATGATCCGCCACAGCACGGCCCGCCAGGTGGGGAGCGCGAGCACGATCGCGGTGAGACCGAGCACGCAGAACACCCGTGAGATCGGCGGATCGAACTTCAGCATCATCGTGATCGTGAGAAAGCCGAAGAACCAGATGATCCCCGACTTCACGATCGTGCTCAGCGTGTGGGTGTAGGAGAGGAGATTCTCCCGGGAGTAGAACCGGAAATTGAGAAGAAAGAGCATCATCAACGTCGTGCCGATGATGATGTGCCCGGCGTAGTCCCGCAGGGTGAGGTTGTCCTGGTCCGGCACGCCCCAGGCGGCCACCGGCGTCTCGAATCGCAGCCATTGGGCGAAGATCAGGGCGAGAGCGACAAGTGTGGTATCCGCGAGAAACGCGAAAACGACGACGCGCTGGTAACAGGTCTTCGAGCACTGCGCCGTCTGCTTCAACGGCAAGCTCACGGCGGGGGCGGACGCTTGTGGCAAGCTCATCGATTCAATCATTGTGTTAAATGTGAAAATTATCGGTCGAGGGCAAAAAAAGGGTCAGGACGAAGCGGGCACAGGTCGGGGCTCCGCCACCGGATGGGGCGCATGCTGCGCGGCCCGGGGAATGGCCGGCGCGCTTTCACGCACGTAGTCGCGGCGTTCCCGGCTCGTCTCGGTGACACCGTTGAGAATGCACCCGGTCAGGGGCGCCCTCATCCGGCGGATCTCGGCGACGGCCCGCTCGGCCTGCGCCGTCTGCGTCTTTCCCGCCTCGACGACGAGGGCGACGGCATCGACATGACGCGCATAGGTGAGACCGTCGCTCACCATGCCCAGCGGCGAAGTATCGACGATGACGCAGTCGAATGACGAGTAGGCCTCCCAGAGCATCGAGGCGAAAACCTCACCATTCATCGGTTCTCCCGTCTCGGCCGCGAAGCGTCCGCAGGTGATGAGAAACAGGTTCGGGTAGACCGTCTCCTGGCAGAGATTCTGGGGGACGATCGATCCCTCGTCGGCCCCTCCCCGCAGCGGATCGGTGAAGATCTCCGCCATGCGCGGCTTCCGGAAATCGGCATCGACCAACAGGGTCCGGTAACCGAACTGCGCCTGGAGAAGGGCGAGATTCGCGGCGCAGAAACTCTTCCCCTCGCCCGGTTGGGCGCTCGTGATCAGGACACTCCGCGGCGTATGCGCCGAGAGCGAGGTCCGCAGCGCGCGAAATCCCTCGCTGACGAGGGAGTGCGGTTCCCGGGTCACGAAGAGAGAGTCCTTGAGATCCCAATTCCGGTCGAAGGCTCTCGGAATCTCGGCGAGAACCGCCAACCCGAGAGTCGTCTCCACCTGCTGGCGCGTGAAGAGGCGCCTGTCCAGCAGCCCGAGCCCGAGCACCACAGCCACCGCCACCATCGAACCGAAGAAGCCCGCGATCACGACAGTCACCTTTTTCTTCGGGGCCACCGCTTCCGACGGTACGAGAGGCGGGCTGAACACCCGGATGACCGTCTCGTCGACACCGTCGGCCACGTCCGTGTCATTGATGCGATTCAGCAGGGCCTGGTAGGTGGTGTAGGAGGCGTCGACCGCCCGCTTGAGAGTGCGAAACTCCGTCCTCACTTCCTCGACCTCGAGAAGGCGGCGCTTCTGGGCGGCGATCTCCTCCCGCAGCTTTTCCTCCTCCTGTTCCGCCAGCCGAAATTTTCGCTCGATCGTCTCACCGACCCGCCGCGCGGTTTGCTCCACCTGGAGATTCAATCCCTCGAGATCGGCGGCGAAGGCCTGGTAGATCGAGTTGCCGGGCGTGTATTCCTGCTGGGCGCGGAAAAACTCGGCCGCCTTCTGATTGCGGGCCAGGAGGAGCTTCTGGATGTGATCCTGATTCCGGTACTCACCGATCTCGAGAATTCGTTCGGGTTCCCCCTCGGGCACGCCGTGCAGCTGCTCGAACTCCGCCTTGCGCTGGATCACCTCGGTGGAGAGCCGGCTCAGCATCGCTTCGAGATCAGCCAGCTTCGCCGCGTCGAGTCCGCCCGTCTCCTCGAACGAGGTGTCGGGGTGAGCCTTCCGAAATGTCTGCAGCTTCTTCTCGGCCGCATTGACCCGTCCGAGTTGCTCCTCGGATTGCTTCTCGAGAAGCTCCCGAGCCTTCTGCGCGTTGGCGAGATTCTGCTCGCGGATCAATGCCTGGAACTCGTCGATGAACGCCTGCGCCAGTTCGCGGGCTCGCACGGGAGACTCGTCCTTGACCGACACATCGATCAGCCGGGTTCCCCGGCGCAGGTCCGCATCGACGCGCTCGCCGAGCCACTTCACCAGTTCCGCATCGGAGGCGTCGCGCGCCTCGCCATCGAGAAAGTCCGGATCGCTCCGCAGAGACAGCGCATCGACCACGCGCAGGATCACGGTTCCGTTGCGGATCCCTTCCGCCATCGACTTCAACGCATCGAGCGACTCCCAGTTGGCCTGGTTCGCACCCTTGATGCCGGCAAAGGCGGTCGACTCGTTCTTGGGATCGACATAGAGCACCGCGGACGATTCGAACATCTTCGTCGCGGTGAGCATATAGACGGTCGCGAGCCCGACGAAAGCTCCCACGATCAGCACGCCAAGCCACCATCTCTTGATCGCAACGGAGATGAGCCTCCCGGGATCCAACGCGGGAAATCCCGGGAAGAGCGTCTCCGCGGAAGTGTTCGGGGCAGGACTGGCCTGAAACTGGTTCATTTTCTTGGCTCGCGTTCGCAGAAATGAAAGCAACTCCTGAAACTTTAATCAGAACTGAGTCTTTTTTCCATAAAAATTGGTATTTTCAGGGAATTTTATGCCTTAAAATTCAATTTACCATATTTTTCATATATTGAAAGACGGGGAGATACCGCCGATTCGGGGTCAGTCGCCCGTTTTTTGGCGGACCCGGCATTTGCAACCCCGATCGACTGTGTGTAGGATTCGCGGTTGCTCGAAGAGGCCTCGACGTGGCTCTGTTCCGAGTCCGATTTCGTCAGAACGATCTCACCTCATCCGTCATCGCCCATCCAGACACAGGGATGAATATCCGCCTTCTTCTCGCCCTCCTCCTGCTCGTCACTCCATTCGCCGCGACGGCCCAGGACATCGCCCAGCCCGCTGCGCCCCCTCCGGCGATTCCGAACGGGGCCGCTCCCGCCCCCCCGGCGGTCGAACCAGGGGCGACCTCCTCGGCCATGAATGCTCTCCAGGACGCGACTGCACGGGCCGAGAGCATTCTCGACTACCTCATGGAAGGTGGTCCCTTCCTGATGGTTCCGCTCGCGGCCCTCTCCTTCTTCGCCGTGATCCTGATCATCTTCTACGCGTTCACGATTCGGCAGGGCAGCGTCGTCAGTGACAAGTTCATGAACGCGGCCGACGCCCTGATCCGAAAGCAGGATTACCTCGGACTCATCGCGGTCTGCAACCGCGAGAACGAGTGCATCGCACGCATCGTCTACAAGACCCTCGATTTCGCGACGAAGAATCCCACCGCGAGCTTCGACGAGGTCCGCGAGGTGACGGAGGCGGAAGGCACCCGGCAGGCGAGTATCCTCAACAACCGGATCAGTTATCTCAACGACATCAGCCGCGTGGCGCCGATGGTCGGCCTCTTCGGGACCGTGATCGGAATGATCAAGGCCTTCGAGAGCATCGGCAAGAGCACCGGCGTGCAGCACATGGAACTCGCGCCCGGTGTCGCCCAGGCACTCGTCACCACCGCGGCCGGCCTCGTCGTCAGCATTCCCTCGCTGATTTTCTACTCGATCTTCCGCGGCCGGGTGCAGAAACTCATCGCCGAACTCGAGGCGGCCATGACGCACATCATGGCCCTCCTCGCCGCGCAGTACAAGAGGGCCAACTATCGCGCCTCCGCCCGCCGCGATGGCGACAACGACTAATTTCCGGCCGGTATGAAGTTTCGCGACACACGAGTCCAGGGTGGAGCCGACCTTGAACTCGCCCCCATGATCGACGTGGTCTTTCTCCTCCTCATTTTCTTCATCGTCACCTGGCAGTTCGCCCGCTTCGAGAGGGACATGGACATCTCGGTCCCCGCCGCCGAGGAGGTGAGCGAGGACGACCGCACCGTCGGCGAGATCATCGTGAACGTGCGCGAGGATGGAACCGTGGTCCTCAACGCCCAGGAACTCGAACTCGACGAACTCCTCGAAAAACTCCTCGCGATCGCATCCGCCTATCCCGACCAGGCCGTCATTCTGCGGGGATCGGCGGAGGCCGACTTCCAGAAGATCGTCTCCGTACTCGACCAGATCAAGAAGGCCGGCATCTGGAACGTCGCCTTCGCCACGACCAAGCCCGAGTGAGGGGACGCCTCCCTCCACCCCTCTCCCCCAACCTCCGGAATCGATGAAGAACGCCCCCCGGTCCGCCGAGAATCGCTCCGCCGCGTTTCCCGCGTGTCCGGGCCCGGTCTGGTTCGCGCTTGTCACCGTCCTCCTCCTCTTCTCGGTCTCGCCACTCGCGGCCCAGCCTTCACCCGCCACGGGCGAGGAGAAGGAGGACGTCCTCGCCTACGCCGACCTCCTCTTCTCGCAGAAGCAGTATGCCCTCGCGGCGCGGCAGTACCAGATCTTCGTTCGCGACTTTCCCGACAGCCGCAACATCCAGTCCGCCTGGTTCCGTCTTGGCGAGTGCTATCACAACGTCGGGCAGGACGACGACGCCACGACGACGTTCAACTACGTGATCAACCAGTTCAAGACCGGCCCGTTCGCCGGGGCCGCCGCCTACCGCCTCGCCGTGGTTCGTTTCAACGCCAACGACTACCGCAACGCCCTCGCCTACTTCCAGATCGCCGCCGAGGAAATGACGAATCCGTCGGCCAAGCTCCAGGCGCGCTTCTACTACGCCCGCTCCCTGCAACTCACCCAGCAGGCGGAGAAGGCGCTGGCCCAGTATGAACTGGTGATGCGGGCCGGCGACGACCCCGAGACGAATCCCTACTACGAGCGATGCCTCCTCGAGACCGCCCGCCTCAATTTCGACCTCGGCGACACGGACAAGGCGCTCGAGCGTTTCGAAATCCTGGCCGAGGAAGCGAAGACGAAGGAGTTTCGCGAAGAGGCCCTGGTCCGGGGCGGACTTCTCGCCGCCGAGGCGGGAAAACCCGAGGTCAGTGAAAAGTTTCTCGACCAGGCGCTCCGGTTCTCCGACACCAGTCCGTGGAAGTCCCTCGCCCAGGTCGGTGCGATCTTCAACGCCTTCTCGCGGGAGGACTACGACAAGGTCATCGGGATCTACAACGCCGGTGCCTACGATGCTCCCGAGGAGTCCCGCCCCAAGATGCTGCTCGTCGTCGGGCACGCCTTCCGGCTCAAGGATGATCTCGAGTCGGCCGTGCGCCTCTACTCGCTCGTGGAAGGCAAGTACGGGGACCGCCCCGAGGGAGCGGAGGCGGGCTACCGCAAACTCCAGATTCTCCACCAGCAGGGCAACGAGGTTCTCGGCGAGGCGGCGCGTCACTACATCGAGAAGCAGCGGGCGATGGACCCGACCAGTTCGTTCATCGACATGGCCCGCCTCATGCAGGCCGAGGGGCATTTCAACAAGGCCGAGACCGCGGCGGGGGGCGCGGGCTCCGAATATGCCAAGCGCAATTACCAGTCCGCCGCGGAATCGTACGCCCAGGTGAGAGACGCCAACGTGGAGGAGCGTTTCCACGAGATCCGGGTCTACAAGCAGGGCTGGTCGGAGGTGGAATCGGGCCGGTATCGCGAAGGGATCCAGACCCTCTCCCGGTTCATCCAGGACTACCCCGAGAGCGATCTCGCGCCGTCCGCCCTGGCGAAGCGGGCTCTCGCCCACCAGAACCTGAACGACCACCCCCTTGCGCTGGAAGACTTCATCACCATCGTCGAGGGCTATCCCGAGGCGCAGGAGCTGGAATACGCCATGCAGCAGGTGGCGTTGATCCAGGCACACCTTCGCATGGTGACGGAGATGATCGCCTCCTACGAAGCCCTGCTCGAGCGGTTTCCCGAGACCCGCGGCGCCGCCGAGGCACACTACTGGATCGGTGTGGGCCGGTTCGACCAGGAGGAGTATGCCGAGGCGATTCCCCACCTCGAGGCCGCGCGCGAAGGAGACAAGGACGCCTACGACGAGCGGGCCACGCTCCGACTCGCCCTCGCCCACTACCAGTTGGAAAACATCGAGAGCCTGGCGGTCGAGGCGCGTCACTACCTCGAATCGGCCCCGGAAGAGGAAGACGAGGAATCGGGTCGCACCGCGATCCCTCCCCCGATCCTCGAGTATCTCGGGCAGAAACTGGCGGGAGAGGAACGGTTCGAGGACGCCGAGTTCTTCCTCACCCGCCGCAGCACGCCGGACGATCCCGGCGCGACCGCACCGGCGATCTGGAAGCTCCTCGCCGAATGCCGGGTCGCCGTGAACAAATACCGGGGCGCGGTGACCGCCTACGATTATCTCCTCCTCCAGACGGAGAGGCCCAGTGACCGGGCCGCCGCCTACCTGGCCCGCGGCAAAGTGCAACTCGAGTTGGAGGACTACGAGTCAGCGCGTGAGAGCGCACGGGAAAGCCTCCGCTCGCAGAAGGAGGGACGAACCAACGCGGAAGCGCGCATCCTCATGGGAGACGTCGCCGCCGGGGAGGGCGATCTCGAGGAGGCGGCCCGGGAATACCTCGTCGTGAGCCAGATCTTCTCCGACCCGAATGTCACGCCCAGGGCCCTGGAGAAGGCGGCGAACGCCTACCTAGCGCTCGGCAATCCGGAACAGGCGGCCCGCCTCCGGCAACAGCTGCAGCAGGCCTTCCCGAATTACACACCGGCCGAGAGTGAGTGATCCCGTCCCGGCGCGGACGCTTGTCAACTGTCCCCTCCGGATCCGGCGGGTTCCTCGGAGGTGTCACCGGACCCCTGACCCTCGGGATACACCGCCGGCGGGAGCGGATTCTCGGCGATGAACGCGCCGATCACGGGCAGCGAAGCATCCAGGTCGAGTTCGGGAGGGAGACGCAACGCGATCGACTGTTCCCGGGCGATCGGGAGCGACCGCTCCACAAGGGGAACCGCGGTGAAGGTCATCACCTCGTCGGCGTCTCGATCGACGTGAATCACCGCGGCACAGGTGGATGATTCCTCGATCGTGATCGTTTCCCCGACCGGAAACAGGAGCGGGGGATCCTCCTCGCTCGGCAGGACGAAATCGACGAAGGCGTCGGGAAAAGTCGTCGCCCGCGCCCGCACCGCCATGCCCCGGGGGAAGATGTCCCCTTCCTCGAGTCGCCGCGCGAACACCACGATGAAGTCACCCGACAGGAAGGTCACGTCGTCCCTCTCCTTGTAATTCCAGATGAATTGTCGCTTGAGGATTCTGTTGTAGGCCCGCAGCCGGGTCCGATCGAACGGGTAGACCCGTGCGTAGAGATCCTTGGCCGAGAAGAATTGCCCGCGCGGCGCGGTCACCTCGGTGAAACCCTCGATCGGGTCGAGCCTCTCGAGCCGGGTGAGAAGCCGGTAGCTCATGGGATGCTCCGGGTTGCCGAAAACCAAGATGCAGAAGGACCACGAGGCGAAGTTCAACCCGACGAGCACGGCGATGGCGGCGAGCCAGAGCAACCAGTTCCCCCCGGCATCCCGCCCTTCGTCCTGCTCGCGCGCATTGCGGGAAAATGAACTCTCGTCGGTGAAGATCTCCATCGTGCGGGCGGCTGGTTACCCGAAACCGAATCACTTTCCACACACTTCCCCGTCCATCGTCGAGGGATCGTAGGCCGGTTCCGCCCCCTCGCGGGCGGGTTCGAAGGAGGTACCGCAACCACAACTCCGCGCCGCATTCGGGTTGTCGATCTTGAAACCGGCATCGTTGAGCGCATCGACGTAGTCGAGACGGCATCCCTCGAGGAACTCTCGACTGTCCGCCGCGACGAAGACCAGGGCTCCCTGCTTCTCGATCGTCTCGTCGCCTTCCTCGGCGGCGGAGACCTTCATCGCGTACTGCATTCCCGCACAGCCGCCGCGTTCGACGAAGAGGCGCAGTCCCGTCACATCGGGGGCTTCCCCCTTCGAGGCGACGAGCTCGCGCAGGTGCATGGCGGCGGAATCGGTGACTTCGATCATGGCGTGAGATGGTTCAATCCAGGGGGCACTATACGACAGGCGCACGGCGTCCCCAAATCCAAATCCGGCGGGCACGCGCCGCCCACGTTGGGGGCGGTGTTCGATTGGGGGCAACCATCATCCCGATTGGCCATCCCGCCGCCGGGGCGGATAAGGAAACCGTCATTCCCCCGCCTCGGCGAGACCGCGTTGGACGGTGGCGAGCACTGCGGCGCGATCGCCGGCGAGAGCCGCCGACACGTTCAACCAGAGACCGGGAAAGGCGCGGCTGCGAAGAATGCCGCCTTCTTCGACCGGCAAGGGGCGATACTCGTCGTCCTCGAGGCGGAACCAGTCGATCTCGGCATCCTGCACCCGCCAGAGCAGGTATTCGGCAATGCCGGCGCGGCGATAGCTGACGAGTTTCTCCCGCGCGTCTTTCGACACCGAACTGGCGGCAATCTCCACCACCAGTTCCGGCGCCCCGGTCAGATAGCCTTTCTGGTCCAGGGCGGCTCCACCACCATGATCCGCATCGCGAAAGAGCACGGCATCCGGCTGGGGAACGTCGTCGGGGCCGAGACGGATGGTGACATTGGTGGCATGTTCGGCAACAGGCCGGAATGCGGAGTAGTAGGAAAGCCAGCCCTGAATGAGGCCGTCGGGTTTTCCGTGGAGGTCGGTGCGGACGGGTGAAGCCATGGAGACGATTCCTTGAATGAGCTCGGCTTTCTTCACTTCCGGCATCGCCTCGAATCGGCGCAGGAATTCGCTCGCACCGAGGTGGTCCCCGTTCTCCAACGGTGGCGGCGGCGCGGACGCAGCGGGCGTCCTCGGCTCGATGTCGCTCACCGGATGACTCATGCAAGAATCGTAGCACCCGCGCGCCGAACTGTCGACGTAGGAACCGGGCGGAAAGGAAGAACGATCGGCCTACCAGCTACGAAGCACTCCCACGACGACGCGACCGCCCCTCGAACCCTCGGCGCGGGCTGATGGTCGTTGTCCCGGGTGGCGTCACCCCGCGCCTGAACCTCACGATCGCGTTGTGTCAACTGTTGTCGATCGCCCCTTCCGTGGACGGTGTCGGGGACCGGACTGCGGTATCCGTGCGAATGCGATTGTCCGATTTGTGAGGATTCATTACGCTTGATGTATGAAAACCATCACTGTCAATGTTTCCGAGCCCGTCTACGAGGAGTTCCGCGCCTACGCTGCCAAGGTCGATCGGAAGACCTCGGAGCTGATTCGTGAGGCGATGGAGGAGTATCGGCAACAGCACATGAGCCGACGGACCAGCCTGCGGGATCGTCGACCGACGAGCGTGGGCGGGTCGATCGAGCCCATCACCCGCGAGGACGACATTCTCGGCGAGATGTTGGACGAGCAGGCGGCGGGATGACCTACGAGACTGTTGAAAAAGGATGGAATGAAAAACTGTGAGACGTTCTTTCGCGTGACGAGGCGCGCCGAAGGAGTGGGGTCTTCCCCACGACTGAGGCGGAACGAAGTCAGGTGGAAGAAGGGACA
>Ga0180429_10005217_pt1 | contig 10326 bp, 9 predicted proteins | sample SS_ome_FD_132428 | JGI IMG/M metagenome (GOLD analysis project Ga0180429, IMG submission 132428) | Hypersaline lake sediment archaeal communities from the Salton Sea, California, USA - SS_1_S_1 metaG | ecosystem: Environmental > Aquatic > Non-marine Saline and Alkaline > Hypersaline > Sediment ...
ATGTCGGGACAGACCTTCAGCGCCGCGCGCCGCCACTCGAAATGCGCCGCGCGGTTGATCTGGCTCAGGATCTCGAACTTCTTTTCCCACGACATGTCGGCCATGGGGCCCTCCTTTCCCCCATCCGACTAGCGGGGGTTGTTGTAGCACTCGTGGACCGCCACCGGTTCCTTGCGTGGCAGTTCGAAGTGGATGGCGTTGATAGGGCAGACATCGTTGCAGATGCCGCACTCCTCGCACAGCTCCACCAGGATCGCCGCCTTGTCCTTGATCAGCCCGATAACCTGCGGCGGGCACAGCTTGACGCAGACGCCGCAGCCGTCGCACTTGAAGATATCAATAATCGGCACCATTGTTCATACCTCCTTGAATCCCCGCTCACCACGGGGCTTCGTCGCTTAGCTACAGCCGCATTCCGAGGCGGTAGCCGTCGAGCAGCGCGTTGACCGCCCGGCGCACCTGCAGGGAATCGCCGATGACGTAGGAGTCCTTTTTCTTCACCGCCTCGCGAAGCTCACTCCCCACCGGGGTCATGTTGGCCAGCACCACGGTATCCGCCTCGACCAGGGTGTCTTTGCTTTCCTTCGAAGTGACGACAACGCCCTTGTCGGTGATCTCCTTGACCTGGCAGAGGGTGACCATCTCCACGTTGCCCCCCTTGAGTTTGCTCATGTAGCGCCAGATATAGGAGGGGTTGACGTCGCGGCCGAACTTCTTCTGCGGACCGATGATGCTCACCGTGTGCCCGCCCTTGTCGAGGAGGTAGAGCGCGGTGGAGATGGAAACACCGGTGCCGCCGATGATCGCCACGCGCTTGCCCACCTCGACGGTGCCGTGCATCACGTCGAGGGCGGCGACCACGTTGGGCCCGTCGCCGCCCTTGTAGGCCGCGGGGTCGGGTGCGGCGCCGGTGGCCAGCACCACGATGTCGGCGCCCAGCTCCTCGAGCATCTCCTTCGTCGCCTCGGTGCCCAGCTTGAGCTTGCCACCGTGCTTCTTCAGCATCGTCACGTAGTAGTTGACGAGGCGGCCGAACTCCTCGTCGCCCCAGGGGCCGTTGGCCGCGGCGGAGAGCTGGCCGCCAGGCTGGCCGGCCTTCTCGTAGACCGTCACCTGGTGGCCCTTCTCCGCGGCGATCACCGCCGCCTGCAGCCCGGCCACCCCCGAACCGACCACGGCCACCGATTTCGGCTGCTCGGCCCTGGCGAAGCCGTAGAACCCGAACTCGGGTTCGGTCTCGTGGCCCAGCGAGGGCCGCACCATGCAGTTCAGTTCGGCGTCGCGGAAGAGCCGGGCCAGACAGAGGTTGCAGGCCATGCAGGGGATGATTTCGTCCTGCCGGTCCTCGAGGATCTTCTGCGGCAGCATCGGGTCGGCGATCATCGCCCGGCAGGACTCCCAGAAATCGAGCTTGCCCTCGGCGATGGCCTGGTCCGGCTGGTCGGGGAGGAAGAGACGATAGGCCATGGCCACGGTGACGTGCTCGGGCAGGGCGTTCTTGTACTCTTCGGCGATCCAGAGCCAGGAGCCCTGGGGGCAGTCGCGGCTGATCACCGACTTGGCCGACTCCTGCCAGCCGGCGGTGATGGAAAGGCAGTCCACGCCGGCGTCGACGATGATCTTGTTGATCTCCATCGTCTCCTCGGCGGTGTTGCCGCCCCGGTCGTCGAGCAGCTCGCGGCCGCAGAGACGGATGACGACAGGATAATCATCGCCCACCGCTTTCCTGATCCCGGCCACGATACGGCGGGGGAACTCGGCCCGCTTCGCCGGCGTGCCGCCGAACTCGTCGGTGCGCTTGTTGGTGTAGGCGGAGATGAAGTTGGAGAGCAGGTAGCCGACGATGCCCGAGATCTCGATGGCGTCGAAGCCGGCCTCCTGGCAACGGATGGCGGCATCCACGTGCTCCTGAACGCACTGCTCGATGGCCTCGACGCTCATCTCTACCGGCTCGCGGAAGCGGGGCAACCGCTGGGGCACCACCGAGGGGCCCACGGTATAGTCGAGGTGCACCCCGCCGACCCGGCCGCAGTGCATCAGCTGCAGCACCGATTTCGAATCGTACTTGCGGATCACGTCGGCGATGCGCTTGAGACCCGGGATGAAGCGATCGTCGTAGATCGCCATCATCCCCACGTAGCCCTTGCCCTCGCCCGAAGGGTCGGTGAAGGCCCCCTGGGTGGTCACCATGCCGGCGCCGCCCCGGGCCTGGGCCTCCATGTAGGCCACCTCCTTGTCCGAGACGTAGCCGTCAACGAAGTTGAAGTTCGTCTCAGTGGAGGCGTATTTGATGCGGTTCTTTACCTCCATCTTGCCCAGGTAGCCCGGAGAGAAGACGTGGGGGTATTTTTTTGCGCCCGGTAGCATGGGTACCTCCTGCTGGTTCCAGGTGATGAATAAAGATGAATAAAGATGGGGTCAGGTCCCATCAATATTCATCCCATTCACAATTATTGCCTCGGTTCGAGTATTCCTGGTATCCCTCTTCAATCGCTTATCAGCATGGGGTGTTTCTCGGTCTTGATCCCCAAAATGAAGATGAAAGGGACCTGACCCCATCTTTATTCATGAACAGGCCGGCCTGCCGGCCAGCTGTTCGAGCTCCTCCAGCTTCGGGCGGTGCAGCACCAGTGCCGCGGCGGCCACGATGTTGAAGAGATAGAGCGTGGGCAGGCCGTCACCGAGGAAGATGAGCACCAGACCGAAGAGGCCCACCGCCTCGCAGATACCCGCGGTGATCATTGTCGCCGAACGGTACCGGGCAGCGGTACCGGCCGCGTCACCGGGTGCGCCACTCGCCTGCGGCTCGAGCATCCCCCGGCGGATGAAGAAGGAACCCACCAGCATCGCCCCGCCCACCGCGGCCAGCACGACGCGGATCAGGGGCAGCGGGATGGTCGACGAGTCGATGAATTCCCGGCCCGCCAGGGCGTGGCCCACAATGATGTAAATCGCCAGCGCGGCAAGGATGGCGATCCAGATCACCCGGGACGTGTTGAACGCTTTCTGCAGGACATCTGAATCGGTGTTCATGGTCTGTCCTCCTCCCCTGGTTGCGTCCCCCAATTGACCGTCTTTGCGAGGTTGCTCCGTCGCCCTTCGGGCGTCTCCGCTCAAGGAAAAAATGAATATGAATGGGATTTGACCCCATCTTTATTCATTTGTTCCTTCCACGTACTTCCAGCGACTTCCGCTGGTCGGGGGCTCGCGATGACGGAGGGAGAAGGCGCTCTCGGGCCGTTGTTCCTCAAGAGCCCCCGGCCGCGGGAGCCGCGGAAGTATGTTGTAGGTACCGTTTCCGCCGTGCAATGAAAAAACCTCGTCATTGCGAGGAGCGCCGCAGGCGCGATGAAGCAACCTCGTGACAATGCCCTTACTCCTTCCCGTACACGATGCCCGCCTCGCGCCAGGCAGCCAGCTCGTCGGTACCGGCGCCGGCCTCGCCGAGGATGCGCACCGTGTCCTGCCCGTAGGCCGGCGGCGGGCCCAGCGCGGCCGGCTCGCCCTCCCGCTCCACCGCCGAGGGCTGCAGCGTGACACGGCGGCCATCGGCAAGGGTGGTGGTTTTGAGGTGCGGGGTGAGCCAGTCGGCCTCGGCCACCTGGGGGATGGTACTCACCGCGCAGGCCACCAGGCCGGCCTTGTTCAGCGCGTCGACGAGCGTGGCGGTCTCCCAGCCCCGGGTCACCTCGGCCATCTCGGCGTGGATCTCATCCCGTTCGGCCTTCCGCCCCTCGTTGGTCTTGCGCACCTCGTTGGCCAACCCCTTGAAGGCATCCAGAGCGGTGAGCCGCTGCCACTGCACGTCGTTGCCCACGGCCACCAGCAGGTGGCCGTCCCGGGTGGGGTAGACGTTCACCGGCACGAACTGCCGGTGCTCGTTGCCCGCCCGGTCGTAACAGTCGGGCGGCGCACCCAGGCCCACCATGGGCAGGGTGGTGATCAGCCAGCTGGCCGCGGCCCGGGCCATGGAAACATCGATGCGCCGGGCCCCGGCCCCCTCGGCCTGTTCGGCCAGGGCGAGCATGGTCTGGGCGAAGACCTCGTCCCCGGCCTTGAGGTCGGCCAGCGGCGTGCCGCAAAGCATCGGCGGGCCCTTGGGGTCGCCGGTGATCGCCATGTGGCCGGTGACGGCCTGCACCGCCGGGTCGTAGCCCGGGGTCTTCGGCGCCTCGGGCCCGTAGGCCGAGATGCCGGCCCAGATGAGCTTCGGGTTATGCTTCTTCAGCGTCTCGAAGTCGATGCCCAGCGGCTCGTAGCGCGCGGGCAGGGTGTTGCAGCAGAAGACGTCCACCGGCAGCTCGCGCACCAGGCGGTGCAGGATGGCCTGGCCCTCTTCGGTCTTGAGGTTGATCGCCATGGCCTCCTTGCCCGCGTTGGGGGCGACGAAGTAGGAGCAGCGGTCCGGCCCGCCCACCGGATCACCGATGTAGCGGTTGGGATCGCCCGGCGTGACCTGTCCGGGGGCCGGCGTAGGTTCGAGCTTGATCACCCGCCAGCCGAGACAGGCGAAGCGCAGCGTGGCGTAGGTCATGGAGAGGGCCTGCTCGAGGCTGAGCACGGTTCTCGGTCTCACGTCATCTCCTCCGGTAGCCGCGGACTTCTCACAGGACATCGTCGCGAGGAGTCGGAGACGCCTTGAGATACAGGGCTTTCGATGAATGAGCGACGGGAGGCGTAGTGGAAACTACGTTGACCGAGCGAATTCAATAAAGCCCTGTAGATCATGGTGTATCCGGCTCCGCAGCAGATGGACTGTGAGAGGTCCGGGGCAGCAGTTCCCGCCCGGCGCGCAGCGAGAGCAGCACCCGCTCGGGAGTCAGCGGCAGCCGCCGGAAACGGATGCCGGTGGCGTCGTAGACCGCATTGGCCAGCGCCGGGGCGACACAGATCGCCGGCGCCTCGCCGATGCCCTTGGCCCCGAAGGGCCCCTCCGGCGCGTCGGTCTCGATGAAGTGCATCTCCACCTCGGGCATCTCCGGCGCGGTGATCAGCTTGTAATCACGGAAGTCGGGATTCTGGATCCGGCCCTCGCGCAGCACCAGCTCTTCGGTGAGGCCGTAGCCCAGGCCCATGGCCACCCCGCCCTCCACCTGGCCTTCAATGCCAAGCCGGTTGAGCACCTTGCCCGCGTCGTGGGCCGCGGTGACCTTCAAGGGCCGCACCACGCCGGTCTCGGTGTCCACCTCCACCTCCACAACGTGGGTGCCGAAGGCGTAGGTCGGCGAGACGTTGCCCTTGAACTCGCGGTTCTGCATCTCGCTGGACGGTTCGAAGTAGTGCTCGGTGACCACGGTCTCGAACTTCTTCGAGAAGTGCAGCTTGCGGATCACCTTGCCCAGCTCGATGAGCACCTCGCCATCCGCGGCCTTCACCACCTGGCCCCGGCGGATGTCGAGCTGATCAACTTGAATGCCGAGTTGCTCGGCGGCGGCGGCGAGCATCTTGGCCCGCGCCTTCTCCGCCGCACCCCTGGCCGAGTTGCCGGCGACAAAGGTGGTGCGCGAAGCGTGGACGCCCACGTCCCACGGGGTCACGGCGGTGTCGTCGTTGATCACCTTGATCCGCTCCAGCGGCACGCCGAGCGTCTCGGCGACGATCATCGCCAGCACGGTCTCCGAGCCCTGGCCGATCTCCGATGAGCCGGTGATCAGGGTGAAGTTGGCGTAGTCGTCGGCTCTCAAGATCGTGCCGCAGCCGTCGGAGTGGTAGATCTTGGCCCCGCCGCCCACGTGGACCATCGAGGCCAGGCCGATACCCCGCTTGAGGTGCGGCTCCGGTGCCCCCATCCGGCCGTGCTTCTCCGTCCACGCCGCCGAGTTCGCCGCCGTGGTCAGGCACTCCCGCTGGCCGCAGGTCTCGAGGTACATCCCCTGGCCGGTGGTCTCGCCCTGCTCGAGGCAGTTTTTCAGCCGCAGCTCCAGCGGGTCCATGCCCAGTTCTTCGGCCAGCCGGTCGAGCTGGGACTCCACGGCGAAGGTGGCCTGCAGGTTGCCATAGCCGCGCATCGAGCCGGAGCAGGGGTTGTTGGTGTTCACCACCGTGGTGTGGAACCTGACGTGGGGCACGCGGTAGAGCGAGGAGAAGCAGTGCATCATCACGAAGGGCGTGGTCGCCCCCCAGGAGGTGCGGCCGCCGTTGTCGTGCACCAGGTGGGCATCGCGGAAGGTCAGCGTGCCGTCCTTCTTCGCCCCGCAGCGCAGCCGGATCTCGGTGGGCTGACGGGTGGGCGAGGCGATGAACTCCTCGTGGCGGTTGAAGAGCAGCCGCACCGGCCGGCCGGCGGCCCGGGCCAGGTGCACGGCAATCGGCTCGAAGGGGTAGATGTCGAGCTTCGAGCCGAACCCGCCGCCGATGGTGACCTGGATCACGCGGATCCTCTCCGGCGGCACGCCGACGATGCGCGACATGTCCCGCTGGTAGAGAAAGGGCACCTGGGTCAGCGACCAGAGGGTGAGGCCCCCCCGGGCGTCGAACTCGGCAAGGATCCCCGACGACCCCATGCAGCAGTGGGTCATGAAGTGCAGGTTGAAGGTGTCCTCGAGGACCACGTCGCTCTCCTGCTCACCGGCCGCCACGTCGCCGTGGGCATAGTCGTAGCGGAAGGGCACGTTGCCCTCGTGCTTCTCGTGGATCAGCGGCGCACCCGGCTTCAGCGCCTCTTCGGGCGAAAAGAGCGGGGGCAGGTCTTCGTACTCCACCTCGATCAGGCGGCAGGCCTCCCGGGCGATCGCCTCGGTCTCGGCGGCCACGGCGGCGATCTCGTCCCGCTCGCAGGTCACCTTGTCGCCCTTCAGCGCGTAGTTGTCCCGGCCGTGTCCGAAGGGCACATTCTCGATGTCGTCGGCGGTGATCACCGCTTTCACGCCGGGCAGGGATTTGGCCCGCTCGGTCCTGATGGAAAGGATCTTCGCGTGGATCCGGTCGGTGCGGCGGATGGCGCCGTGGAGCATCCGCGGCCGCACCAGGTCGTGGATGTAGGTCGACCGGCCCGTGGCGCGCTCCGGCCCGTCCAGCTTGGGGATGCGCTTGCCGATCAGGCTCTCTCTGGGGATCTTCGGGGCGGCGTCGTTGCTCATCACTCCACCCCCTTTTCGATCATCGTTTTGATCGCGTCGATGATCTTCACGTATCCGGTGCAGCGGCAGATGTTCCCCTCCACCGAGCGGCGGATCTGCTCTTCGGTGGGGTTGGGATTCTCTTTGACGAAAGCATAGGCCCGCAGGATCATCCCCGGCGTGCAGAAGCCGCACTGCACGGCGCCCAGGTCGACGAAGGCCTGCACGGCCGGGTGCAGCTTTCCGCCCTCACCGGTCAGCCCCTCGATGGTGGTCACCTCCCGGCCGGCGGCCTCGGCCGCCGGGTAGAGACAGGAATTCACCGCCACGCCGTCCACCAGCACGGTGCAGGCGCCGCAGTCCCCCTCCTCGCAGCCGGTCTTGGTCCCCTTGAGGTCGAGCCGCTCGCGCAGCAGGTCCACCAGCCGCTCCGCCGGCCGCACCGTGGCCATCACCGGCTCGCCATTGACGATACAGGAGACTTCAAGTTCTGCAGACACGGATGAGCCTCCTTATCAGCGATGCCGCCAGCTCGCGGCGATAGGCTTCGGTTCCGCGCACGTCGGTGATCGGCGATACTTCGGTCCTCGCCGTCTCCGACGCCCGTTCCAGCGTTTCCTCATTCAGCGGCTTCCCGCGCAAAGCGTCTTCGGTCAGCGGCCCGCGGACCGGCCGGTCGGCCAGGGCCCCGAAGGCCACCCGCGCGTCGGCCACGGTGTCGCCGTCCAGCAGCAGGCCCAGGCCGGCCGAGGCGTGGGCGCAGACCATGGCCGGCCGGGTGCCCGGCTTGTGCGAGGCGAAGACCATCCCGGCGGGTGGCGGGGGGATGAGCACACTGCGGATCAACTCGTTCGGCTCGCGAACCGTGGCACCCGGCCCGGTGAAGAAACCGGCCACCGGCACCCGCCGCAGGTTCGGGCCGCCGTCCCCGCCGCAGGAGGCCATTTCCACTTCGGCCTCGAGCAGCAGCAGGGGCACGGCCAGGTCGGCGGCGGGCGAGGCGTTGGCCAGGTTGCCGCCGATGGTGGCCACGGCCCGGATCTGCGGCGACGCCATGTGATCCGCGGCCCCGGCGAGCACCGGGTGCCGCTCCTGGAGCATCGTGCTGGCGGCCAGTTCGCGCATGGTCACCGCGCCACCGATGCGCACCGCGTCACCGTCGGCTTCAATGCCGCCCAGCTCGGGCACCCGTTTGAGGCTCATCATCTCCCAGGGCCCGGGCGGCATCTGGCGCCGGTGGTCCTTGACCAGCAGGTCCGTGCCCCCGGCCACCGGCCAGAGCGGCACCTCGGCCCCGGCCATCAGGGCCAGCGCCTCCTGGAGAGACGTGGGGCGGTGGTAGTTTCGGCATTCGCTTCCACTCAAAACCTGATCGCCTCCTGGTAGCCGCCGAACACGTCCTTCAGTGCCCGGGTGATCTCGCCCACCGTGGCCATGGCCCGCACCGCGGCCATCACCGGGGGAACGAGGTTGTCGTCGCCGGCCGCCGCACGGCGGATCTCGCCGAGCGCCGCCTGCACCGCGGCGTTGTCGCGTTCCTCACGAACCACGACGATCTTTTCCAACTGCTTCTCCGCCTCGCCGGCGTCGTAGGGGTGGATCGCCACGTCGCGCGCCTCTTCCGCCTCGTCGATCACGAAGCGGTTGACACCCACCTTGGGGATCGTGCCCTCCTGGATCCCCTTCTCCCACTGGTAGGCCCGGCGGGCCACCGCGGCCTGCACGTCGCCGTCGGCGATGGCCCGGAGGATCCCCTTCCCCTGCTCCAGCTCGCGGACCATCTGCTCGATCCGCTCCTCCAGCTGGTTGGTCAGCGTCTCCACGTAGTAGGACCCGGCCAGCGGGTCAACGGTGTCGCAGAGCCCCATCTCCTCCTGGAGGATCTGCATCGTCCTCAGTGAGATGCGCGCCGCCTTTTCGGTGGGGATGGTGTAGGCCTCGTCATAGGAGCAGAGCGCCATGGTCTGGGTGCCGGAGAGCGCGCTGATCAGGGCGTAGTAGGCGCCGCGGACGATGTTGTTCTCCGGCTGCTGGATGGTCAGGCCGCCGCCCCCGCCGCCGGCGATCATGCGAAGCAGCATGGAGCGCGGGTTCTCGGCCCCGTAGTCCTCCTTGATCATCCGGGCCCACAACCGGCGTCCGGCCCTGAACTTGGCGATCTGCTCGAAGAAGTTGCCGTGGATGTCGAAGTTGAAGGAGAGCCGCGGGGCGAACTCGTCGATGGTCATCCCCCGGGCCAGCACGTGGTCGATGTAGGCCCGGGCGATGGCGAAACCGTAGGCCATCTCCTGCACCGGATCGGCCCCCGACTCGCGGATGTGATAGCCGCAGACCGAGACCGGCGAGTACTTGGGCATGTGTTCGGCGCACCAGGTGATCGTGTCGCCCACCAGGCGAACCGACGGCTCCACCGGGAAGACCCAGGTGCCGCGGCCGACGAACTCCTTCAAAATGTCGTTCTGCGCGGTGCCGCGAAGCTTCGTCAGGTCGTAGCCCCGCTTCTCGGCCAGAGCGAAGTACATCGCCATGAGGGTGATCGCCGCGCCGTTGATCGTCAGCGAGACGGTGATCTTCTCCAGGTCGATGCCCTCGAAGGCCTGCTCCATGTCGGCCAGGGTGTCCACGGCCATGCCCACCCGGCCCACCTCGCCGGCGGCCATGGGGTCGTCGCTGTCCAGCCCCACCTGGGTCGGCAGGTCGAAGGCGACGTTGAGCCCGGTGTTCCCCTGCGCGATGAGGTACTTGAAGCGCCGGTTGGTGTCCGTCGCCGAGCCGAAGCCCGAGTACTGGCGCATGGTCCAGGGCCGCTTGCGGTACATCTCGGGGTGGATGCCACGGGTGAAGGGGTAGTCCCCGGGCTTGCCGATACGCCCCGACCCGCCGCTGGCTTCCAGTTCCTCCGGGCCATACACCGGCTTCACTTCTATGCCCGATTCGAGGGTCACGGGCTTCGGTCCGCTCTTCTTCGCATCATCCTTGCTCATCGATACCCCCGCGCACCGCTCTCACCTCTTCACGAATTTCATGAACAACCCCAGACTTCCCAGAATAAAACCCAGCATGATCAACGCCATGTTGCCGTAGTTGAACCCGATCACCAGAAACACGATGCCGAGGACCAGGCCGATCAGGTAAGCGTTCTTGCTCATCCCCGCCCCATCCGCTCATTGATAAACGCCACCATCTCTTCCAGCTTCGCCCCGGTGGAGAAGACCCGGGCCACACCCAGGGCCTCCAGCGCCGCGTGGTCCGACTGCTGGATGTTGCC
>Ga0180429_10005219_pt1 | contig 10325 bp, 9 predicted proteins | sample SS_ome_FD_132428 | JGI IMG/M metagenome (GOLD analysis project Ga0180429, IMG submission 132428) | Hypersaline lake sediment archaeal communities from the Salton Sea, California, USA - SS_1_S_1 metaG | ecosystem: Environmental > Aquatic > Non-marine Saline and Alkaline > Hypersaline > Sediment ...
ATTGCAGGAGTGACAATGAAAACGAGAATCACCGAGTTGTTCGGCATCCAACACCCCATCATTCAGGGGGGGATGCATTATGTCGGGTTTGCCGAGCTGGCATCTGCCGTGTCCAACGCCGGCGGTCTGGGCATCATAACAGGGCTCACCCTGAAAACGCCGCAGGATCTGGATGCGGAAATCAAGCGGTGCAAACAGATGACGGACAATCCGTTCGGGGTGAACCTGACTTTTCTGCCAACGGTGTCTTCGCCGGATTATCCGGGGTATATCAAGGCCATTATTGACAACGGGATAACGATTGTCGAAACCGCCGGCAGAAATCCGGAGCCGTACCTGCCTTATTTAAAAGATGCCGGTGTAAAAGTCATCCACAAATGCACGTCGGTCCGGCACGCGGTCAAGGCGGAAAAAATCGGATGTGACGCGGTTTCCGTGGATGGATTTGAATGCGGTGGCCATCCGGGCGAGGATGACATTCCCAATATGGTGCTGCTGCCGCGCGCCGCCGAGGAACTGTCCATTCCGTTTGTGGCATCCGGGGGCATGGCGGATGCCAGAAGCCTTGTGGCGGCCCTGGCCCTGGGCGCGGACGGCATCAACATGGGCACGCGGTTCATTGCCACCAAAGAAGCGCCCGTGCACGAGAATGTCAAGCAGGCGATCGTCAATGCCGGTGAAACCGACACCCGCCTGGTCATGCGGCCTTTACGGAATACCGAGCGGGTCCTGAACAATGCCGCGGCCCGGAAACTGCTGGAAAAAGAGGCCTCCCTTGGCAGCAACCTGAAATTTGAAGATATCATCGAAGAGGTGGTGGGGGTCTACCCCAGAATCATGCAGCAGGGGGACATGGAGTCGGGCGTGTGGTCCTGCGGAATGGTGGCAGGTCTGATCCATGACATCCCCTCATGCAAAGAGTTGCTGGACCAAATCATGGCGGAAGCCAGACAGATCATTGAAAACCGGCTGACGGCCATGCTGTGAGACAAGGGAGCGGTCTTTGATCCATTTTATCAGGCAAATTCTCCGGACAGGCCTTAAAAGAAAAGGCGTCACCCTGGTGCTTGCCTACCTGGCGCTGCTGATCGTATCGAGCCTGCTGATTATGATCGTGGAGCCGCCGGATTCGGCGTTGACCCGCTTTGACCAGGCATTGTGGTGGAGTGTTGTCACCAGCACCACTGTCGGGTATGGGGATCTGTTTCCCGCATCCAACCCCGGGAAAATTGTGGCGGTGATCCTGCCGATGTTCATGGGGATTGGTCTTGGGGCCGCATTCATCACCTATGTGGCGTCTGCACTGATTGAAAGGAGAGACAAAAAAATGCACGGTGAAAAAAAATTTGAGGGGTCCCGCCACATTCTCATTGTCGGTGTCACCGATGAAACCGAACAGCTGATCGAAGAGATCCGGCGGGATGAATCCTATCTCCAGCTTCCTATAGTCGTTGTGGCGGAAAAAGACCGCCACCCGTTTCCGGAAGCCGAAAATGTGTTTTTTGTCAAAGGACGGCCGGATGCGTCCGCGACACTCTCTAAAGCCGGGATTCGTACCGCCGACCAGATCATCATCCATACCGGCAATGACGAGGAAAGCCTTTTTGCCCTGATCAACGCCCTGAAGCTGAAAAACGAGACTTGCGAAATCACGGTGCGCTGTCTCAACTCCCAGTCCCTGGAGACGTTTTCCAGTGTTCAGGGAAAATTCCAGACCATCATGCAGATGACCGCTGAAATGATGGTTCAGGCCATGCAGGACAAGGTCCACCTGCCGCTTCAGGTGCTTTTGAGAAACGATTCCAGAGACGAAATCTATTATGTGTCCGTACCGAAGACCGTGAATGCCGTGACCTGGTGGGAACTGCACACCCGGCTGAAAGAAAAATACAATTTCCTGACATTTGCCATGCAGACATCCGATTCAAAAGTGATCATCAACCCGGATGCAGACCAGGGGTTGTCCGGTGGTGACGGCATATGGATGATGGCACAGAAGCGGCCCCTGCTCATCGACTGGCCTTAACATCATGCAGATTCAGGAGGTTCGGATCTGCCCTGTCTGTGGATACCAGGACGGCTTTCATTCCATAAAGAAGATACTTTTTATCACGCACAATTCATAAGAAAATCTTCCAGAAGGACATGCTCAATGCCTTTGTAGGAAGCGCCGGTCAACGGATCCATTGATATTACTTTTTTGGGAAAATTGTCAGGAATTGCCAGGAGATTACCAAATTCACGATCCCGGACCTTATCATCAGGGATCATATACGCCGCCTGGATATACAATCGTTCACCCCCCTTTTCGCAGACAAAGTCCACTTCCTTTTTGCCGATTTGGCCTACGGTCACTTCATAACCCGACACCTTTAAATGAGTAAAAATGACATTCTCAAGAATTTTATTGATATCCGTCGCCCGGAAACCCACCAGAGCATGCCGGATACCCAGATCCTCAAAATAATATTTTTTTCCGATTTCAAATACTTTTTTTCCAACGATATCAAACCGTTTTGCAGGCAGTACCAGCAAAGCATTGGAAAGATATAACAGGTAATCGATCACCAGATTGTGTGAGATTTTCAATTTCTGGGACTTCAGATACGAACTGATTTTTCGTGCAGTGAAAAGGCTGCCCACATTTTCTGCAAGAAATTGAGCCAGGCGCAGGAGAAACGAAACATTCCGAATATCATACCGGGATACGATGTCCTTCAAAAGGATGGCATCCGTCACATTTTTCAGATAATCGAAAACGACCGCATCTTCCATAGGCAAATGTTTCAGATATGGCAGTCCACCGAATTTCAGATACTTCTGAAGGCTGTCACGGCTTTTTTCCATTCCATGAAAAAGTAAAAATTCCTGATAAGTCAGGCTGTACAACTTGATTTCAATATACCTCCCGGACAGATAGGTGGCCAGTTCCCCGGAAAGCAGCTTTGCGTTACTTCCCGTGCCGAAAATATCCACATCTCCCTGAGCCTGGAGACTGCGCAGAGCTACTTCAAACCTGTCAATATCCTGCAGTTCATCAATGAACAGATACAAATGACGGCTAGGTCCACGGCGGGATTCAATATATTCCAGCAGATCTTCGGCATTGCGTATCCCGGCGAATTCATGGAGTTCTTTGTTAATATAGATCTGCTGTCCATCCGGATTTAAAACAGAAATTCTGTCCATCAGTTGAAACAGCATATAGCTTTTTCCAACCCTGCGCTGCCCCACAATGATTTTGATGATATCCTTGTGTACATAAGGCATGATGCGATCTAAATAAAGCGGACGTTCTATGTATTCGGGAAACCCCATATTTTTGTACTTTTGTCATCTATGCTCAACATTTATTGTCATAATACATTTTTTGTTGATCATAAACAACATAAAATAAATTTTTGTGTCTTTGCCATACAAAAAGCGCGGCGTTTCCGGGTATATGGAAACGCCGCGCTTTGTCGGATGACCGCATCACAAGGATGCGATGCAGTTCAGGTTATGATCAGGCCAGATCGAACCGGTCCAGGTTCATGACCTTGTCCCATGCGGCCACGAAATCGGTCACAAACTTTTCTCCGGCATCGGCGCAGGCATAAACTTCGGCCAGTGCCCGGAGCTGAGAGTTTGCGCCAAATATCAGATCCACCCGGGTGGCGGTCCATTTCAGTTCACCGTTTTTCCGGTCCCGGCCCTCAAACAGGTCCTCGTCTTCTGACAAAGGAAACCACTCGGTTGCCATATCAATGAGGTTTACGAAAAAGTCATTGGTCAGGCTCTCCGGTTTTTGGGTGAACACGCCGTGGGCAGACTGCTGAAAATTGGCATTCAGAACCCGCATGCCGCCGACGAGCACGGTCATTTCCGGGGCGGTCAGCGTCAGCAGCTGGGCCCGGTCGATCATCAGGTCCTCTGCCTTGACCGAAAATCTGGCTTTCAGGTAGTTGCGGAATGCGTCCGCCTTTGGTTCAAGCACGGAGAAGGACTCGGCATCGGTCTGCTCATCCGTGGCATCGGTGCGCCCCGGGGAAAATGGCACGGTGATCTCATATCCCGCGTTTTTTGCGGCCTGTTCCACGCCGGCGCAGCCGCCCAAAACGATCAGGTCGGCCAGAGATACTTTTTTGTTACCGGTCTGGGCCTTGTTGAACGCACCCTGGACCGTTTCCAGGGTCTGGAGCACCTTGGCCAGCTGGTCGGGCTGGTTGACTTCCCAGTCTTTCTGGGGAGCCAGGCGGATACGCGCCCCGTTGGCCCCGCCGCGGAAATCCGATCCCCGGAAGGTAGAGGCAGCGGCCCAGGCCGTGGATACCAGCTGGGACACCGACAGGCCGGCACCCAGGATCTTTGCCTTGAGATCAGCGATATCCGATGCATCGATCAGGTCGTGATCGACTGCCGGGACCGGATCCTGCCAGATCAGTTCTTCGGCCGGCACATCCGGACCCAGGTACCGGGACCGGGGTCCCATATCCCGGTGGATCAGCTTGAACCAGGCCCTGGCAAAGGCATCGGCAAACTCTTCGGGGTTTTCCAGGTAGCGCCGGGCGATCTTCTCATACACGGGGTCAAATTTCAGGGACAGGTCTGCCGTGGTCATCATGGGCCGGTGTTTTTTGGTCGGATCATGGGCATCCACCACCATGTCCTCGTCATCCACATCTTTGGCCAGCCATTGATTGGCGCCGGCCGGGCTTTTGACCAGCTCCCAGTCGTATTTGAACAGCACTTTGAGGTACCCCATATCCCACTTGGTGGGGTTGGGTTTCCAGGCACCCTCGATGCCGCTGCTGATGGTATCCCCGCCCTTGCCGTAACCAAAGCTGCTCTTCCAGCCCAGGCCCTGCTGCTCGATGGGCGCGGCTTCGGGTTCAGGACCCACATGCGTGGCAGGACCGGCGCCATGGCATTTGCCAAAGGTATGCCCGCCGGCCACCAGGGCCACGGTTTCTTCATCATTCATGGCCATGCGGGCAAAGGTTTCTCTGACATCATGGCCCGAGGCCACCGGGTCCGGATTTCCGTCCGGTCCTTCCGGGTTCACGTAGATCAGGCCCATCTGCACGGCGGCCAGGGGGTTTTCCAGGTCCCGGTCCCCGGAATACCGGCTTTTGGGTTTATCGCTGGTGGCCAGCCACTCCTCTTCCGATCCCCAGTAGACGTCTTCTTCCGGCTCCCAGATATCCACGCGGCCCCCGGCAAAGCCAAACGTCTTGAACCCCATGGATTCCAAAGCGCAGTTGCCGGCCAGGATCATGAGATCGGCCCAGGAGATTTTTTTGCCGTATTTCTGCTTGATGGGCCAGAGCAGGCGGCGGGACTTGTCAAGATTCACGTTGTCCGGCCAGCTGTTGAGGGGAGCGAACCGCTGGTTGCCGGTGCCGCCGCCGCCCCGGCCGTCACCCATTCGATAGGTGCCGGCGCTGTGCCATGCCATCCGGATAAACAGTCCCCCATAGTGACCGTAATCCGCGGGCCACCAGCCCTGGGAATCGGTCATCAATGCATACAGGTCTTTTTTGACCGCTTCGAGATCCAGTTTTTTGAATTCCTCGGCATAGTTGAAATCCGAGCCCATGGGATTGCTTTTGGCGGAATGCTGGTGAAGGATTTTCAAATTGAGCTGGTTGGGCCACCAGTCCCGGTTGGATGGGCCGCTGCCGGCCACCTGACTGGAAGATTTACCGGTTACCGGACATTTGCTTTCTTCGTTGGACATGTGTACCTCCTTGAATTTCGGGTTATAAAAAATTGTCATTCCAGGGACTGACACTGGCGGCATATGCCGAAAAAATCCAGCCGATGCGTCAGAATGGCAAACTGTGTTTCTTGTGCCACCTCTTTTTTCATCTCATCCAGGCTGTCCAGAACCGGGTCGACAACTTTCCCGCATTTAACACAGATCACATGCGGATGCGGAAACGGCCGGTTGCCGTCATACCGGTTGCTGCCATCCGGAAATCCAAGTTCCAGAATCTCCCCGAGTGATTTGAGTATGACAATATTTCTGTAAACCGTGGCAAGACTCATGGTGGGGAAATTTTTACGAACCTGTTCATAAATGGCTTCCACACTGGGATGACCATTGCTCACCGCAACGATTTTGGCGATGGCCAGCCGCTGGGGTGTGATTTTATGACCATGATCCCTTAACTTGCGGATAATGGTTTTGACACGTTTTTCCGGATCGGCCACATCAGTTCTCCTGATTTCCTAAATGATAATGTATACTATTTAAGACTTGTTTTCTTCTTTGTCAACCCTGTCGGCACATGAAAATCGATCCCCGGGATGGTGAAAAAGACTGGGTTGGGCAGGCAGGACAGACGGATTACAACGGCTTAACGGGACGGCTTTGCAGCAGGTTGGCCACAGTGATGTTGTCCAGGCACTGGAACATCGCTTTGCTGGCCTCTACCCATACCCATCGGGACAGGCAGTCTCCCGCCTGGTTGCAGATGCCGCACAGCTGCGGGTCTGTTTCCGCACAGTCTGTGATGGCGGTACTTTCTTCCAGAGTGCGAACGATATCTCCCACTGTAATTTCAGATGCGGGTTTGGCCAGGGCGTGTCCGCCGTAGGGTCCCCGTTGACTGCTGATCATTCCGGCTTTCTTGAGTTTCCGGACCAGCTGTTCCAGGTATTTGACCGAAATTTTCTGCCGCCGGGCCACTTCTCTGAGAGGAACCGGTTTGTTTTTGCCGTATATGGCCAGGTCAACGATCAGCCGGGTACCGTAACGACTTTTGGTGGTGAGTCTCATACCGACATCATCCTTTTTTTTATGAAAATGGCAAAAACAATTTTTCCATTTACGGTGCCAGTGGACTCACGCCATTTTCACCGACACTGCCGGGGGGTTTCCGGGGCAGGCGGATGGTCAGCTCAGTGCCCTGATTCAGAGCGGAAGTCACGTGAACCGCTCCCCCGTGCTGCTGGATCACCCGATGGGCGATAAAAAGCCCAAGGCCCGTTCCCCGGGAGCCTTTTGAAGTAAAAAACAGGGTGAACATCTTTTCCCGGGTTTCCTGGTCCATGCCGACGCCGTTGTCGTGTATCCGGATGGAGATGAATTCTTCCGGTTCGACCGTGACGGTCAAGGATACGCGGTGAACCGGTTTTTCATGATCATAGGCACAGGCATCCACCGCGTTCTCCAGAAAGTTCACCAGAGCGGATTCCATCCACACGGAATCGATCTCGATGATGCCCGGCACCTCAGGCAGAAACACCTCGCAGATGACATTGTGTTTCGATGCGGCTGGCCGGACGCTTTTCATGACATGTTCCACCATGTCCGCGACCGGAACCGGCGCATACTGCATCTGCCGGGATCTGGCATAGTTGAGGATCTCCAGCACCATATCCCTGATTTTGTCGGCCATGGTCTTGACCTGGTCGAAGGCCCGGGACACCCGCGCCTCGTCCTGCTTTTGCAAACCGGTTTCCAGCTGGTAGATACCGCCGTCCAGAGCGGTGAGCATCCCTTTGACCCCATGGGACATGGACCCGAGCATCAGGCCCAAAGAGGTCAGGTGGTCCTGAAGCTGACGGATCTGGGTGATATTGGTGGAGATCTCCATCACCTGGGTGATCTCGTCTTTTTCATCCGTGATGGGGGCGGTGTATGTCAGGACATGGTACTGCCTTCCGGACACCGCGGTCACCACCTCTTCGGTGCTGTGAACCTGACCGTCCTCAAACGTCTGGATCACCGGGCAGTTTTCGCAGGGGGAGGACCGGTGCTTGTAGATCTGGTAGCAATACCCGCCCACGTAATTGCCGAAATGCTTCTTGAACCATTTGTTGATGGCGGTGATCCTCAGATTTCTGTCCTGGACCGAAATAAAACAGGGCACAGAGTCAAACAGCTGGAGAAAATGGTTTCTGGCGGTGTGCAGATCGGTCAGCCGCTGAACATACCGGTCGATTTTATGGTTTTTCAAAGAAATATTTTTGGCTCGGGCCATATTCAGCATCAGGGCCCTGCTGTTGATGGGCAGATCCATATATGCTGCCGCATCCAGCGCGAACCGGTCCATGGCCCGGTCCACCTGGGCCGTGGTGCCAAAGACAATCAGCTGAATCGTGGCATCTTCCTTGAGCAGATCGGCAATCCTGCCGGCGGCCGCCTCTTCATCGATCAGGGGATTGCCCAGAAGAATGTTCCATTTCTCATGTTCGAGCCGTGTCAGGATCTCCTGCGCGTCCCCCGCCACCGTGACATCGTACTGGTGGCGCTGAAGATAGGTGCGGATCGCTTCTCCATGCTCCCGGTCGCTGTCCATCAATAACACGGTTTCAGCCATGACACCCCGTCTTTGTTTTTGGGTTCTGGTACTGGTTCACAGGTGCCATCACCCGACAGCTTCTTTGACGATGCGGAGCAGTTCTTCCCGGTCAAAGGGTTTTTTCACGGCAGCAACGGCTTTGGGAATGGCATGTTCATTGCCGGAGAGCCCGGAAATCACGATGACCGGCGTGTTCTTCAGTTCTTTGATCTGCATCATCTGGCGGTAAAACCGCGGTCCCCATTCACCGGGCATCTCGATATCCAGCGTGATCAGGTCCGGCAGAAACCGGCGGGCGGTTTCAAGACCCTTTACGGCATCTGGCGCCACCTGGGTATCATAGCCGTGGTCCGTGAGCAGCGCGGAAAGATAGTCCAGGATATTGGGATCATCATCTATGACCAGAATTTTTTTTGACATTTTTTTCCTCCGTATTCATCGATTGATACTGATTACCGGACAGCCGGCCCTGACAATGACCTGTTCGACATTGCTGCCGAATACGTTGTCATCGGTTTGCAGCTTTCTGGAATGATGGGCCATGACAATGAGATCGGAATGCTTCTCCCTGGCGAACTTGACGATCTCCATATAGGGAATTCCCTCCCATACCTCCATGTTGTAGTGCTTGAGTGTCTTGAGCCGGGGTTCATACCGGGCACGGATCCGCCGCATTTTTTCCCGGATTTTCTGTTCGATTTCATCCTGGGACAGCAGTCTGTCCGACGACAGGCTGCCCACGGAAAGGGCATGGAACACATTGAGTTCACAGTCCAGGGCCTGGGCGGTTTTCAAGGCAAAATCAAACGCCTTGTCCGAGGCTTTTGAAAAATCGGTGCCAAACGTGATGTTGGACACCCCGCCCCAGAAAGATGCTGCCGGCCGTGCCACCACCATGACCGGACATTTGGCGGACCGGGCCACTTTCTGCAGCGTGGTGCCGGCGACCGTTTTTCTGTAAACCGCATCATGTTCCGCTTCCGTGCTGCCGCCCAAAAGGATCAGGTCCGGTTCGGTCTCTCTGGCCCGGCGCAGAATTTCCCTGGCAGGGAGCCCCACGACCACATGGATGTCATAGGTCAGGCCGTTTTTGAGGTAATCGCCGTAATAGGTGGTGATCTCCTCTTTGACCCAGGCCATGTAATCATCATCCACATCCACCCGTTCCCGGGTCTTGATATCCACCACCACCTGGCTGTATCCCCGGGAAGGAACCCCGAGCACGTGAAATATATCCAGACGGGCCTGGTTGGCACGGGCGATGTTGAACGCCACCCGGGCCGCGTGATCACTGGCCCGGGTCGCCGATGTGGCAAACAGAATTTTCTTGAACATGATCCCCCCCTTTTTGACGGTTTACTCTTCGGGTTTCATATGATCCGGTAAGATCATCATCTTGATAACCAATGGTTTCAAAAAAGACCACCGGATGCCGATCTCATATTCTTCCTCCAGGTCCCGGATGGCATCCCAGCAGTTGTGACAGGGGGCGATCACCAGTTTGGCACCGGTGGCCAGAATCTGGTCCCTTTTTGTGAGAAGCGCCTGGTTGCGCTGTTTTCGGAAAACGCCGATACCGTTGAACCCCCCGCCCCCGCCGCAGCAGTAGTTGTGTTCCTTGTTGGGGGACATTTCGATAAAATACCCCGGGGCCACGATATGCCGCATGATACTCCGGGTGGCTTTTTTCAATCCATGATTCCGGATATAGTTGCAGGAATCCTGAAGCGTGACCGGTTCTTTGATCCGTTTTTCCGGATCGATTTTCAATTTGCCGGATTCCAGGGCCTCGGCCAGCCATTCCACGTAATGGATCGATTCCGCAGGCGGCCGGCCGTCCGGACGCCCGGCCCAGTAGGGTCCTTCAATCACGGTGGCCCGGTGAGCATGACCGCATTCGGTTCCCACCATTTGTTTCGGCTTGAGCCGTTCCATGGCATCGTACACGGATTCCACCTGCATCTTGCAGGCGGCCCAGTCGCCGGCAAACATGGCCAGGCTGGTCTGTTCCCATCCTTTGGAGGCAATGGTCCA
>Ga0180429_10005220_pt1 | contig 10323 bp, 10 predicted proteins | sample SS_ome_FD_132428 | JGI IMG/M metagenome (GOLD analysis project Ga0180429, IMG submission 132428) | Hypersaline lake sediment archaeal communities from the Salton Sea, California, USA - SS_1_S_1 metaG | ecosystem: Environmental > Aquatic > Non-marine Saline and Alkaline > Hypersaline > Sediment ...
AAAATATTACGAAGAAAGTTTAAAAATCAAAAAGGTGAATTTGTAGTCTTGTTTTATTGAAATTTATCATAATTTAGACAAAAAATAGACCAAAAGATATTTCAAATATCTTTTTGGTGATTTTTTTTGCAAAAACTTGCTAAATTTTGATATTTAATATATAATTATTTTTCGTTTTAATGTAAACAGCAAGGGGAGGCGCTAAAGTGAAAACGAGAAGAAGGGTAGAAAGCTATTTGGGCTCTGAGAAGTCATCGGTTGTTGGGGATTGCCCGAAAGGCGGTGATCCAGTTACCAGCAAAAGTCCAAAGCATTGCATCAAGTGCATTGGCGGTGATCCGGACAAAATTAAAAGAGACCAAAAGTCTTGATATAAAATATCAAGCAAGAAAGAGAGGCTCCGCCTCTCTTTAGTCTTTCCTGAAATTTTTCAAATCAAAAACAAAACGGCCGGGTTTTTTTAAGACCAAGCCGTTTTATTTTTTAGGAAGGTCAAGAGGGGTGATTGACAAAATAATTTTCATCAAGACTTAACCCCAATCCTTTTACCATTTCTATGAGATTGCCCACAACCTCACCTTCGGTTATTCCTGAATAGCAAATGAATAGACAGTCACCGAGGCATGCTTGCCAGATCAATGAATTTGGAGAAAAAGAACTCGGGCATTGATAGGCGTGGATAACCGGATCAGAGGAAAATTTTTCAAAAACAATCTTTTTTTCTAGGTAATTTCTTCCTATTGGAAGAGCTTTTTTTCTTGAGCTTCCCCCGGTTAAAATTTCTAGCATTTCAAGGAATTTTTTAACAACTGTTTCCTTTTCTAATCCAGAAAAACTTACAAATGGATGTTTCGTTAAGTAGATGTGCCAAAAAAATGAGTCTGTTCCCAATAAAGGGATTGATCCTCGACATATACTAACTGGTCTGGCCGTTGTCATGATTCACCTCCTTGCTGTTGGCTTTGAGTTTACGATAAAGTTCTAGTTTGATTAAAACATTCAATTGATTCAATTTCAATAGATTTTAGAAATATTTTTTCAATTCTTTCTCTCTTCGTTTTTTTTCTTCCCAGGAAATGTCGTCTTTCAATTTGAATGACGCTGTGCCGGGGCGGGGGGAATATTTGTTGACATAGGCTTCAAAGAAGCCAACCTCTTTGAAAACTTTGACGCTTTCTTGAAAATCTTTTTCAGTTTCACCGGGGAAGCCCACGATGACGTCAGTGGAGAACTTGGCTTCCGGGATTCGCTTTTTGGTTTTTTTGATTAAATCAAGATAGTGTTTCTGGGTGTAGGGGCGATTCATGGCTTTGAGGATTTTGTCGCTTCCGGCTTGAACGGGGAGGTGAATTTCCCTCGAAATGTTTTTATTATTTGCAATGACCTCAATCAACTCATCAGAAAAATCTTTGGGGTGTGAAGTCAGGAAGTTGAATTTTGTTTTGGGGAATTTTTTGGCCAAGGTGTCTAGTAAAATTGGGAAAGTTGTTTTCCCGTCTTTGTATGAGTTGACATTTTGTCCAAGGAGGGTGATGTCCTTACATATGTCATTACATGTGTCATTACATAAATCCATGATCTCTTTTTGAATTTTCTCAAAGGGCCTGGACCATTCTCGTCCCCTGGCATAGGGGACAATGCAATAGGAACAAAAATTATTACAACCAGTCATTATTGGGACAAGCGCCGAATCTTTCCGTTCGTATTTCGGGTTAATCTCCAAGTATTTGTTTTTTCTACCATTCACTGAAGAATGGTAGAAATTGGATTTATCTAAAACGTCGTCGCTTTTTTCACTACAATACGCTGTAGTATTGTAGTGTTTATTTTTATTTGAGTTTATCTTTTTTCTTTCATTCTCTAGAGAATGAAAGAATTTATTTATTTTGGGGTTGTTGTTTGATTTTAGGAGCTTTAAGATATTTGGGAAATCTTTTATGGCTACAAAAAGATCCACTTTTTTTTCAAGCCTTTTCTTGAAATCTTCTCGGTGAGCAAGACAACCGGTGATAACCACAATTTTTTCTGGATTTTTTTTATAAACATTGTGAACTTGGCCATAGACCCGGTCTTCAGACATTTGGCGGACTCCGCAAGTGTTGAACATCACCAAATCGGCCTGATTAATTTTGTCAGTTGGTTCAAAGTCATTTTCTTCAAAAAAAGTTGCCATTCTCTCAGAATCGGAGAAATTCATTTGACAACCGAAGGTTTTGATGTGATATTTCATGTTTTATGTAATTTGTAATTGGCAACTTGGAGAAAGGCCTCGAAGAGGCCTTCCAAATTACAAATAGCTAATAGCCAATTACGGTTCATGCCTTTTTCTCAATCTCCTTTTTGATCATCTTCACAAAGTCTTCAATCTCCAAGGTCTCTTGCTCCTTTTGTCCTCGTTTTCGAACAGTCACGGTTTCTTCTTTTTCTTCTTTTTCTCCCATGATTAGAATGTAAGGAATTTTGAGTTCGGTTGATTCGGCGATTCTTTTTCCAAGAGAATTTTCTGGACTTGGAGATTCGATTCTGATTCCTTCTTTTTGCAAGGCCTCTTCAACTTTTTTGGAATATTTTTCAAACTTTTCGGAAACTGGGAGAAGCGCCACTTGAACTGGAGCTAGCCAAGTTGGAAAGGCACCGCCATAGTGTTCAATCAAAATCCCAACAAAGCGTTGAATTGAGCCCATAATAGTTCGGTGAATCATCACCGGTCTTTTTATTTTTCCATCTTTATCAACATATTCCAATTCATAGCGTTCTGGCATTGCAAAATCAAGTTGGACAGTTCCGCATTGCCAAGATCTTCCGAGGGAATCTTTGATATGGAAATCAATTTTTGGTCCATAGAAGGCCCCGTCTCCTTCGTTGAGATCATAATTTAGCTTTGAGCTCTCTAGAACCCTTTTCAATATTTTTTCTGATTGCTCCCAAATTTCATCTGAGCCGATAGATTTTTCTGGTCTGGTGGAAAGCTCAATGTTCACTTCTTTGAAGTCAAAGAATTTATAGAAATCCAAAATCAATTTGATGACATCCTTGATCTCTTTTTCTATTTGGCTTTCTTGGGTGAAAATGTGAGCATCGTCTTGGCGGAAAGCTCTTACTCGAAACAATCCATTCAAAGTTCCTGATGGTTCATGCCGGTGCACCTCTCCTTTTTCGTCATATTTAATCGGAAATTCTCGATAGGAATGAGGGCGAGATTTGTAAATGATGATAGTTCCGGGACAGTTCATCGGTTTGATTGCAAAGTCTTTGTCGTCGATTTTTGTGAAATACATGTTGTCTTTGTAGTTGTCCCAATGGCCAGATTTTCGCCACATTTCTTCATTAAGGATGATCGGAGTTGAAAGAGTCTGGTAGCCAGCTTTTTTTAAGAGTTTTTCATAAGGTTTCATTAAAGCGCTTCTCAAAGTCATTCCTTTCGGATGCCAAAAAGCAAAACCAGGCCCTTCTTTATGAAAAGTGAAAAGTTCAAGCTGTTTTCCTAGTTTTTTGTGGTCTCTTTTCTTGGCTTCTTCTAAGGCGAAAAGATGTTTTTTTAGGTTGGCTTTATTTTCAAAAACTGTTCCATAGATTCTTTGCAAGCTTTCTCGTTTTTCATCACCCTTCCAATAGGACCCTGAGATGTGAGTTAGTTTGAAAGCTTGGGGGTCAATTTCTCCGGAAGATTCTTTGTGGGGTCCAGAGCAGAGGTCTACAAAACCGTCCAGTTTATATAAACTGACTTGTTTTTCTCCTTCTTTCATCAAATCTTCAATCAGCTCGACTTTGTATTTTTGGCCAAGTTTTTTGAATTTTTCCAAAGCCTCTTTGGCTGGAGCTTGTTTTTGTTCAAAGGGGAAATTGGCTTTAATGATTTTTTTCATTTCTGCTTCGATTAAGGCCAAGTCTTCTGGGATCAAAGTTCTGGGCAATTCAAAATCATAATAAAAACCGTTTTCTATTGCAGGACCAATAGCAAACTTGGCTTCTGGGAAAAACTTCAAAACAGCTGCTGCCATGATGTGGGCAGTGCTGTGACGCAAGATTTCTAGTTTTTCTTGCCTGTCCCTGCGAAGGCAGGGATCCAGTGGTTTATCCTTTTGCATTTTAGTGGTTTTAAAAATTAAATATTAATTTAGTTTGTTATTCCCGCGAAGGCGGGAATCTAGTGATGTGTTTGAGGTATTTGCGAGGCTCTCTGGATTCCCGCCTTCGCGGGAATGACAGATTTTCTATAAATAAAAAACTCGTCTTATAAATAATCCAAAAACCGGATGATTTCTAAGACGAGATTTCTTTTAATACGAATTTCTCGCGGTTCCACTTAGATTCCCCTTAGGAAAGAGGCTCTTTTGTTGAATTTTCCTTGGTTTAGCAGGCTTTAAGCCTAATCTCGGGAGAGACGCGTGTTTGGTAGACACACCAATCACCAAAATGTTCCAACTGTTAGTTTAAGATAACTTTGAAATTTGTCAAGAGGTAATAATTATTTGTGTCAAAAAAGACAAAGTGATAAAATATAAACAGAACTTTAATTTTAAAAAATAAAAAAGAGAGGGGTCGGAAAATGGAGATTTCTGAGCAGGACATTATTTTGAGCTCAAAGCATGAAGGAACCAAAAAAAAATTTTTAACCAGGCTAAGGTTTATTTTAAGTTTTAAGACTGATGAATTTTTCAAAGAGGAGGATGAAGAAAGACTTGTTGTAGCATCAAGCCTGATCACCAGGACTTTAAAGGAATTTAGCTCTTCATGGACTTCGCAAACAAGAGATCTTTTTGCTGAACAAATTATTTCTTTAATCCTTGATTTCAGGTTGAAAATTAAAAGCAGGATTTTGTTGGCTATAGATTTGAGTTTTTTGAAATTTTCTACTCCCAACATTGTTTTTGAGGTTGATGGAGAAGAAGTGACGGGGCTTTTTTCAAAAGATCAAGAACAAGCAGCGTTCAGATTTTTGGCTGAATCGGAAGTAGAAGAATCTTTAGAAAAAGCAAAAGAGCTCGCTTTGAAAGCTTTGAGCTAATTTTTTGGGAAAGGTCTTGTTGATGAATATCTCGCGAGGCCTTTCTTCTTGAGAATTTAATAATGGATTTTAAAATATAAACATGTTTGATATTTTTTTATGGGGATTGGCTTTTATCGTTAGCTTGGCGGTTTTATTGAAAGCTTCTGATTTTTTTACTGACTCGGCGGAGAAAATTGGACTTTTCTTCAAGCTTTCCCCTTTTGTTATTGGTGTGACAATCGTGGCTTTTGGGACTTCTTTGCCGGAGCTGGTTTCTTCGCTTTTTGCAGTTTTTCAGGGCTATTCTGAAATTGTGGCAGGGAATGTTATTGGTTCAAACATCACCAATATTCTTTTGATTTTGGGAGTAGTGGCAATTTTTTCTATAACGGACAATTTTGACCATGATATTATTGAAGCTGATATTTTGGCGCTTTTTGGGTCGACTTTTTTGCTAGTTCTTACGATGTTGGATGGAAAGTTCACTTTTTTTGAAGGAGTTCTAGTGCTTTTGGGCTTGTTGATTTTTTTGTACCATACTATTTTTTCAAGGAAAGTCAGCTTTTGGGAAAAATTTAAGATTAAACAAAGTGTTCGAAGAAGTCTTGGTCTAAAGAAAAAAGTCCGAGATTTTCCTGTGAAAAGTCTCGCAACTCTTTTCGTCAGTTCTGTTTTTATATTTGTGGGAGCAAAATATGTAATAGACTCAATTGTCTATTTTTCTGACTTGGCCAACATTGGAAAGGGTGTGATTGCGGCTAGCGTCGTGGCGTTGGGAACTTCTTTGCCCGAGCTGGCAGTCAGTTGGTCGGCGGCCAGGAAGGGGAATATTGAAGTGGCGGTAGGAAATATTTTGGGATCCAATATTTTCAATGCCTTTGCCGTAATGGGAATTCCGGCTTTGTTTGCAGATTTGAAAATTTCTGAAAGTATTTTGTATTTCGGAGTTCCAATGCTCGTAGCTTCAACTTTTATGTATGTGTTTGTGGTTCAAGACAGGCGAATCAAAAAATGGGAAGGCGCCTTCTTGCTTATTTTTTATATTTTTTATATAACTAAGCTTTTCGTCTAAATTGCTTTACTTTTGGGGGTTGGGGTGATAGTATCTAGGTAAGTTTATTTATCTTTGAAAATTGATGGAGGGTGATTATGGGAAAAGTTATTATTGCGGGAAGGTATTCGCCCAAGCAGATTCAGGATCTACTTGAAGCTGCTCGAGATATGCCCAGGCACGCCCCGGAAGCTGGATGTGCAGGGACGGTTCATGGTTATTTCATTCCCGCTTCGCATGTTTGGGCTCTGGATGCAGCTTTGAAGGCCATGGGGATTACAACAACCGATAAAGAACAAGAAAAATTTTTTACTAAGGGGAAACCAGGGAAGTATTAACAAAAACGAAAGTCATTTTAATGACAAAGGAGGGTGTATGACGACGGAAATTTTAGAAGAACGTCCCATCGAAGAGGTATTAAAAAGCTTTGACATGGAATCGCTTGAAGACGCTTGTAGAAAAAATCAAACAGGCGATGGGTTAGAATTCTCTCAACAGGTTGCCTTAAATAAAACAGTGGCTGTAGCAGTCAAAGCAGCCTGGGAGGACAATAAGAAAAAAAATGGACCCAGCCTGGGTTTCATTGACTTTCTTGATAATGTTCTGCCATTAAAAGGGAGATGGCAACGAGATGAGGATGATAAAGGGTTGATCTGGTTTATGGACAATTCCTGTTCAAAGGTTTTGAGCTAACTGATTTTTCAGGAGATGTAAGTTGAATTTTGAAATCGTGTTTAAACACCGCTGGGGTTTATTGAAAGCTCAGCGGTGTTTTTCGTTGACTTAGGAGTCTTTTTATATTACAATCTAGAGTTATTGGAAAAAGCATTTTGACAATTTTAAAGGGAGGGAAATTGTTATGGAGTTGAGTATTGAGAGCTTGAAAAAATCTGTTTTTGGAACAGATCAGGTACTCGTAGAAGATGGTTTCTACGAAAACCTCCTCGTTTTTCTGAATTTCCTCAAAAAAGATTTTGTTTCAAAGGGGAACGACCTTCATCGATTAATTGATCTCAAGGAAAGTATTGATTTTATTTTTTTCAATCTTTCTGTAAATCAATTGGTCTGGAGAAAAGAAGCGAGAGAGATTTTCGTTAAGAAATTTTTTGAAATTTTAATCAGTGAAGATTTTGAGGAGAGCACTTTCCTGGATCTTTTGAAATACTTTTGCAGTCTTGTTGGGGTTGCTGATTTGATTATTTTAGATCCAATTGACTTAGAAAGTGGCGAGGAAATCGGCTGGGGGGTTGGCAATGATCAAATTGATCAAATTCTTGAAACTTTTAGTGACTGGGAATCAAAGGGTATTTATTATTTTTTAGACGCTCTTTCAAAAAATAGATATCCAAAGGAGATCGCATGAAAACAACAATAGAAGACCTGAAAAGCGAAGCCCATCTCGGCAAAGAAACTTCTTTACCAGAAGAGTTTTATCAGGCTTTGCTCAATGTCATTGAGTATAACAAAAACCCGAAGGATCTTTTGGGAAGCCTCGAAAAGCTTTATAGGTTCCTGGAAAGCTCCATGATTTATTGGGATGCTGATCTCAAAAACGAACTGGTAGAAAAGTTGGTTAAAATTACCGGAAATGTTTTCGTGATTAATTCTGCGAGGATCAAAGCGTCTGAAATCATTTATGAGATGCTTAAGGCTGGCAGGGGAGATTTCTTTAAACCCATTATGATGCAAAATTGTAGACAGGCAGACTGGGTTTCCAAGAAAGAAATAGAAACAGTTCTTGAAAACATTCAAAAAATTCCCGGGGATGCAGCCTCGATCGTTAGGACTAGTTTGTTGGAAGCTTTTCCTTTCGAGAAATAGAAAATCAGAGCTCACAGCCCTGATAAATTTAAAAGAAAGATCGCCACGATTTTAATCAAAATCGTGGCGATTTTCTATATAACCTGGATATTTTTTGTGCCAACAATTTTTCCCAAATCATTAACCAAATTTTTGCTGTATTTCAATCTTTGAGGAAGTTCAAGTTTTCCGTTACGACCCTCGGTTGTTATGAAAATTTTAGATCCTCCCCTTTCAGAGTTTTGGATTAGTTTTGATATTTCGCCTAAATTCTCTTGAGCGTTTTTTTTCGGAATGAAAACAATTATGCTTTTGACTTCTTCTTGAATAGATTCTTCTTGTTTTCCAAGTTTATTGCGGAAAGAATTAACCCCAAAGCCGTTTTTCTTTCCTTCTTTTTTGAATTTTTGCAATTCATTTTCATCAACCAAGTTGACTTCTTCGCACAGCAATTTGAATTCTCCATCTTTGTCTGAAAGCTTCCCCTTAATCAAAACAATTTTTTCCTCTTCCCAAATGTCCGGATTTTTTTCTAAGTTTTTTGGAAATACTAATATCTCCATTTTTCCCATACCATCTTCAATAGTGTTAAACATCATCAGTTTGTTTCTCCTGGTGTAAATTTTTTGAATTTTAGTGATGATTCCTCCCAAGACAATGGTTTGGTTTATGAGCCCATTGTGAAGATCTCGAATTGGAGTGGCGTGGGCGGAGAAGTAGTCCTGGTAGTTTCTTAAAGGATGATCGGAAATATATAGCCCCAAGAGTTCTTTTTCCCAAGAGAGCTTGGTCCTGTTTGTTGCTGGTTCAACTGATTCCAATGAAATTTTTGGAACTTCAATGGCCGGTTGATCATCTCCTCCATTTAGTCCAAATAAAGAAGTTTGTCCAGAAGCAACAGTTTTTTGATATTGTTTGGAATAATTAAGAATCGTTTCCATGTTTTGGATCAGTTTGTTTCTTTCAATTAAATCATCCAATGCCCCTGACATTCCCAAGGCCTCCAAGGATTTTTTATTTAGGTCTCTAGATTGAACTCTTTCAACGATATCAATAACACTCTTATAGTGACCATTTTTTTGTCTTTCCTTAATGAGCTCATTGGCGATATTGCTCCCCACTCCCTTAATGGCCTCTAGGCCAAAACGGATTTTTGGAAGGGTTTTAGTTTTTGATTTAGCACGGTCTTTGATTTTTTTGATTTCATCGACATTATTCATGATTACTGCAAATTCATTGAAACTTTCGTTGATGTTTGGGGGAAGAACCTCGATTCCCATTTGACGAGTTTCTTCAACTTCAATAGCAATTCGATCGATGTCGTCTTTATCAGAATTCATCAAGGCCACCATGAATTGAGCGGGGTAGCGAGCTTTGAGGTAGGCAGTTTGGTAGCCGATCAAGGCATAGCAAGCAGCGTGAGAGCGATTAAACCCATAGCCGGCAAAGGGCTCAATAAATGAAAAAACCTTCTCAGCTAAACTTCTATCAATTTTATTTTTTACGCACCCTTCAATGAATTTTTTCTTTTGCTCCTGAATCATTTCATGGATTTTCTTTCCCATTGCTTTTCGAAGGATGTCTGCTTCGCCAGGAGTGAAGCCAGCTAACTCTCGAGCAATTTGCATGACCTGTTCTTGGTAGACTGCAACCCCATAGGTGTTTTCCAGGATCGGTTTTAGTTTGGGATGGAGGTATTCAATTCTTTTTGTTCCGTGTTTTCCACCAATGAAGTCTGGGATCCATTCCATTGGCCCTGGTCGATAAAGTGCCACCATGGCGATGATGTCTTCAAAAACAGTCGGCTTTAGTTTCTTGAGATATCTTTTCATCCCAGAAGACTCCAGCTGAAAAACCCCAGTGGTGTCTCCTTTTTGAAGCAGGGAAAAAGTTTTTTTATCATTCAAAGGAAGGGTGTCGATGTCGATTTTATCCCCAGTAGTTTTTTCAATAACCTTGAGAGCGTTTTGAATGATGGTCAAGTTTTTCAATCCCAAAAAATCCATTTTAACTAAACCGATTTTTTCGACATAGGATGATTTTGAAGAGGCATTGTATTGAGTAATCATTCCCTGGTCTTCTTTTCCAATCATGTATTGCAAAGGAGTATATTCAACTACTGGCTTGGGGGTGATAACAACTCCGCAAGCATGAACTGAGGCATGACGAGCCACTCCTTCCAAGCGAACTGCTGCATCCAGGATTTGACGAGCGTCTTCATTATTTTTGTATTCATTTTTGAGCTCATTGGTGTTTTCCAGGGCGTCTTGAAGTCCAGTGAAGGCTGGAACCATTTTTGAGAGCTTATCGCAATAGGAATATTCAAAATCCAAAACTCTTCCAGCGTCACGAATAGCGGCTTTGGCAGCCATTGTTCCGAATGTGATGATTTGAGCTACGTGATCATGGCCAAATTTATTTCGGACATATTCCAAGACCTCGTCTCGGCGATCGTCTGGAAAATCAAGATCAATATCAGGCA
>Ga0180429_10005221_pt1 | contig 10322 bp, 2 predicted proteins | sample SS_ome_FD_132428 | JGI IMG/M metagenome (GOLD analysis project Ga0180429, IMG submission 132428) | Hypersaline lake sediment archaeal communities from the Salton Sea, California, USA - SS_1_S_1 metaG | ecosystem: Environmental > Aquatic > Non-marine Saline and Alkaline > Hypersaline > Sediment ...
AGTTGTTGCAGGGTGGTGGTCATATCGAGGGCCTGGCTGGCTACCTCGGCCACCTCATACAGGGCGGCCAATTCTCGGGTGCGAACAGCCACCCGGTGAGCCAGATTGTCGTTGAGATTCTTGATTTCAGCTTCGGCTTGTTTACGCTCAGCAATTTCAACCTGCAACCTGGCATTGGCGGCAGACAGTTCGGCGGTGCGGCCTTCGACTCGTAGTTCAAGCTCGTCGCGGGCGCGTTGCAATTCGGCGGTCAGGGCTTGATTATTCAGATGGGTGACAACCCGGGCCAGTACCTCTTCGGGTTGAAACGGCTTGGTAATATAATCAACCGCGCCGGCCTGGAAGCCTGTCACTTTGTCTTCGGTGTCAGTCAGGGCAGTCATAAAAATGACCGGGATTTCCTGGAGCGATTGGTGATTTTTCAAACGTCGGCAGGTTTCAAAGCCATCAATCCCCGGCATTTTGATGTCCAGCAAAATAAGGTCGGGCCGGCTATATTCAGCCGTTTCCAACCCACTTTCGCCATCCCGGTCTACCAAAATTGTAAAGCCATAATCCTTAAGATAGTCTGATATGACCCCCAAATTGGTCGGGTTGTCGTCAATAATCAAAATGGTCGAGTTTTCAATTTTGGGTTTGATGGTCAGTTCTGGGTTTGTCGCCACGTTAATCTCTCCGGGGATGGCTGGTTATTGCCTGTGGTGCGCTGATAGATCAGGATGATAGCTATTCTAGCACAGCTTTTGTTTCTGTGGTAGCCTATCGGCCTCTTTACCACGGTACTGTGAGAAGGAAGCTGCCATTCGAGAGAAACAGGCTGTTTAATGTTCGCTTAGCATCATCAAGCCCAGGGTAACTGTTTCGCCGCTTTGCTTTAAACGCTCCGGTTTAATTTCGTCGTCAGCTTCTGCCGGCAAATTCAGCGCCGACGCATTTTCCCAATGGATCAGCAGGCTGGGGATGCCGCGTTCCTGAAAAACGGCCTGGCCGCCGGGCTGCACCGGGTTGAGGGTTTGCAACCGGGCCTCGACCGCCTGGGCCGCCGCCTCAAACGTCAGGCGCAACGCCTGGTCGAGGGCGGGATTGCCCTCGGCTTGCAGCCAGAAGCCCCGCCCTCCGCCGATGGCCTCAAGCTGCACCATCGCCACGGTGTAGGTGAGGGGGCGGGTGGGCTGCTCGATGTAATAACCGGCCCCGGCTTCGGCCAGCTCCTCCGCGCCCCAAACGGCAAAGAGGATGCTGCGGGCCGGCTGATACCCGTTCTCCCGCCACAGGCGGATGGTCTCCAGCAGCAGCCCGACCGCGCTGGCGTCGTCGTTGGCGCCGGGGTACGCAAAGCCGGGCAGGTCAAAACATTCCCCCTCTGCCAGGCAAACCCGATCTGCCGGGTCGTTGCCCACGTGATCGTAATGGGCGCCAACCACGATGATTTCGTGCTGGCGGGTCGGCTCCCGACCAGGCAGCAGAGCCAGCACATTGGCCGCGGTGACAGTTTGTTCGGTCAGCGGTACAGCCAGCCGCACCCGTAAATCCAGCGGCATCGCCGGAGGAGAGTTGTTGACATCGGTGGGGGCGTAACCGCCGACAGCCAGCAGCCGTTCAAAGGCCTCGTTACTCAGCCGGACTACCGGAATGGTCTGTTCGGGGCCGGTTTCTTCGACCCAGGCCGGCGGCGGCTGTTCCGGATACAGGCGTTTGGCTTGCAGGTCGTCGTCGGTCAGTTTCTCCACCAGAATCAACCCGGCCGCGTCACGGGCGATAGCCTGCGCAATTTCCCGCTCCAGCGTGTCGACAGGGCGGCGCAGCACCACTTTGCCTGTTAGCCGCACCGGGCCGTACACGTCGCCCCGAATCCAGACAACATCGCCCTCCAGTTGACCGCCACCGGCGCCATCGGTTTGCATCGTGATGAAGTCGTGCCGATAACGGAACAATGCGATTGGTTCGCCTGCTTTGTTCAGGGGGAGTAGCTGCGGCGCGGCGGTCAGGGCGGTGTAGGTAATCGGGAATCGCTGGAAAAACGTGCCGTCGTCACCGGCGGGAGTCAGGCCCAGTTCATCAAACCGGGTGGCGATGTGTTGGGCCGCGGCCAATGCCCCGGCAGTACCCGGCTGCCGACCGTTAAATTCGGGCCGGGTCAGGGCGAAGATGCTCTGCTCTGTGTTGGTCACGGCAAAAGTGCGGGCCACGTCAACCAGGGCCGGGTCCAGGTGCAGCCGGGTGGCAGAGGCGCGCCACTCGGCGGCAAAGTTGGCCAGAGGCTGACCATACACTGCTGCAAACGCAGTCGCAACATCCTGCCCCTGGCGGATTTGCTGCCGCAGCACTTCCAGTTTGTCCGGCCCGTCCCGATCAATCAAAAAACGAACCGTATCCCAGCTTTGGGCGTAAAAATCTGCAATTTCTTCAGGGGTCAGTTGATCCGGTCCGGGCGATCCCGTGAGCGAAAACAGGCTCTCGCGCCGGATAAGTTTGATGACCCGCGGGATGTATTGTTGTTCGATTTCGCGGGCCAGGCCGCGGTCTGTTTGCGCGGCCTCAACCAGAGCCAACCCTTCGTCCAGCCAGTTGAGATTGGCAGCGACAGCCAGCCATTGCCGGGCCAACTGGTGGGTCAACATTATCTGATAATCGACCGGGTCTGTGCGGTCGTTGAGCAGCAACTTGAGCGATTGCTGCGGCCCGGTCCAGCTTTGCAGCCAGCCGGGCGCAGACAGGCCCACCGACGCCCGAAAGCTGTGATGGTTTGGGTAAAGCTTGACTGTGATTTTTTCAGCCGGAGGGGGCAGGCGCTCGGCCAGGGCTTGGTAGGCGGTTTCCAGCATTTGGCCTGACAACCGGGCCGTTGGCCGCGCCTCAGTTGGGTGACGAATAACAAAATGTTCGGTTTCGAGCCGGTCGAGCCTCGGCCCGGCCCAGCGATAGCCGGCTGCGGTCGGTACCAGCCGAATGGTCAACGGGGCAGCGATGGGCCGAGCGTCGCCGGCCAACTGGCTGGTCATCGTCAATCGTATCAGGGTACTGCCGTCGGGCAGAAAGGCCACTGGTTGCCCACTCAATTCGAACTTTTGCAGCTCTTTGCCGGCCAGATCGGCCAGCCAGGCTCGTTCTTCGGCGAGCAGCGTGGGGTCAGCAGGGTCAACTGTAGCCAGAAAATCGGTTTCGCTTTGGGCCAGCACTGCCTGCTGTCGCTTCTCAAGCAAGGTGGTAATCTGCCGTTGCGATTCTGTCAGCCGCTTTCGCCAGGCGTCCTGCCAGCGGTCTTCAAAAGCGTCGAGGCCGTAGCCAACCGTTTCGGTCATTGCTTGATTGGGGGGGAGACCCTGCCCCAATGCCCGGATCAGTTGCCCGATGCCCGCCCAGCCAATTTCCTGCCGCAGAAATTCAACCGCGGCCCAATGCCGGCTGTCACTCGGTTGCAGAGAAGAAGCCTGTCCCCCACGTGAAACGACAAACAGTTCGCGTAGCGAAGAAATATGTTTTTTATACCCATCCATCGCCCCATCATTCGCGTTCAACACTAATGGCAAACCTTGCCACAACCAGGGCGCATCGTCTTCGCTTACGCCGGCCTCAGTCAGCAGCAGTTGAGTCAGGGTGGTGGTCAAAACATCGGCGCGGGTGATGGCCGGAGTATAGGCCAGTTTGACGATGGGGAATTGGCCGGGACGGTTGTCCACCAGCCCGTCGGTGGTGGCGGGTAACGTCAGCCCGGTATCGGCTCGCAGGGCGGCGCTGTCCGGATAGAGAATCAGGCGGGCCGGAGTGTCGCCGGGTAGACCCAGCCGGTTAGCCAAGCCATCGTAAATGAGACGGGCGCGGCGGCTCAACGCCGGAGCGAGGTCGGTGTGGGCCGGGGGGTAGGCCAGAGCGAAGCCATCCGCCGCGTCATAATTCGCGAGTGGCGGGCCGGCCCAACGCCAGCCATCAGCCTGATGCACAAAATTGATGGTTGTTCGGGCGGAGTGTCTGGTTTGTCCCAGCAAACCGCTTTCCAGTGTCATTTGGACCATGGCCGTGGCAACCGACCCGGTAATCTGTAAACCGGACAATTCCACGGTCAGTTCGGCGCCGGTCAAATTCTGAATTCCGTCAAACCAGTCGGTTTCGATCTCCGCCCGTTGGGGCAGGCCGGTTTGTAAAAAGGCAGTTTGGTTGCCATTGTTGATGGCCTGCACTCGTTTTTCGACGACATCACGAATAGCCGGTTCGCCATTGGCCAGAGCCAGCAGGGTCAGGTTTGCCAGCCGGCCCGCCGCGCCGAGTTTGTCCGGCTCGATGGCGGCGGCGGTATCGGTGGGGCGATGATAAGCGGGCCATTTTTCCGGCTCCTCGCCATCCACCCAACTGAGCAACGTGACCGGTATTTTGGCCGCGGCAAAAGGCGTGTGGTCGTTGTCGATGTGATTGTAGCTGCCGGTAATGGTGATGCCCAAACTTTGGGCGATGCCCTGGGCTTGCGTGGCGATGGGGCCGCTGCCGTCAAGGTACAGGGTGTCATCGCCGGCCCCAATCATATCCAGATTGAGCAGCCCGATGGTGACGGTATTGGTCAGCGGGAATTGGGGCTGCTCCACGTAATGGGCTGCCCCGGCGCTGTCAACTTCCCGCCCATCCCAGGCGGCAAACAGCACCGAGCGCCGCGGCATAAATTTCCCGGCTTGCCAACTGCGGGCAATCTCCAGCATAGCCGCCACCCCGGAGGCGTTGTCGTTGGCGCCGGGCCAGAACGCGCCGGCCGGATCGGCCCCCAGATGGTCGTAATGGGCGCCCAGAATAACCAGTTCATCCCGATGGGCCGGGTCTTGGCCGGGCAGCAGGGCCAGCACGTTGCGGCCCTGGGCGGTTTCATCCGTGTTCAGCGGAATCGACAGGCGAGCCGTGGTTGACAGCGGGCGGGCCGCAAAAACCAGGGTCAGGTCATCCATGGTCAGACTGCTGCCGGTCAGCAGGGCTTGCGCTGCGGTTGGGCTGATGCGGGCCGCGGGCAGGGGAGCGGCGACCCACACCTCTCGATAGGGGCTGAACTGGTCGAGGGGGCGGCTGTCGGTGGGGTCAGACAACAGCAGCAATCCGGCTGCGCCGTGTTCCAGCGCGTTGCGGCCGGGGTCGGTTTCGCCCTCAAGCCACAAACGGTCCCAACAAAAAGCAATTTTACCGACGGCGTCCACCAGATCGAAATCTGCCGGGGCGCAGTTGTTCAGCCAGAGTACCGGCCCGTTGCCCACGCCACCCCCCATGTAACGGCTGACCAGCGGGGCAAAATCCCGCCGCAGCGACCAGGCCTGTTCGTGTCCGTCGGGGGCGGTGATGGTCAGCGCGGGCTGGTCAGTCAAACGGGGATAGGGCAGGGCGAAGGGCTGAAAATACGTACCGTTGAGGCCGGCCGGGCGCAGGCCGTAATCGGCAAAACGTTGGGCGATGTAATCAGCGGCGGCTTGCCCGCCGGGTGAGCCGGCTTGCCGCCCCTGATAGGCCGGGCCGGTCAGAATTTCGATGTCGGTCAGAGCCTGGGCGGGGTCAAACGTCAGGGCCAAACTCCGCAGGTTAAGCGGTGTGGCAGCCGGCCGGCGGTTGACCGGCTGAACCACCGGAGTCAACACCGGGGTAGGGGTTGGCGTGGGTTGAGGCGTGGGCGGCACAAAGGTGGCGGTGGGGCCAACGCCGGCCAACTGGCCGAGCGCCGCCTGTTTAGTTTGGGGTAAAGCCTGCCAGCCTTGCCACAGAAAGCCCACCAGCAGCAGCGCCAAACCGGCCGCGACCGCGGCTGTTTTGTGCCCGGAGGGTCTGGCCGCGGGGTCGGCGTCAAGGTGCCAGGGCTGCAACCGGCCATACGTTAGCGAGCGCCACAGCCACTCTGCCGGGCCAAAGCGGTAATGCTCCAGCCACCAGCGGCTGAATTTCACTTGCAGGGCAAAAACGGTCAGTGACAAAATAAAATCACCAATGGGGCCGAATTCGCCGTAAATATTCAGGCCGTAGCCGTAAAAAATGGTGGTCAGCACCAGCGAGTGGGCCAGATAGTTGGTCAGGGCCATGCGGCCCACCGGGGCAAAGATGGCCAACCACTTTTGCCAGCGTTCTTTTTGACTCAGCAAAATGACGGCGGTCATATAAAAGAAGGCCAGCGAGGGCGCGGCCAGGGTGCGCACGCCGCGCCGGGACAGCCCGCGCCAGGCTTCCGGGATGTCGTCGCCGGTAATCAGGCCGTAAACGTACAACGCGTTAAGAGCCAGCCCCAGCGCCAAACTAATCCACATCAGCCGGCGGGTTCCCCGCAAATGGTCGGTGAGGTGTTGAAAATATTGGCGGCGGCCCAGATAGAGGCCAAGCAGGAACATCGAAAAAATGTTGCCGAAGGCAAAAATGATGACCAGCCGCATCAGCAGCCCTTCCCAAAAACGATGCAGGGTCACTTCAAAATAGGTGCCGGTGGTGTACACCTCGCTGCCGGCGAGCAGGGGGCGCAGGTTGTCGGCCAGGCGACCGTAAAGGTCGTAGGCCCACTCGCTAACCTGGGGCAGGCTGATGACCAGCGGATGGAGCAGCACCACAAAGGCGACTATCAAGATGATTTTGGGCGGAAGTTTGCGGAAGAATAACAGCAGCACGCCGCACAGGGCATAAATCAGCAAAATATCGCCGGTCCACAAAAAGGTGGCGTGGGCCAGGCCGATGAGAAACAGGATAAACATTCGCCGCAGAAACAGGGGCAGAAAACGGGTGCCGTGTTTTTCGGCGCGCAACATCTGGATCGACATCCCCAGCCCGAACAGGATTGACAGCATCGAGTAAAATTTGGCCTCGAACAGGAAATGCTGGAGGTTGACCAGCCGGTCTGCCGCCCACGACCAGTTGTCGACGGTTTCGTATGAGCCGGTGTAGCTGCCCATATTCATCACCAGCACGCCAAAAATGGCGAAGCCGCGCAAAATATCGATGACTTCGATGCGGGCCGAGGGTTTGATCGGGGCCGGTTTGGCTGTTTGATTCATTGATTCGCTCATCGGGCGCCTCAATACTCCGGTTCGCGGGCCGCGGTGGTCAGGGCCAGCAACAGCACCCGACCGGCGTCGTTGAATTTTTGCGGCTCCAGCCGGCCGGCGATGTCTGCGGCGGGGGGCAGCGGTTCGGCCAGCCAACTTAGCAGGACTGAGCCGGTTCGGTTGTGCAGGGAGAGGTTGTAGGGATGATAGCTGTCGGCGGTCCATTGGAGGGGAACGCCGGCTTGGGTGGCGCTGGCCTGCATTAAAGCGGTCAGCCGGTCTGAATTGGCGTTGACCCGTAATTTTCGGCCACCGGCGCCTACGTTATCCAGTTGGAAAACAAGTTCCGGTTCCAGCAGAGAGATGGGGCCAAGATAGCCGTCGAAATAGGCATCAGCCCCGGAGTAATCCAGATTGCCGCCATCCCAGGCGGCGAACAACACGCTGCGGCGGGGGGTGAGACCACGGGTTTGCCACAGCCGGGCAGTTTCCAGCATCATTGCCACCCCGGCGATGTTATCGTTGGCCCCTTCGTATAGTCGATTGTCGGGATTGAAACCGGGGCTGTCGTAATGGGCCGAGAGGATTACCAGCCGGTCATCGAGGGCCACATCGCCGCCGGGCAGGTAGCCCAACACGTTGACCAGTTGCACCGGCTCCGGCTCGGCCAGGGCCAGCGACATCGACAGACGGGCGGTTAGTGGATGGGTAAACCAGGGGAGGGCGCTATCGGCGGGCCAGTCGGTCAGCAGCCGGCGCAGGTCGGCCAGGCCGGTGTCATCTTCCGCCAGCAAAATTTCGGCGACGGCGGGGGTAATGCGGAAAATGGGCAGGGTTGGCCGGCGCAAATAGTCAGCCGGAGAGCCGGCAAGCTGGCGCTGGGAGCGGATGTCGTTTGAGACCCACAGCACCCCGACCGCACCGCGCAGTTGGGCTTCGGTGGCAAAATCCGGTGGCGCGTTATCGGCCAGCAGCAGTACAATGCGACCGCTCAGGTTTAGCCCGCGGAAATCCTCCCACTCAATCCGTTTTGAGCGGAATCCGATAAAGGTCAGCGGGGCTTCGGCCTGACCGCTGCCGCCGTGTCCGCGGGTAACGTAGCCAAAACCCTGTCCGTGAACAAAGGCTTTTTGCTTTTGCCCGGATTGGTTTACCAGCATCAGGCCGGGCGGGGTTTCGGGACGGACCAGAAATGAGTCGATTCGGTGAAAATAGGTGCGATCACGCCCGCCGGGCTGCAAGCCAAAGGCGGCAAACTGTTCGGCAATGTAATTCGCGGCGGGGCGATTACCGCCGGTTTCGTATTGCCGCCCGGTTAGCCCCACCAGAGTTTGGGCGTGGGCCAGCGCGGCTTCGCCGTTGAAATTATCGGCCAGGCGGGCATAGGTGGGGGCCGGGCCAACGTTGTTGACGGTGTAAATTGTCATCAGTGTGATTGTGGCGATGATGACCAGCATCCGTTTGCGAAGCAGGAAGGCGGTGTTGATGGCAGCCTGTTCCACCAGGCGGCGTATCCCTTCGGCCAGGGCGTTGAAACCGAACACCGCGACAAAAAAGGCCAGGGCCGGATAAAAGACCATCCACGGTTTGGACTGCACCCAGCGGCGGGCGTCGGCCATCATCACGCCCCATTCCGGCACATCAATCAGTGTGACCCGCTCATCGTTAAAATTGGTTGAGGCGGTTCCTCCGCCGATGTAAACGCCGATGAAGCCCAGCTCGCCCAGCAGCATCAGCACCGCGCTCATCTCCAACAGGGTGATGACGATGAGCTGGGGCAAAATGTTGGGGACAATATGGCGCACGGCAATTTGGGGGCCGGGCAAGCCCGTGGCCTGCGCCCCTTCGATGAAGGGCCTCTGCCGCAAGACAATGAACTCGCTGCGAATGAATTGGGCCACCTCGCCCCAGCCCACTACGCTTAGAGCGATGATGAACACGGTCAGCCCCCGCCGGATATCAAGGGCGTAAATCAAAATCATACTGCTGAGGAGAATGGGCAGGGCCGTGGTCAGGGCGATGGCGCCTGTCACCAGCCGGTCGATGGTTTTGCCTTCGTTCCAGCCGGCGATGGCGCCCAAAACCACGCCGATCAGTACCCGGCTCATCGCAATGAAGGTGCAGGCGACCAGCGTATTGCGCGCTCCGTACAAAATCAGGCTGAGGATGTCTTTGCCGTTGGCGTCGGTACCCAGCAGGTATTCGGCTGATGGCGGAAAGGGCGGGGCGATGATATTGCCGTCTTCATAGGAGATGGTCCGCCGCCCGGCTAAATAGGGATTTTCCTGAGCCAGCACCGGGCCGAAAAGAACCATCAAAAACAGAACTCCGACGATGGCCGCGCCCAGCAACAATGGAACGTTCAGCACAAAGTGCCGCCACTGCAATCGGCGACTGCTGCCGGATTCGGCGTTGTGCGGGGGGCGGCGGCTGAGGCCGGAAAAATCGGGCCGGGGGTCGAGCAATCGCTGGATAATGGTGAGCAGTGTGGCCATTAGTTTTCCTGTAAGCGGGGGTCGATGAAACGATAGGCGATGTCGAGCAGAAGGTTGAGGGTTAAAAAAGTCAGACCGAGGGCCAGCCCCAGACCGGCCACTACCGGCGTTTGTCCGGCCTGAATGGCGCTCAGCAAGCGGTTGCCCAGACCCGGCCAGCCAAAAAAGAACTCGACTACGGGCAGGCTGCCCAGTGAAAAACGTAAAGATACGCTGAGGGCGGTCAGAATTGGCACGGCCATATTTCTAAAGGAGTGGTGAAACAACACCCCGCGCAGCGACCAGCCTTTGGCCCAGGCGGTGCGGATGTAATCCTGCCCCATAATCTGGCTCAGCTCCACAAAGGTGGAGCGGGTCAGATAGGCGACGGGCCGGGCGGCCAGCACCAAAGTTGGCAGGAGCAGATGCTGGTAGTCCCAGCCAAAGCCGCCGACGGCCACCAGCGGGTAGCCGAAACGCTGCACCCATTTGATTTCGCCCAGTTGCAGGAGCATCGCCGCGAAAAATGAGGGGGTCGAAATGCCGAGGATAGTCAGGATGAGCACAAAGAAGGCCAGCGGAAACCGCTTTGACAGGGCGGCTACCATCCCGGCCAGAGCGCCGATGATTAACGATACCAGCAGCGACACGGCCAGCAGCCCCATACTTTTGGGGTAGGTATCAGTCAGAATGGTTTGAACCGGAATGTCGCCGCGGCGGGTGGTAATCTGGCCCAGGTTGCCCTGCCAAAGATCGGCCAGGTAGTTACCGCTGGCTTGCCATGCAATACGGCCATGCTTGAAAAAATCCCGATTGGCCTGGATGGGATCGGCCATCATGCTCATGCCCAGATGGACAAAAT
>Ga0180429_10005222_pt1 | contig 10321 bp, 9 predicted proteins | sample SS_ome_FD_132428 | JGI IMG/M metagenome (GOLD analysis project Ga0180429, IMG submission 132428) | Hypersaline lake sediment archaeal communities from the Salton Sea, California, USA - SS_1_S_1 metaG | ecosystem: Environmental > Aquatic > Non-marine Saline and Alkaline > Hypersaline > Sediment ...
CCACCAGTATGTAGAGCCCTCTCGCTGGCACGCGGACCTGGTGTTGAACGGCACACACCCCTCGGAGCGGGGTCTGAGCGCTGTCACGGACTGGGTGCTGCGCCACAGCGGGCCCGCGGTCTAGCCGCTATGGAATGGGTACCTCTCGACCTGGGCGTCATCCGGCGGGAGCTCGAGCCCTTGCGCTTGGGACGGGCGGTCGAGCTATATGACGAGATCGACTCGACCAATCGTCGTGCCTCCGAGTGGGCTCGCGCGGGGGCTCCCGACGGCGCGGTTGTGCTCGCGGAGCGCCAGACAGCCGGCAAAGGACGGCTCGGGAGGCGTTGGTTCTCCCCGGTTGGTAGCTCGCTGCTGATGTCGATCGTGTTGCGACCCGACATCCAACCCCTTCAGGCGCAGCGTATGACCATGCTCTGCTCGCTGGGGGCGGCGCAGGCCATCGAGCAGCTGACCGGACTGCGCCCCGCGCTCAAGTGGCCCAATGACCTGCTGCTGAGCGGAAAAAAGCTGGGCGGCGTGCTGACCGAATTAGGCGTATCTGGCGGACGGCTGACCCATGTCATCGTGGGGATGGGACTCAACGTCAACCTGGGGCTGGAGCAACTGCCCGAGGTCATGTCCCCTCCGACCAGCCTGCTGGCCGAACTGGGGCGGCCGGTGGATCGGCAGGTGTTGCTACTGAGTATACTCTCATGTGTTGACGGTCTGTACGACCGATTTCTGAGCGGTTGGTCGCCGCATGAGGCCTGGCGCGAGCGACTGGATACCATCGGACGCGAGGTATCGGTCGGTGATGCCGATGGGGTGGTGACCGGCGTGGCCGAGGACGTGGACGCCGATGGGGCGCTGCTGATCCGCACCTCCGATGGGGGCGTTCGGCGGATGCTGGCGGGCGATGTGACCCTGAGGGGCGGCCGGCTCTAGTATCGGGAGAGGGCGATGGCACTGCAGGCCAAAATCCTGGCGACCGATGTAATCTGCACCGAAGAGGGGCGCTACCTTGGATGGCCGACCGTCTGTCGGAGGACGAACGGCGAGTTGCTGGTGGCCTTTTCCGGCGACCGAGATGAGCACGTCTGTCCTCATGGCGTGACGCAGATCATTCGTAGCGCCGATGGCGGGCGGACCTGGTCCGCTCCGCGCACCATCACCGATACGCCGCTCGATGACCGCGATGCAGGGATTATCGAGACCGACCAGGGAACGTTGCTGGTGAGTTGGTTCACCTCGGTGGCCTATGTCGAAAAGGACGCCATGGTGCGGGCCTGGTATGGTGATGAACGCGTCGATTCCTGGTCCCAAGAGGCCGCCAAGGTGACGCCCGCTGTGCGCGAGAGGTGGCTGGGGAGTTGGATTCGTCGCTCCACGGACGACGGCGCGACGTGGGGAGAGCCAATTCGCGCGGTCGGCAGCGCTCCGCACGGGCCAATCCAGATCGCCGATGGGCGTCTACTGCAGGTGGGCAAGGTGCTGGGCTCGCGGAATGGTAGTGTGGTGGTGGAAGCATCTCGCGACGATGGGCAGAGCTGGCAGCAGATTGGCGAGGTGCCCGTTGCTGAGGCGTTGCGTGTCGTGGGAGGCCGAAGGTCGACCATTGCCGAACCGCACGTGGTCCAAGCGGCAGATGGTTCGCTGCTGGCGATGATTCGCTACCAGCCTCCGGATGAAGCGGCGCACATCATGTTACAGAGCCGCTCGCGCGATGGTGGCAAGACCTGGTCGATGTCTCGCAGCAGCGGCATCTGGGGCTATCCGCCGCACCTGCTACGGTTGGCGAACGGCTGGCTCCTTTGTAGCCATGGCTATCGGCGCGCGCCCTATGCCGAGAGGGCCTGCGTCAGTCGCGATCATGGCAAGACGTGGGAGCGCCCCGAACTCGATATCTGCCGGGGGATCAACGCCGATCTGGGCTATCCGGCGACGACCGAACTGCCCGATCGGACGCTGATCACAGTCTACTACCAGTGCCTCAACGAAGGCGAGCCGACGGTGCTGATGGCCACGCGCTGGCGCCTGATCGAGGGCTAGCGCTCGGAACACAGGAAACAGAAAACGGTCCAGGTCCCCAAAGGGGTCTGGACCGTTCGTGTTTGTGAGGGCGATCAGGAACCGTGCTCCAGGAACGATTCGATGACGGCGACGGCGTTCTCGGTGGGCGTCTCGGGCTGCAGGCCTTTGGAAGGGGTGAGGATATACCCGCCACCCCTGCCCATCTCGCGGCAGAGGCGCGCCACCTCGTCGCGGATCTCCTGCGGCGTGTCAAAGGGAATGGTCGATTGCGATCCCAGCCCGCCCCAAAAAGTGATTCGCTCGCCGTACTGGGCCTTGAGAGCGTAGGGATCCATCCCCGAGGCCTCTGGCTGGACGCTCTCGAGCACGTCGAGGCCGATTTCGATAATGTCGGGCATGATGTCTGCGACGCTGCCGCAGCAGTGGCTCAGCGTGACCTTGCCGGCGGCGTGGACCTGCTCGTACATGCGGGCCAAGCGCGGCTTTATATACTTGCGCCAGAGATCAGGGCCGAGCAAGACGCCCTTTTGGTAGCCCCAGTCATCGCTGAACATAATCCCGTCCAGCGGCAATTGGAGCAAATAGTCAACAATCTCCATTTGGTGTTTGGCGGTGCGCTCGACCAACGCGTCATAGTAGTCTGGGTCGGCGGCGGCATCCATCATGATCTCGGTGAATCCGCGCAAGGTCCAGGTACGCTCATAGAGCCCAAAGCCGAACCCCGCCACCCAAAAGTAATCGGGATTGGCCAGGATCGTCTCGGTCGCCTGTTGCTTCCAGGTCTCGTCAAAGAGGGGGGAGAGGTCGGGGAACCGATAGTCCGCCAGTTTGGTGTGGCTGAGGACGGGCGTTTCCAGGTGAAAGGGGCGCCGGTCGAGCCGCCAACTGGTACCGTAGGGGTCGACCACCCGCGTGCCGCCGGCGCTGTCGTCCACGACCAGATTGGGCGCCGGGGCGCGGCGGATGGCATTGTCGAGTCTGTTGCGCCAGTCATTGTTGCCATAGTAGGCATCGACCCGCTCGGCGACGTCGCCCTCCATGCCCAGCGTGTAGGGGATGGGCTGTGCCTCTTGATGGGCGATCTCTTGGTAGACGCGTTCTTTGGGTGTTGTGGGCATCGCTGAACTCCTGTCGTGCGCTATGGCCGCCAACTGCGTGCTTCTTCGAGCAGCCAGCAATAGTGGTCCATGGGCGTATAGTTGGTAACGGTGTTGCCAGAGCCAAAGACAAAGCGGCCCCGCGGCACGCAGTGGTCGAGGATATCGCGCATGTACTGGCGAAGGGGTTCCTCCCCCAGGCGACAGAGCTTGTCCATGTCGACGCCGCCCAAGGCTGCGATCCGTTCGCCGTACTGGTCCACAAATCCATTGACGGGCAGGATAGGGTCCTGGAAGGAATGAAAGGCGTCAAGCTTGGCGTCCTCGATCAGATCCTCGATGATGCCAGTAGCATAGACATTGCCGCAGCAGTGCAGCCAAAAACCCTTGTCGTGGGCGTGGGCCAGTTCGCCGAACTTGACGTACCAGGGCATGGCGAGCTTGCGGATATCGTCGGGGGCAATGAGCGTGGACGTGGTGAAACCCAGATCGTCAGCGTGCCAGAGAGCGCCGATCTCCTCCATGTCGATGACTTCAGCATAGAGATCATAGATGATCTGGCCCCAGCGCTCGAAAACCGCCGCCACCAGATCGGGATCATCGTGCAATAGGTAGAACAAACCCTCGGATCCCAACAGGGAGACCTGTACCTGAGTAAAGACGGTGGGCATCACCGTCATCTTGCAGCCCGGCGGAAGCCCCTTGCGAAAGGCTTCGAGCTGCCGATGGTCCGGAACGATTTCGTCCCAGGGATAGGCATCAAAGTCGGCCCAACTGGTGATGACGCCCTGGCCTTCCTCGGCCCAGTGGCGGTCCTTTTGGCCGAGTGGCAGTGTCTTGGTATCAGGGGAGACGCGCATCTGTCGAGCGGGCATGTTCAGGTGGCTAATGAACAGCGTGAGGCACTCGTATCCCAAGCGGTACCAGAGCCAGGCGATCTGGCGGTAGTAGGCCTCCACCGTGTCGTCGGTCAGAGGTATCCAAGGCTCATCAAGATAGCGCTCCTGCAACTGCTGCAGGAAGGGGTGGTCGATGCCGATCTCGATGACGTGTGCGCGCGATGGCTTGTCCAGACCGCGGACTGTGCGGTCTAGCTCTGGGAAATCAGGTTGCGGGTTGCTGAGGAATGGGTTGCCCATTGTGTCTCCCAGTTTCTAGGCGGGGTCGCCTGCTTGCGAGGGCTGCCATCGCTGCCCCTCGTCGACCATCCAGAGATAGTTTTCGACGGGCACATAGTTGGCGATGGTGTTTCCCGAGCCAAAGATGAAACGGTCTCCCTGCATGCATTGGTTCAGTATGTCCCGCATGTAGGCGCGCAAGGGCTCTTCCTCCAGACGGCATAGCTTGTCCATATCGACACCGCCCATGCATGCCAGCCGGTCGCTGTAGCGCTCCTGGAACTCGGAGATGGGCAGGATCGGGTCCTGGAAGGAATGAAAGGCGTCCAGCTCGACGGTGTCGATCAGGTCGGAGATGATGCCTGTGGCATAGACATTGCCACAGCAATGCAGCCAAAAGGTCTTGCTTTGAGCGTGGGCCACCTGTGCGTAGCGAGCGAACCAAGGAATGACGTGCTCTCGCAGGACAGCGGGCGAGACCATGGTGGAGGTGGTGAACCCCAGGTCGTCGCCATGCCAGATGGCGCCGATTTCGTCCCAGTCAGCCACGTGTTCATAGAGATCGAGCACAATTGCGCCCCAACGCTCGAACACGGCGGTGACTAGCTCTGGGTTGTCATAGAGCAGGTAGAAGAGCTTTTGCGTCCCGAGCAAATCAAACACGACGTGCTGAAAGACGGTGCCCATGATGGTCAGCTTCATGCCTTTGGGCAGGTGCTTGGCGGCGATCTCGATGGGCCGATAGTCATAGTGGATATCGTCCCATGGGAATGCGTGGAAATCGTCCCAGTCGGCGATGAGCCCCTCGTCCTCCTCGATCCAGCGACGTTCTCCCTTGGTCAGTCGGGCGGTGTCCTCGCCGTGGCGCGAAAGTCGTTCGGGGTGATTGACCATGCCGGGGAACACATTCAAGCAGTCGTAACCCAGCCGCCAGTAATAGTCGACCAACTGCGGATAGTAGCGGTCGGCGTTGTCGTCTTGCAGCGGCTCCCAGCGCTGTCTCAGATACTGCTCAGAGACCTTTTGCATGATCTGTTGGTCCATCAGCAACTCGATCTGGTGGACCCGCTGGGGCGGCTGCTCGCCTCTGACGACGCGCTCGAACTCGGCGAAATCGGGAGCCGGATCGGCAAGCTGGATGGCGGTCATGCAACGTGACTCCTATTGCGAGCGGGCTATTGGTCGGCGCTGGCGCGTGCGTGGCGACTCAGAACGCGGTTGACCGCCCCAAAGTTGGCCATGGGGACGTTGGCCGGCGTAGAGTCGGCGGGCATCAGCATAAAGCCGCGTCCATCGCCCACCTGGCCAACGATCTCGCTGACCCGCTCCTCGACCTGCTCGGCTGTGGCCTGGGCGAACCAGACGGGATCGAGTCCCCCCATCAGCGTGCGCTTGGGGCCCATGACCTCTCGTGCCATGGCGAGGGGGACATTGCCCGTGGGCGGCGGCGTAAGTGACTCGATGCCATCCAGGCCGGTGGCCTCGATGGCGGGCAGCAGGTCGCGCAGGTGACCGCAGGCGTGCAGCAGCAGAATCTTGCCTCTCTCATGGAACATCCGCACCATCTCGCTCATGATGGGAGCGCAATAGGTGTCAAACTGTCGTGGCGAGACCAGTCGCGTCCCCGAGTTTTCGGGAATGATGCCGACCTCGGCGGGAGAAGCAGCGGCGATGGCGGTGGCCGCCAGGACCTTGTCGGCCATCGTGTCGAGCAGGTGGTGCATCTCCTTGCGATGGTCGGCCATCAGGTAGGCCAGCCGCTCGAGGCCCAGGTCGTACATGATGAGGTGCAGGATCGGTGTGCAGGGCGTACGCACCAGGGCGAGGCCCTCGTCGCCGATGGCGTCGATCCGCTCCTGGGTGAGGTGGTAGGCCGCTTGTGGTTCGACCGCGTCCCACAGGTACTGGTAGGCACGCAGATCGGCGCCCGACTTGACCAGGTGCTCTTCCTTGTACCAGGTGCTGCCGGCCTGGTCGGTGCGACGCTGGCGCTGTGTCAGCGTGCCGACGGGCGTCTCAAAACGGACCAGGATCTCGTCTTCGCTGCGCTCCTCGCGGCGCCTGGGCGAGCCGGGCGACTGCGAATCGTCCAACGAGCCAAACTCGAGACCATAGCCCAGATAGGAGGGCACCCATCGTTCGGCGATATCGGCGCCGATGCAACGGCAACAACTCACTACGTCGTCGACGCCGCACTCGGGTGACAGCGTGGCCCAGAAGAACTCATTGACCAGCGGCACAAAGGGAATGCGGTCTGGGGTACCGCCTCGAAGGACGGTCATCAATCGCTGGCGGCCGCTGAGCGGCGCAGAGGCTTGTGCACTCATGTGTGCTATCGCCCGGCCAGTCCGCTAAAGGAAAAGCCCTGCACAAAGTATCGCTGGCCCACGAAAAAGATGATAAGCAAGGGAGCGATCGAGACGGTGGAGGCGGCCATGATCAGGTGCCAGAGGGTCACTTGCTGCCCGCGAAACTGGTAGAGGCCCAGCTGTATGGTGAACTTGCTGTTGGTGCTCAGGTAGAGCAGGGGGCCCATAAAGTTGTTGTAGTGGGCCATGCCGGCAAAGATGGCCACTGCCGCGATGACTGGCTTGCAGAGCGGCAGAATGACCTTGGCGAGGATCTGCAGCGAGTTGGCGCCATCGATGCGGGCGGCCTCGTCGAGCTCGATGGGCAGGGCGCGCATGAACTGGCGAATCATAAAGATGAAAAAGGCGTTGCCGCACCAACTAGGGACGATGAGCGGGTAGTAAGTGTCGATCCATCCCACCTTGAAGAACATGACAAAGAGCGGAACCATCGTCACCACGCCGGGCAGCATCATGGTGGCCATCAACAGCCCAAAGACGGCCTCCCTTCCGCGCCAGCGTAGCCTTCCGAGGCTGTAGCCCACCATCATCGAGCTGGCCAGATTGCCAATTGTGGCCAGCACTGTGATATAGGCCGTGTTGAGCAGGTAACGCCCAAAGGGCAGCATCTGGAAGACTTGCACATAGTTGTGCCATTGGGGATCGGGGGGTATCCAGACGATGGGCGTGGCGAACACGGCGCCGATCTTTTTCAAGGAGGTCGTCACAAGCCAGACAAAGGGCGTCAGGAACGAGACCCCCATGATGATCAATAAGATGTAGAGCAAGGTCTTGGTAATGCGGTTCCGGGCCGTCTGCCCCATCTTGCCTGAGGAGCCCTGCAATGCGGTCATGTCGTACTCCCTATTCGGATCACGTTGCCTGTGCCAATGGCGCAGCGCACTCTGGCTGGTGAATCAGGTGTCCCTATCTAGGACATCTCATAGTAGACCCAGCGGTCAGTGACCTTGAGCTGGATAAAAGTAACAGCCATGATGATGGCAAAGAGCATCCATGAGATGACAGCAGCGTACCCCATCCGGTAAAAGCGAAAGGCGGTGTCATAGATGTAGAGCACCAAGAACAGGGTAGCGTTCTGCGGGCCGCCTCGTGTCATGACGAACGAGGCCGCAAAGACCTGGAAACTGCTGATGATGCCCATCGTGAAATTGAAGAGGGTAACGGATGAGACCAGGGGAACCGTGACGTTGAGGAAGCGTTGCCAGCCATTGGCGCCATCGATCTGTGCCGCCTCGATCAACTCGGGGGGCAGGTTCTGGAGGGCAGCCAGAAAGATGACCATCTGGGGTCCAATGCCCCACAGGCTCATCAGGATAAAGGCCGGCTTGGCATAGGGCGGATTGGTGAGCCAGGCGATGGGCTCGATCCCAAAGATCCCGATTATGTTGTTCACCACACCAAACTCGGGGTTGAGCATCTGCACCCAGATGACGGCACTGGCGACGGCCGGCGTGATCGAAGGCAGGTAAAAGACTGTGCGGAAAATGCCACGCCCCTTGATGTTCTGGTTGAGAGCAATTGCCAGCAGAAAGGCCAACACGAGGCGCAGCGGCACGCCAATGAACGTATAGTAGGCCGTGTTCCAGATCGAGACCCCGATCAACTCATCATCAAGCAAGCGAACGATGTTGTCCAGGCCACAGTACTCGCTCGGGCGCATCATGTTCCAGTCTTGCGTCACCAGGAACAGGGAGTAGAGCATGGGCCCCGCCCAAAAGGCAAGGACACCGATCAGAAACGGTAGGGCCAGGAGCCAGCCGTCTCGATTCTCGACCGCGAGAAGACCCGCGTATCGGCGGCGAGGTGGTGTCGAGTGAACCGTATCTGAGGAATTCTCAGCAAAAGACGCCATTGCGGCCATTCCTCCCGAGTCGGCCGGGGAGCAAGGCGTCTGCACAACCAGATACTGGGGACCAATGGAGGTGACCCACGCGTATCGGGCTAGCTGACGCAGCCCAGCGACCGGCGGTGCGACGAGATGATCAAGACCCATAGAGCAATGCGGGGGGCCAGTGCCGGATCATCCGGCACTGGCCAAAAGCCTAGATTCGCGGCAGCTACTAGCTCTTGCGCGCCCAGTAGTCGTCGATGATCTTTTGCATCTTGGGGTTGGCTTCCTCGAGAGCCTCGGCAGCCGGCGTGCCGTTTTTCATGGCCTCGACCGCCGCAGCAAGCGGTGCGCCAGCAGCGGCCAGGCTGTTGGTGCTCAGACCCTCGCCAGCGATGATGATCGGTCGTCCCTGCTGCATGGCCGTGACAAAGGCGGTGCCGTTGTCACAGTTGTACTTTTCGGCGACCGCAGGAACCCAGTAGGAGGACTGTGTCTCGATAATCCCGGGCATACGACCACCGTCGGCGATGGCCATCTGACCCTCAGGGCTCATCATATACTTCATCAGTTCCCAGCTGGCGTCCGCATACTTGGTGTTGACATAGATGGTGTGGCCGTTGGCCGAGGGAACCATCTCGCACTCGCCAGTCGTGCCCTTGGGGCATTCGACAATACCATAGTTGAGGCCACCCTCGGTGAGAGCGATATCGCCCCAGCACCAGGGGAGGTACCAGGGACCGTCCATGCACATGGCGACGCGGCCCTCCCAAAAGCTGATGCCGCCGCCGGCCAGCGAGGAAGGCTCTGGAGCATACCCTTTATCGCGAATCTCGGGGCCAAACCACTGGAGCTTTTCAATGATGTCATCCTGCGTCCAAAGCGATTTGGTCGGCTCGACGATGCGGTCCCACTCGAGCGCGCCGTCGCGACGCCAGACATGCACCCAGTCCCACAGCCAGCTGTTCTGGTCGTTGTGCGCATAGTACTTGACCCCATCTTCCTCAAACGTGAGTTGAGGGAAGATGGCCTTGTAGTCGTCAAAGGTCCAATCGTCGGTGGGGTAGGGTACGCCTCGCTTGTCGAACAGGTCCTTGTTATAGTAGAGGGCAATGCTGCCAGCGTCGGTGGGCGTCATATAGGTGTGATCTTCCCACTTGCATTGCAGATCATAGCCGCTCAGGTCGGGCCAGAAATCGCCGGCCCGGTCCCGCTCAATAAGTGAGTCTAGCGGGAGAAGCTGGTCGTTGTCGGAGAAGGGGGTCCAGCCGATGCCCTGCGAGTAGATGATGTCGGCGGAGTTGCCCGCGGCAAAGTTGGCGACGATCTTTTCATAGTAGCCGCCGAGGTACTGCTCGGGTGTGACCTTGATCTCGTCCTGCATCTGCATAAAGGACTGGACGATGGCTGTGTACATGACCATGTCGGGCGCATAGCCCCAGACCGACATGCGGATGAACGTGGGGCCCTCGGGGGCCTTGGGCGGGGCCGTCACGACTTTTTCGACGACTTTGGTGACCTCGCGCTCGACCACCTGGGGGGTGCCCTCGACGACGACCGTCTCCTTGACGATCTCTTTTTCGATCACGGTCTCTTTGACGATCTTTTCGACGACCTTGGGCTGGCAGGCAGCCAACAGGGCGCCTGAGGTCGCCACTGCGGCGGTGCGCAAAAAGCTACGGCGGTTCAGCAGATCTCCCACGAGAATCCTCCTTGGTCATTGACAGACCAGTATCCAGTAGCGCACGATCCCACAAAGACACAACGGTGGCACACCGACTCGGGCCGCCCAAAGGCGGCCACTTGCCGGTGACTACCACCCCAAGTATAGCGCGTGGCGATGCGTGCCACTATGGCAGAACCCTGACAATCTCTGTCACTGTCGGCGGATGCTAG
>Ga0180429_10005225_pt1 | contig 10320 bp, 2 predicted proteins | sample SS_ome_FD_132428 | JGI IMG/M metagenome (GOLD analysis project Ga0180429, IMG submission 132428) | Hypersaline lake sediment archaeal communities from the Salton Sea, California, USA - SS_1_S_1 metaG | ecosystem: Environmental > Aquatic > Non-marine Saline and Alkaline > Hypersaline > Sediment ...
GCGCGTCGTTCTGGGGGTTGATCCGGACCGACACCGAAAGCGTGTCGGCGAGCTCGCCGTCGGTGGCGACCACCACGAAGTTCGCCGTGGCCATGCCCTCGAGCGGCGTACCGGTCACGGCCGAAACCCCCGCCGTGAGCCAGTCCGGGAGACCCGTGAACGTGAAGCTCACGCTGGGCCCATCGACGTCGACGGCCTCGGCCTGGTAGACGAGCGGGACATCCTCGGTCCCGACCACCATCGAACTCGAGGTGATCACCGGCGCATCGTTGACCGGAACCACCCTCAGCTCGACCGTGAGCGAGTCGGACAGGCTTCCGTCGGTCACCACGACCCGGAAGCTCGTGTCGGTCTCGCCCTCAAGCGGGGTACCGGAGACGCGGTCCCCGTCGGCCGTGAGCCACATCGGGAGGTTCTCGAAGCTGAACGTCAGCCCCCTCAGATCCGGATCGGTCGCCGTCGCCACGTAGGTGAACGGCACGTCCTCGGTCGCCGTCGCCATTGCGGGCGAGGCGATCTCCGGCGCGTCGTTGACCGCGATCATCGTGAGCCAGACCGTCAGCGTATCGCACGCCATCCCGTCGCAGGCGATGACATCGAAGCTCCCGCTCGCCTCCCCCTCACCCGGGGTGCCGAACACGACGTCGGCGTTCGCAGTCAGCCAGTCCGGGAGACCTTCGAACCCGACATTCAGAATCGGCCCGTCCGGGTCGGTCACGGTTGCCTGGTAGCTGAAGTAGAGGTCCTCGGTCACGTACGCGCCGTCGGCCGATGTGATGACCGGCGGATCGTTGACCGCGGTGACCGTCACGGCCACGTCCATCGTGTCGCGGAGGCTTCCGTCGCTGACAGTGATGCGGAACGCCGCCTGCGTCGCGCCCTCGGGCGGAATCCCGTGCACGGTGCTGTCGTCGACCGAGAGCCACTCGGGCAGCTGGTCGACGAAGAACACCAGGTCGTCGTCCTCTGGATCAGCGGCCGTGCACTCGTAGACGAACGACTCGTCCTCGATGGCGTCCGCCGTCTCCGGCGAGGTGATCACCGGCGGGTCGTTCGAGCCGGCCAGCTCGATCCGAACCGTCAGCGAGTCGCTCGCGTACCCATCGGTCACGCTCACCTCGAAGCTCGTCTGTCGAAGCCCCGCCCCCGGCGTTCCGTGAACGCTCATGCCGGTCGGGTGTACCGAGAGCCACTCGGGCAGGTCATCGAAGCTGAACGTGAGGCTCGGCCCGTCGGGGTCGACCGCGGCCGCCTCGTAGACGAAGTGCTCGTCCTCGACGGCGGTCGCGAACGCGGTTGACGTGATCACCGGTGGGTCGTTGACCGGAAGGACCGTCACAGCCACCACGAGCGTGTCGGCGAGATCCCCGTCCGAGGCGATGATGCGGAAGCTCGTATCCTCCGCTCCGTCGAGCGGCGTCCCGTAGACGCTGTCCGCCGCGGCCGAGAGCCACGCCGGCATCTGGTCGAACGTGAACGTGATCGGGAGGCTGAGCGGCGCGCCCCCGCTGTCGGGGTCGTACGCCGTCGCCTGGTAGCTGAAGAACGCATCCTCCGTCGCCTCAACCGCATCCGGCGAGGTGATGAACGGCGGGTCGTTGACCGCCACGACCGTCACATCGACGACGAGCGTGTCGGAGAGCTGCCCGTCAGACGCCACGATGACGAAGCTGGTGTTGCCGTCCCCCTCCTCGGGCGTCCCGTAGACGCTGTCCGCCGCGGCCGAGAGCCACGCCGGCAGCTGGTCGAAGACGAACGTGGTGTCCGGACCGTCCGGGTCGTCCACCGTCGCCTGGTAGTGGAAGTAGATGTCCTCGGTCGCCACGGCCGTCGCCGGCGAGTCGATGACCGGTGGCGCGCCGCCCGTCCCCTGGATGGCGAACGTGTACGGGTTCTCGTCGGCATCGTCGTTGGCGATCGAGACCGTCGCGGTCCTCAGACCGATGTCCGACGGATCGAACGTAATCTCGAAAGGCGAGCTGTAGCCGCCAAGGACGACCTCGTCCGGGCTCTCCGTCACCTCGAAGTCCGCGGCGTGTTCACCACCGATGGCAACGTACTGCGGTCCGTCCGTGAGTGTGAGCGCGCCGACACCCGTGCTCTGAATGGTGAACGTCCGGGTGACGGGCATCCCCACGAGGCCGGTCTGCCCGAAGTCTGTGTGATCCACCTCGGCAGGGATGGTGTCACCGCTGGCGATCGACTGCCAGTTGCCCGTGACGTTCATCTCGATCGGGTCGATGTTGAGCCACACGCGATCGGCGTCGATGGTGTTGGCCACGAAGACATCCAGCGTTCCGTCCCCGTCGAGATCGGCCAGGTCGGCGTCGCAGCTGGTCGCGTCCGACATCGTCAGACCGTTCGATGCGAACTCGCCGAGTCCGTTGTTGAGCCAGAGCACGTTCGACTCGTCGTTGGCGTTCGCAGCCAGCGCGTCGAGATCGCCGTCGGCATCGAAGTCGCCCAGGGCTACGCTGCGGGTCCCGTTCGACGCGCCGAGCAGCTGCCCGGAGTCGACGAACGTCCCGTTGGCGTTGAGCCAGACCTGGTTCGGCTGGTTGAAACAGCCAACGAAGGCGTCGAGGTCGCCGTCGCCGTCGACATCCCCGAGGTCCACGCACATGCCTCCATCGATGAGCAGTGTCTGGCCGCTGTCGGTGAACACACCGGTCCCGTCGTTGAGCCAGACCTTGCTCCACACCGTGTTGACCACGAACGCGTCGAGATCGTCGTCGCCGTCCACGTCACCGAGGGCGCAGTCGTAGTTGTTCCCCGTGCCGAGCGCCTGCCCGCTGTCGGTGAACACACCCGAGCCGTCGTTGAACCAGACGTAGTTGCCGACGTTGTTCGAGTTGGCCACGAAGGCATCGAGACTGCCGTCCGCGTTGAGGTCGGCCAGTTCGACTGCGTAGCTCATCCGCGTGCCGAGCGTCTGACCGCTGTCGGTGAACACACCGCTGCCGTTGTTGAGCCACACGCGGCTCGGGTCCGTGCTCGAGGCCACCGGCGCGAACGCATCGAGGTCCCCGTCTCCGTCGAGGTCGCCGAGTGCGACATCCCAGCAGTTCCAGGCGCCAAGGGTCTGTCCGCTGTCCGTGAAGGAGCCGGTCCCGTCACCAAGGTAGACGCCGCTCGGTGAGAACCCGGACCGCGCCACGTAGACGTCGAGGTCTCCGTCGCCGTCGAGGTCACCGAGCGCCGCCTCGCGGCTGATCGTGCTCAGGCCGCTCGAGCTCCACGAACCCGTGAGGGCCGCATACCCGCCGGCGGGCGCAACTCTGAACTGCCACACCGCGTCCACCGGGAGCGACGTGCCGCCGAACTGACTCTCGACGGCGGTCGTGAGCATCACCGTGACGGTCTCCCCGATCTGGAAGTCCTCCGCGGCGTTGAAGTGGATGCCCGTTCCCTGCACCACGTAGCTTCCGGCGATGTCGCCCGAAAGCGAGCCGTGGACGATGACCGAGCTCTCGTCGACCGTGGCCGCGTCGATGTTCTGGTTGAGGAACACACGGACCCAGTCGTCGACGGCCGCGCCGACGGCGTTCGCCGCCGGTGTGCGCGAAACGATCGCGAGCGGGCCCGTTCCGGTCCCTTCGATGGCGAAGTTGTAAGGGTTCTCGTCGGAGTCGTCGTTCGAGATGGCGACCGTCGCGGAGTGCGTCCCGACGGCGTCCGGGTCGAACGTGATGTCAAAGGTCGTTGAGCCGCCGGAGGCGATCGTGTTCGAGGGCGGACTCGTCACGGAGAAGCTGTTGTGCCCGGCGAGCAGGACATACGGCGAGGGGCCGGTGAGTGTCAGCGGACCGTCGCCGGTGTTCTCGATCGTGTAGGTGATCGTGACATCGCTCGCGACGATGTCGACCTCGCCGAACTGCGTGTGGTTGGCCGTCGAGGGGTTCGTCGACCCGTCGGGGATCGTGACCGAGTTGCCGGTGAGGTTGATCTCAGGGTCGCCCGCCACTCCCTCGCCCGTGACCGTGATCAGATGCGATGTCACGACCGGCGAAAAGACCGGAATGTCGAAGTCGTCGTTCGAGGTCGCCTCGGCCGCCGGGCTGAACGTGACCTCGAGCGTGCACGACTCACCGCTGGCGAGCGTCACGCCCGAGACGCCGTCGTCGGTGATCGAGAACGGTGCGGAGAGCCCGTTCGCGTTGGCCACGGTCCCGAACGTGACGTCCGGGCCGTTGTTGGTGATGACGAGGAGCTCCGGATCGCTCTCCCCCGTCACGACCTGGCCGAAGTCGACGGCGAGCGGGGTGATGGTGTAGTCCGGCTCGAACACCTCGATGGTCGTCGAGGCCGAGCCCTCGGCCCCGCCGACGCCGTCGGTCGCCGTCAGCGTGATGCTGCTGCTCACGCCGGCCGCGAGCCCCGAGGGCACCACGACCTGGACGGTGATCTGCTCCTCCGCGAGCCCCGCCAGCGTGGTCGATGCCCCGCCGGGGAGCGTGCAGGTCCAGCCCTGGCTGGATGCCGCGGCCAGATCGAAGCCGTGTGACGAGGTGTCGAGGTTGTGGAGCGTGAAGTTCACATCGATGGTCGTGTCGTCGAGCGTCAGCTGGTCGGCCGGCGGCAGGACCTGAACGTACGTCGGGTCGGTCCAGAGCTCGTAGGCCTCGATGACCCACGTCTCGCCGTTGGCGAGCGACGTCCGGTCCCACTCGAGGTGGTAGCCGGCGTCGACGTAGTTCGAGTTCGCCGTGTCATCCAGACGCCCGACCGTACGCGCCTGCGTGTTCCCGGTATAGTACTGCCCGCCGTAGTAGTGGTCTGCCGGCGTCGCCGGCGCGCCGTAGAAGCCCATCACACCACAGACCGTGAAGCTGGAGTTGTTGACGTAGATCATGTTCTGGTCGTCGCTCCACCAGCTCCGCGCGCTGTCGTTCCCGCCGAAGTAGGTGTCGCCGCCGTGCATGAATCGAAGATCCGTGAGCGTCGCCCCGGACGTGTTCGTGAGCTCCCAGTGGCGCTTGTAGTAGTAGTCGCCTGTGGTGTACGTGACGACCTGCCTCAGCGTGGCCTGACTCCCAAGTGCGAACTCACTCACCACCTCCCAATCCCCGTTCTTCGTGTGGCTCACTGCGGTGAACGCCGTGCCGCCGTTGTGATAGCTGCTCTGGTACTTGTCAGCGAGCGACGTCCCGTTCAGCCACACGTTCGTCCCCCACGCGTCCTCGCTGTAGTACTGGCGTGTCAGGCCGTTGGGCTGACAGACCCAGACGGCCATGCCGCCCCGGGAACCGACCCCGATGACAAGCGGGTCGCCCACGATGAAGTGCCACGTCTGGCCATCGAGCTGCGTGCCGTAGTTCACGCCGTACTGCGGCGTGATGCCGTTCGTCGCGCACCCGCACTCCTGGGCGGTCGTTGGCGCAGCGGCGAGCAACAGCGCCAGCGCGGCGCACAGTGCGACGCACGACGCGGCGGCCAGCCACGTGCTCCGCGTTCCAGTCATGAGATCTCTCGTCATGGTCTCGTATCCCCTCCTGAGGCAGCTCGCACCCCCGTCACGGGCGTGCAGCATACATGCGCACACATGACGACTGTTGTCGCCTGTGGTTTAGGTCGTTTCCTCAGGATTATCTTGCAGAGATAGTGCCAGAAACGACGTGCGGAAAGACCCCGGCAGCTGGGGAAGAGCCGGTGGCTACGGTAGGTCTGTCAGGCGGAGTGCATGAAGGGCGGTCAGGACGACGCCGAAGCTGGTGGGAGTGCCGCGAGCGCCTGGCGGGCGGGCATAAACTCCGGATTGGCCTCGAGCGCGAGCACGTACTGGTGTCGCGCCTCCTCGAACCGGCCGAGCCGCGCGAGAATAAGCCCCCGGTTCCAGTACGGGTCGGGCATCGAAGGCGCCAGTCGCGTGGCCTCGTCGAACGCGCCGAACGCCTCCTCGAGCCGGCCTCCCTCGCGGAGTGCGACCCCGAGGTTGTTCCAGAACACCGGCTCCTCGGGTCCGAGCCGTGTCGCCTCCGCGAACGCCTCAGCCGCGGGCGCAGGCTCGCCGACGATGTTGTGGAACCTCCCGAGCGCATCGTGCGCCTCGGCCGAAGACGGGCGCCGTCTGACTGCGGTCGAGAGCTCCCTCCGAGCTTCGTCCACACGCCCGCTCGCCAGGAGCGCCTCTCCCAGCCTGAGCCGCGCCGGGATGTCCGGCTGCCCCGCGCGGAGCGCGAGAGTGAATGACTCGATTGCGAGCTCGTGTTCGCCCCGCCGCCCGGCCTCATCACCCAGAAGCGAAAGGAACACGCGCGGCCGCATGCCGCGCCGCACGGCGTCGCGCATCAGCTCGTTCGACGCGTCGGTCCGCCCGAGCCGGGCCTCGGTGAGCGCCAGATCCTGCAGGGCCACCGGTCGCGACGGGTCGAGATCGACCGCGGCGAGGAGGTACGGGAGCGCCTCATCGTGCCAACCGGCGCGGTAGAGCGCGTTCCCCGCCTTCTCGTGGAGCCGGGCGTCGCCCATGAGCACGGACGCCGCGTGCGAATAGCTCTCCGCCGCCCGGGGCCAGTCGTTCCAGGCCGCCGCGTGACGGCCGATGAGCGCAGCTCCCTGCGCTCCGTGCACCGCCACACGCGGGACGTGCGAGGGCATAACGGCCTCGACACCCGTCACCACGACGAGCCCGACCACGAGCGTGAACGCGAGGCAGACGGCGAGCAGGATGAGGTCGAGCTTCGGGTGAGCCCACCAGAGCACGGCCGCTGCACTCGCGAGCCCCAGAACGACCGCGGGGATCGTGAGTACCGGATACGGCAGGAAGACCGGAACGACCAGGTACCCGATGAGCACGAGCACCGCGGTCGCCACGCGCCCGGCCCGCTCACCGAGGAGCACCGGGAGTGTGACGACACCGGTTGCTCCGTCACCCAGCCTGTCCTTCATGTCCTTTGCCGCGAACCCGAGTCCGAACGCCAGGAGGAGCACCCAGCCGACCTGCGGCGGGAAGAGCGCAAGCGTCCGCTCCTCGGCGTATGCGCTGAATCCCGCCAAGCACGCCAGGAGCGTGATCACCCCCAGACTCAGGTTCGAGATCAGCGGGATCCGCTTGAGACGAAGCGGCGGCGCTGAGTACGCCATGGAGAGTGCGAGCGCCAGGAGCACGAAGAGGAACGTCGAGTACTTGACGTTGAGCGCGAACAGAAGCGCGGCCGCTGCCAGCACACCCGCGAGCACGGCCGCGTCGGCCCGCGTGAGCGCACCCCGCACGAGCGGCCGCTGCCCTGCGCCTGCGAGCCGGTCGCTCTCCTCATCGTAGAGGTCGTTGAGCCAGACAGCCGACTGAAATGCCAGGAAGACCGAGAGCAGGACGCCCGCGAGGCCGAGGATGTCCCCCCCGCCGGTGAAGCGCACGCCGACCGGCGCGAAGAACACCCATCCGAGCGCGACGCCGAACGCGGCCATGCCGAGGTAGTGGAGCGACCTCAACGGACGCAGGTTCGAGAGCGCCGCCCGGGCCTCGCTTCGGGCGAACCTCTCGTACGCCCAGAACCCGAATCCCAGTGAGGTCATCAGGAACACGAGAGCGAGCTTTCGGCTCTCGTCGGGCACGATCCCGCCGGCCTTGTACATCGCGTTGTAGATGAGCGACCCCGGCGCGTCGGGGTTGCCGCTCAGCGCCCAGATAAGGCGCGCCAGCGCGTTCGGAAGGACGGCGTGCAGGAGGATCAGCAGGTAGACAGCGATGAACGAGACTGCTGCCCGGAGCCATCCGCGCCCCTTGATCACGACGTAGACGGCCGCGAGGGCCATCGCCGCGACGACCTCGACGCGCTGGCCGGGCGAGACCCGCTCGAGGGCGACTGCGGGATTGAAGAACCGGAAGACGACAGACCGGAAATCCAGCAGATACGAAAGGCCGATGCCCTCTCCGCCGGAGACGAGCCAGTCAACGACGGGCGGGATAAGGACGACGACCCACATCGGCGTCATCACCTTCATCACGGCTCCGAGCGTCTCGCCCGAGAGCAGTGAGAGCAGGATCGAGAGCGCCAGGAAGAGGCTCACGTAGAAGAACAGGAAGTGGTCGAGGACCATGAGCGCGGAGGGCCCGGCGAAGTAGACGAACCCGATCGAACCGCTCGGGCCGAGCGCTCCCTCAAGGAGGTTTCGCCCTACGACCAACGCGAGGAACGCGAGCAGGAGGAGCCCCGGATGGTGCGGGGACCGCTCGATGCGCTCGATGGCCTCACGAACCTTCGTCACACGCGCTCCTCATGTGACGAGGGCGCGCGGTACTCTCGCACCACGCGCCCCCCGATTGTCTCAGAGCTACTTGCTGCGCCAGTTCTCCGCCCGGCCCGCGGCCTTCGCTGCCTCGCGTCGCTCCGCGACGCCTGCCGAGACCTCCGCGGTCTTCGCGGCGGCCGCCGCGCGCGCGGCTTCCTGCTCCTCGAAGTACGTCACGCTCATCGTCGCCGGCTGACCGTGCTCGACCGGATGCATGTAGCGACCGACCTCGTAGCCTGTCTTCGGCTGCTCGACCACGATCCGGTTATCCTGCGCGTAGCGGTCCTGGCGAATACCGGTGACCTGCCACGACACCTTCATGCCGGCCTCACCGCCGGCGATCCGGAAGCTGGTTCCACTGATCTCCTCGGCCACGTAGATCGGCGCGAAGCCACCGATGCACGTCAGCTGGTACCGGAAGTCGCTGTTAAGGGCGTCGAAATAGTCCGGGAGCTCGACCGTCGCCTCACCGGCGCCGTCGAGAACGACGTTGCCGTTGTAGACGTTCATCATGTCCGGACTCTCGACGAACGAGTGCTGCAGGTACATGTTCGCCGGATCGAGCGGGTGGTCGATCTTGAACGAACCCGCCGCCTTGGAGAGCGTGCCCGCAACATGCGTGTCCCCGTTGAAGTACCCGGCGTACGCGATCCCGTTCGTCGTCGGGTTACTGCCCCAGACGCTGTAGCAGTTCACATTGCCGGTGCCGTTGTCGCAGTCGCCGTAGAGACCGTAGACCGCACCCGGACCGTCGCCCTGGTAGTGCGACGTGCCGCGGACGCCGTATCCGTTCCCGTGGAACTCGCCGCCGCAGGTCCAGGAGTCGCCGTTGGTCGCATCGCCATAGACGGCCGTCGCGTACGCGTGGCTCCCGTAGTACTCGGCGTGCAGCGTATGAGCACCGCTGTAGTCCTGCGCCGAGTAGATGGCCGCGCCGTAGTCACCGATCGCTCCGTTGTCGATGGTCAACGCCCCCGGCGGTTCGGCACCTGGACGCGGGCCGGGGCCGCCGTTGTACGCATACGGTGACACGACGAACTTCGCGCTGTCGGTCAGGGCTGCCGTCGGGTAGTCCGCCGCCCCGAGCCAGAGCCAGCCGACCTCGTCGATGCTGACCATGTAGAAGTCCGTGTCCATCGGCAGCAGACCGAGGATGGTACCCTCCCAGACACGGTTCCCGCCGGCGTCGCCGCGGAGGACGGCCGGACGGAAGTGCATCCAGCAGTTCTCCCCGAAATGCTGCTGGATCGTGATGTACTCCGACGGGTACGAGGTTCCGATCGCGATGGTGTCGGCGTAGGCGATCCCCTCGTCGATCTCGTACCAGAGGCTCCCGTCCTCCGACGTGCCGGAGCGCAGCGCGGTCGGGACGCTCGCGAGCTTGAGCCGCGGCATCATGACCTCGCCGTCGACGGTCAGCTCGACGTAGTACGGCGGTGCGTCGAACGTCGGCAGTCCGCCGATGTTCGCGCCGAGCTCGATGTTGAACCAGCCTTCGGTGATCTCGACACCGGCGTGCGTCTCCGGTCCCCAGATCGACGCGCCGCCCATGGGCACACCGTACAGCCGGGCCGCCATCGTGAACGTGTCGTTGATCGGGTCCCCCGTGTCGACGTCCGCGAGGAATCCCTGGAACCAGACCGTCTCGGCGACGACGCGCGTCTCGCCGCCGGACAGCTCGACCGTGCTCTCGTCCGTCCGGGCCGAGACGACGCTCGCCGTCACCATCCCCGCCACCGCGATCACGGCGAGGACGACCCACCACGCATGCCTGTTCTTCATCCTTCTCCCCCTTCCAGAACGCCAATGCGCTCCTGCTTCCCACGATGAGGTCAGAGTTACCGCTATACGGGCGTCGTGTCAAGCGTTCGGTGGGATTCAGACCGACCGTGCCATGGCTCGTCTCGGGTCGGCGACCGCCAAGCATGACGGCCTCGTCGGGTTGGTTGCAGTATGCGATGATTTGAGCAGCAGATCAGATGGTGTGATGTCCCCGAACGAGCACCAGGTGGTTGCCGAGCGGGCGCCCCAGCAGTTCAGTGACTGACGCATCCGGTGCCAGCCTCACATCCGCCTGGGTTCGACACA
>Ga0180429_10005227_pt1 | contig 10317 bp, 6 predicted proteins | sample SS_ome_FD_132428 | JGI IMG/M metagenome (GOLD analysis project Ga0180429, IMG submission 132428) | Hypersaline lake sediment archaeal communities from the Salton Sea, California, USA - SS_1_S_1 metaG | ecosystem: Environmental > Aquatic > Non-marine Saline and Alkaline > Hypersaline > Sediment ...
CCCGAGGAGTTCCTCGAGTACCGCTGGCGTGCCGTCGAGGACGAGCGCCCGCTGTTGTTCTTCGGTCGGCTGTCCGAGTCCAAGGGCGTGGACACGATCCTCGCGGCGCTGGCCCTGCTCGGCCCGTCGGCGCCCCGCACGCTGATCGTCGGCCGCGGCCCTCGACGGGAGCAGATCCTGTCCCAGATCGCTGCCCAGGGGCTAGAGGATCGCGTCGAGCTGCGGGACTGGGCCGACCACCACACCCTGGGGCGGTTGCTCGAGGAGGCGTCGATCGCGTTGATCCCCTCCCGGGAGGAGAACTTCAGCCTGGCCGTGCTCAGCTGCTTGGCCGTAGGCACACCGCTGGTGACCACACCCGTGGGCGGCACCCCCGAGGTGGTCGAGGATCGGGTGAGCGGGATGCTCGTCGAGCCGGGGGACGCCGAGGGGCTGGCGCGCGCGATCGCCGAGCTGCGGGAGAACCCGATCCTCGCGGCGAGGATCGGCCGCGCCGGACGCCGGCTCGTGCGGTCCCGGTTCACCTGGGACGCCAGCGCTGCCCGGTTCGAGGCGCTCTATGACACGATCGCCGCCTAGACCGTTGACCGCGGACCGGTCGGCGATCCGGACCGATGCGAGGGACCTGCGCCGGGGGGTCGCGATCAACATCGGCGGCTACGTGCTCAAGGGGGCCTACTCGGCCTTCGTCTTCGTCGCGATCCTGCTGTACGGCAAGCACGACTTCGGTCTGTTCACCGTGGCCCAGGCCGGGATCTTCATCGTGGCCCGGGCCTGCATGATGGGGCTCGACAAGGCGATCCTGTGGTGGGTGCCGCGGCAGGATCCGGAGCGGGAACGTCTCGGGCTGCCGTCGGCCCTGCTCGGCGTCGGCATCTTCGGCGCGGTCGGTGCGCTGGCGGTCGGGACCTTCCTGGCCCCGCTGATCGCCGGGTGGAGCGGTGAACCAGAGGCCGCCGCCGGGCTGCGCCTGATGGCTGTCGGACTGGTGCCGCTGGTCCTCACCGAGGTGCTGATCTCGGCTTGCCTGGGCAAGCGGCGGATGGCGGTCCAGGTGGTGGTGCGGGAGGCAGTGATGTCGGTGGCGATGCTCGTCTGTGCGGTGGGCTTTCACCTCGGCGGGCTCGGCGGCATCGGCCTGCCCCTGGCGTTCGTGGTCTCCAACGTCCTGGGGCTGGCCGCCTCGCTGCTGGCGTTCCGGCGGGTCTTCGCCGGCTCCCGCTGGCCCGTGAAGCGCGTCTGGCCGCCCCGACCGCTCGTGCGCTACGCCCTGCCGATGTGGGGCACCGAGCTGCTGACCTCGGTGCACCTGCGGATGGACGTGCTCGTTCTTGGCGTCCTGACCGACGCCGGGACCGTCGGGATCTACGGCGCCGTGCTACAGGTGGGCAACGTGCTGCGATCGGTGCGCCGCGCGTTCGATCCGATCGTCCTGGCGATCGTGTCCCAGATCGGCTCGCGCCACGACCCGGCGAGGCTGACCGCCGGCATCTCCCACGCCACCGTGCTCGCCGTGGCCACCCAGTTGCCGATCTACGCCTTCCTGCTGGCGTTCACCCCGTGGATCATGCCGCTGCTCGGCGAGGGTTTCGACCAGGCCACGCCCGCCGTGCTGATCCTGACCGGCTTCTTCCTGGTCAGCGGCGTGATCGGGCTCAAGGGGCACGTCGTCAATGGCTACGGGCGCAGCGATCTGGCCCTGGCCAACGTGGGGGTCACCATCGCGGTCGAGGCGCTGCTGCTGTGGATGCTCGTGCCCCCGTTCGGCCTCGAGGGGGCGGCGATTGCCGCCGGCGGCGCCTGCGTCTTCCAGAACCTGCTGCAGGTCTTCGAGGCCCGGTTGATCACCGGGAGCTGGTCCTACGATCGGAGCGTCGCACGGGTCCTCGCTCTCGGGCTGGTGGCCTCGGCCGCCATGGCCCTGGGTTGGATCGGGTTGGCCGAGATCGGCGACGTGGGCCAGCGCATCGGCTCGTTCTCGGTGTTCGTGGCGGTCGCCGGGCTGGGCCTGCTCTACGCCGTGCGCCGCAGGCTGCTCACCGTGCGCGGCCCCGGGCGTGCCGAATGAACCATCTGCTCGAAGATCCGATCGGCGCAGCGGTCCCAGGTGAGGGTGCGCGCTCGCCTGAGGCCGTGACGCGCGAGCCGGTCGCGCTGCTCGTCGTCGTCGAGCAGCCGGGAGACGGCTCGGGAGAGCTCCGACGGGTCGGCCGGCCGAACCAGCAGGCCGTTCACCCCGTCCTCGACCGCGTCCGGGATGCCGACGGAGCGGGCGCCGATCACCGCCGTCCCGCAGGCACCGGCCTCGAGGAACACCAGCCCGAACCCCTCCACGCAGCCGTCGCGCTCCTCTCGCGCGGGCATGGCGAACACGTCCGCCGCGGAGTAGTAGATCGGCAGGTCGTCGCGGGGAACCCGTCCGGTGAATCGCACCCGACCGCTGTCGAGGAGTGGACCGGCCAGGGCCTCGAGCCGCTGTCGATCCGGTCCGTCTCCGACGACCACGTACACCAGGCCCGGGTGCTGGCCGTCGATTCTTCGCAGCGCCTCGATGACCGTGTCCACGCCCTTGCGCGGCACCAGCCGGGCCGCGGTGAGCAGCACCGGACGGCCGCCGAGGCCCAGGCGCTGCTTGGCCGTGACCGCATCCCGGGGCGAGAAGAACACGCAGTCCACGCCGTTTTGCACGGTCCGGATCCGATCCGGTGCGACGCCGCAGCCGCGCACGAGGCCGGCGGTGTACTCGCTGACCGGGAAGACCGCGGACGCGCCACCGAGGGCGCTCCTCCTCAGCGCCCGCTCGAGCGGCGGCAGGCGATCGGTGCGCAGCTCCCGACCGTGGGCCGCGACGAAGTAGTGGTCGATCAGTCCCATCCCACGCGCGGCGAGCGATCCGATCGCGGTGGTCCACTGACCGTGAAACACCACCCGGGTACCGGTGGCTGCGGCGAGCGCCGGAATGCTGACCGGAGTGGAAAGGCCGAACGCCGAGGTGTGACCGATCGGGTAGCGCATCACCGGGAAGGGTTGGCCCCGATCGAAGGCGGCGGCGTCCGGGTGCGACGGCGCCACCACCGTGAGCCGCCCCCGCGCGCCGAGCTCGGTGGCGAGCTGGTGCGAGTACTCCTGGATGCCGCCGGCCACCGGCGGGAAGTCCTGGGCGACGAACAGCAGCTTCATGCCGTGCCTCCTTTCGAGGGTTCGCGTGAGGAGGTGGTCCGGTGAGCCCCAGGCACGTGCTGCTGGTCTGCGGGGAGTATCCGCCGCTCGTCGGGGGCATCGCCAGCCTGGCCGAGGTCGTGGCCCAGGAGCTCGAGTCCCGCCCGGATGTCGAGCTGCACCTGCTCGTGCCGCGAGGCTCGGTGGAGACCGCCCCGGGCCGGACCCTGACGCGGCTCGATCGGCCGGGTCGCGCGGTCACCACGGCCGGCACCCACCTGGTGAACGCCCTGGCCGTGCGTCGCGCGGCCGCGCGCCACCGCGTCGACGAGCTGGTGTTCATGGACTCGGCCGCCCGCGCCCACGCCTTCCCGATCGTCCCGGACGTGCGCACCACGGTCTACGTCCACGGGACCGAGCTGCTCGCGCCCTCGCGGCTGGGGGAGCTGGTCAGCCGGCGGGTCGCCCTGCAGCGGCGGGCCCTCGGGCGCGCCGATCGCGTGCTGGCCAACTCCCGTGCCACCGCGGAGCTGATCGCTCGCGCCGCCCCCGGGGTCGAGCCTGCGGTGCTGCACCCCTGCTTCGATCCGGCTCGCGTGTTCCGGCCCGGCGACCACGCGGTCAGCCCGTACCCGGATCCCCCGGGCACGCTGATCCTGCTCACCGTGGCCCGCGTGGTGCCGCGCAAGGGTCACGACACTGTGATCCGGGCCCTGGCCCGGCTGCGGGATCGCCTGCCCGCGTACCGCTACTACGTGGTCGGCGACGGCCCGGCCCGCGGTGATCTCCAACGTCTCGCCGCCGACTTCGATCTGCGCGACCGGGTGATGTTCACCGGGCGCGTCCCCACGTCCGAGCTCGGCGCTTACTACCACCACGCGGACCTGTTCGTGATGCTCTCGCGACGCGCGGCGGACGGCATCGAGGGATTCGGCCTGACCTACGTCGAGGCCGGGCTCTCCGGCACCACCTCGGTCGCCAGCGATCGGGACGGGGCGGCCGAGGCGGTTCGCCACGGGATCACCGGCGTCACCGCGAACCCGGACCGGGTCGACGAGTGCGCCGAGGCGATCCTGACCCTGGCGCTCGATCCGGAGCTGCGGTCGCGCTATGCGATCGCGGCCGGTCGCTGGGCCGAGCAGCACCTGTCCCCCCGGGCGTTCGCCGATCGCCTGCTCGACCGTCACGGCTGACCTCCTCCTGACGAGCGCCGGGTCGCGAGCCGCGACAGGGCGAAGGGCAACAGCAGCATCACCGCCAGCCAGCTCAGACCCACCCCGAGCCCGGCCAGCACGCCGATCGTCTTCAGGCCCTGGTGCGAGACGAACAGCAACCCGCTGAACCCGGCGATGGTGGTGAACGAGCTGGCGGTCACCAGCTTGCCGGTGGTGCGCAGGTTGCGGGCGATCCCGCCGCGTCCCAGATCGCGCCCTCCGTGGTAGAGGTGGATCGCCCCGTCGATGCCGACCCCCAGCACCACCGGGATCGCGATCAGGTTGTAGAGCCCGAGTCGGATGCCGAACAGCCCCATCACACCCGCGGTCCACAGGGCGGCGCAGCCGATCGCGCCGACCAGGATCAGGGTCGGCAGCGGGCGCCGGGTGAACGCGCCGAGGATCACCAGCAACGCGGCCGAGGCCGACAGGACGAGCCGCGCGCCGTCCCGCTGGACCATCGCGATCACGTCGGAGAGGATGAAGCTACTGCAGGCCACCGACAGGGGCGCGCCTCCGGTCTCCAGCGATTCAAGCTCGCGCTGGAGCTCGCGGACCGAGATCGCGTCCCAGTCCTTCACGCGGGCGTAGACGTGTCCGATGCGCCCGACCTCCCCGTCCCGCTCGCCGATGACCCGCGCGGCCCAAGCGGGCAGGTCCCCGTGATCGAAGGGCTCGGCGTCGGTCATCGACAGCAGCTCGTCCAGCAGCCGGCGGTTCTCGCCCTTCACCCGGCGCAGGGCCGGCTTGGACGCGATCGCGCCGATCTGGCGTATCAGGTCCTGTCGCCGCCGCTGGTCCTCGGCCGGCGGCACGAAGGTCCGGAGCGTGACGAAGCTCTTGATGCGCGAGTCGGGATCGCGCTCGGTGCGTTCGAGCAGCTGCTCGTGCACGTCACGCATCTGCTCCCGACTGGCGCCGAGGAGCACCGCCGGGGTGGTGCTGGCGTCGTGCCCGATCGCGCGCCCGTAGCGGATCGAGGCGCCGGTACCGGGCCCCCGGAGGTTGCGGAAGTCGTACTCGAACTCCACCCGCGGGGCGAACCACGCAGCGACGCCGGTCAGCAGCAAGCCCGCGCCGAGGGCGACGACCGCCAGCACGGTGACGCGCGACCGGCGGCCCCGCGTCGGCTCGATCGCGTCCCGTCGGCTCGGTCGCGCGCGGAGGGGCACGATCCGATGCATCAGCGCCACCAATGGAGGTACGATCAACAGGGTCAGGATCAGGCACAGGCCGAGCCCGAGCCCCGCGACCACAGCGAACTCCTTGAACCCCTCGAAGTGGCCGAGCAGCAGGGTCAGCAGCGCGGCGATCGTGGTCACCGCGGCGGCGAGCAGGGCCGGTCCGCAGATCCGCAGGCTGTGCGCGGTCGCCGCGGGCGTGTCGCGCCCGGCGCGGACCTCGTCGAGCAGCCGGCCGTAGAGGTGGATGCCGAAGTCGATCCCCATGCCGGCGAGCATCGCCAGCACGAACACCGTCAGCACGGTCAGGCGGCCGTAGACCACAGCGGTCAGGGCCAGGATCGCGGCGCCGGAGCAGGCCAGCGGGACGATCACCGCCGCGATGATCCGCGGCGAGCGGAAGAAGGCCAGCATCAGCACCAGCACCAGGGACACGCTGATCCCGGTCGCCAGCGCGCCGTCCCCGGCCACCGCGTCGACCTCCTTGAACGATCGGTATGCGCCCACCACCTCGACCTCGAGATCGGCAGCCACGCTCGCGGGATCGATCGCGTCGATCAACCGGGTGCCGCGCTCGAGGGCCTGCCTGGCGTAGTCCAGGTCGGTGGAGGGCGCGTCGAGCTGCACGAGCACCACTCCCACGTCGCCGAGCGGACCGATCAGGCGACCGGTCAGGTCGGGCGGCAGGCTCGGCCCGTCGCTCGGTCCGGCCTCGGCTCTGCCGAAGAAGCCGTGGAACTCGTCTGCGACTTGCTGCGGCAGGCCGAGGCGCTCCGGCAGGTCCGCCTCGTACCAGTCCTCGAGCCGCCGGCGTCCCGCGCCCTTGCTCTCCTCGGGCTCGTCGTCCAGCAGGTTGACCATCCCGGGCAGGGACTTCGACGACTGTCGAATCACCTCCTCGTCGAGCAGGTCGCGCAGCTCGACCAGCTTCTCGTCGGGTAGGTAGTAGAGCGCGTGCCGCCGGAAGAACGCCGTGTCCCGGCCGACCTGCACCCACCGGGCGTCGGGCCAGTCGCTCTCGATGCACGCGGCCAGCGCGTCCTGCATGCGGGCGATCGCGCGTGCGTCCTTGCTCTTCGACTCGATGGCGATGGTGAAGAAGTCGGTCGAGCCGATGCGCCGTTTGCTCTCGTCGAGGGCCGCCACGCTGGCGGTCCCCTCCGGCAGCAGGGTCGACAGGTCGGTGACCACCGCGAGGTTCTTCGACGCGTACCAGGCGCAGCCGGCGGCCAGCGCCAGCGCGGCGGAGACCAGCAGGAGCGGACGCCGGAACGATAGCCTCACGTAGCGTTCGATCGTCTTTTGCCAGAGGTTCGACATCGAGCCTTTCCCGGCCTCTCCAAGGTGCACGATCGGGGCCAGCCCGAGCAGGCGCCCCCGGCGATGACGAGATCGTGAAACGCGGGTGACATTCGCCGGTTTTTCGTGAGAAGCGCTGTGGCTCGGAGCTGCCCGGGCCCGGTGTGCCGAATCGCCACACGTGCGGTTTTGATACACCCGGGACGCTGCTTCGGGGACTTTCCAGAACGAGATTCACAGAGCTGCCCCATGGCCCGGGTCTTGCTTCGTTCCCTTGCAGAAAGGACGGCGCCATGCAGCAGCCGATCAGGATCGCCGACTTCAACAACCACTTCAGCTTCCAGGGCGGCGGTGTGCGCACCTACCACCTGCGAAAGCTGGAACACCTCGCCGAGCGCGACGACGTCAGCTACTCGCTGATCGTTCCCTCGGATCGGGACGAGATCGAGCACCGGGGGCTGGCCCGGATCGTCCACTTGCGCGCGCCCCGCGTCCCGGGCAACTCCGCCTACCGCCTGTTGCTCAATCCGTTCAAGCTGCGAGCCGTGATCGACCGGCTGCGACCGGACGTGATCGAGGTCGGCGGGCCGTACGTGGATCCGTTCCTGATCCGCCTGGCCACCCGCGACCTGGACACCGTGGTCTCGGGATTCTGGCACACCCACTATCCGAGCGCCTACTTCGAGTTCTACGGGAACCGTCTCTCCCCGGGGGTGGGGAAGCTGCTCGAGCGCGCGGGCTGGGCGCTGGCGCGCAGGACCTACGAGAGCTACGACGCCACCTTCGCCGCGGCCGACTGCGTGATCGCCGATCTGCGCGATCAGGGGATCTCGCGGGTGATCCAGTGTCCGTTGGGCACAGACCTCGAGCTGTTCAACCCGCTCCGGCGCGACCCGAATCTGCGGCGGTCGCTGGGCGCCGGGGATCGCCCGGTGCTGTTCTTCCCACACCGTCTGCTGGCCGAGAAGGGCGTGCTCGAGCTCGTCGACGCCGTGCCCGCGATCGCGGCTCAGACAGACGCCGCGTTCGTCTTCGCCGGGGTGGGCCCCGAGTACCAGCTCGTCTCGCGCCTCGTCCGGGAGCGGAACGACTGCCACTACCTGGGATACCTCGAGGATCCCGTGGAGATGGCGCGCTGGTACGCCTCGAGCGACCTGGTCTTCGGCCTGTCGGCGTGGGAGACCTTCGGCTTGAGCGTGGTGGAGGCGATGGCCTCGGGCGCTCCGGTCGTGGGCGCGGACCAGGGTGCCGTGCGGGACTGGATCGCCCGGTCCGGTTGCGGGGTGACCGTGAGTCACGGCGACACCAGCGGCCTGATCGCGGCCACGGTTTCGCTGCTTGGGCGGGACAATCTCGCCGAGATCGGCCGGCGGGGGCGCGAGTTCGCCGTGCGCCACTTCTCCTGGGAGCGCACCTTCGAGCGCCAGCTCGCCCACTACCGCGCCCTGGTCGCGGCGCGGCGTGCCGGAACCGAGCGGGGAGGCTACCCCTACCTGCTGACGGGCGAGGCCGCGTGAGATGGGCCCGCGGATCCCGGCCACCGCGCACTTCGTCTGGCTCGGTCCGGATCTGCCGTGGGTCTACGGCCTGGCGCTCCGGTCGGCGGCCGATCGCGGCGGCTTCGACAGGGTGGTGCTGCACGCGACCGACGACGTGAGCGGCTCCGATGGCGTGGCGCTGGTGCTGGGGGACGACCGGGTGGAGGTCCGCCGGCTCGATCCGCGAGCCGCCCTGTGGTGGGTCTCCCCCCGGGGCGGAGATCTCGTCGGTCTCTACTCGCGCCTGCGCGCACCGTCCGCCAGGTCCAACATGCTGCGCCTGGCGATCCTCGCCGCCGAGGGCGGCGTCTACCTCGACACGGACACGATCACGGTCGCCGACTTCGACGATCTGCTCGCGGCCGGTGTGTTCTGCGGTCTCGAGCGCATCGCCCTGCCCGTGGGCACGCGACTGTCCCGCCGGCCCGTGCCGTGGCTCAAGGCGGTCGCCCGGCTGGCGGTGCGGGACGCGTTGCGGCGCATCCCCGGAGGTTGGCGAGGGTTTACCCGCATCGCCGATCACTATCCGGCCGCGGCCAACAACGCCGTGCTCGGTGCCCGCCCGGGTCACCCGCTGATCCTGGGCATGCTGGAGCGGATGGTCGAGCTGACGCCCGAGCGGCAGATGGCGCGGTTCGCCCTCGGCACCGGTCTGCTGCAGCAGGCGGTCGCCTCCTACGGCGCTGACGATCTCGAGCTGCACCCGCCCGAGCGGTTCTATCCCCTACCGCCCGAGATCTCCGAGCATTGGTTCCGCTTCGGGGAGCGCGTCGACCTGGACGAGATCCTCGATCCGTCCACCGTCAGCGTCCACTGGTACGCTTCGGTGCGCACGAAGAGCGTCGTGCCCGCCATCGGCTCGCGCTACATCGAGGCCAACGCCGATCGCCAGCTGTTCAGCGCGCTGGCCCTGCCGTTCACCGGGCCTTGAGCCCCTCCGCCTTCCAGGGACGCGTCGAGGTGCGAATCATCGAGGGCTAGGTCAAACCCGGTAAATCGTGTTAGATCACTCCGCCCGCCGCCGGCTGGGGCGGGGGCGAGACTGCAGGCGGGGTGATGAGCAACCGTTTTCGACAGCTGCTGGACAAGGGCACGCCGATCGTCTTCGACGGCGGCATGGGCACCACCCTGTTCGACCTGGGAGTGTTCATCCACCGCTGCTTCGACCAGCTCAACCTGGCCGAGCCCGAGCTGGTGGCCAAGGTCCACAAGCAGTTCGTCGACGCCGGCGCGATGGTGATCGAGACCAACACCTTCGGCGCCAACCGCTACAAGCTCGCCTCGTTCGATCTGTCGGACAAGGTCGCCGAGGTCAATCGCCGGGGCGCCGAGATCGCCGCGGAGGCGGCCGGCGATCGCTGCCTGGTGGCGGGCTCGGTGGGTCCCCTCGGGGTCAAGATCGAGCCCTGGGGTCCCACCTCGTTCGACGAGGCCAAGCAGGCGTTCGCCGAGCAGATCCAAGGGCTGGTGGCCGGCGGGGTCGACGCGATCATGCTCGAGACGTTCACCGACACGCGCGAGATCCTGCAGGCGCTGGCCGCGGTGATGGAGCAGCGCGATCGCACGGGTGACGATCTGCCGGTGATCGCCTCGATGACCGTCAACCAGCACGGGCACACCCTCTACGGCGCCGTGCCCCGTACCTTCGGCAAGAAGCTCGATCAGGGCGGCGCGGACGTGATCGGCGTCAACTGCTCCGTGGGGCCCAAGCCGATGCTCGACACGCTCGAGAGCCTGGGTCGGGTCACGGACAAGCCGCTTTCGGTGATGCCCAACGCCGGGCTCCCCACCGAGGTCGAGGGCCGCACGATCTACGTCTGCTCGCCGGACTACATGGCCAACTACGCGCGCCGGTTCGTCCAGCTCGGGGCGCGAATCGTCGGTGGTTGCTGCGGCACCACCCCGGAGCACATCCGGGCGATCGCG
>Ga0180429_10005229_pt1 | contig 10316 bp, 11 predicted proteins | sample SS_ome_FD_132428 | JGI IMG/M metagenome (GOLD analysis project Ga0180429, IMG submission 132428) | Hypersaline lake sediment archaeal communities from the Salton Sea, California, USA - SS_1_S_1 metaG | ecosystem: Environmental > Aquatic > Non-marine Saline and Alkaline > Hypersaline > Sediment ...
ATCGTGGCGAGGCTATCACGCCGGGCTGAGTGCGCCATGGGACGCGGTTTCTCGGCTCAGCGGCTACACTGACCCGGTGCCGAGAGAGCATCCCGCCGCACCCGACGCCGGGCCCGAGCGACCCCAGGAGGCCATGGAGGAGGGATCGGAACTCGCCTGGCTCCGCCGCGCGGAGGCGCACGGGGTGCCGGTCGCGCCGATGGCGGTGGTCCCGCCGCAGGTCGAGGCCGACTTCTACCGCTGGAACAACCTGCCGGAGCGCATCGAGGGGCTGCTCGCGAAGCTCGACCCGGACGACCCCGACGAGGACGACGTCGAGGACCTGCTGCCGACGGTGGCCGCCTGGGTGCGTGGTCACGCGCTGCTCGATGCCGTCGTCGACACGTTCTACGACGCTCTGGGGGGCCTGCCGACGAGACTCATGGTGCGCCGGCCAGGCGCGCCCGGCAGTGAGGCCCTGCGCGGTCGGCCGGCGCTCATCGCCGTGAAGCGCCTGTGGGCCGAGGACTGGCTCCTCGGCCCGACTCTGGCGCGAACCCGAGCGGGCGATGGTTGGCTACCGGCGCCACGGCCGGTCCTGATCCACGGCGCGGACCTCCACGCAGACCCGGCCGTCGCCGCCGCGGCGATCCGTGCGCTGGGCCGGCCGGTCGCCGCGTGGAGCGACCCCGAGGGGCGCCTGGCGCGCCTCGACCTCGATCGAACGTGATCCCCCGCCGGCGCGCCGAACGCCCACGGGTGCTGGGGCCGGTCATGCCGGCGCCGCGACCGACTCAGCCGACCCAACTACTTGCGCACGTGCGAGGCGCCGATCGAAGAGGCGCGCGCCGGGGTCGTGGCCTCCAGCGTGACGTAGGCGTTCGGACTCGCCTGGCGCACGATGCGCAGGGCGGCGGGGACCTTGCGGCGAGAGAGCACCGTGAAAAGCACGCGGACGTCGCCGTCGCGGCCCTGCGCGTTGAGCGAGGTGACGTAGTAGCCCGCGTCGCGCAGCGGCGTCTCGACCGGCGGGCTCCCGACCGGCGTGACGACCCGCAACAGCGTGTCGCCGGCACCGATCCAGCGTTCGATCGACACGCCCAGCACGGTCCCCGTGGCGTAGCCAGCGGCGTACGCCACGAACTTGACGGGCGCGTCGAGGCTGGTGATGACCTGGGCCGCGGCCGTCAGCCACACGAGCGACTCGAAGAAGCTGAGGCCCCCGGCGATCGCCCGCCGGCCACGGACCAGGAAGGCGATGCGGAGCGTGCCGATCGAGACGTCCAGGACGCGAAGTGCGAAGATGCCCGCGGCCGCGAGGAGCAGGGAGGTGGTGTCGGGGGTCATCGATCGATGCCCGGGGACCGCCCGCGGAAGACGTGGTCCGCGACCGCCGCAGCCCCTACGACGCCGGCGTCGCCGCCGAGCTCGGCGACCCGTACCTCGACGATCGGGTAACCGACGAGGGCCGCCGCGAGCGCCGCCCGGACACGATCCAGGTAGAAGTCGCCGACGGCCGTCATGCCGCCGCCGAGGACGAACCCGGCGGGGTCGACGACCTTGACCAGGTTGCCCAATGCCAGACCCGTGAAGCGGGCGGCCTGATCGATGATCGTCCGTGCGTGCCGATCCCCGTCGCGCGCCAGGGAGAATGCCTCTTCCGTCGTCACCGACCGGGAGTACACGTAGCTGGCGTCGCGTGCGATCGCGCGGCCTGCGGCCAGCGCCTCCCACGTGCCCGGGTGCCCGTCGCCGCCCGTCGGGCCGCCGGGCAGCAGGACCATGTGTCCGATCTCCCCCGCCAGGCCGTGGGCGCCGCGCAGGACCTCGTTGCCGACGAAGACCCCGCCCCCGATCCCGGTCGACAGCGTGACGTACATGCTGGTCTCGAGGTCGCGCGCGGCCCCGTAGCGGTGCTCCGCGTACCCGGCGGCGTTGGCGTCGTTCTCGAGCACGACCGGTAACCGCAGACGCTCCTCGAGGGCGCCCACCAGGGGAGCGTCCTCCATGCCAGCGATGTTGGGTGCGAAGCGGACGCGGCCGCGCTCGAAGTCGAGCGGCCCGGGGCAACCGATGCCGACGACGGGCACCTCCGGGTGGGCGTCGAGCAGCGGCCGGGCGGCCGCAACGAGCGCTTCCAGCACGTCCCCGAAGCCGGATTGCGGCGTCTCCAGGCGGCCGCGATCGATCAGCTGACCGTCGCGCACGACGGCCGCCGCGATCTTCGTCCCACCGAGGTCGAGGCCGAGGGCGATCACCGCGCCGCCCCGACGTCGCTGGGGTGGGGAGGCTGACGAGGCTGGTCCATGGTGAGCTCCTGATCGCGGCCTTCGTGGCCGTCGCCGGCGAGTCTAGCAGGGGCCGTCGGTAGCGCTTACGGGCGCGTAGCTGGCCAGCACGACGGGTTCGAAGCCGACCCGATCGGCCGCCACGAAGGCGACCTCGGTGCCCGGGAGGCACGGCATGGCCACGGGGGCATCGCCGTGAACGTGCCCGAAGACCAGCGCGTCGGGCTTCGCCGCCCGCAGCGCCTCGCTGAACGCCGAGGGCTCACCGCGCGGGTTCGTCGGCGGGAAATGCAGCATCACGACACGGTAGGCGGCGCCGAGTTCGCTCATCGTCGCGAGGGACAGCGACAACCGCTGCGCCTCGCGTTCGTACACCTTCAGGTCGTGTTCGCCGAAGCCCGGGCTGCCGGGGCAGATCCAGCCGCGGGTCCCGCCGACGACCACGTCGCCGATGCGGATGGCGTCGTTCTGCACCACGTGCATGCCTTCCGGCAATGCCGCCCGCAACTTCGTCAGCGACGGCCACCAGTAGTCGTGGTTGCCGCGCAGCATGACTTTCGTGCCCGGCAGGTCGGCGATCGCCTCCAGGTCGACACGGGCTTCGTCGAGGCGCATCGCCCACGAGATGTCGCCGGCGATCAGCACGAGGTCGTCGTCGTGCACCACCCGACGCCAGCCATCGAAGAACGCCCGCGGGTGGCCGGCCCAGTTGGGGCCGAAGACGTCCATCGGCTTCGGCTGCGCGCCGGAGAGGTGCGGATCGGCGATGGCGAGGACGCGCACGCCGGGAGTCTACCAGGGGCCCGCGTGCGGCCCGAAGGCCGCGGCCCAGCGCCGCGCCTCGGCCCCGGCGACGACCTCGGCCCCCGAGCGATCGCTCTCGTCGGCCAGGTCGGCCAGCGACCGCCCGACGCCGGGGTGGACCCAGGCGGGGGCGACCTCGGACCACGGCAGCAACACGAAGGCGCGCTCGAGCGCCCTGGGATGCGGCAGTTCGGGGCGACTCTCGCGCCCGCTCGACCCGGGTCCTTCGTCCCGGACGCGGTCGTGATCGGCCTCCCAGGCGAGCAGATCGAGGTCGATACGCCGCGGTCCCCAGCGCTCGCGGCGCACGCGCCCCAGCCCGCGCTCGATCGCCAACATCCCCGCCAGAGCGCTCGTCGGCCTGCGCCACGGCGCGGCTGGGCGCCACAGCAGCACGGCGTTGCGGTAGGCGGGCTGACCCTCGGGCCCGCCGACGGGGTCGGTGCGCCACGCCCTCGACACGGCGACGAGCTCCCCCAGGCGAGCGAGGGCGGCCGCGGCGGCGATCAGCGCCGCGAGCGGGTCGCCAAGGTTCGCGCCGAGCGCGACGTGCGCCAGGGGGGCGTCCCGCCGGAGGCCGTCAGCGCTCGTGTTCGACCTCGACGAAGACGTCGGCAATCACCCCCGGCAGGGGCGCGTGCGGCTTGTGGACGCGCACCTTGACCCCGGAGACCAGCGGTTCCTGGGCGAGGACGTCGCGCGCCAAGCGGTGCGCGAGCGCCTCGATCAGCCGGTGGCGCTCGCCCGTGACGATGGCGGCGGCTCGCGCGTAGACGCGGCCGTAGTCGACCGTACGCGCGAGCTCGTCGACCTCGGGCAAGTCGAGCTCGAGTTCGAGATCGACGACGAACGGGGCGCCGAAGCGGAGTTCCTCCGGGTGGACACCGTGGTACGCGTGGAAACGCAGACCCTGCAGGACGATCCTAGCCATCCAACCACCTCCAGACGCGCAGCGCCTGCACGTGAGCGGGCACGTCGTGGGCGCGCACCAGGGCGGCGCCGCGGGCGGCGGCGTAGAGGTGCGCGGCCACCGAGGCCGCGTCGCGCCGCTCCGGCGTCGGCTCGCCCGCGACCTCGCCGAGGCTGCGCTTGCGCGAGGCGCCCACCAACAGGGGGCCGCCGAGATCCGCCAACGTCATCGTGGCCCGCAACAGCGCGCGGTTGTGGGCGGTCGTCTTGCCGAACCCGAGACCGGGGTCGACGATGACGTCGGGGACACCGGCCTCGAGCGCCAGGGCGCGGGCGCCCCGCAGCTCCGCCACGACCTCGGCGACGACGTCGTCGAAGGCCGGCGCGTGCTGCATCGTCGCGGGCTCGCCGCGCAGGTGCGACACCACGGCGGGGACGCCCAGCTCCCCGCAGGCGTCCCGCAGGCGCGGGTCGCGCAGGCCGCGCACGTCGTTGATCAGGTCGGCGCCCGCTTCCACCGCGGCGCGCGCGACGTCGGCGTCCGAGGTGTCGACCGAGATCCTCGCCCCCGGTTCCTCCGCGCGCAGCGCCCGTACGACTGGGACGACGCGGGCGATCTCGACCTCTACTGCGACCGGAGCCGCGCCCGGGCGCGTCGAGGCGCCGCCCACGTCGATCCAGCTGGCGCCCGCGGCCCACTGGGCGCGGGCCGCCGCGACGGCCGCCGCGGGCGCGAGGTGGCGGCCGCCGTCGGAGAAGCTGTCCGGCGTCACGTTGATCACGCCCATGACCCCGCAGCCACGCCACTGGATCAGGTAGCCCTCGGCGACGCGCTCCGCGCCCGCCAGCGGGCGCCGCGAGCGGAGTCGGTGGCCGCAGGCGATCACGCGCCGGGTTCCCAGTCGGTCGGCCTCGGACCCGCGCCGAGCCGCCAGGCGACCGCGGCGGCGACGCGCGTCCCTGCGTGACCATCGCCGAAGGGATTGGGCGCCGCACGCATCACGGCCAGCGCCGCGTCGTCGGCCAGCAGCGCCCGCAGGCGTCCGGCCAACGGGTCCGGATCGCTGCCGACCAGCCGGACGGCACCGGCATCGACGCCCTCTGGCCGCTCCGTGACGTCGCGGACGACCGCGACCGGCGTGCCCAGCGCGGCCCCCTCCTCCTGCAGCCCGCCGCTGTCGGTGACCACCAGGCGGGCGACGCGCAGGAGCGCGAGCATCGCCAGGTAGTCCCAGTCGTCCTCGAGCGCGACGTTGGGCAGCTCACTCAGCACGGGCCGCACCGCGTCGCGGACGGCGGGGTTGCGGTGGAGCGGCCAGACGAAGTGGTGGTCGGGGTGCGCTCGCGCGACCTTGGCGAGGGCCGCCGCGAGGCCGGCCATGCGCGGCAGGTTCTCGCGCCGATGGAGGGTGATGGCCACGATCGCCCGATCGCTCGGAACGTGTGCCGGTAGGGTGGCGCGCGCGACCGCCCAGCGCACGGCGTCGACGGCGGTGTTGCCGGTGACGACCATGCGATCGGCCGACTTGCCCTCGGCCAGCAGGTGGCGGCGGGCCAGCGGCGTCGGCGGTAGGTCCAGGTCGGTGAGCACGTCGGTGAGGCGCCGGTTGGCCTCCTCTGGGTAGGGCTGGCGTAGGTCGTGGCTCCGAAGACCGGCCTCGACGTGGCCGACCGGCAGCCCCTCGTAGAAGGCGGCCAACGCGACGGCGAAGGTCGTCAGCGTGTCGCCGTGCACGAGAACGTAGTCCGGGGCCAGGGAGCGGAGGCGTTCGGCCGCGCTCGGGACGATGCGCGCCAGCAGCTCGGGCAGCGTCTGCCGCTCGGTCATGACGTCGAGGTCGGCATCGGCCCGCAGGTCGAAGATCGCCAGCATGCGGTCGAGCTGCGTGCGCTGCTGCCCCGTGACGAGCAGTCGTGGCCGCAGCCCGGGGTGCGCCTCGAGCGCCCGCACGACCGGCGCCATCTTGGAGGCCTCGGGTCGGGTACCGAAGGCGACGACGACGGTGGCCACTTCGGCCCCGCCGGTCATGCGCCCTGCTGCAGCGCCTCGGTGCGCCGGAGCTCGCGCCACCGCAGCCACGTCACGCCGACGAGCAGCGCGACGGAGCCGACGATCGTCGCCGTTACCAACCACACCGGCGTGGCGGAGGCGAGCATGCCGAGGACGCCGCAGGCCAGGGCCGCGGCCCACAGCGTGTAGACGGCGACCCGTGGGCTGCCCGAGCGCACGCGCAGCAGGTCGTGCAGATGGTCGTTCGCGGCCAGCGTCGGGTCCTGCCCGCGCCGCAGCCGACGCAGCGTGACCTGCGTGATGTTGACGACCGGGAGCGCGAGGACGAGGATCGGCGCGACGACGGTTACGGCGGCGGTGACCTTCAGGGCGCCCAACACCGACACCGCCGCGAGGAGGAAGCCGAGGAAGTACGCGCCGGAGTCGCCCATGTGGATCGTTGCCGGGTTCGAGTTGTGGCGCAAGAACCCGAGCGCGCTACCCGCGACGGCCGCCAGCAGGAGCACGGAGACGCCGCGGTCCGGAAACTGCAGCGCGACCGCCAGCAGGCTGAGGCTGGCGATGGCGGCGATGCCCGAGGACAGCCCGTCGAGGCCGTCGATGAAATTGAACGCGTTGACGAAGCCGACGACCCACAGGATCGTCAGCAGCGCGGCGAACGTCTGCGGCACGAACAGGAACGGCGTCGGGCCGAAGTAGTTGGTGACGAAGTCGATCGTGATGCCGTTGACCACCAGGATGCCGGCAGCCGCCACCTGGGTCGCCAGGCGCAGGGCCGGCGTGACCTCGTACAGGTCGTCGATCAGCCCCACGAGCATCATCAGCGTGCCGCCCAGCACGATCGCGAGCAGCTCGACGCGGTTCGCGGCGACCGCCTGCGGCGCCACGACGCCGCCGATGAGGACGGCGACGAGGAACCCACCGAAGATGGCGATGCCGCCGATGTTGGGCAGGGCCCCGCGGTGGACGCGCGTGCCGCTACCGTGCTGGCCGCCCCCGCGCTGCACCGCGCCGATGCGATGGGCGAACTCGCGCACGCGCGGGACGAACGCCGCCACCAGGCCCGCGGCCACGGCGAAGGTGGCGAGGACGAGTGGCGCGTGGGTCAGGAGCTCGGGAGCCACGCGTCAGTGTACCGAGGCGACACGCTAGGAGATGAGCGATGTACGCCACACCTGCGGTGCGAGCGAGCGCGGGGCGATCTCACCGGGTGCCGTAGATGCGGTCGCCGGCGTCCCCTAGCCCCGGCACGATGAAGCCACGCTCGTCGAGCCGCTCGTCGAGGGCGGCGAGGATGATCTCCACGTCGGGGTGCGCGGCCTCCACGGCGGCCACGCCCTCGGGCGCGCCGATGATGCACAGCAGTCGCGGGTGGGCGACGCCGCGCTCGCGCAGGAGCGTCAGGGCCGCCACGGCCGAACCGCCGGTCGCCAGCATGGGATCGAGGACGAACACGTCGCGGTCCGCGATGTCGCCTGGCAGCTTGACGAAGTACTGGACGGGCTTGAGCGTCTGCTCGTCTCGGTAGAGGCCGACGTGGCCCACGCGCGCACTCGGCACCAGACCGAGGATGCCGTCGGCCATGATCAGTCCGGCGCGCAGGATCGCCACGACGGCCAGTTTCTTGCCGGCAAGACGTCGCGCCGTCGCAGCCGCGACGGGCGTCTCGATCGTGACGTCCTCGAGCGGCAGGTCGCGCATGGCCTCGTAGGCCATGAGGGCGCTGATCTCGGTGCACAACGCCCGGAAGTCGCGGACGGTGGTGCGGTGGTCGCGCAACACCGACAGCTTGTGCTGCACCAGCGGGTGATCGACGAGGGTCAGCGGCATGGTCGACGGCCTCCTCCGTGGGTCGCCGGCCCGGCGACCGGCACGTGCCGGGCCACGCCAGCGCGCGGTCGGCCCCGGCGGCACGACGAGCGAGCGCCCGGACCTGATCGGCCCGGGCGTTGGGAATGGCGGAGAGGGTGGGATTCGAACCCACGGTACCGCAAAGCGATACAACGGTTTTCGAGACCGTCCCGTTCAACCACTCCGGCACCTCTCCATCGTGGGTTTCGGGCGACGTGAACGCCGCCGGAGCCCAGGGAGGCTATCACGCTTCCCAGGCGGCCGTCCAGCGTGCTGCCACCCGCGCACGCCCGGTGGCGAACGCAGGTGCTGGGGTCGGGCGCTTGACAACGGGGCCGTGGTGCCGTAGCTTGGTTGTGGTTTGCCGCACAGACCAGTCTGCCGATATCGAGAGGTCCATCATGCCACGCGACGACGCCATCACCCGCCTGGAGCGAAATGCCGGTCGTCGGTCCGACGACGGAACGCGCGACATCGCCCTCGGGCTCCTCCTCTTCAGCATGGGCATCGCACTGGACCTCGGTCGTACGCCCGTGATGATGGTCGTCTTCATCCCGACCATCATCGCGGCGCTGCAGGCTCACCTGGTCTGGCCACGGGCAGGGTACGCCCGCGAACCCCGGGCGTTCGTGACCGCTTCGGTGCGGCTGTTCGGTCTCTCCTTCCTGATCCTGCTGGTCCTCGTTGCCGTGACCGACATGAGCGGCATGACCGGTACGGCCGGCTCGCGCGGCGAGGCGCTCACGCGCCAGGTGGCGCTGGCCGCGGTCCTCGCGCTGCCGGGATTGCTGGCGTGGGTCGCCCACCGCCGAGGACTCCGCCGCTACTACGGGTACGCCGTCGCCGTCGTCGCAGCGTTCGTCGTCGGGGCGATCGCCGGGCTCGAGGCCCGAGCCTGGTTCCTGGCCCTGTTCTCACTGGTGGTGGTCGCGATCGGCGGCCTTCGCCTGAGGCGATTCCTGGCGGCGCAACCGCGGGCATCGGAGAGCGATCTTGCCGCGTGACGGCGCCACGCCCGATACGGTCCGCTGGGAGGACCTGGACCGCGTCGTGCACGAGCCAGCCCGCCTCGTGATCCTGGTGCAACTCGCCTTCGTGGAGGAGGCCGACTTCCTCTATCTGCTGCGCCAGACGGGGCTGACAAAGGGGAACCTCTCCTCCCACCTCGCGCGGCTGGAGGAGGCCGGCTACGTCTCTGTCGCCAAGGACTTCGTCGGCAAGGTGCCGCGGACGAGGCTCGCCCTCACGCCCAGCGGGCGCACGGCGTACACCCGCTACCGGACACGGCTCGCCCAACTGCTCGCGGACCACCCCACCCCGCGTGATCCGCCTCACGACGCCTTGACCGGGACCGCCCGCGCCGGCTAGCCTGGTGGACGCCTGCTTTGGCCCTTCGTCTAATGGCAGGACAAGCGGTTCTGGTCCGCTCGGTCGGGGTTCGAATCCCTGAGGGCCAGCCAACGGTGTGAAGAGCGGTGTCGCCTGACGGCGGCACCGCTCTTCACCATGCGTTTGACCTCGCCGCCACCGCCTCCGTATCATCGGCGCTGCGGGGCGCGCCCCCGCGGGCGCTGGCCCTTCGTCTAATGGCAGGACAACTGGTTTTGGTCCAGTCGGTCGGGGTTCGAATCCCTGAGGGCCAGCCAGCACCCAGCGGACGCACCGTCGACGGCGGTGCGTCCGACACTTGGGTCGCTCCGGCGAATCACGCGTCCCGCGGCGGGTACTCGTGGTAGCCCCGCCCCGATTTGCGCCCGAGGAAGCCGGCGTCGACCCGCTTGCGCAGGCTCTGCGGGGGCCGGAACCGCTCGCCCAGGGCGTCGGTCAGGGACTCGGCGATGGCCAGCATCACGTCCAGGCCGACGTAGTCGGCGAGTTCGAGCGGGCCCATCGGGTGGTTCAGGCCGAGCTTGACGGCGGCATCGATGTCGCTGGCCGAAGCAACGCCCTCCTCGTACATGCGCATCGCCTCGATGAGGTTGGCGGCCAGGATTCGGGTACTGACGAAGCCCTGCCGATCCGCGACCTCGACGACCGTCTTGCCGCAGGCCTCCGCGACCGCGCGCACGGTCGCCATCGTGGCTTCGCTGCTGGCGAGACCCCGGACGTTCTCGACCAGGTGCATCCGCTCCGGCGGGTTGAACCAGTGCATCCCACACACCTGGGTCGGGCGGGACGTCGCCGCTCCGAGCGCGGTGATGGAGAGTTGGCTGGTGTTGCTGGCCAACACGGCGTGCGCGGGCGCCGCGCCGTCGAGGCGCCGGAACAGGTCGAGCTTGACGTCGAGCCGCTCCGGCGCGGCCTCGATCACCAGGTCCGCGTCGGCCGCCGCCGCCTCCGGCGTGTCGACGAACACGACGCTCGCCTGCGGCGCGCGCTTGGCGATGCGCGCGAGGGCGCGCTGCCCCGCCTCGGGCGCGGGATCGGTCAGGGCCACGGCGAAACCGGCCTCGGCCAGCAGGGCGGCGATGCCG
>Ga0180429_10005231_pt1 | contig 10314 bp, 6 predicted proteins | sample SS_ome_FD_132428 | JGI IMG/M metagenome (GOLD analysis project Ga0180429, IMG submission 132428) | Hypersaline lake sediment archaeal communities from the Salton Sea, California, USA - SS_1_S_1 metaG | ecosystem: Environmental > Aquatic > Non-marine Saline and Alkaline > Hypersaline > Sediment ...
ACTGAACGTGGTCAATGCGTCTTGAGGCCATTCAGACTCCGGGTTGCGCAGGAGAGGGAGCAGGGATGCGCCCTCCAGGTCATGAGGGGCGGCGATACCAGCAAGTTCGGCGACAGTGGGGTAGACATCGAGAAGCTCCACCGGCTCATCGATCCTCACACCACGCGGAATACCCGGACCCGTTACGATAAAGGGCACGCGTGTCGTCTGCTCCCACAGCGCGGCCTTTCCCCAATGGTCCTTCTCCCCGAGATGCCACCCATGATCGGAGAAGAGCATGATCCAGGTGTTACCTGCGTAGGGGCTTCCCCGCAAGGCGTTCACGACCCGGCCCACCTGCGCATCGACCGAGGCAGTCGATGCCAGGTAAGCCCGCACGATTTCCCGCCAGTGCCCATTCTCGACGACCCACTCGTGATTCCAGAGTCCCGGAGCCTCGATATCCTTCTCGCGACGAGGTCGCCTCCCGAAGTAGGGCAGGTCATTCCTGTCATCCTCCCGGAGGGCGGGCAACGAGACCTCCTCCGCCGGAAATCGCTCGAACCACTCCTCCCTGGCATACAGGGGAGTATGGGGGCGAAAGAATCCACACCCCAACAGGAACGGCCGACTGTGCCGGTCTCCGAGAAACTCCACCACGCGCACCGCGAGATCTTCGTCGAAACTGGCCGCGGTAGGATCGGCAGTTCTCTTGCCACGCCTCACTTCGGGTTCGGACGGAGGAACGCCCCAGTCCGAAAGCCGGTCCCCTTCGCGATAGTGGAGGTGATCATTCAGCAGGGGACCGTAGCCATAGCTTCGCTGTTGTTGCCAATCGGATCCCGTGCGATTGCCGTGTCCGAGGTGAAAGAGCTTCCCAAATCCGGTTGTCGCATACCCGGCGTTCGCGAGTGCCTGGGGAAGGGTGACCACGTCGCTCCATTCCGGCTGGTCGCGAAAGAACCCCGACGGGTTGGTGGTGATTCCGGTCGTCGTCGGTCGCAACCCCGTCCACAGGGAGGCACGCGAGGGATTGCACACCGGCGCATTGCAATGGGCATTGGTGAACAGCACGCCCTCTTCGGCCAGGGCATCGATGTGTGGCGTGCGTGCCGAGGGATGTCCGCCGAGGCAACCAACGTAGTCGTTGAGGTCGTCGATGACTATCAGAATGATGTTGGGCGGCTCTTGGCCCGCCGCGGAAAATAGCAGGACGCCACCTGGGAACATCATCCACAGGCAAAGGTTCGCAGGCTGGCGTAGCCAGTGGCGAAAAAGTCGGAAAGCGTGCATGGGAAGTAAGCCTCCGGGAAAACAGACTGCTCACAAGACGACTTGCTCAAGGGGCAATCATACGAGGTGGGGCGGAGAGCAATTCGCCGAGAATCGCCTGCAATTCACGCGGATGATTCTTGATTCGCACATACTCATGGCGCTTCGCCCAGTCGCGTTTCCACTCGGTGTGCCCATCCGAATCGACCGTGACGCGTCCGTCCTTGACGATCTGCCAATGCTCGGGTTGCGCTCCTCGAACGGCCAGGAGCACTGTGGCGAGATCGTGGTTCGGCTTCCCGTGAGCAAGGGAAGAATCTCCCCGGTAGGGGCGCAGCTGATAGGCACGGCGCACCGGGCTCTCCGCGGGCGCGTCCTGCAGTTCGACCCCGTTGTCCATCGCCGCTCCGACCTCGAATCCCTGCCAGAGAATCGGGGTGGGCCACTCGTTCGCGACCGTCACGGCCGCGGCGGGATCGAGCTTGATATTGGTTTCCGGCTGCGCGGTGCGGGGAAATCCCCCGCCCATCACGAGCAGTCGGCTCACCTTTGCGGAAACGAGGGTGGGCTCGGCCCGCACGAGGTCCTCCAGATTGCTCAGCGCGCCCACGCTGCAGATCACGACACTTCCATCGGGCTGCCCGGCGAGCACTTCGCGATAGACGGAGAGAGCCTCGGGCATCTCGTCGTCGGGCGACGCGTCGTGCGGAAACTCGTCGCGCAGGGCCGCGCAGTAGCTGCTCGGCTTGTTCCACCGTGATGGCGTCTTCGATCCGTCCTTGTCTGTACCGATCGGAATGTCACCACGGCCATACCACGTGTTGATCGCATCGACGGCGGCGGCCGAGGCGTTCGAGGGATCCTTGCGATTCGTGACCACCGCGAGGATCTCGGCCTCGCCCCGGTCGGCAAGGGCGTGCAACACAGCCAGAGCACCGGCATCGTCGCAGTCGTTCGCCATGTCGGTGTCGAAGATCACCTTCACCGGACGAGAGAGTCCGATGGTGGAGAAGAGTATCAGGGCGAGACAAGTGTAGGTGACCTTCATGGCTTGATCGGAGGCTCGCTGCAGAGGTGAACGAAGGCTTCACGAACCCGGGCCGTCTGGACCTCGTCCATCAGGAGGTAGCGATCGTTCCCCTTCGGATCGATCCGGAAATCCGTTCGTCCCTCCCCGTCGACGGTGACGTTGCCACGTGGCGTGAGATCGAAGTAGCCCCGGTCGGGGTAGACGGCATGGAGAACGGCGGTCAGATCCCAGGTGGGACGATCGTGTGGTTGCTGCGGCACGTAGGCGAGATATCCCTCCTTGATGATATGGTGCGGATGATAGTCGAAGTCCTCCATGATACTCTGCCAGGGGTAAGCCGCCGCAATCCCGATTTCGAATCCGCTCCACACCACCGGACCCGGCCACCTCTCCGCGATCCCCTGCGCCGAGGGTATGTCCTTCACGACGTTGTACTCGAGGTGTTTCGTGTTCAGGCGGATCGTCTGGAATGCCCCCGCCATGACGACGAGCTCTTTGACTTTCTTCTCGATCAGAGCCGGTCCGTCGAGATCGGAGTGTTCGTCGGGTGCCGATTCGAGCAGCCGGATGAAGTTGGTGAAGAAACCCACCTGCACCAGCATGACCGAACCGTCGGGCTGGCCGGCAAGCGTCTTACGAATGAGCCCGACCGCATCCTCGGCGTCCTTACCCGACTCAAGGTCGCGCGGATAGAGAGGGGCTCCATCCTCGTCTTTGCGATCGATCAAACCGTTGTATCGACCTTCCTCCGGCGTAACCCCGCCGCGCACCGCGCCGACCGGGATGTCGGGAAACCCATAGAACGTGTTCAGGGCATCGATGAAGGCGGCCGACTTGGGGTGATCCTTCGTCGACGTCACCGCGAGCAGTTCGACCGCCCCGCGACGAGCGAGGCTGTGAATCATCGCCAGTGCCATCGCGTCGTCGATGTCGTTGCCCATGTCGGTGTCGAAGATCATCTTCACCGGCTCGGCGAGCGTGATCGTCGCGAGGCACGGGACGGCCAGGAGTGTCAGCAGGATGGTTTTCATAAAGGAATGCAACGGTTGTCGTCAGGATGCGGACGGCGATCGCAATTTCCCCGCTCGCCAGGCGTCCACAATCACGGCGATCACGATGACGAGCCCGGTGACGAGCAGTTTCACGGGTTCCGAAGCGCCCGCCTGGGCGAGGCCGGCGCCGAGCGTGGCCATAATGAGCACACCGAAAAAGCTCCCCACGACCGAGCCGCGCCCGCCCATCAGGCTCGTTCCCCCGATCACGACCGCGGCGATGGCGGAAAGCTCGAGTCCACTTCCGGCATTGGGATCTACCGAGGCCAGTCGGGCGCTGTCGAAGGCCGATCCCAGCCCCGCGAGCGCACCGGCGATGGCGAACGACGCCACCTTGACCGGTTTCGTCCGGATGCCGGAGTAGATCGCGGCTTCCTCGTTCGCGCCGATGACGCGCAGGTAGCGGCCAAACACGGTGCGCTGCAGGACGAACTGCCCGGCGAGAACGATGGCGACCGCGAAGAGAAACGCCCACGACACCCCGAGACCGGGCACGGGTGCCCCGAGCCATTCCACCGGTCTCCCGATATACTTGGTCTGCGAATCGGTGCCGAGGTAGGCGAGACCACGCGCCACCTGCATCATCCCGAGCGTGACGATGAAACTTGGCACCGCGAATCGGACCGAGATCCAGCCGTTGGCCAGGCCGCAGAGAAGTCCGGCCAGAACGGCGAGAGGAAGCGCGAGAAAGAGCGAAAGCGAGCCATCGGCCATCGCCACACCGAGGACCGCTCCGCCGAATGCCATGACGGACCCCACCGACAGATCGATCCCGGCGGCGATGATGACGAAGGTCATCCCGACCGAAATCACAGCGAGAGCGGGAATCTGGTTGGCGATCTGCTGGAAACTCGCGGCGGAAAAGAAGTTCTCGGAGACGAGACCGAAAACGATCACGAGAAGCACGAGGACACCCAGGAGACCGATCGAGTCGATCACGGTCGCGGGGAGTCTTCGTGATGATGCGGCGGGCATGGACGCGGGAAAATCGAGAGGTGGCTCGCTCCGCAATTTGCCCTACAGGGACCCCTTCGTCACCAGGTCGACCGGCGTCTTGCGATCTTCCGGTGCGGCGTCCCCGGCGAGGATCACCAACGCGGACTCGATTCCAAAGACGGCGAGCCGGTCGGCATGCTGATCGGCTGTCGCGAGAATGCGCCCCTCACGGATCATGTCCTGTATTGCGGAAATGTTGTCGAAACCGACGATCTGCACGGAGTCTTCCCTCCCGACCGCCCTGACCGCGGCCGCGGCGCCCAGCGCCATGCTGTCGTTGCTCGCGAGAATCGCGGCGAGATCCTGGTGTTCGGTGAGGATCGCGGAAGAAACCGCATTGGCTTTCGCCATTTCCCATTGCCCGCTCTGCACGGTCACGATCTCGGCGTCGGCCTCCTTCATCGCGTCCTCGAAACCGGCACGCCGCATCTGGGCATTGAAGGCGGTGGGCACGCCCTCGAGGATGGCCACCTTCGCCCCCGCATCCAGTGCTTTCGCCAGTTCGGCGCCCACCATCTTCGCCCCTTCCCGATTGTCGGGACCGACAAAGGGAACGGAAAGCCCGGCTTCTGCGAGAACGGCATCGTCGAGCTTGTTGTCGATATTGACCACCACGACCCCGGCATCCTGCGCACGCTTGAGCACGGGAACGAGAGCCTTCGAATCGGCTGGAGCGATCACGATCGCATCGACACCCCTGGCGATCATCTGCTCCACGAGGGCGACCTGCTGCGCGAGGTCGGTCTCGTTCCGGATCCCGTTGACGATCAGGTCGAAGGAATCGGCATTGTCGTCGTGATAGGACGTCGCCCCATCCGCCATCGTCTTGAAGAATTCGTTCGCCAGGGACTTCATCACCAATGCGACCTCGGGCGTGTCCGCGTCGCCGGTAGCGGGATCCTCACCGCCCCCACAGGACACCAGGACGAGCGCGGCCAGGGACAGGAGAGGAAGAGGCACGGTAAGGAGGTGATCTTTCATGGAAACCCGAGTGGGAATCGTCTCGTCTAGGAACGAGCATGACAAGAAATTTCGCAAGGGCCGCAAACGTCACGTCGCTGCGGCCCTGATCCGGCAAATGGGACACCGGGTAAACTCCCCGTGACATCACCCGTCAGCGCTGCTAGGCCTGTTGCTGTATGAAGGACATTGAAATCGCCCGCCAGGCTCGCCTCGAACCGGTCACCGAACTGGCCCAACGCACGCTCGGACTTTCACCGGAGAGCCTCATTCCCTACGGACACTACAAGGCGAAAGTCGACCTCGAAGCGATCGGGAGTCTTCCCGAGAAGACCGACGCGAAACTGGTCCTCGTCACCGCCATTTCTCCCACTCCCGCCGGCGAAGGGAAGACCACCACGACAGTGGGCCTCGGTGATGGACTGCGCCACATCGGCAAGAACGCGATGATCTGCCTGCGCGAGCCGAGCCTCGGTCCCTCGTTCGGCATGAAGGGCGGGGCCGCCGGTGGAGGGCGCTCGCAGGTGGTCCCGATGGACGAGATCAACCTCCACTTCACCGGGGACTTCCACGCGATCGGCTCCGCGAACAACCTGCTCGCCGCGATGATCGACAACCACCTGCACTGGGGCAACAAGCTCGACATCGATCCCCGACGCGTCACCTGGCGCCGGGCCCTCGACCTGAATGACCGGGCCCTTCGCAATCTCGTCGTCGGCCTCGGAGAAGGGAACGGATACACGCGCGAGACGGGCTTCGACATCACGGTCGCATCCGAGGTCATGGCCGTTTTCTGCCTGGCGCGGGATCTCGCCGACCTCAAGCGCCGCCTCGGGGAAATCATCGTCGGACAGAATCGCAGCCGACAGGACGTCTTCGCCTCGAACCTGCATGCGGCGGGGTCCATGACCGTGCTGCTCAAGGATGCTCTCCACCCCAATCTGGTCCAGACGATCGAGAAGACGCCCGCCTTCGTCCACGGCGGGCCGTTCGCCAATATCGCCCACGGCTGCAACTCCGTCGTCGCCACCCAGGCCGCGCTCAAGCTCGCCGACATCGTCGTGACCGAGGCCGGTTTCGGAGCCGACCTCGGTGCCGAGAAATTCTTCGACATCAAGTGCCGCAAGGCCGGGCTCACGCCCTCGGCCGCCGTGGTCGTCGCCACGATCCGCGCCCTGAAATACCACGGCGGGGTCTCTCGCGCGAAACTCAACGAGGAGAACGTGGGGGCCGTGGAAGAGGGATTCGCGAACCTGAAACGTCATCTCGACAACATTGCGAAATTCGGCGTGCCCGCGGTCGTCGGGCTCAACGCCTTCGACGCCGACACGGATGCGGAACGCGCGCGGCTCTTCGCTCTCTGCGAGAGCGCCGGCGTCCGCTGCGTTCTCGCCACGCACTGGGCGAACGGGGCCGCCGGGGCCGAGGATCTCGCCCGGGCCGTAACCGACCTGATCGACGGCAATCCGGTAAGCCGCTTTGCCCCCCTCTATCCCGATGACATGTCACTCCAGGAGAAACTGCACACGGTCGCGACCGAGATCTATCGCGCCGACGGGATCGAGCTTGATGCCACGGTGGCGAAGAAGTTGGCCAAGCTCGACGAAACTCCGGCTCGAAACTACCCGGTCTGCATCGCCAAGACACCCTACAGTTTCTCGGCGGATCCCGATAACCGTGGTGCCGCAAAGAATTTCACCCTACCCGTGAGAGAGGTGCGCGTCTCGGCCGGAGCGGGATTCGTCGTGGCCCTCACCGGTGACATCATGACGATGCCCGGACTGCCTCGCGTCCCGGCGGGCGAAGCGATCGACATCGATGGAAACGGTGAGATCTGCGGACTGAGCTGACGCGGGCCGGGGACGCAAACGCGATAGCGCCAGTCCTGTTCCCGGTGACCGCCGGCGGTCATCCTGTACCGTCTCCGGCTGTTTCCGGTTCCGCATCATGATCGCGTTTCCCCTCCGTTCCCTCGTCACTTCCGCTTTCCTCGCCATTGCGTTCGGCTTTTCCACCCTGGCATACGAAGGGGGCGACCCGGCGCCGGGCGATTTCACGCCCCCACCTCCCCGGTCTCCTGGGGAGGGCCTCGCGAGTCTCGTCCTTCCCGAGGGACTCGAGGCCCGCCTCGTCGCATCCGAACCCGAGGTGACCGATCCCATCCATCTCGACTTCGGCGACGACGGCTCGCTCTGGGTCGTGGAGATGGGCGACTACCCCCTCGGGCCCGGAGATGACGATCGATCCGGGGGACGCGTCCGCCTGCTCGAGGACAGGGACGCAGATGGCACCTACGAGACCTCGACCGTCTTTCTCGACGGACTTCCGTTTCCCACGAGCGTGATGGCGTGGCGGGATGGAGTGATCGTCACCGCCGTGCCCGACATCATCTTCGCGCGCGACACCGATGGCGATGGCGTGGCCGACGAACGGACGATCTGGCTTGAGGGGTTTCGTCCCGGTAACCAGCAGCACCGCGCCAACGGGCCGTGGTGGGACACCGATGGCTGGCTCTATTTCGCCAACGGCGACAGCGGCGGTACGGTGCGGAATCCGGCCACGGGAGAAGAGCTGAAAATCGACGGGTACGACCTGCGCTACGATCCCGCCACGGGGAAGATCGAGCGCCTCACGGGCCGGACACAATACATCCGGTGCCGCGACGACTTCGGAAACTGGTTCGGTTCGAACAACTCGCGTCCCCTCTTCCATTTCGTTCTCGAAGATCGACATCTCCGTCGCAATCCCCACGTCGTGTCGCCTTCGGCCACGGTCCAGATCTTCGATGAACCTCACGCTCCCCGCGTTTTCCCGGCCAGCGAGTCGACCGGCCGCTACAATGACCTCTTCGCCGCGAACCGCATCACCTCGGCCTGCGGGCCAACGATCTACCGCGACACGCACATCGCCGGACTCGCGGGTGACGCTCTTGTCTGCGAACCGGTCCACAATCTCGTCCACCGCCGCGACCTCGCCCCCGACGAGGCTTCGTTTCTCGCGACCCGGACGGACGGGGAAGAGGAGTCCGAATTCCTCGCCTCGACCGATCCCTGGTTCCGGCCCTGCTCGGTCCACACCGGACCCGACGGTGCGATCTGGGTCGTCGACATGTACCGGTTCGTCATCGAGCACCCGGAGTGGATCCCCGACGACTGGCAGGCGGTTCTCGACCTTCGCGCCGGGCACGACCGCGGACGCATCTACCGGATCGTCCCCCGCGGAACGGAGTCTCCGATTCCCCGGCTCTCCTGGTCGGACCTTGGCACGAGGTTCCTCCTCGACGAGTGCTTTCACCGGAATGGTCCCCGCCGTGACCGGGCACTCCGCGAACTGCTTCGCCGGAGCAGGGAGAGCGAGCCCTTCGACGAGCAGGAGATCCTCGGCGAATTCGATCGTCGTCTGGCCTCCTGTGACTCCGCCTCCGTCCGCGCCTCCGCGATGCGCCTGCGCCTTCTCCTCGGACTCGAGCCTCTCGCCGTCTTCCTCGATGATCCGGACTCCCGTGTGAGGGCGGCCCTTCTTCGTGTTGCCGCCGATTCTCCAGGCGAGATCGACGGAGACGTCGTCGAGAAAGCGAGACGCCTCCGACCCGAGACCGAGGAGGAACGACTCGCGTTGGCGCTCTTCCTCGGTTCGCACGAGGGGTCGGGCCGCGCGCTCGGACGCATCGCTCTCGAGACCGGGTCGGAACACGTGCGCGCCGCCTGCCTCGCCGGTCTGCCCGGGAATGCCGATGACTTTCTCACCAAGACAGCGGGCGATCCGCGCATCGCGCCCCTGCTGCCCGGCCTCGCCCAGTGGGCTGTCGGAGCGGGTGAGGGGCGCGTGATCGCCGAGCTCCTCGCCTCCGATCAACGACAGGCCGCCTTCGCCGCGCTTCTCGCCGAGATCGATCGCCGCGGACTTTCACTCGAAGCCGTGTCCACCCGCCTCGGGGAACCCGCTTCCACCGCGATCGCCGATGCCGCGCCCCTCGTCGCCCGGGCCCGCGCCACCATCGCCGACACCCGGGCGGCTCTCGACCGCCGCATCGAAGCCGTTTCCCTCGTCGCCCGGGAGAACAGTGGGCGAAGCGACGATCTCGCGTCGCTCGGTGATCTCCTCCTCGCGGCAGAACCGCCCTCCCTGCGCGACGCCGCCGTTGACCGGTTGTTGCGAGAGAATGCCCATGAACTTCTCTGGGAACGTTGGGACTCCCTGACACCCCACCTGCGGGGACAGGTCGTGGCCGCCTGCCTCCGTTCGTCTTCGCACGCGCAGGCGCTTCTCGAAGGATGCAAAGCCGGGGATCTTTCTGCCTCCTCGATCGGCACTGCAGAACGGGAGCGTCTCCTTCGTTTCCCCAGCGGAAAAATTCGCGCCCTCGCCCGTGACGTGTTTGCCGCTTCGATCTCTCCGGAACGCGGGGAAGTGATCGCGCGTTTCACTCCCGCACTCGAACTCGCCGGGGATGCGGAGCGGGGACGCGCCACCTTCGCGACCCTCTGCGCCGCCTGCCACCGGAAGGGCGGCATCGGTCGCTCCGTCGGCGCCGATCTCGACGTCCTGCGGGACCGGTCCGGGGAGGCCCTGCTCGTCGCGATTCTCGATCCGAACCGGTCGATCGAGGACAAGTATAGGCTCTACCAGGTCGAGACGCGCGCCGGAGACACCGTTTTCGGAATGATCCTGGAGGAGTCTGCGAACTCCTACTCCCTCGCTCTCCTCGATGGCTCGATTCGCCAGATCGCGCGTGAGGACGTCCAGTCAGCGTCGGCGACCGATCGCTCCGCCATGCCCGAGGGCCTCGAGGCATCACTCGATCCACCCTCGCTCGCCGACCTGATCGCCTTCCTCCAACAGGATGAACCCGCGCCCCCGAACCGGTAGAGGGTGAGGTCGGGCCGTTCTTCCCGCCATCCGTAACCAGGATCATCCGTATCGGGGCAATCTCGTCGCTGTCCTTGATTCCCATGCCGACGGATCACCCCTCCCCCACGCGACCCACTACGTCCCGGTTCCCCGCGTTTCTTCATCCCCGCCGGA
>Ga0180429_10005235_pt1 | contig 10309 bp, 11 predicted proteins | sample SS_ome_FD_132428 | JGI IMG/M metagenome (GOLD analysis project Ga0180429, IMG submission 132428) | Hypersaline lake sediment archaeal communities from the Salton Sea, California, USA - SS_1_S_1 metaG | ecosystem: Environmental > Aquatic > Non-marine Saline and Alkaline > Hypersaline > Sediment ...
ACATTATGAATATTCTCAATTAAGAGACCTGGTCAGTGGCGACATACCATCCATTTTTAAAGACGAACTTGTTATTCCTCCCTACCATTTTTACTGGCTCTCAGACCAATATTCGACAGCCATATTTTAATAGCAAGCTCATCAACAGCGGTCTTACAGGGTGATTTTCTGCAAAAAAATTGCTTATTTCACAAAAAATTGAGACTTTCTTGAGCTTGCCTTGACCCGGGCATCGCTATATTAACCTCACAAACATCCATACGAGGGTAAACGCGATGCAAAACACGGCATTAAATCTTACTGAAAAAGGGCTTCTTCCCGATGCAGTTGTGCGCGCGGGCATACGTCATCAGTTACGTGAAAGACTGCGTGAAATTATTGCCGATGATATCGAGCATTCAGCAGACATCGAACATGCGCTGATCAAGTCGATGAGCATGGCGCATATTGCTGAAGTTCCTGAACTGGCCAATGCCCAGCATTACGAAGTGCCCGCAGAATTTTTTGATGCTGTATTGGGTATGCACAACAAGTACAGCTGTGCCTACTGGCCTGAAGGTGTCGATAATCTTGACCAGGCAGAGGATGCGGCTTTGCTGGAAACCGTTTACCGTGCAGCTATCTACAATGGTCAGCGCATTTTGGAGCTGGGTTGTGGCTGGGGATCATTGAGTCTTTATATGGCAAGCAGATTTCCAGATAGCAGTATTGTTGCGGTTTCCAATTCCCATAGCCAGGCAGCATATATAAGGAAGCAGGCTAAAAAGCGTGGTTTGGATAACCTCGAGGTTATCACCTCTGACATGAACGACTTTACACCTGAGGGTGTTTTTGATCGTGTTGTCAGCGTGGAAATGTTTGAGCATATGCGTAACTGGCAAACCCTGTTTGATAAGGTCAATTCCTGGCTACAGCCAAACGGTCAGTTCTTTATGCACATCTTTGTGCACCGTAACACGCCTTATCTTTTCGAAGACAATGGTCCCGCTGACTGGATGAGTAGACACTTCTTTTCAGGCGGCATGATGCCCAGTGCGGATTTGCCGTTTCGTGTAAACAGTCCCCTGCAATTTGAGCGTCGCTGGTTCTGGGCAGGTAATCATTATGCAAAAACCTGCAATGCGTGGCTGGAATTGATGGACAGTAAAAAAGCACAGCTCAAACCCTTATTCCAGGAAACTTACGGCAAAGACTTTGCTGAAATCTGGTGGCAGCGTTGGCGTATATTCTTCATGGCCTGTGCAGAACTTTTTGCCTATAACGATGGGCAGGAATGGTTTGTCGGGCATTACCTGTTCCGGGCAGGAGAGAAATGGATAAAGTAATCAATTTCATCCTTTTTCAGGCAGGCTGGTTTGCCAGCGTATTGCTCGGCACCACGTCTTACTATTATCTTGGGCCAGTAGCGGTCGCAGCCATTGTGTTTTATCACCTGAAAACCACACCCAGCCCATCGGCTGAAATGCCATTGCTGATGTTTGCACTTTTGATCGGGCTGGTCTGGGAAAACCTGCTGACTTTCAGTGGCTTGCTGGTATACCCGCATGGTCAGTTGCAGGGTGTGTTTGCGCCGGTATGGATTGTTGCCATGTGGCCGCTACTGGCTATAACCCTCAATTTATCATTACGCTGGCTCAAGGGTAACAACCTGCTGGCGATGGCATTTGGTGCTATTGGTGGTCCCTTGGCTTTCTGGGCTGGAGAGCGCCTTGGTGCGGTAGTGTTTACAGACTTTGTCATGGCCATGACGGTACTGGCTATTGGCTGGGCATTGCTTTTCTATTTATTGATGAGGCTTGCTACGCAGTACGACGGCTATGTCTTAAGCCTGGAAAATTCTAGAGGAGACGCGGCATGAACATTCATTACTTTTATGTGCTTCCAGTATTGCTGGTGATCGGCTCTATCGCCTGGCTATATGCTTCACGGCGTGAAAATGTCAATATCGTCGATAGTCTCTGGTCGCTGTTTTTCCTGGTTGCCTCTGTGATCTACCTGGCGATGTCGCCACAGCTGTTGCTGAGTAACATTTTACTGACAGGCCTGGTAGCTGTATGGGCGATCCGGCTCTCGCTGCATCTTTCCTTGCGCAATGCCAATAAAACAGAAGATCGCCGCTATGCTGCAATGCGTGCAGCGAATCCTCGCTTCAACAAACAGAGCCTGTTCACTGTTTTCGGTCTGCAGGCCTTTTTAGCCTGGTTGATCTCAGTGCCGCTGGCGGCAGCTATCTTCGAGCCGACGGTAATAAATAGCTGGCACTATGCTGCATTGGTTTTGTTTATGGCAGGCTTTATATTCGAGTCAGTAGCAGACTGGCAACTGGCTCGTTTTAAACGTGCCCCTGAAAATAAAGGTCAATTATTGAATGCCGGGCTTTGGCGCTACAGTCGCCACCCCAATTACTTTGGCGAAGCACTGATCTGGTGGGCTTTCTTTCTTTATGCCGTTGGCAGTGATGCTTTGTGGACAATATTCGCACCTGTGCTAATGACGTTTCTTTTACTAAAGGTTTCCGGCGTTACCCTGCTTGAAAAAGATATCTCTGATCGTCGACCAGCTTATCGTGACTATATCGAGACGACTTCAGTCTTCATACCATGGTGGCCGAAACAGCCAACACAGGGCCAGCTACTCAACGGTAAGCGTTCATGAAAATTGGCGTTCTATTCATGTTGCTGGGTTATCTGTTACCTGGAATCGCGTTGGCGACGAACACCCTGTCATTTGATGTCTATCTGGATGACAAAAAAATCGGCCTGCATGAAGTACATATATCTGAAGAGGGTGATGAAAAGCGTGTCGCAGTGCAAGCCAACATGCAGGTCAATTTACTTTTCATAACGCTTTTCAGCTATGAGCATGAAGCACAAGAACGCTGGCAACAGGGATGTATTGCCGAGCTTAATACCAGGACTCTTGAAGATGGTGAACATCTTGAGGTGACAGGGGTTAAGGTTGATAAGGGGCTTCAAGTCATATCAAACCAGGAAAGCAGGGTGATTGATGACTGTGTGCGAACCTTTGCTTACTGGGATCCTCAATTGTTAAGCAGCAACTATTTGTTAAACACTCAAAATGGCAAATATGAACAGGCCCAGCTGATCAAGGAAGGTGAACAGCCACTGAGCTTCAATGGAATGACTTATGGTCCAAAACGCTATCGTCTGAATGTCGGTGAAGATGTCGTTATTCAACTCTGGTATGACGTCGACAACAGTTGGCAGGCATTGGAAACCAGGGTAGCAGGTGGGCGTAAATTGCGTTACCTGAGGCAGGAGGGCAGTTAATGAATAAAATATTTGCGACTTGGGTGGTTGTAGCCCTGTTGTTTACTACTGGCTGCTCATCGCCAATGCGTACCGTCGATAAGGTTGATCTTGAACGGTTCATGGGCGACTGGTACGTAATAGCCAGTATTCCAACGGTTTTTGAGAAAAATATCTACAACGCCATCGAGCGCTACGATCTTATCAGTCCGAACAAAGTTCAGACCACCTTCAGTTTTTACAAGGGTGGGTTTGATGGTGAAAAAAAGGAGATGAAACCGGTAGGTTTTGTTGAAGATGATGGTAGTAATGCTATATGGGGTATGCAGTTTATCTGGCCATTCAAGGCAGACTATCGAGTCGTTTACCTGGATGAACAATACAGAGTAACAGTGATCGGCAGGGAAAAACGCGACTATGTATGGATCATGGCTCGCGAGCCCAGCATCGAAGAAGACGAATTCAAGCGCATTGTTGCTTTTGTGCAATCGCTTGGATATGACATTAAGCAGTTGAAAACCGTGCCACAAAAGTGGTGAGTAAAGAAAAGAGGAAATCAAAATGAAAGTTGCAGTCATTGGCGGTGGCATCGCGGGAAATGTAGCTGCCTATCATCTCTCAAGGGACCATGAGGTGCGGTTATTTGAAGCGGGAGATCACCTAGGTGGTCATACCCACACCCATGATCTGGAGTGGCAAGGAAAATCTTACAGTATTGATACCGGCTTTATTGTTTTTAACGATCGTACCTATCCAAATTTCATGGGACTGCTCGATGAGATGGGGGTAAAGTATCAGCCGACCGAAATGAGCTTCAGCGTGCGCAGTGATGCCAGGCGACTCGAATACAATGGTCATTCACTAAATACCCTTTTTACACAGCGTCGTAATCTGTTTCGTCCCGTTTTTTTACGCATGATTCGCGAGATTATGCGTTTTAATCGTGAAGCCCCCCAGCACTACAGTGAAGGCAAGGCGGAAATCAGCTTGGGTGAATACCTGTTAAAAAATGGTTACTCATCAGAATTCAGTAACCTCTATATCATCCCCATGGGGGCGGCTATCTGGTCAACCGACCCAATGATGATGAAGCAGTTTCCTGCGGCTTTCTTTATTCGTTTTTTCATAAACCATGGGTTACTGGAAATAACGGACCGGCCACAGTGGTATGTCATCGAGGGTGGCTCAAAACAATACCTTGAACCGATGAAACAGGGCTATGCCGATGGTATTCGCCTCAATACACCGGTTGAGTCGGTGTCGCGTATTGGCAATAGTGTGCAGATAACGACCAGCACATTTGGTAAGGAGATGTTTGATGCCGTTGTCATAGCGACTCATAGTGACCAGGCGCTGCGTCTGTTGCAGGACCCTACCACCGAAGAAAGCGAAGTGCTTGGTGCTATCCCTTACCAGGGCAACCAGGCATTACTGCATACCGATAGTTCTGTCATGCCAAAACGTTCGCTGGCGTGGGCTTCATGGAATTACCATATCGGACACACTGAAGATAAAGTGACGCTCAGTTACGATATGAATCGACTGCAGAATGTTCAGGCCCCGGTTAATTTCCTGGTGACATTGAATAATGCAGAATCGGTCGATGCTGATAAAGTGATCAAGGAACTGTATTACGAGCATCCGCTTTACACCGAACAGTCAGTGAAGGCTCAGGCGCGACGTCATGAAATAAGCGGTTGTAACCGTACGTTCTATTGTGGTGCTTACTGGGGCAACGGTTTTCATGAAGATGGTGTGGTCAGTGCGCTCAAGGCAGTAGAGGAATTCAAGGAGTTTGAGCATGAACTCATGTCTTTATCACGGGCAAGTTAGGCACTCGCGTTACCTGCCCAGGGAGCATTCATTCAGATACCGGTTGTTTCAGTTTTATCTTGACCTGGATGAAATTGATGCGGTGCTGGACAGGCTTTGGTTGTGTTCATCAAAAAGGCCGGCATTGGTGCGCTTTAAACGCAGTGATCATTTGGGCGACAGTGACATGTCATTGAAGCGTGCCGTGCAACGGAAAGTCGTTGAACTGGGTGGGCCCGAGATTAACGGCCGCATATGTTTACTGACTAATTTGCGATATTGGGGAATTGGATTCAACCCGGTCAGTTTTTACTTTTGCCATGATGCACAGGGTCAATTACTGGCTGTACTTGCCGAAGTGAACAATACGCCCTGGGGTGAACAGCATTGTTATCTGATACCAGTCAATAAGGATGAAGCTGTTATCCGTCACCGGCAGACGAAAGAATTCCATGTTTCTCCTTTCATGGATCTTGATATGGATTATCGCTGGACATTAACGCATCCGCAAAAGCGGGTACTGGTTCATATCGAAAACCAGCGTGACAATGAGCGTCTTTTTGATGCGACCCTGATTATGAAAAGAGAGCCTTTGACAGGTAAAAACCTGCTGCGCCTGCTTGCCAGATTTCCCGTGGTGACACTTAAGATAGTCAGCGCAATCTATTATGAAGCACTCAGGCTCTGGTTGAAAAAAATACCCTTTTATCCTCACAGCAAGTCCCAGGAGGCGCCAATAGAGGCGAATAAGTAATCATGACGACAACGATTGTACCTTCTCACGAAAAACTCGATGATACATCTGCTGACAGCTGGTTAAGTCGTATCGCACGAAACCTGGTGTTGAAGCAACTGGCAACCATCACCGATGGCAGGCTGCTGATACGCGAGGGGAGTGATGTAGTATCGATCGGGGCCACCTCCGAACGCCTGCCTCATCCGGTTGAGCTGCGCATAGTAAACCCGGCTGCGTGGGTGGATTTTGCGTTTGGTGGTTCCACCGCGGCAGGTGAATCCTATTTCAGGGGTAACTGGAATTGTGAAGACCTGGCTTCCCTTGTCAGGCTGTTTATACGTAACCGACATTTACTGGAAAAGTTTGATGGCCGCAAAAACAGGTCGATGAAGCTAATTCGACAAGTAGGTTACTGGCTCAGGCGCAATACCCGGGAGGGTAGCCGTCGCAATATCCAGGCTCACTATGATATTGGCAATGATTTTTTTAGTCTGTTTCTGGATAAATCGATGATGTATTCCAGTGCTTACTATGCTGATAAAAATACCTCGCTGGAAGAAGCTGCCACAGCCAAGCTCGACCGTGTCTGCCGTAAGCTTGAACTGAAGCCTGAACACCATCTGCTGGAGATTGGAACCGGCTGGGGTGGTATGGCCATTCATGCAGCAAAACATTATGGTTGCAGGGTGACGACTACCACTATTTCACGTGAACAGTATGAACTGGCCAAACATCGCATTGAAGAGCAGGGCTTGTCTGATCGCATTGAAGTCCTGTTCGAAGACTATCGTGATCTTGAAGGACGCTATGATCGTATTGTGTCGATTGAGATGGTTGAGGCTGTCGGGCATCAGTACATGAAGCAATACTTCAAGCAGTGCAGTCGGCTGCTTAAGGATGATGGTCGCATGCTGCTGCAAGCCATCACCATGACTGATCAGCATTACCAGGAGGCACTGAGTGATGTGGATTTTATCAAGCAGTATATCTTTCCAGGCGGTTTTCTGCCTTCGGTGACCGCGATGGCCGATGCATTAACGGAGTCGACCGACCTTAAAATCAGCCATCTTGAGGATTTAGCCTACCATTATGCACGTACGCTTAATGACTGGCGTAAGGCTTTCTGGAGCAGTATCGACCAGGTTAAGCGACTTGGTTACTCCGATGAGTTTGTACGCCTATGGGACTTTTACCTGTGTTACAGTGAAGGTGGCTTCCTTGAGCGTCATTGTGGCGTTGTGCAGATGCTACTGACAAAACCAGATGATATCCCCGCGGATGTCAGCTACTGATCATTGCAGCCTGTTTGAGGAGAAAAGAACTTGGAAGATTTTCATGGCAGAGTGCTGATTGTCGAAGACAACAAGGACATAGCGCTGCTATTAGTTGATTTTTTCAGTGATCGTCAGCAGATTGTTGATTATGCTCATGATGGTTTGAGCGGGCTGCACCTGGCTGCCAGTAATGAGTATGATGCGATTATCCTTGATCTATCGCTGCCGGGGGTTGATGGACTTGAGCTGTGCCGCCAGCTGCGCACCGTGAAACATTCTGATGTGCCCATTCTGATGTTAACGGCGCGTGATACGCTTGATGATAAACTCACCGGTTTTTCAGCTGGCGCGGATGACTACCTGGTCAAGCCTTTTGAATTGCAGGAGGTTTATGCCCGCATACAGGCGCTTTGGCGACGTTCTAAACAGAGTGTAAAATCCATGCTGAAAGTCAGCGACCTGGTCCTGAACACTGAAACAAGAGAAGTGCATCGTGGAGATGTGGTCATCAACCTTAACCCGATCCCATTCAAAATATTGCAGCTTCTGATGGAAAACTCACACCGGGTAGTCACCCGGCGTGAAATAGAAACCCAGGTGTGGGGTGACGAAGCGACAGACAGCGATGCCCTGAGAACGCATATATCCGCATTGCGTAATGCCATCGATAAACCATTCAGCAGTAAACTGCTGCATACCATGCACGGCATTGGTTACCGACTATATGATGAAGCCATTAGCAATAACTAAAGCAGTCAATGATACGAAAATCTGAACGATTACAGCGTCTATTATTGCAGGCCATTTTTATCTTTATCACTGTACTTATCAGCGTGATGGCGATTGCATGGGTATTGCAAAAAATACTGGTCAAAGAAGCGCTTGAACTGGAAGCTGAATCTTTTATCAATTCCTACCAGGCCGATAGTGATTTTCCCTTGCCCAGAACCAGAAACCTGGTGGGCTATCTGATTGATAAACAGGGCAAAGGGGATTTGCCGCCAAACCTCAAGCCATTACAGCCTGGACTGCATATCGAGGTTGTTCCAGCACCAGGTGACAGGCCCATGCCTGTCTACATAAAAGACTTCAGCCAGGGGCGTCTTTACCTGGTATTTGCGGGTTACAACGTCAATCGCCTCGTGGGTCTTTTTGGTGTATTGCCGGTTATTATTTTACTGATCATCGTTTATGCAACCAGCTGGGTTGCCTACAGCCTCAGCTCCAAGGCTGTTTCACCGGTGATGCGAATCGTAAAACGCTTAAGGAATTTTTCTCCACAAGACGAGGGCCTGACCCTTCCCACAGAAGGGCTGCATGGTGAAACACGTGAACTGGTACTGGCACTGGACGAATACAAGCAAAGACTCGAAGAAATGCTTGAGCGAGAAAGACGCTTTACCTCGGATGTCAGCCATGAATTACGGACACCGATAACCATCATTGATGGTGCTGCCCAGTTTTTGGAGGCAGAACAAGAGATATCTGCGAAGGGTCTGGAAAGATCGAAAATGATTCGCCGCGCCTGCCGGGATATCTCCGAATTGATCGATGCCTTTTTAATCCTCGGCAGAGAGCCTGAGAAACTCAGCGAAGAAGATTGCGTTGATCTGTCAGAAATTATTGAAGATGAACTGACGAAACTCATGCCGCTGCTTAGTGAAAAGCGGCTGGAGTTTAAAGTTATCAACGAAAGTAAACTCTGCCTCCCGGTTAATCGTAGGATGATTCAAATTATTATCAGTAATTTATGTCGCAATGCCATTAATTACTCTGAATCAGGCATTATCAGAATCACTGTTGATGATGATGGCCTGAAAGTTGAAGATTCTGGTACCGGTATTGATGAGAAGTTGATACCGCATATCTTCAATAGACATGTGCGTGGGCGCGGTGTTCAGCAGGCAGGTGAAGGACTGGGACTGAATATCGTCAAGCGATTATGTGACATCAACCAGTGGCAGATTAATATTTTCAATCGTGCTGAAGGTGGTGTTTGCGTATCTGTTCGCATGAAAGATTGAGCATTAATTCACAATTTCATGAAATTTTGACATTCCCTTGAACTATTTTTGAAGCGGTCTTCTATAAACTGCTGTCTTAGACAGGTCAGAGAAAGAGAAGTCCAATGAAATCGTTCAAATTATTATTCATCTTCTTATCTTGCTTTTTATTTGGTTCATCAAGCTTTGCCAGCCTGTTAACACAACCTCAACAGGTGATTGAAAACACATCAAATGAAATCAAGCAGCTTATGCTGAGTGAAAGTCAGTTGATTGCTTCCGATCCAGCTTATCTCTATACGTTGGTTGATAAGGTATTCACTCCATATATAGACCTCGATCGCATATCAGCCATGGTGCTTGGTCGTTCCTGGAGACAGACCAGCGAAGATGATCGAGAGGCTTTTAAGCAGGAATTTAAAAGAATGCTGGTCCGATCCTATGCGACAGCCTTTCAAAGCCAGTCCGATTGGGAAATAACCTATCTTCCTTCCAGGTCAGGAAACAAGCCCAACGATATTTTGGTCAGAACCAAGGTGGCTAACCGTGGGCAGCCTTTGAAAATAGACTACCGCATGCGCGATAGTGGCGAAGGCTGGAAGGTCTATGATGTAAAAATAGAAGGGGTCAGCCTGGTTACCAATTACCGCAGTAGTTTCAAAAAGATTATAAGAACCTCAGGTGTCAGAGGTTTAATAGAAAATTTGAATGCAACCAATAATAAAAAGGAAATGGTTGATTCTTAAATAATACCCGATCCGATTATGCGATATATTGGTGCAGGGAAGCACCAATATCTTGCTTCAACTTTCCTCTCCAACTTACCGGTTCGCCGGTAAATCGGCACTATATATAAGAAAATTAAAGAATTTTGATATTTGGTGCATAACTTGCTCATCTGATTACAACATCTTCGAAAAGAGGTTTTGTAAAGCAGATAGCAGTGAGGTAAAAAAAGATGAGTGTTGTACCTTTAAACAGTGTTAATCATTTTACCAGTAATCAGGCCAGGCCAAGAACAGCGCAATTGAATTTGAATGTTCGAGGTCTTCATCCTTCGGCAACCCTGGCGATCAATGAACACAGTTCGGTGTTGCAGCAGGCAGGTCATGACATTATTCGACTTGGGCTGGGGCAATCACCTTTTCCGGTTCCTGACAATGTGGTTAAAGCATTACAGGCCAATGCCTACCAGAAAGATTATCTGCCAGTAAA
>Ga0180429_10005240_pt1 | contig 10306 bp, 7 predicted proteins | sample SS_ome_FD_132428 | JGI IMG/M metagenome (GOLD analysis project Ga0180429, IMG submission 132428) | Hypersaline lake sediment archaeal communities from the Salton Sea, California, USA - SS_1_S_1 metaG | ecosystem: Environmental > Aquatic > Non-marine Saline and Alkaline > Hypersaline > Sediment ...
AACCACTACAAGCGGCTCAAGCAGGGAGATTCTAAAGATGATGTGGAAATTGAAAAATCAAACATCATCCTGGTTGGCGAGACCGGTACAGGTAAAACGCTGCTTGCCCGCACCATCGCCAGGATGCTGCATGTGCCTTTCACCATAGTGGATGCCACGGTACTTACCGAGGCCGGCTATGTGGGGGAGGATATTGAAAGCGTGCTGACCCGCCTGCTGCAGGTGGCAGATTACAATGTGGAAGCAGCCGAGAAGGGCATTGTTTTTATCGATGAGATTGATAAGATTGCCAGGAAGGGTGACAACCCCTCGATCACCAGGGACGTGTCGGGAGAAGGGGTTCAGCAGGGATTGCTGAAACTGCTGGAAGGTTCTATTGTGAATGTGCCTCCCCAGGGAGGGCGCAAACATCCCGACCAGAAAATGATCCCGGTAAATACAAAGAATATCCTGTTCGTTTGCGGCGGAGCCTTTGACGGCATCGAGCGGAAGATCGCCAACAGGCTCAACACGCAGGTGGTGGGATACACGGCAGCCAGGGAACACGAAAAGATCGACAAGACCAACCTGCTGCAGTACATTGCACCGCAAGACCTGAAATCTTTTGGACTGATTCCGGAAATCATCGGACGATTGCCGGTACTTACCTACCTGGAACCTCTGAATGAAGAGGCACTCAGGCGTATCCTCACGGAGCCGAAGAATGCGATCACAAAACAGTATGAAAAGCTCTTCGAGATGGATGGCATTAAGCTGACGTGGGACAAAAAGGTACTGGATTATATTGTTGAGAAAGCCGTGGAATTCAAACTGGGGGCACGCGGACTGCGTTCCATCTGTGAGGCGATCATGATTGATGTAATGTTCGAAATGCAGACCGGAGAAGAAAACGAGGTGAAGATTGGGATCAAGTATGCCCGTGAGAAACTGGAAAAAACCAATCTGAAGCGACTCCGCGCTGCCTGATTAAGTACCCGCATGTTATCCCCGTAAACCCCCGCTCACTTGAAAAAAATCTGGGTAATAATCAGTGTCATCCTCGCCAACGTGTTCTGGGGCATTACGTTTGTCATCTTTAAATATGCCAACGAATCCTTCGATCCCATTGCGATTATCTTCACCAGGCTGCTGATTTCGATCCCGTTCCTGTTTGCCTTTGCCTTCATAACAGGCAGGATGATGCGCTTCCGAAAGGGAGATTTCAAGTGGTTCCTCCTCATGTCGCTGTTTGAACCGTTCATCTATTTTTTCGGTGAATCGTTCGGCCTTTCCATGGTTTCCTCCACGGTCGCTGCAATCATTTTTTCCACCATTCCCCTTTTCGTGCCCATCGTGGCTTTTTTTTTCCTGAATGAACAGCTTTCGGTCACCAACATTGTCGGGCTGCTCATTTCCTTTGCCGGGGTGATCATGGTGGTGATGGCCAGCGAAGGCAGGCTTGCAGGAAACATCAAGGGGATCATGCTGATGTTCCTGGCTGTATTCGGAGCCGTGGGGTATACCATTATCGCCAAGCGGTTGCTTGACCATTACAACGGTATATTTATCACTGCCTGGCAGAGCACGCTCGGATTCCTTTTTATCACCCCGATTTTCCTCACGCTCGAATTGCCCACCATCGATTTTGCAGCCATAAAGACCAGCAGCATCTGGGCACTCCTCTATCTCGGCGTATTCGGTTCCGGCATCTGTTTTATTCTGTTCACAACGGGGATCCGGGAGCTCGGGGCCTCAAAGGCCAATGTATATGCCAACCTGGTACCGGTGGTGGCCGCGATTGTCTCCTTCTTTGTGCTGAAAGAGGCGATGCCCGCAATGAAGGTGATCGGGATCGTGGTGGTACTGTCAGGATTGTTGCTGTCGCAGCGGAGCAGCACCATGCAGCGGACCAATGCCAGGAAATGGAGAAACTGGATCTCCATGCCACGGGTCTGAAACAGGACGCCATCGGCATATCGAAGGTTACCCGGCGGTATTCCGGATCTTTCAGTATCTGAAACAGCAGGTTTTATGAAAGTTTTGTACATTCGGAACCTACTGTATAGGTTATGAAGGTTTCGGTAATTATTCAAGGAGAGGGGAAAGGCCATTTTTCCCAGGCCATGGAAGCGATTCAATTGCTCAGGGCGCAGGGCGATGAAATCACAGGTTGTTACCTTGGAAGAAGCCTGTTCCGTCCAATGCCTGCTTATTTCAGGGAAGCCTCACCGCTCCCGCTGAAGACCTTTTTATCCCCCAATTTCTTGCGGACCCCCGACCGGAAGGGGGTACATATCTTTCTTTCGCTTCTGCTGAACATGCTGCTGATGCCCGTCTACCTGTTTGAAGTTGCACGTTTGGGCACCATGCTGCACCGCGACGGGAGCGAGCATGTGATGAATTTTTATGATCCTGTGGGCGCGCTGGCCGGAAAATGGATGAAACGCGGGTCCCGGAAGACCGTGATCTCCCACCATTTTTACCTTTCACACCCCGATTTTATCCATCCGCACGGCATGGAGCGTGCCTTTTTCTGGCTGCAACTGATGAACGCCATCATGATGCGGCAGGCGGATCAGGTTTACGCCCTGTCATTCAGAGCAGGGGCAGCGCACGGAAGGATCCGGGTGGTTCCCCCACTGGTGGCAGGAGAACTAAGAAATGTTCACGACCAGGAAACTGCCGGGATAAGTGCGCCGGACGGGAGGGATCCGGGAGCCGAAGACCGGGAAAACACGGCTCAAGAGCGGGAAAACACGGCTCAAGACCAGGAAAACACGGCTCAAGAGCGGGAAAACACGGCTCGAGAGCGGGGCCAAACGGAACAAGGCCCGGACCACATGGCAAGGGGCCGTGACCACAAAGAACAAGATCGGAGCCATATAAATCAGGATCGGGAACAAATAGCACAAGGCCGGGACCCTGATCTCTGTTATTTCCTGAACCCTGGCTTTGCAGAAGAGATGGTCGATTATTACAGGTCCAGGCCCGGACTGGAAGCAGACTTTTTTACGGAAGCACCATTGCAGTTGCAACCCCCTGTGAATGTGCGGATCCACCGTCCCGACAGGCAAAAATTCCTTTCGGCCATGCAGCATGCAGGAAGGATCATCTGTACGGCTGGTTTTGACACAGTGGCGGAGGCATTCTGCCTGGGTATTCCCGTGTTTGTCATTCCCTCGGAAAACCATTACGAACAATACTGCAATGCCCTGGATGCAGGACGCACCGGGATGGCGTACCACCTTGATTCCCTGGCGGAATTGGATGAAGCGGTGTTTGAACCGAGGGGCAATGTGAAGTTTAAAAAATGGCTGGAGACGGGACATGAGGGGATCTTCCAACGTTCCTGAAAACAGGCTGCTGCAATTTCTTTCCGGGGTGATCGCACTATTTCATTATCTTAGACGTTATTATTCAGAAGAATGCTTCATTAATGAGGAGATTTTCACTAATAGCTTTCCTGGCCCTTTTGCCTGTCATCCTCCATGCCCAGCGGGGCGGCGAGAATGTATACAGCTTCCTGAAGCTTACCAACGCTGCGCGGGTATCTGCGTTGGGTGGGATGAATGTGTCCATCAACGACGATGATCTCAACCTGGTCTTCCACAATCCCGCGCTGCTTACGGCCGGGATGGACAGGAACATGAACCTGAATTATGTCAACTATTTTGCCGGGGTGAATTACGGTTATGCCTCCTACGCCCTGGAACGTGAAGGACTGGGAAATTTTGCCGCTGGAATTCATTACGTCGATTACGGGACCTTCTCCGGCAGAGATGCGTACGGGAATCCACAGGGGCCTTTCCGCGCATCCGAATATGCATTGAACCTGGTCTATTCCCGGTCGCTTATCGATTCGGTGCTTTCTGTGGGCGTGAATGTCAAACCCATTTTCTCCATTTATGAACGGTATACTTCCCTGGGGCTGACTGCTGATATCGGGGCGTTGTATACCCTTCGTGCCACAAATACATCGGTGGGCGTGGTACTGAAAAACATGGGCCTCCAGATCACTTCTTTCAGCGGTACACGCGAGAAAGTGCCTTTTGAGATACAGGCAGGTATTACGCAGGCACTGGAGCATGCGCCGTTCAGGTTCAGCATACAGTTCCAGCACCTGGAGCGATGGGACCTGACCTATGAAAAGGACGGGAACCCGGATCTTTTTGGTGGGGAAACTGAAGTGACCAACCAGTTCGACCGGTTCGCTGATAATTTCATGCGTCATGCCATTTTCGGAGTGGAGCTGTTGCTGGGTGAGAACTTCCATTTTGACCTGGGCTACAATTACAAGCGCAGGCAGGAGATGAAAATGGACAGCTGGCCAGGTATGGTGGGGTTCTCCTGGGGTTTTGGCTTCCGCGTAGCGAAATTCCATGTGGCATACGGGCGTTCCACCTATCACCTTGCCGGAGGCACCAACCACTTTTCCCTCACAACCAATCTTTCTGAATTTTACAGGAAGGGAAAGGGGTGATCTTACCTTCACATTTGCAGGATTCCCGTACACCGGTTATCGTCACCGGGAAAAGCTTATCTTTGTGTTATAATTAAGAAAATGGAACGAACATCCAGGGACCTGATCATTGCCATCGACGGACATTCATCGACCGGCAAGAGCAGCTATGCGAAGCTGATTGCGAAAGAACTGGGGTATGTGTATGTCGACTCAGGAGCCATGTACCGTGCCGTAACCCTCTATTGCATGGAGCATGGATTGTTTGACCAGACCGATGAACCGGAAGCCGGGGATGTGAATGCACGGCTGGAGCACCTGCATATTACTTTCAGGCGCAATCCCGAAACCGGGGTGAATGAAACATGTATCAACGGACGTGTGGTGGAGCAGGAGATCCGTTCCATGGCAGTGTCCGACCATGTAAGCTATATCAGTACGCTGCCTGATGTACGGACACAGATGGTGGAATTGCAGCGCGAAATTGGCCAGGATGGTGGCGTGGTAATGGATGGCAGGGACATCGGAACTGTGGTCTATCCCCATGCGCATATCAAGATTTTTATGACCGCTCGGCCCGATGTGCGGGCCGAACGCAGGCGAAAGGAGTTGGAAGGGAAAGGAATTGACGAGGATTTTGAAAAGGTGAAGCGGAACATTATGGAACGTGACCGCATCGATTCCGGTCGCGCAACCAGTCCGCTGAAACAGGCTGAAGATGCCGTGCTGCTTGACAACAGCGAAATGACTATCGCCGAGCAGATGAGCTGGTTTTATGAGACATTTGGAAAGCGTTTGAAAGCACATGGCAAGGAAGATTGAAATAGATCCATCGGCAGGTGTTTGTTTTGGTGTTGAAAAAGCCATCGCCACAGTGGAGGAAAATCTCAGGGATGGGAAAGTGGTATACGGACTGGGCGAAATGGTCCACAACGACCAGGAGACCGGCAGGCTGGAGCAGCTTGGACTGATAACCATTTCTGCTGATGACCTGGACAGGATCGGTCCCGCCAGGGTGATCCTCAGGGCCCACGGGGAACCTCCTTCCACCTTCAGGAAGGCCGCTGCCAATCACATTGAGATCATCGATGCCACCTGTCCGATCGTTACCGGTTTGCAGAAGAAAATCAGGAAGCGTTACGCAGAGCTGGACAAGGACCGGGAGCAGATCGTGATCTTTGGCAAGCAGGGTCATCCCGAAACCATTGGCCTGTTGGGACAGGCCAACGACGAAGCCATACTGGTGACCGATCCCGGGAAGACTGATCACCTGGATCCACGGAAAAAGGTGTATCTCTATTCCCAGACCACCATGGACCCGGACCAGTTTGAAGCACTGAAAGCAAATCTCGAAGCCTTTGCTGCCACAGCAAATTCAGAAAAACCACATTCCGTCTGTTCTATCTGCAACCAGATGAAACGACGCAAGCCGGATCTGAAAAAATTTGCATTGACGCATGAATACATGGTCTTTGTAAGTGGAAAGCACTCTTCCAACGGGAAAATGCTCTTTGAATACTGCAGGCAGATCAATCCGCAGACCTGGTGGATACACAGCCCGGGCGACATTGATCCCGGATGGTTCACCGGGAGCGGAAGCAGCGAAGGAACCGGAAGGGCCGGAGGTACCCGAAGCAGTGAAGGTACCGGAAGAGGAACCACAGATGGTGCCGGCAGCAGTGAAGGAACCGGAAGAGGAACCACAGATGGTGCCGGCAGCAGTGAAGGAGCCGGAGAAGCCGGACGCACAGGAGGTGCGGGCAGTAGTGAAGGAACCGGAGAAGCCGGACGCACAGGAGGTGCGGGCAGTATTGGAATCAGCGGGGCCACCTCCACGCCACGCTGGCAGCTGGAGCAGGTAAGGCAATTTTTGTCAGACTTAATAACTGATTAACAGTTTTTTTACCTTGCGTCAACTATATTGATTAATTTTGCAGCCTGGTTTAAGTTGAAACAGGAAAAAGTTATTTACAAGATATGGCACAAATAAAAAAAATTGGCGTATTGACCTCAGGAGGGGATGCTCCGGGGATGAACGCTGCAATCAGGGGGGTCACACGGACCGCCATCTTCAATGGCATGGAAGTAATCGGCATCAGGCACGGCTACCACGGAATGATCTTTCGTCATTTTACATCGCTTAAGGCGCACAGCGTGAGTGACATCCTGGCCAAGGGGGGCACCATATTGAAGACTGCCCGGAGCAAGGAGTTCATGACCGTCGAAGGAAGAAGGGAAGCATATAAAAACCTCAAGGAAGAAGGCATCGACGCGGTTGTGGTGATCGGGGGTGATGGTTCGCTTACAGGAGCGAGGGTTTTCTGTGATGAATACTATGACATTCCTTTCATCGGCATACCCGGCACCATCGACAACGATATTTACGGAACTGATTATACCATCGGCTATGACACCGCACAGAACACTGTTGTGGACGCAGTGGACAAGATACGGGACACCGCGAGCAGTCACAACCGCCTGTTCTTTATCGAGGTGATGGGTCGCGATGCGGGCTTTATCGCCTTGAAGACAGGCATCGCCTGTGGTGCAGAGGCCATATTGATTCCTGAAGTGGACGGTCAGGTAGAGGGGCTGAAAGATTACCTGGAGAAGGGCTACAAGCGGAAAAAATCGAGTAATATCATCATTGTTGCTGAAGGTGAGAAATCTGGAGGCGCATTTGCCATTGCTGAAAGGGTGAAAGAGGAGTTTGAGGAATACAGTGTGCGTGTGTCGATCCTGGGCCATATCCAGCGCGGTGGAAAACCTTCCGCCTACGACAGGGTATCGGCAAGCACACTTGGATATGAAGCTATACAGGCCTTGTTGGATGACCAAAAAAGCGTGATGGTTGGGTTCCATAACGGCGAGGTTGACCTGGTCCCCTTCAGGAAGGTGATCAAACTGAAAAAGCACGTGGATCCGCAGCAGCTGGAAATGGCCGATGTGCTTTCCATTTAGTCGCCGGGTCGGACAGGTTGCAGCGCACCGGTAATGGTTTCCTGATCGCAATTGGAAGAAATGCTGCACGGCAGTGTTATCCTGATCGCAATCGGAAGAAATGCTGTCCGGGAAAGACTTTCTGATCGCAATCGGAAGAAATGCTGTACGGGAAGGGTTTTGATTTCTATCGGGGTTACCCATACAAGCGCAGGCAGGAAATAAGCAAAAACCGGCCCGGGATGGAGGATCTGTTATGACCCTTTCGCCGGATTTGCCTGCAACGTAATTTCAGCCTTTCTGTTTATATTGCAATCATCTATGCAAATGCCCGAATCATATGCCGAAGTAATCCTGCCCCTGGCCCTGAAGGGGACCTTTACCTACCTGGTCCCTGAGGGAGAAAAGGATGCTGCAAATCCCGGCATGCGTGTACTGGTGCAGTTCGGGAAACAGAAATTGTATTCAGGAATTATCAGTGAAGTGCACCAGCAGGCGCCGGAGCATTTTCGTCCCAAACCGTTGTTGTCATTTCTGGACGATGCACCTATTGTCACTGAATTGCAGCTGCAATTCTGGAAGTGGCTTTCCGATTATTATATGTGTACCATTGGTGAGGTGATGCACGCGGCCCTTCCCAACGGGCTGAAGCTTGCAAGTGAAACCGTGCTCCAGGCGGATCAGGATGACATCCGGCCGGGAACACTCACTGATGAAGAACAGGTGATGCTTGATTTCCTTGCGGATGCCGGAAAAGTGAGTCTCAACGAGGTGTTGAAGAGTCATTTCGGCAATGATGGCGTGCGGCTGGTAAAACGGCTGGTGGAGCGTGGCGTGATCAGCACCGATCAGCATATAAGAAAATCTTACCGTCCGCGGAAGGTTACCTGTATTGGTCTTACCAGGGAATATGCCGACGAACCGGCCTATGTGGCCTGTCTTGAAGGTCTTTCCAGGGCCCCTGCCCAGGCCAGGGCCATGGAGTTGTATGCGGAGGTTTCGGAAATATTCACTTCCGGTTCCGTACCCCGGGAAGTGGAGCGTAGTGCACTTACTGAAGCAGGCGCTTCACCTGCAGCAATATCGGGTTTAATAAAGAAGGGCGTGTTCAGGTCCTATGAAAAGATCGTTTCACGGATCCACCACAGTGCAGAAGCAGGTGAAGAGGCGCCCCCATTCCCGTTGGCAGGTTTCCAGGAACAGGCAATCGGAGAAATCAGGAAACATTTTGAAACGTTTCCGGCAGTATTGCTGCACGGGATAACTTCCAGCGGAAAGACAGAAATATACATTCACCTGATCCGGGAGCAGATCGAGCGGGGCATGCAGGTGTTGTACCTGTTGCCGGAAATCGCCCTGACCACTCAGATCATACGGCGCCTGGACAAGGTGTTCGGATCAAAGATCGGGGTATACCACAGCAGGTACAACGATATGGAGCGGGTGGAAGTATACCGCAACCTGTCCGGACTGACGGAAAAGGAACCCTATTCGGTGATCCTGGGGGTGCGTTCTGCGGTATTCCTGCCATTTCAGAGGCTGGGCCTTGTGATCGTGGATGAGGAGCATGAGACTACTTACAAGCAGCATGATCCGGCCCCACGTTACCATGCACGGGATGCGGCGACTATCCTGGGATTGTTTACCGGAGCAAAGGTGCTGATGGGAACAGCCACTCCGTCGTTCGAGACTTTGTACAACACCATGACCGGCAAGTACGGACTGGTGAAGCTTGACAGGAGGTACGGGGAGGTGGAAATCCCGGAAATCATTATCGCTGATGTGGCACGGGCCCGCAAACGGAAGCAGCTGCGCGCACACTTCACTCCCGAGCTGATCACGGCACTTGAAGAGACGCTGGAAGCAGGACAACAGGCGATCCTGTTTCAGAACCGCCGGGGACATTCCAATTACCTGCATTGTGAAACATGCGGGCACATCCTCAAATGCCGGAGTTGTGACGTCAGCCTGACCTACCACAAGTTCAGCAACGATATGTTGTGCCATTACTGTGGTTTCAGGATGCCTGTCCCTGTGCATTGTCCTGAATGTCAAACGCCCGGGATGCAGATGCGTGGTTTTGGTACGGAGAAAATTGAAGATGAGATAGCCGCATTGTTCCCGGATGTCTCTGTGGGAAGGCTCGATCTGGATAAATCGAAGAGCCGGCGCAGTTTTGAAAAGCTTATTTCAGATTTTGAATACGGCCGGACACAGATCCTGGTGGGAACACAGCTGGTTACGAAGGGACTGGATTTTGATCATGTGGGACTGGTGGGGATCATTGATGCTGATTCGATGTTGAATTTCCCTGATTTCAGGGCATTTGAGCGCAGCTTCCAGCTGATGGTGCAGGTAAGTGGCCGTGCGGGGCGCCGCCAGGAGCGTGGGAAGGTGGTGATCCAGACGATGGACCCGGAGCACCCTGTGATCCAGCACGTGCTGGGCGATACATTCGAACCATTCTTCGACGTTCAGATGCAGGAGCGGAAGATGTTCAGGTACCCGCCCTACACCAGGCTGATCAGGATCACTCTGAGACATGAGATTCCATCGATCCTGGACGGGGGATCGGTATTCCTGGCGAACGAGCTGCGGGAGATTTTCGGTGGCAGGGTGCTTGGTCCGCAGCAGCCCGCAGTGGGAAGAACACATGGGAAGTATATCAAGCAAATATTGCTGAAAATTGAAAAGGAGGCTTCGGTTGAGCGGGCCAAGGGACTGATTTCGGAACTGGTTGATATTTTCTCCAAAAATCCGGTGTACAGGCAGATTCGGCTGACGGTGGATGTAGATCCTTTGTAGTCGCTGGAAATTAAATTTTATCTTTGTCGAAACTTAACCTATTTTTCTACATGTTTAAAGCCGCCGACCTTAAAAAATTCTTTGAAAACATTTCCAACCGGAAGGTATTGATCATCGGTGATG
>Ga0180429_10005241_pt1 | contig 10305 bp, 13 predicted proteins | sample SS_ome_FD_132428 | JGI IMG/M metagenome (GOLD analysis project Ga0180429, IMG submission 132428) | Hypersaline lake sediment archaeal communities from the Salton Sea, California, USA - SS_1_S_1 metaG | ecosystem: Environmental > Aquatic > Non-marine Saline and Alkaline > Hypersaline > Sediment ...
GATCCCATCCGGGGAAAACCCGAGCACCCGTTCCCTGATCAGCAGGTACTCCTGATCCGTGCTGTAACCCGGAATGCCGAAGTTCAGAAAGACATGGCCCGTTGGCGACCGTTCGTTCAAGAGATGGACGAAGGTTTCATCGTCCTCGACGCCGAAGCCGAAGGTGAAGCTATCGCCTACCACGGCAATGCGGCGCCCTCCCCCACCGGGCTTCCTGGAAAAATCCCCCCGAAACCCGTAGGGGTTGACGGTGTAGCTCACCTGGAAGTCCAGATGCTTGTGGACGCCTTTCCATCCCGGCGTGAGCTTCCACCCCAAAAGGCTGTCGTAAGCGAGGAGACCGGGGTCCTGGTATTCGCTGCTTCGAATGCGGTGCTTTTGGAACCTCAGAAAGGATTCGGCCAGCACCAGTCCCGCCAGCACGCCGAGACAGACGAGGAGGGTTGGGAGGAGTTTGGCGCGGTGGAGGGTTGGTCGGAGGCTGAACATGGGCTTTCCTATGCGGGATAACAACGCGGCTAACCCGCGCCGGCTGAGCAACTAAGACCATAGAAAAACACCACTTTGTGTGATACTGCCGCGTGGTCCGGCGTCGGGTTGAGCCGCAGGTTATGGGCTATGTCTTTCTCCTGCGCCAATAGTCCGGCTTTCTGTTGAGCTGCATGATGGCTATTATGACTATTTCGCCAGCCTTGAATTGATAGACCACACCGTAAGGAAAACGTCTGAGAAGGCGTCTGCGGGTGTTTGGAGAGAGAGGAGTCCAAGCGAGTGGAAAGTCACATATGCTCTTTATGGCGATGTGAACCTCTCGCGCAAATTCCAGCCCAAGGCCCTTCTGGCAGGCGTCATAGTAGTCAACCGCGTCATTGAGCTCGGCTTCTGCCTCGGGGTGAAATCGGTATTTCATTTCTTGAGCCTGTCATGCAACTTGCGGAATACCTCGTCTCCCGGCACGGTTTCAACTTCTCCCTTTTCTATCTCAGCTACTCTTCTTTCTGCCTCGATAGCCCACAGCTCGTCTATATCCTTGTGAGAGGGGTTGAGGCTTTCGAGGATCTTCTCAACCACCTGAAGTCGAATCTCGATGGGGAGCGAAATCGCCTCGGATATGAGCTCATCTTTAGAAATCATGGGATTGCCTCCAAAAGTGGATGTTCATGAACCATTATACAATCAAAATGAGCACTGCAAAAAGCTTTGAGTCGGAAAAGCTTAAAGAACGACAACGGCCAACCTTGTTGAGCATCCAACAGCGTCAAAAACGGAGCGATCGCTCGATGCAACTCGCGTCCTCGACCATAACATTGGAAATTCGAAGCGTTAAATCCGAAACGATGACCAAAATTCAAATGTTCAATCCGCCATATCTTTTTGCAGGCGGCGCTACCGCCATGGATCCGGGAAGATTCAGTATTCCAATTCACTCCTGGGGTTCTTGGATACGGAGCCACCCGACCAGGTCCTCCCAAAGGCGCGCCTTGACGTCGAAGAGGGTGAAGGTCGCGGCCGTGCGCAGGACGGTGAAAGCCACGGGGCTGGCGTGGTGGGCTTTCCCTTTCTCCACGCGCACTCCCGCCAGCAGCTCCTCCCAGGACGGCGGCACCGACCCGTCCGCGTCCAGCACCCAGCCCATTTCCAAGCGCACGCCGGGCTCCAGCAGGCGCAGCTCGTAGTCCACGGCCCCGCCGTCCCTTCGCCGCTCCTCCACGCTCCGGTAGCGTCCGTAAAAGGTGAAATGGGGCTTCAGCTTTCGGCGCAGGGAAATCACCGTCAAGGGCTGGGGCTTGCGCCCCGTGCAGGCCAGCTCCAGCACGTAGAAAACGGCGTCGGGGCCGCCCCCCTTCACGGACTGGATGGTGGGACCGTAGAACCGGTACATGACTTCGTGCTCGGGCCTTGAAAAGATGGAGATCCCGGTAACGAGAAAAAAGAGGACGGCCAGGACGATCAGGACCCGGAAGACGTCCCGGAGGCTCGCCATCCTCAAGGTCCCTTTGACGGTGCGGACGGATTCGCTTTTCAGGGCCTTGAGGGTCTTGGTGGCGGCTTCGCCCAGGTCGCCGAGCTCTTCGGGCTTTTCGCTCTTGCGGGCTGTTTCCAGCCGAAAGCGGTAATTTTCGGCGTTGCGTTGAGCCACCCAGGCGTGATAGCGGGCGTAGATGACGCCGCACCGGGGGCACTCGTCCGGCGAAGGGTCCTCGTCGGTTCGGAAGCGGCCGCATTTGGGGCATCGGTCCGTCATGGCTTCCACCTCTTGGGGGAATGTACCATCATTTGTTTGGGAAGACCAAAGGGAGAAATTCGAATATCGAAATACGAAATTCGAAACAATATGGAAATTCAAAATGCGCAATGACCCAAACGGGAGCGTACCTTTTGGGACCGCCGCGCCCGGGTGGACAGCAAGGCGGATTTCCTGTAGAAATAAGCGTAAACGCGACAAGCCCAAACTGGCCCAAGCCGTTTGAATCCATGCGTTTGAATCCATGCGAGGGAGCGCCGTCATGACTCAACCTGGAAAAGACCCGTCGGGAGCCGTTCTGGAATTGACCGTGAGAGAAAATCTCCTGGGGCGCGAGGATCCCAAGCTCGAAGAGGCCCTGCGAAGCGCCATCCAGGCTTCGGGCAAGGTGCGTGTCCTGCTGCGCATGGAAGGCTTCCGCCACCTGGACCCCGAAGGGATGCTTCAGCAGTTGAGCTTCCTCAAGCCCCACCTGTCCGACATCCCGCGGGTGGCGGTGGTGGGCAACCGGGTGTGGATCAAGTCCTGGGTGCAAATGGCGGGGGTCTTCTTCGGGAGCACGGAAGTGCGCTACTTCGACATGAAGGAAGCAAAGGACGCCCGCCAGTGGGTGGCGGGCCGGGAGGGATGAGCATGCGCGTCGAAGACTGTTTCGATTTTTCGAGGATGGCGAAATTCGGCGCCGCCGCGGAAGGCGGCGCTACCGGCATGTGCCGGAAAGCTTTAAGAGCAACCCTGTCTTTTCGGCGCCGAGGGATGGGGTTTCGGGGTAAATGAAAAAGATACGACGATCCTACTACGATCGCTTCGCTCCCGTTTACGACCGCTTCGTGGCCATGCACTCGGGGGACCTCCAGGAGGAGGTGCGGCGGTTCTTCGCGGATCGGGTCCCCGTGCGAGAGGGAGACCGGGTGCTGGACCTTTGCACGGGCACGGGGTCTCTGCTTCCTCGCTTGAGAGAAAAAACGGGGCCTCGAGGGCTGGTGGCGGGCATCGATTTCTCTCCGGGAATGCTCCGGGTCAATCGCGAGAAAACTCGCCCTTGCTCCAATATCGGATTGGTGCGGGGAGATGTGGCCCGCTTGCCTTTCGCATCGCAAGTCTTCGACGCCGTCACCTGCACCCACGCCTTCTACGAGCTGGAAAGCGGCGCCCAGCTTTCCATGCTGGGGGAGATCCGGCGGGTGCTGAAGCCCGGCGCAAGCTTTCTCATGATGGAGCACGACGTTCCCCGAAGCCCCTTCGTCCGCTTTCTTTTCTACATACGGCTCCTCTCCATGGGGCTGGGCAAAGCCAGAGCCATTCTCAAGCACGAGGGCGATCTGCTGCAAAGCCGCTTTCCTCGAGTGGAAAGGCTTTCGACGCCTTCGGGGCGGTCGAAGATTTGGATTTGCCGGAAGGGGGGCCATGCGTGAGGTTTCGAATTTCGATATTCGGATTTCGAATTTCTTAAGGTAGGCCACTGTGGATATCGATGACCTGTACGCCCTTCTGCCGGATTTCCGGTGCCTCGAAGGCTGCACCGAGTGCTGCACGCATTTCGGCGTGCCCAGCCGGACGCGGGCGGAGGACGAGCGAATCCGGGAATTCCTTCGCCGGCAGGGCCGGGACATCCTGCCCGCTCGAGGGACCACCTGCCCCTACGTGTCTTCGGAAGGATGCACCATCCATCCCGTTCGCCCTCTCGTCTGCCGCCTCTACGGAACGTCGCCCAACTACCGGTGCGTCAGGGGGGTCGCCCCTTCGCGCTACCTGCATCCCGACGAGGAAGCGGAGATCTTCGAGCTTTACCGGGCTTACTTTTTTTAGACGAAAGGCACCGCCGTGGAAGGCGGCGCTACCGGGGTGTCCATGGCTTCAAGGGCGGGGATTTCCTTTCGACGAGGAGGACCGGAGATTCTTTTCGGCTTCCACCAGGGCTTCCACGGCTCGTGCGGCCGTCCTTCCGTCCCACAGCTCCGGCCGGGCGGGCTTTCTCTCCATGACCACCGTCCGAAAGAGCTCCTCGCGGACGCGCTCGACATCGTTGCCCACCAGAACGCAGGTGCCGCCGTGCTCTCTCAGCGTCGCGGGCCGCTCGGTGTTCCACCGCAGGGTCAGGCAGGGCGTGCCCAGCACGCAGCATTCCTCCTGCAATCCCCCGCTGTCCGTCAGCATGATCCTCGCTTCCATGTTCAGCTTCAGCAGTTGGCGATACCCCAGAGGACGCAAAAGGACCAGCCGGTCCGCTTCCATCACGCGATTCCACAGACCGAACCGCTTCAATTGGGCCACGCTTCGAGGATGGACCGGCCACAGCAAGGGCAGTCGCCGGCTCGCTTCGTCGGTCAACAGGGAAACGAGGGGCCCCAGGATGGCCGGGTCGTCCACGTTGGAAGGGCGGTGGAGGGTCATGAGGGCGAAATCCCCGGCTTCGAAGGCCTTCATCGCGTCTTTGGAGGGGAGCTTCCGGCCTTCCCACAGGTTCTCGCGGAGAACTTCCGACCCGTCCAGCTCCTCGGCCCGGAGCCGCTGGCTTTCCAGCGTGTCGATCATGATGTTGCCCACCAGCCGGATTCGATCCTTCCCCGCCCCTTCGGCCTCGAGGTTTTCCGTGGAGAACCGGCACGGCGTCAGCAAAAGGTCCGAAAGACGGTCCGTCACCACGCGGTTGACCTCTTCGGGCATGGTCCAGTCTCCCGAGCGAAGCCCCGCTTCGATGTGGGCGCACCGCACCCACTCCTTCTTGGCGGTGATGGAGGCGGCGCAAGTGGCGTTCACGTCGCCCACGACCACCACCCAGTCCGGCTTCCGCTCCTTCAGCACTTTTTCCAGCTCCATCATGGTGCGGCCCACCTGCTCGGCGTGGGAGCCCGAGCCCACTTCCAGATTCACGTCGGGCTCCGGGATGTCCAGGGCCTCGAAGAACGCCCGGGACATCTCCACGTCGTAGTGCTGCCCCGTGTGGACCAGGACATGGTCGATGCGAAGGCTTCCCTCGCCGGCTTCGTTGCGGGCGCGGACCGCGCGCACGAAGGGGGCGATCTTCATGAAGTTGGGCCTCGCCCCCACCACGCTCAGGACTTTCAGGGTCTTCATGGGCTTCCTTTCAAGCCGCCGATTTTTCCAGGTAGGCGTCCACTTCCCGGGCGATTCGCTTGCGCAATCCCTGAAGGGTGTAAATGGAGATGTCGATCTTGCGAATGTTTCGGGCCAGCTCCGAAAGCCCCAGGCTTTCCTCCATCCACCGGGAGAAATCGTCGGTGGGCTGCCGCGTGTGCAGGCGGGATTCGATGAAGTGGAAGTACAGGCTGTCCACGCTGACGGTTTCCAGGATTTCGCGGAAGGATTTGAGATTGTAGGCGAACTTGTCCGTGAGATAGACGATGTGAACGGAATCCCACAAATAGAAAGGCTCGTCGGCCGGCTTGTGGAAGGACATGGGAAACTGGCGGGTGTGCTCCTGAATGATGTCGATGAGCCGCTTTCGGATGCTTCCGATGTCGCTGAACTCCATCAGGTCGATGGCCATGAACTTTTCCGCCAAGGCTTCCTCGTGGAGCTTGGAGGAGATCCAGATGGCGAAGTCGTTGTTGTAGGGCACCTGGACCTCTCTCATCTTTCTGAAAGTGGAAAAGGTGTGATGAAAGATGGAGGAATCCGGGCAGGATTTAAGGAGGTTGAGGAGATCTCCCAGGTTGTGGGCCCTCCGCCCCGTGAGCTTTTCCAAAGAAGCGCTGGACAGGAATTGAAAGACGTCTCCCATGATCGATTTCCTCCCTCCGGCGGGTCCTTCCCCCCGTTGCGTGAAAAGCCGGCCGCAACGCATAGAGGCGCGAGCCGGCACGTTGCTTCTTTTCGCGATGACCGCCATTATTCCACAAGCCGAAGCCCGGTTCAAGCCTCGGGGTCTTTCAAGCTTGATTTTGCGGACGGATCTCCCGTCGTCATTCCCGCGAAAGCGGGAATCCAGGAATAGCTCCCTGGAGTACCCTGGATTCCAGGTCTCCGCTTCGCTTCGCCCGGAGTGACGAAACGCGGAAAACCCGCAAAAACAAAGTTAGACCGACCACCGGGAGGGAGCGCGACACCATGAGGGACACTTTTCTGGAAGCGTTGGCGACCGATCAACCCGTTCCGGGAGGGGGCAGCGCGGCCGCCTACGGGGCCACGGTAGCCTTGTGTCTGTTGAAAAAAATAGCGAGAGTGGAAGAGGCGAGGCTTCCGGAAAGCTCCCTGGAGAGGGATTTTTGGAGCGGATTGACCGGGTCGGTAGACGGCCTTCTGGAGGTGCTGGAAAGATTGCGAGAAGAAGACGGCCAAGCCTATCTAAGGTGGGCTCGGGCCAGGAAAAGCAGCGATGTCGGGGAATTGGATCTAGCATTCCAGGAAGCGGTGAGCTGCCCCCTGCGGATCGTCCGTGCAGTGCAAAAGGCGGCTCAAAGGGTTCTGGAAGCCGTCCCAAGATGCCGGCGACATTTGGTCGTCGATCTTCGAGTGAGCCTGGAATTGCTGCGGGGAGCCGGGAGAGGCGCTTTTCACATCGCCCATGCCAATGCGAGGATGGGAAGCGACGAAAAATCGGAGATTATGCGCCGGGAGCTGAATCGTTTGTGGGAAGATTGCTCCCGATGCCTCCTGCAAGGCCAAAGGGAAGCGCGGAGCAGGATCGATGGAAGGAACGAGGAATGATGTATGATTCTAGTTGCCGACAATCTCAATCCCCTGAATCCCGTGGTGGCCCAAGCCCTCGAGAGGCTTGAGCCCGAGCCCGTCCGGCAGATTGTCCGCCGATGCGAAGCCGCCGGGGCTCGACTTCTGGACCTCAATCCCGGTTATCTCTCCCGCCGTCGAGAGGATCGCATGACGTTCCTGGTGGAAACGGTTCAGGAAGCCACTTCCCTGCGTCTCGTTCTCGACAGTCCCAAAGCAAGGGTTTTGGCTCGAGGGCTGGCCGTTTGCCGGGAGACTCCCATTCTCAACGCCCTCACCCTCGAGCCTGAAAAGCTGGGAGAGATCCTCCCTTTGGCCGTGGAGCACCGCACGCCTCTCGTTTTGTTGCTTTTGGACGAGGCTTCGCGCCCTGCGGCCACGCATGAGGAGCGCATCGCCTTGGCGGTGGAGATGGGCTCTCGTGCGCTGGAGGCGGGATTGCCTCTGGAAGATCTCATCTTCGATCCCGTGATGCCCCATTTGAGCTGGCAGGACGGCTTCAAGCAGGCGGGGGAAGCGGTGGCGACGGTTCGCTTCTTGGCGGCGGGGACCGTTTTTCAAGAACCGGTGCAAGCCCTTGCCGGCCTTTCCAACCTGCGCAGCGGACTGCGCCGGCAACAGCCCTTCGCCGTCGAGGAAGCCTGTCTCCACCTTTTGGCCGGAGCGGGATTGAGGTATCTGATGGCCGACGCTCTGAATCCCCGTGTGGTGGATGCCTATCGCCTCGCCACGCGGATGATGCGGGAGGCTCTTCCTTGAAAGCGGTTCAGGGTCTGTTTGCACATTCCGGATCGGGCCAACAAGGCGAAAAGGGGTTTGAAAGCGGAGCATACACGCGGTATGCGAGCATTTCAAACCCCTTTCCGAGGCGATTGGCGGGTCTTGGGCGGGTTTTGCGGACAGAGCCTAACAGGCGAGCCAGGCGATCACGCCCAGGGCCACGAAAGCCCAGCCGACGACGACGAGGGTGGTCCGGCGCACGGCGCACCACCGAGCCGTGTCCGCCCACGGATCGACAGGGGCGTCGTAGAGAATCATGGCCAGGCAAACATTGCCGACGATGCCCAGGATGGCCGCTCCCCACTGGGCCCAGGCGACGAGAACGCCCAGAAGATACAGAAGGGAAAGCCAGTCGTACAAAACGTCGGCGGCCATGAGGACGGCCAGGGCGAGACCCGTGGTGTAGACGACGAGGAAAAAGGCGCGGATCCAGAGGCTGTCCAAGGCTTGGGAATAGACGCCCTTGTCCGTCCAGGAATCCAGGATGGGGCGGGCTCCCGCCTCGTCGCCGGCGGATTCGAAAGAGCAAAGCCCTTTAGGGGCCGCGTAGGTCTTGAGGGACCCGTTGGACTTCCTTGCCAGCCACGCGGACAAAGCCATCAACACGATGAAAGCGATCCAGCGTGCGAATCCGGCGGGGATTGCTTCGAGGGGGTGCCACATGGTGATCTCCTTGCCGTTTGGATTTTGATATTTGAAATTTCTTCGAATTTCGTGCTTCGGATTTCGAATTTCCGACCAACCACTATATAGCAAGACGAAAAGGTTGTCGAACAAAATTTGAGAGGAGGGCTTCCCGGCGGTCAAGCCCTCCTTCGGGCCTTGTTTTCCAGGATGTAGAAGGCGATCTCGATGGGCTGCTTTTCCATCATGAAGAACAGCTCCCCGGGGGCCACCTTGTTCCACACGACGCTGAATTCGCTCAGGGTCTTTCGCTTGAACTCGGCGTCTTGAAAGGTCTTTTCCAGGTTTTCCCTAACGGCCTTGCGCAGACGGACGTTGAAATCCTGGAACACTTCCTGGGTCAAGCCGTGGAAATCCCCCTTCTCCTCGTTGTAGAACATGACGTAGTGGCCGAGCTTGTCGAGCATTTCATGCTCCAGGGAAGCCGCCACCTCGATGACGTCCTCGAAGTCGTAGCGCATGGAGTCCAGACCCTTGGTGATCAGCTCGGTGTTCTCCTTGATCTCCGCGTACTTGCGGTAGATGCGATAGAATTCGCGGAATTCGTCGGAGTCTTTGAGGGCCCGAAAAGGGGATTCGGGATCGAGGTTCTTGCCCTGCCGCGTGTAGTTGTCCTTGACGTAGCGAGTGATCTCCCCCCAGAAGTCCCCGAATCGCTCGGCGAAATCCTTGATGACGAGCTTGCTGGAAGGAATCGGTATCGACGAGCCTTTTTTGGAGCGGAGCACGCGGCCTACGTAGCTGCGCCTCAAGTCGTAGTCGTGGAGAAGGGATTGAAAGAAGGAGGAATCGGGGTGGTCGGCGCTGGAGAAGCGGGCCAGCAAGGCGGAAAAGGACTTCCACAAGTCCATGTGCTCCTTTTTGAGCTGTTCGATGGCGCTTTCCATGTACTCCAGGGAGTCGGCGTTTTGAGCCGACCGCACGGCCAAATCCCCCGCCCGTTTGGCGATGTTTCTCAGAAGCGGTCGGAAGCGCTCGAAGGTCTCCGTGGCCAACTGCTCCTCCCGGACTTCCGTGTCCTCCTGGAAGCTCTTGGCCTCCCTCAACGAATCGATCTTTTGATGAGTGATCTCGTTGAGCTTCTTCAGATACTTTGTGACGGCCATCTCGTCTTTCACAGCGCCATCCTCCCGGCGGTGCCCGGGCTGCCCCTCCCGTGCCGCGAAACTTTCCGCTTGAAAGGCTATTCTACATAAAAACCGGTTCTTTGGTAAACTCATTCCGCGAGTTTTCGAAAAAAGGAGGAAGGGCCGAGACTTTCGCGGTTCAAAAGGCGATAAATTATGATATGTAAGTCGGAATACCTTGGCGAAGGATGGCCGAGGAGACGGGGTTCCAAAGGAAGGAGAGCCGCATGAGCGAAAAATCCGGGAAGACCCGAGCGACGTTGGACGAGAAGGCCTACGAGGAATGGGAAAAGATCGACGCCAAGGACACGGGGGAGATGACTCGGTTTCTGCGCGAGCACACCGACCTGGACGACGTGGAAGGCATGGTGGACGCCAAGGACAATATAGAGTTTATCGTCAGGAAGCACCCCGAGATCATCGACCGCCGAACTCCCACGGACAAACTGGTGGAGGATTGGGAAAAGTCGGTGGAGCAGGCGTTCCCTCCGCCCCCCAGGGATCCCGAGGAGGAGTAGGATCCGCCTTCCTCGTCGGAATCCCCGGCGCATGGACGGCACCGCCGCCTTGCGCGGCGGTGCCTGGGCTGGATTCCGGGTCTCCGCTTCGCTCCGCCCGGAATGGCGGATTGGAGCGGAGCCCCGAAAACGAAGTTGGCGCGCGTCTCAGTTGAAGGTGAGGGTGATGGTCTGGATGGGGACCAGATCGACGTCGGTGAGGGGATCGCCTGCGGGGAGATAGAAGCTCCTGACGATGACGATGTTCCCCGCCAGTCCC
>Ga0180429_10005243_pt1 | contig 10303 bp, 12 predicted proteins | sample SS_ome_FD_132428 | JGI IMG/M metagenome (GOLD analysis project Ga0180429, IMG submission 132428) | Hypersaline lake sediment archaeal communities from the Salton Sea, California, USA - SS_1_S_1 metaG | ecosystem: Environmental > Aquatic > Non-marine Saline and Alkaline > Hypersaline > Sediment ...
GCGGGCGCGTTGGGTGCGGGGGACGAGGGCGAGCCCGGGGATGCTGCGGGGGTTGACGCGACGGTTGTTGTCGGTGAGGGAGATCCTTGGTGGGCGGATCTTCAGAACCCGTGCGGAGTTGCCGTCTCGCTGGACGCAGTACTACGACGGGGCCGTGCGGACGCGCGTGATGGCGGTGAATCGGGGGCACGAATTGACGTACGCATACTAGGATCGCTCAGAGATGAGGCGACCCATTGGGTCGCCTCGAAGAAACACAATTTCGACGGCATAACCGAACTTTTTCCGGAAAGCGGTCAGAAGACGCGGCGGGACAGGAAGATCCAGTCGCCCGCGCGGACACGGACGCCGGCGACGACCTCCTCGCCCACGGAGCGGCCGTGGCCGTCGACCAGATCGACGCGGAGGTCGTAGACGCCGGGGGGCAGGGAGAGGCGGGACATGCAGATGCCGTGGGGCAGGGTGAGCCAGGCGCGGGTGTCGGCGCGCTCGGTGGCGGCGCCGAGGAGGTTGGTGAGCAGGCCAACGAGCTTGCTCTTGTCCTCGGCCTTCTCCTGGGCGGCGAACTTGACCAGCCCGCGGGCGATGGTCTTGAGCAGGACGTTGTCCTGGTCGGCCTCGAAGCGGCGTGCGGCGCGGCCGGCCACGTCCTCGACGCGCACGGTGCGGGCCTGGCCGCCCACGGTGCCGCTGCTCACCCGCGCGCCGGCGACCAGGGGGGGCACGTCCACGAACTCGGGCACGGCGATGCGCAGCCAGTAGGCGATCTTGCCGCCGTAGCCGCCCCAGCCGTGCAGGTAGCGGCCGTGCAGGGCGAGGGCCCAGGCGTCGTAGTCGTCGTGGAAGTCGTCGTTCGCGAAGATGGGCAGGTCCAGCTCGTTGGATTCACGGTAGGGGGCGTAGCCCGTCTCCAGGAAGAGCACCACCTCGCCGGTCTCTCCCGGGTCGGCCTGGGAATCCGGCAGCAGGCCGGGCAGCTGCCGGCCCAACGCGTCCAGCTCGGCGTCGAAGCCCAGCCGGCGCCCCGTGCGCAGGAGATCGGCGCCGAGCCAGGGCGGCGTGTCCGTCGCCAGCAGGCCGGCGGCGTCGGCGTACGCCAGGGCGGCGTGCCGGTAGGCCAGGAAGGCCTCGTTGGTCTCCCCGCCCCACTCGTGGATCATGCCGCGCAGGTAGTGCAGGAAGGCGTTGTTCTCCAGGACGGGGTCGGCCTCCCCGGATGCGCGTGCGGATTCGGCGGCGCCCATCCACTCGCGCAGCCGGATCTCGGCCTTGCGGGCCTCCACCAGCGCCCCCGTGCGCTCGCCCAGGTAGACGTAGTTCAGGGCCCGGAAATACGGCACCAGGGCCATCTCGTGGGGCTTGGCCCGGTAGTCGATGGCGGCGTCGTTGGTGATCAGGGAGAGGGCGGCCTGGCTGATGCTGCGGGTGTAGAGGTCCGCGGCCAGCAGCTCGGCCTCCTCGAAGACCGCGTTGGACTCGCGCCAGCGGTCGGCGTAGTGGAGGACGAGCCCGCTTTCGAGCAGGTTGAGCAGGCGGTCGTGGCCCTTGGCGCCCTCATCGATGACTTCCAGGGCCGCGTCGAAGTCCCCGCCCGCCAGGTCGTCGCGCAGCAGACGGTGGCGCTCCACATAGGTGGAACATCCGGTCAGGCAGGTCCCGACCAGCAGCAGGAGCAGGGCGCCGGCCGTCGCCGGCGCCGCGACCCCGCGTCCGATGCGCGACGGCTCGATCACGGACGGTAACCGTCGCGGCTGACGTACTTCTTGATCTTCTTGAAGCCCGCCCAGACCTTCGTGTTGTCCTCGAGGTCGATCAGGTAGGTGTCCACCTGGTAGAACTTGACCTCGTCGCCCTCCTCGCGGTCGATGATCGTGTTGATCTCGCCGAGCAGGATGTAGTCGGCGCCCAGCTCGCGGCCCCAGTCCTTCATGGACGCCTCGGAGGCGTACTGCTGCTGGTCGGCCCGCTCGTCGCGCACCTGTTCGCGCTGCTCCGCCGTGGCGACCATCCTGACGCGCCCCGAGTTGATGAAGGCGCGCTCCACGTCCGCCATGAAGGTGTTGACGGGAATGTGCTCGGCGGACTTGTTCAGGGGCTGCCCCACGATCACCGCGGGCTTCTTGCCGTGGGCCAGCAGATGGTTCTCGAGCCAGGCGCCCGTGGTCGCCTGGGCGATGAGTTCCTCGGCCACCAGCCGGCTGTCGGTGTCGTTCCACTGGCCGGAGAGATCGAAGGTGGAATCGGTCTCGACGCGGGTGACGGCCTTGCCGCCGCCGCAGCCGCCGAGACACGTCAGGACGGCGGCCACGGCCAGCAGGGCCGCCAGGGTCGTGAAGCGGTGGTATCGCACGGTAATCTCCTCGGTTCAACCGTTGGACGCGGTGTCGCCCGCGCCGTCCCCTCTTACGGACATCGCCGGGTCGGGATGCCCACTTTTTGGGTCGAAATCCGGATCGGATCGCGCTCGGCGTGCGGATGTTTCAAGATGCGGGCCAGAACCGGTCCGATAAGCTGTTGCGGTCCGCCGCCGCCGCGTGGAGTATAGCGGGGAGGGGCACACGAACCAACGGGGAAAGGCGACATGGGCGAACACGATCTCTTCCTGCTGACGGGCGCCGAGCCCCTGGTGACCATGGACGGCGCGCGGCGCGTCCTGGACGACGGCTGGGTGGCGTCCCGCGACGGTCTGATCACGGCGGTGGGCGCCGGCGACCCGCCCGAAGAGATCGACGGCCACCCGCTGGCCGCCCACACGCATCTCGACGCGCGCGGCTGCGTGGTCCTGCCCGGGCTGATCAACACCCACCACCACCTCTACCAGACGCGGACACGAGCCTGGCCCGGCGCCGTGGACGCGGAACTCTTCGACTGGCTGCGCACCCTCTATCCCGTCTGGGCGCGTCTCGGCGACGAGGACTTCCACGCAGCGGCCCTGATCGGCTGCCGCGAGCTGCTGGGCAGCGGCTGCACCACGACCACCGACCACCAGTACCTCTTCCCGCGCGACGCGTCGCCCGAGCTCATCGACATCACCATCGACGCCGCCCGCGAGGCCGGCATCCGCTTCCACCCCACACGCGGCAGCATGTCCCGCTCCCAGAAGGACGGGGGCCTGCCGCCGGACTCCGTGGTGCAGGATCCCGACACCATTCTCGCCGACAGCGAGCGGCTGATCGCGAAGTACCACGACCCGTCGCCCGGCGCCATGGTGCGCATCGCGCTGGCCCCCTGCTCGCCGTTCTCGATCACTCCCGAGCTGATGACCCGCACGGCGGAGCTCGCCCGCGCCCACGGCGTGCGTCTGCACACGCACCTCTCCGAGACCCGCGACGAGGACGCCTACTGCCGGGAGGTCTACGGGCTGCGCCCGGTGGACCTGCTGGAGGAGACCGGCTGGCTGGCCGACGACGTCTGGCTGGCCCACGGCATCTGGTTCGACGAGGAGGAGGTGGTTCGGCTCGGAAGCGCCGGCGTGGCGATCGCCCACTGCCCCACCTCGAACATGCGCCTCGGCTCGGGCGTCTGCCGCGTGCGCGAGCTGCGTGAGGCGGGCTGCGCGGTGGGATTGGCCGTGGACGGTTCGGCCAGCAACGACTGTTCCGACCTGCTGGCCGAACTGCGCCAGTGCCTGCTGCTGCACCGCGTCGTCAACGGCGCGGCGGGCATGACGGTCGACGAGGTGCTGGAGATGGCGACACTGGGCGGAGCGGCCTGCCTGGGCCGCGACGACATCGGGGCCCTCGGGCCCGGCCGCGCTTGCGACCTGGCGGCGTTCGACCTGGACGATCCGTCCTACGAGCGGGTCGGCGACCGTGTGGCGGCCCTGCTGCTGTGCCGGCCGACGCGGGCCCGGTCGGTCGTGGTGGGCGGACGGGTCGTCGCGCTGCCCGGCGATCGGAGCTGAGATCAGGCGCGTCCCTTGCGCGTCCGGTCCCATTCCTCCCGCAGCATGGCGAAGGCCAGGTCGTCCACCCATTCTCCCCGCGACCAGTGGCTCTTGCGGAAATGCCCCTCCTCGCGCAGGCCGACGCGGTTCAGCACGGCGATGGCGGGCAGGTTGCGCGGATCCGTGTGGGCCGCGACGCGTCGTTCCCCCAGGCTCTCGAACAGGTAGTCGACCATGAGCTGCGTGGCGGCGGTGGCGTAGCCGCGCCGCTGGTGCTCAGGGTGCAGCGCGATGCCCAGCTCGGGACTCGCGTGCTCGTCCCCGGGAAACTTGATGCCGCAGTCGCCCACCATCTCGCCGTCCTCGCGGCGGCAGATGATGAACTGGAACCAGGTGCCCCGCGTGCCCGGCTCCAGGCCGGCCTGCGTCCGGGCGAGTTCGTGCGCCTCTTCCACGTGTTCGGGCAGCCAGTCCTGGCAACGGCTGACCTCGGGCAGCGTCCGGTAGGCGAAGAGCGGCTCCGCATCCTCGGACCGCATGCATCGCAGGAAGATCGTGCGCGCGTCGAGTACCAGATCGTTCATGACATCGCTCCTTGTGCTGTTCCGGTGGCTCTGCTACGGGTCGCCGCGCCGGGTTGTTGCGCCGTCCGTGTCACCGGGACGGAAGTCGAGACGGTCCCGCGCCTGGTCGAGCAGGGCGTCGCTCTCGGCCAGGAACACGTCGGCCAGCGGCCCCAGCCAGTCCTTCACGCGCGCGAAGTCCGCCAGGAAAGCGTCCCGATCGCCGCGTTCGTAGAGGTCCAGCATGCGGCCGAACAGGCGGTGGTAGCTGCGCGCCAGATCCCGCCCGGCCCCGGAGCCGAAGATGATGTCGGCGTAGAGGTCCGGGTCCTGTGCGAAGAGGCGGCCGATCATGCCCAGCTCCAGGCGGTAGATGGGCGAGCTGAGGGCGAGCACCTCGTCCAGGTCGGTCCCCTCCTCCATCAGGTGCAGGCCGTAGACGAAGGTGGCGAAATGACGCTGGGCCTGGATGGCGGCCATGAGGCGGTCGTGGGTCTCGGGCTCCACGTCGACCGGGAAGGCGCCCCAGATGCGGATCTGGTCCAGCAGCCAGCGGCAGGCGTCGGCGTCGCGGCCGGGACAGTGGGCGAAGACCTGCTTGGCCAGCGACGGCACCGAATGGCCGAACATGGGGTGCAGGCCCACGACCGGCCCCTCATGGACGTCCAGCATGCGCACCAGCGGCGCTGCCTTGACGCTGGTGATGTCCGCCAGCACCGCCTCCGCGGGCAAGCGGCCGCGCAGGGCGTCGAGCACCTCGAGGGTTACGGCGATGGGCACGCCGACCAGGACCAGACCCGCGCCCTCGAGCAACGCGTCGGCGCGGGGCCAGTCGTTCCTGTCGAGGATGCGCACGGGATGGCCAGAGGCCTCGAAGAGGCGCGCGAAGAGCCGCCCCATCCCGCCGGCGCCCCCGACCAGCACGACCGGCCAGGGCTCTGGCGCGGCGCGCCGGTACCCGTGCTCCCCCTCGGACCGGTACGAATCCCGCATGATGCGGCGCAGCATGTCCTCGACCAGGTCCGGTCGGACCCCCCGCGCGGCGGCCTCGTCCCGGCGCGCGCGCAGCATGGCCTCCTCACGCTCCGGCGCATAGACGGGCAGGCCCCGCGCCGTCTTGAGCGCCGCGATGCGCATCACCACGTCGCGGCGCCGGGCGAGCAGGCCGATCAGCTCGTCGTCGATGCGGTCGACCTCTTCCCGCAGGCGGTCGAGTTCGCGTCCTGCATCCTCGTCGTGCCTCACACGGGTCTCCTTGCGGTTGCGGTCCGCGATCGCGGCCGTATCATGTCGCGGACCCGCACAGATCATCCATCCGGGGGAGCCATATCACATCTTCATATGAAAACGACGCCCGGCACGATACGCCATCCGCCCCGAAGCGCCTCTCGCTGCTCGACCGCTGGCTGACCCTCTGGATCTTCCTGGCCATGGCGGCCGGCGTGGCGATCGGCTGGGCCTGGCCGGGCTTCGGCGCCTGGATCGGCCGCTTCGACACCGGCACCACCTCGGTGCCCATCGCCGTGGGCCTGATCCTGATGATGTACCCGCCCCTGGCCAAGGTGCGCTACGAACGGCTCGGGCTGGCCTTCCGCGACGTGCGCGTGCTGCTGATCTCCCTGCTGCAGAACTGGCTGGTGGGCCCCGCGCTGATGTTCGTGCTGGCGGTCGTCTTCCTGGCGGACCGCCCCGAGTACATGACCGGCCTGATCCTCATCGGGCTCGCCCGCTGCATCGCCATGGTCATCGTGTGGAACGACCTGGCGCGGGGCGATGCGGAGTACTGCGCCGCCCTGGTGGCCTTCAACTCCATCTTCCAGATCCTGTTCTTCCCCGTCTACGCCTGGTTCTTCCTGAGCGTGCTGCCGCCCCTGCTCGGGCTCGACGGCGTGCAGATGTCGATCACCATCGGCCAGATCGCACACAGCGTGCTGATCTACCTGGGCATCCCCTTCGCGGCGGGCTTCCTGACCCGCCTCGTCCTGCGGGCGGCGAAGGGCGATCGCTGGTACCGCGAGGTCTTCTCGCCCCGCATTTCGCCCCTGACCCTGGTCGCCCTGCTGTTCACCATCGTGGTGATGTTCTCGCTCAAGGGCGACAAGATCGTCGAGCTGCCCCTGGACGTGCTGCGCGTGGCCCTGCCGTTGCTGATCTACTTCCTGGCCATGTTCTTCGTCTCGATCGCCATGAGCCGCCGGGCGGGCGCGCCCTACTCCAAGTCGACCGCCCTGAGCTTCACCGCCGCCAGCAACAACTTCGAGCTGGCCATCGCCGTGGCCGTATCGACCTTCGGCATCCACCACGGCGCCGCCTTCGCGGCGGTCATCGGTCCGCTCGTGGAGGTGCCGGTCCTGATCCTGCTGGTCGGCGTCGCGCTCCGCCTACGCGACCGGCTGGACTGGCGGAAGGAGCCATGACGTGACCACCCCTCCCCCCGGCGAGAACTGGCGTGCCGACGCGAAGGCGTTGCGCGAGCTGGCGCCGCGATCGCTGCTCTTCCTCTGCGTCGCCAACTCCGCGCGCAGCCAGATGGCCGAGGGCCTGGCCCGAGAGTTGGCGCCCGCCGGCGTGACCGTCGCCTCGGCCGGTTCGGTACCGACACGCGTCAGGCCGGAAGCGATCGCCGCGCTGGCCGAGATCGGCATCGACATCGGCGACCACCGCTCCACCGCCGTCACGAACGTGGATCCGGCCGGCATCGACGCGGTCGTCACCCTCTGCGCCGAGGAGGTCTGCCCCGTCTTCCTTGGCGACGCCCTGCGCATCCACTGGGGGCTGCCCGATCCCGCCGCTGTCAAGGGCGTCGCCGTTGCGCGGATGGACGCCTTCCGCGCAGTACGCGACACGTTGCGCGAGCGTCTGAAAGCCGTTTTCGGCGCCTGATTCAGTCCGTTCCCGCCACCCCGTTGAACCCATGCGACATAACGTGTAGAATCCCATCGATATCGATATGTCTGAATGAACGGGTTAACATGATCAGAAGCTATGGGAACGTCCTGCTGTCCTGTCTCGGCACCCTCGTCCTGATCGCCGCGCCCGTCCGGGCCTACGAGATCCTGCTGGACATCGATCTGGACGACGACCCGACCACCGTCAACGAGCTCACGCCCCAGACCAGCGTGCTCGTCAAGATGATCCTCGCCCCCACGACGCCCGGAGAGACCATCGGCCATGTCGAGTTCGGGCTGGGCGGGTCGTGCCGCGACTGCGACCTGATACACCACTACGGCACCGCCCACGATCTGGTCGAGTTCATCGACCCGCCGCAGCCGTGGATCCAGGCCGCCGCCTTCGACAGCGGCTGGGACTACGCCCTGTGCCTGAGCTGCCCGGCCTCCGTGGGCTACCATCTGCTGCTGTGGTTCGAACCGGTCGGCGGCGGCACGATCACCCTGGACGCACCGGTCTTCCTGGCCGAGTTCAACGTCTGGGTGGCCGATCCGGTGCCCGCCGGCTGCCAGCAGCCGCCCGGGAACCTGGCGGCCATGCCCGGGCAGGGCGTTTTCTGGAACTACGTCCAGCTCGGCGGTCCCGCGATCCCGAACGAGGCGAGCGATTGGGGCGCCATGAAGTCCCTGTACAGGTGACGGGAAAGAGCTTGGCCATATGGCCATAAAGCAATATACTTGGCGTCGAGGTGAGGCATGCGAGACCGCGACGCCATACGACTACAGGCCCAGGTCCTGAAGGCCCTGTCCAACGAATCCCGCCTGCTGATGGTCCACCGGCTGGGTGAGGGCGACTGCACCGCCGGCGAGCTGACCGAACTCGTGGGCTCCGACCAGTCCACCGTCTCGAAGCATCTGGCGGTGCTCCGCCTCCACGGCATCGTGTCGGACCGTCGATCCGGCAACCGCGTCGTCTATTCCCTTCGCACGCCCTGCGTCCTGGACTTCTTCGTCTGCACCGGGCGCGTCATCGAGGAGCTGCGGCCATGACGGCTCGCGCCCAGACGAGGGCGGCCGCCTGGATCGTCGCCGTCTTCCTGGCCTGCTACTTCCTGCCCGTCGGCGCGGCCCGCTTCGACGGCGCCCTGCTCGAGGCCTTCCATCTGGTCCGCTGGTACGCGCGCGAGCACGTGCTGCTGTGCCTGGTGCCCGCCTTCGCCATCGCCGGCGCCATCGCCGCCTTCGTGCGGCAGGGCGCGGTGATGCGCTACCTGGGCCCGAAGGCGCCGAAGCCCCTGGCCTACGCCGTGGCCTCGATTTCGGGCTCGGTCCTGGCCGTCTGCTCCTGCACCGTGTTGCCGCTGTTCGCCGGCATCTCGCGCATGGGCGCCGGGCTGGGGCCCGCCACGGCCTTCCTCTACGCCGGCCCGGCCGTGAACGTGCTGGCCATCATCCTCACCGCCCGGGTCCTCGGCGCCGAGCTGGGCCTCGCCCGGGCCATCGGAGCGGTCGTCTTCAGCATCGTGATCGGTCTGGCTATGAGCCTGATCCACGGGCGCGAGCAGAAGCAGGAGGATGCACCCGCCGCGCTGCCGTCCGAGGAGGCGCGAACCTCCGCCGGCGAGGACGTGCTGTTCTTCGCCGCGCTGGTCGCGGTGCTGGTCTTCGCCAACTGGAGCGCGCCGGACCGGTCGGCGTCGCTGTGGAACACGGTGGCGGGAATGAAGTGGTGGCTGACCGGAGGTGCCCTGGTCCTCGTGACGGCCCTGGCGCGCCGGCGCCGGGGCGAGCTCGGCGACTGGGCGGTCGAGAGCTGGGGCTTCGCGCGCCAGATCCTGCCCCTGTTGCTGCTGGGCGTGCTCGCCGCGGGCCTGCTGCTCGGACGCCCCGGGCACGAAGGTCTCATCCCCTCCGACTGGGTGGCCCGCATGGTCGGCGGCAACGGCCTGGGCGCCAACCTGTTCGCCTCGGTCGCGGGCGCGCTGATGTACTTCGCCACCCTGACCGAGGTCCCCATCCTCGAGGGCCTGCTCGGGGCCGGCATGGGCAAGGGCCCGGCCCTGGCGCTGCTGCTGGCCGGTCCCGCCCTCTCATTGCCCAACATGCTGGTGATCCGCAGCGTCCTGGGGACGCGTAAGACGTTGACATTCGTGCTGCTGGTGGTCGTCATGGCGACGATCAGCGGTCAGATCTACGGCTCGATCTGACAGGAGTCATCCATGAAGAGCATCAAGATACTGGGCACCGGCTGCGACAAGTGCGAAAAGCTGGCCGCCCGTACGCGCGAGGCCGCCGAGTCCCTCGGTCAGGATTTCGAGATCGTGAAGATCTCCAAGGTCTCCGAGATCATGGCCCACGGCGTGATGCTGACGCCCGCCCTGGTGGTCGACGGCGAGGTCAAGGTCGTGGGCAAGGTGCCCTCGGTCGAGGAGATCATGGGGATGCTGGCATGACGCGACGCAACCGGATCCTCGTCGTCCTGCTGGTGGTGGCGCTGGCCGTCACCGTCGCCGCGATCAAGGACGGCCGGCGCGGGACCGGCGCCGAGAGCGACACGGCCGGCGACCTTCCCCGCCTCGTCGATCTGGGCTCCGACAAATGCGCCCAGTGCAAGATGATGGCGCCGATCCTGGACGATCTGCGCGAGGAATACGCCGGCCGTTTCGACGTGGTCTTCATCGACGTCTGGAAGACCGAGGGCGCCGCGAAACGATACGGCGTGGACGTGATCCCCACCCAGATCTTCTTCGCGGCCGGCGGCGAGGAACTCTACCGCCACGTGGGCTTCTACTCGAGCCAGGAGATCCTGGCCAAGTGGAATGAACTCGAAGTGACCTTCTGATGGAGGCGATTTTCTCCACCCTCTCCGAGGCCGTGACCGGCGGCATGGCCATCGCCTTCGGGGCCGCGCTGCTGTGGGGCGTCCTGAGCATCGTGCTCAGCCCCTGCCACCTGGCCAGCCTGCC
>Ga0180429_10005244_pt1 | contig 10303 bp, 7 predicted proteins | sample SS_ome_FD_132428 | JGI IMG/M metagenome (GOLD analysis project Ga0180429, IMG submission 132428) | Hypersaline lake sediment archaeal communities from the Salton Sea, California, USA - SS_1_S_1 metaG | ecosystem: Environmental > Aquatic > Non-marine Saline and Alkaline > Hypersaline > Sediment ...
AGCCGGTTGACGGCAGACTCTCGCTATGCGTCGATTGAGTACTAGCGTTCTGCCCAGTGCCGGTTTCCCTCTCCGATTTGCTTGGGCTCCGTTTCTCCCTCCCCTTACGAAGTCGCCCGTCGCAAATCTCCGAGGGAAACCGGCACAGGACCGAATCTTACAGGCGTGGGCATAGCGAGAGTCTGCCGTTTGCCCAGGAACAAGAAGAAGGGACTTCGAAAGGGAGTTTTTCAGGTATGCAGGGGCTTTGCTTCTATATCGAGACCTTCGGGTGTCAGATGAACGAACAGGATTCCCTGCGGGCAGGATATCACCTGGAGCAGGCGGGGTGTCGGAGGGTCTCCTCCCCCGCGGAAGCGGATATCCTCATTGTAAACACGTGCAGCATACGAAGGAAGGCGGAGGAGAAGGCGTACAGCCTCCTGGGGCGTTTTCGTGCCTTGAAGCGTAAGAGGCCGGGGGTCGTCGTCGCGGTGGGCGGTTGTGTGGCGCAGCAGGAAGGGCAGGGCCTTCTCGAGCGGATGCCTCAGGTGGACTTCGTCTTCGGTCCCCATCATGTCTCTGAGGTCGATCGACTCGTCAACCGGTACCGGGTCGACGGAGAAAGATTTGCAGTCGTGTCCCAGATAAGGGATTCGGTTGAAGACCTGGAGTGTCCCGGGATCTCCGATGGGGATGGTCTAAAGGCCTACGTGACGATCATGGAGGGCTGCGACAACTTCTGCTCCTACTGTGTTGTTCCCTTTGTCCGTGGGAGGGAGAGGAGCCGACCGTACCGTTCCCTCCTCGAAGAGGCCAGACGTCTGACCGAAGACGGGGTCAAGGAGTTGACCCTGCTCGGACAGAACGTGAATGCCTATAGTGCCCCGGATCGCAAGGGCTTCCGGTTCCCGGATCTGTTGACTGCCTTGAGTGTACTTCCCGGGCTCCAACGGCTTCGTTTCACCACGTCGCACCCGAAAGATCTGTCTGAGGCGCTGATCGACTGCTTCGGCAGCCTCCCGCCCCTCTGCGAGCACATCCACCTGCCCCTGCAATCTGGAAGCGATTCGGTTCTGGCGGCCATGAATCGGGGCTACACGCGTTCCGAGTACCAGGAGAAGATATCGGCCCTTCGTGACCGGGTTCCGGATGTGGCGGTTACGTCGGATATGATCGTCGGGTTCCCCAGCGAAGGCGTCGAAGACTTCGAGGACACGCTTCAGGCCATGCGAAGCGTCCGTTTTGACGGCCTGTATTCTTTCAAGTTTTCCCCAAGGCCCTCGACCCGGGCTGCGGCACTGGAGGACACGGTTCGTGAAGAGGAAAAGCTCCGCAGACTCCATGTACTGCAGGATCTCCAGAAGCAGATCAGCCTGGAGAAGAACAAGGCGCTCGAGGGGGAGACCCTTGAGGTGCTGGTGGAGGGCGTGAGCCGGGATGGAGGCCAGTGGATGGGAAGGACGCGGACCCACAGGATCGTGAATTTCATGGGTCCGGAAGGCCTGGCAGGCAGGTTGGTTCCCGTCACGATCGAGGAGGGTTGCCGCAATTCCCTTCGAGGAAGATGTTTCTTGACAAGGCACGATACGGGCAGCTAATAATGAAAGAGAATTGAGAGATTCCTCCACGATTGGAGATAAGGCATGTTTATTGAGATGAAAGTCGCCGGGATCACGCTCGATCCCATGACCAAGATGCCGATCGTTATCCTGAAGGACAGCAGCGGCGAGAACGCATTGCCCATCTGGATCGGTATTGCAGAGGCGAGCGCCATTGCGACCCAGCTGGAGAAGATCGACCTGGCAAGGCCCATGACCCACGACCTGCTCAGAAACGTGTTGAACGAGCTCGACGTGAACCTGGAAAAGGTGGAAGTTACGGATCTGAAGGACAACACCTACTTTGCCATCCTGCACCTGAAGGTCGGCGGCGAAAGGCTCCCCGTGGATTCTCGTCCGAGCGATGCCATTGCCCTGGCCTTGAGGACCGAGTCTCCCATCTTCGTCCATGAGGAAGTTCTCAACAAATCCAGACATATCGATGCCTCAAAGGCGGAGGAGGGGATGGCCACCCCGGAGGACAGGGACAAGTGGACGGAAATCCTCGAGAACCTCTCGCCCGAGGCCTTCGGCAAGTACAAAATGTAAGCCCCCGCCCCCCTGACTCCAAAGCTTTACTCCCCACCTGAGAAAAAGCCGCACAAAGGTTCGTTTTTTCGTTCTCTTTCGTGAAAAAAAATGGTAAATTTTTTCCCACCTGGAGCCGATACCTTTCTTAGTGACCCGCAGAATGACTGCGTAATGACTGAATGACGAGCAGAAGGCAGCCTCCTTCGATGGATGATGGGTTGATTCAGGAGATCCTCGCGAACTCCCTTGGCGATCGGTTCAGCCGGTTCGCAACGGCCGAGCCCCAGGATTCGATCGGTCCGCTGGAGGCCTTTGAGAGCATCCTTTACAGCCTCGACAAACGGGACCTGATTCGAATCCTCGAGGTGATTCAGGCCTTCTCGACCATCCTGAGCCCCCGGCTTGCCCTCCATTCCCTGGTGAGGAAGATCACGGAGATTCTCGAGGTGTCCCACTGCTCCATGATTCTGCTCGACCGGGAGCAGGAGGCGGGAACGGTGGCCATTTCGCACGAAGACCCGGATTTCGAGGGCGTGAGCATTGCCCTGGCCGATTATCCGGAGATCTTGCGCTCTCTGCAGACAGGCAACATCACGGTCGTTGAGAATCCTGCGAAAGACCCCCTGATGCATTCGCTCAAGAAGGACCAGATGAGCAGGATCAAGGACGTCTCCATCATGGTCCTTCCGTTGCTCTTCCAGGGGCAGGTGTTCGGGGTGCTCCTCGTACGGAAGCAGATGTCCGAGGAGGGGTTTACCATTCGGGAAGTTCGCATTTGCCAGTTAATGGTCCGGATGGTGCTCAGCGCCCTCAAGAGAATGTATTGTGCCGGACTCCCCGACCTCCCTTCCGGTGAAGAGCCGCAGGAAGGGGTTGCCCCTTCCGCGCAGGGCAATCGGCGGACGGCCGACCTGCATGCAGCCTTCTTCCACGCGGGGCCCGTCGGGGTGTTGCTCTTGGACAAGGACGACCGGATTCAGGAAGCCAACCCCAGGGCCGTCGAACTTCTCGGCGTCGAGAGAGAAAAGCTTCTTTCACTCCACTTCAGCGATATCGTGCCGGACGAATGGATCGAAGAGATTCGAAGAATGCGCAAGGGGACTCACCCCGGGGAGAAGGGCCTGAGCCGGTACCGTTTCCCCCACCAGACGCCGGCTGGGTACAAGAGGAGCTTGTCCGTTGAGCGACATGTGCTGCAGGGGCAGGGAGAATACTCACTGGTCTTCTTCCGGGACGCCACCAAAGAGAAGCAGATGCAGGAGAACCTCAAGAACCAGGCCGAAGAACTGCAGACGATCAACCTGAGCCTCCGGGAGGCCAGAGCAGACCTGCTCAGCAGGAACGAAGAGCTTCTGGCGACCAACGAACGCCTGGATCAGATCAACAAGACGAAGACCCATTTCCTGGCCGTGGCGACCCACGAGATCCGTACCCCCCTGAGCATCATTATGGGCTACAATCGCTTCCTCCTGCAGGAGAAGCCGGGTGAGCTGAATTCGGAGCAGAAGAGGATTCTCGACGAATCGGTCCAGAGTTGTGAACGGCTTCTCAACATAGTGAACGAAATGCTCGATTTCAGCCGGATCGAGTCCGGAAACCTCAAGCTCCAGAACCAGCAGAGCGATGTCCTTGGGCTCTTGAGGCGCGTCTATCGACAGATGAAGCTGATCTCGGATCGCGAGCAGATCGACTTGGCACTCAACCTGCCCGAGGCGCCGGTTCTGCTCATCCATGATCCGGATCGGATCGAACAGGTGCTCGTGAACCTGATCAGCAATGCCATCAAGTTTACCCCCGCCGGAGGTGTCATCACCCTGTCGGCACGGCGGAAGGCGCAGAACGGAAGCGGGTTTCTCGAGGTTTCCATCTCCGACACCGGCATCGGCATTTCCGGCTCGATGAAGGAGACGATATTCAAGGAGTACCAACCGTTTCTGTCCAAGGAACCGGGTCCGTCCCACAAGAAGGGGGTGGGACTCGGGCTGGCCATCTCCAAGAAGATCGTCGAGGCCCACGGCGGCCGGATCTGGGCGGAAGGGGAGACGGGGCAGGGCGCGACGTTCCGGTTTACGCTTCCCTTTCCGTTGCGGGAACACGCGAGTGACGAGAGGAATCTGTCGGCATGAACCGAGACCACCTCGTGGTGATCGACGATGACAAGAGCTTTCGGAGCTACCTGACGACCCTGCTCGAAGCGATCGGTCATCGTGTGACCTGCTTTGCTTCCGGGGAGGAGGCGGTGGAGGCCCTTGAAAAGGGGCTTGCCCCTTCCATGATCATCCTCGACATCATCATGGAGGGCTTGAGCGGCATGGAGGTGTTGAAGAAAGTCCGACAGATCCGGGAGGACCTGCCGATCATCATGCTCACCGGCGTGGACCAGACCCAGACCATCGTCGAGGCGATGCGGTTCGGGGCGAGCGACTATCTCGTCAAGCCCTTTGAGACCGAAGAGCTCGAGATCGCCATTCGGAACGTTTTCGAAAAGGCCGATCTGGTCGACGAAATCAAGCGCTTGCGCACCCTGCTCCACAAAGAAGACCAGGAGACGGCCGTCTTCCACAGCTCGAAGATGCTGGAGATCGTCGAGATTGTCCGCCAGGTGGCCGAAACGGATGTGACCGTCCTCGTCCACGGGGAGAGTGGGGTGGGAAAAGAGGTGGTGGCCAAGAGGGTACATCAACTGTCCCCCCGGGCGGAGGCCCCTTACGTGAAGGTGAATTGCGCGGCCCTTCCCAATGATCTTCTGGAGAGCGAACTGTTCGGATACGAGAAAGGCGCGTTTACCGGTGCGACCAAGTCCAAGCCGGGCAAGTTCGAGTTGGCACAGAGGGGGACCATCTTCCTGGACGAGATCGGCGAGATGAGCCTGCCGACCCAGGCGAAGCTCCTTCAGGTGCTCCAGGATGGTGAATTCGCCCGCCTGGGAGGGCAGAAGGACATCCGGGTTGACGTTCGGGTGCTGGTGGCCACGAACAAGGACCTCGAGACCATGGTGGAGCAGCAGTTGTTCCGGGAGGATCTGTACTACCGCCTCAACGTGATCAGCCTCCACGTTCCCCCCCTGCGGGAAAGGAAGGAGGAGATTCCGATCCTCACCGACCTGTTTACGAAGAAGTTCTCTCGCCAGTTCAATAAGAAAGTATCCCGCCTGCCCGAGGTGCTCATGGACGCCTTCCTGCGTCATGATTGGCCGGGCAACGTTCGGGAACTGGAAAACATGATCAAGAGGTACGTGGTCCTTCGGGACGAGAAAATCATCCTGAACGAGCTGGCTGACGGGTCCAGCCTGCCGGTGGAACAGGAGTTCGATATGGACCTCTCCGGGCTTGTCGAAGAGGGGAAGTCGGTCTCCCTGAAGGCGATCGACAAGCAGGTCGCCCGGTTGGCGGAAGGGGTGCTGATATCCAGGGTGCTCCAACATACGAAGGGCAACAAACGGAAGGCTGCGGAGATTCTTCAGATAAGCTACAAAGCACTGCTGTACAAGATCAAGGAATGCCAGTTGTGAGTGAAGATTCAGGTGCACGATCCGGCGCTTTGGCCGATGAGGGGACGAAGAACAACCGGATTCTGATCGCTGACGGAGACAACAGCCTGCTCGCTTACATGCGCGAGCTCCTGGCCCGGTTCGGGTACGAGGTCTACTGCTCGGACACCGGGGAGAAGGCGATTCATCTGCTCAGCACGGTTCGTCCGGCCATCGTCTTCCTGGACCTCCATCTGCCGGGCAAGGACGGGCTGGAGACGCTCCAGCAGATGAAACGGCTCAGTGCGGACACTTATATCGTGATGATGAGCGGCGACGGGCTCGCGAAGGCCGTCGTGACCACCATGAAGATGGGCGCCATGGACTTCCTGCACAAACCGTTCGACCAGGAGGAGCTGCTTGCCACGGTGGGCAAGCAGATGGATCGACGGGATCTGATCGATGAAGCGAAGTTCCTCAGAGAGGAGATCAAACGAAAAGCCGAATTCAACCGACTCTTCCAGAACAGTGAGAAAATGCAGGAAATCCAGGCCGTGGTGGAGCAGGTGGCGGACACGGACATCACCCTGCTGATCCAGGGAGAAAGCGGGACCGGAAAGGAACTGGTTGCCCGTGCCATTTACACCCTTTCGGCCAGGCGGGACAGGCCCTTCCTGAAGGTCAACTGTGCGGCCCTGCCAGAGCCCTTGCTCGAGAGCGAGATGTTCGGCTACGAGAAAGGGGCCTTTACCGACGCTTCGAGCCGCAAGCCGGGGAAGTTCGAACTGGCCGACGGCGGCACCATCTTCCTCGACGAGATCAGTGAGATGATGCCTCCCCTCCAGGCGAAGCTGCTCCAGGTATTGCAGGACAAGCAATTCACCCATCTGGGTGGAAAGCAGGACATTCGGGTGGATGTCCGGATCATTGCGGCGACCAATCAGAACCTCTCGGAAAGCGTTGCCCAGGGGACGTTCCGTGAGGACCTTTATTACCGTCTCAACGTCGTGAACATCCATGTGGCGCCTCTTCGGGAGAGAAAAGAAGAGATCCCGGTGCTGGTCGAGTATTTCACCAAGAAATACACTCGGGAGTTCAAGCGGAAGGCCCCGCACCTGTCCACGGAATTGCTCGATGCCTTTCAGCGTTATCACTGGCCCGGGAATGTCCGAGAACTGGAAAACTGCATGAAGAAGATCGTGATTCTCGACACCGACAACGCCGTGTGCAAGGAATTGCAGAAGAAATGCGACGGAAAGAGTGCCGAACTCCAGGGACAGAAGGCCGGTCTGGACGAGTTGATCCAACAGAACCTGGACCGCTACTCCCTGAAGGCCTTCAGCAAAGAGGCGATCCGCCGGGCCGAACGCGAGGTGATCGGAGCGGTGCTTCAGCAGACCTGCTGGAACCGGAAGGAGGCCGCAGAAAGGCTGCAAATCAGCTACAAGGCCCTCCTCTACAAGATCAAGGAGACCGGTCTGGAAAGATAACGCCCTCCCAGCTACTTTCTCCCGCCCCAATTCAAGTAATACCCGAGAAGATCCGAAAAAGTATTAGAAGTGGGTAGACCCCGCTTCTCTATGGCCAAAACACCTTTTTTGACTGCTCACAGCCAAACGAAAGACCACCGAGGAAACGAACCGGAATGGAAAGCCTAAAGATTCTGCTCATGCATCCAGAAGGCCCCCTCGGCAAAGGCATTCAGGAGTTCCTGGAGAGCCAGGGCCACGCGGTGAATTGGGTACGCGACGAGGAGGGGTGTCGACAGTTTCTGGACCAGGAGATCTTCGATGGTCTGATTCTGGAGGTGAAGCCGGAGGCGGATCAGACCGTAGATCTGGTCAGGCACGCGAAGAAGGTCCACTCCTTCGGGATCGTGATTTGCCTGGTCCATCCTGAACAGCTCTCGATCGCGTTGGAAGGCATGGAACAGGGGGCGGACGGCTACATCAAGCAACCCTCTGAACACAAAGAGCTTCAGATCGCCCTCCAGCGCCTCCAGGAGTACAGGAGCCTGGTGGGTGCGAACTTCTACCTCCGAAGAACACAAGACCTCATCTATCGCTTCGACGACATCATCGGCGACAGCCCGGCTTTGAAGAAGGTGCTCTCGATCGTCAAGAAGGTGGCCTACAGCAACGCCTCCATCCTCATCGAGGGGGAGACCGGCACAGGGAAGGAACTGATTGCCGGCGCGGTCCATTACAACAGCGGTCGCAGCGAGAAACCCTTCATCAAGGTCAACTGTGCAGCCCTGCAGGACACCCTGCTCGAGAGCGAGCTGTTCGGGCACGAGAAGGGGGCCTTCACCGGTGCGGACAAACAGCGAATCGGGCGATTTGAACAGGCCAACTTCGGAACGATTTTCCTGGACGAGATCGCGGACATGAGCCCGAGCACACAGGCCAAGGTCCTCCGGGTGCTGCAGGAGCAGGAATTCGAAAGGGTGGGAGGCACGAAGACCATCAAGGTGGACGTTCGTCTCATCAGCGCCTCCAACAAGGACCTCCGGGAAGAAATCGCAGCCAAGCGTTTTCGGGATGATCTCTATTACCGGTTGAATGTCGTGAACCTCTGTATCCCTCCCTTGCGGGAGCGCAGGGAAGACATTCTGCCCTTGGCCAGCTATTTCCTCCGCCGCTTTTCGGGAGAGATGAGCAAGAATGTTGTCGGCTTCACTCCTGAAGCGGAGGCCATGCTGAGGGACTATGCGTGGCCCGGCAACATTCGTGAACTTCGCAACAGTCTGGAGAGGTCGATTCTGCTGAGCGAAAAAGAGTGGATCCGACCCGACGATCTCTCGTTGCATGGGGCGGACGGCATGGACCCCTTGAACGATGTCGAGACGATCCACATGCCGGAAGGAGGGATCCCGTTGGTCGAGATGGAAAAGAAGCTCATTCTCGAGGCCCTGGAACGAGCCAACTGGGTCCAGAAGGAGGCCGCCCAGTACCTGGGCGTATCAAGACGGGTGATGCACTACAAGATCCAGAAATTCGGCATTCGGAACCCGAATTGGGTGAAAAACAAGTAACGTCGTTGTGGGACGAAAACGGACACAGGAGCACGAAACACCTCTTCTTCGACGTCCGAATAAGTAAATGTAATACATTATTAAAAGTCTATAAGCATATGATTTTAAAATATATTAATACATTCAATAGAGAGAAAATCTCAGGACTCGATTCCTTGGCAAAAGACTTGCAAACCCCGAGACTGGACTGAACAGAACCGCGGGGCGTCCTGGTTTGCGAGGGGCCGAAGGAGTAGAGGGCCCGAAGGAGTGTAAGGAATGCGTTTCGAATCGTTTCGTCTATGGAGTCTGCTGAGGAAGGGCTCTGTGTTCTGCGTGATCTTCCTCGTGGGGAGCCTGACTTTCGAAATTCAGACCTACCTCGCTGCGTCCGCCACGCGGGATGTCGCATTGGTCTGGTCCCAGTCCCCGGAACCGGATGTGGCAGGGTACACTGTCCATTACGGCCCTGTTTCCCGTTACGAGGATTCGTTCGATGATTACCTGTATGAAGAGAACCTGCGGCCGGGAGATTACGAGGTGCAAGAACCGGAGGTTCACTACGTCCTGAACAGTATCGATGAGAACCTCTCGTACTGGGTGGCGATCAGTGCCTATGACCACGACGGCAACGAGAGTGCTTATTCCAACGAGAAGAAGGTCGGCACCCCCTCCAGCGTTACGACCACGACCGCCGGCTCCGGCGGATGTCAGACGGCTCCGGTGTCCCTGAACTCGAAGGTGGACAGCCGTGCGGCGGTGACCGGCTGGCTCTTTTTCTGCCTCGTGGTTCCTGCATGGATTCTTCGGCTTCGGAAGAAGGTGCCGTGTTCAGACGCTGTTTGTTGACAGCGACCCCCGACTGTCTTGTGTGGTGAAAGCGCCTTGCCGTTGGGTCCTCTCCCGGGTTCCCTCTCCGATTTGCTTGGGCTCCGCCTCCCGCTCCCCCGTAGTCGCCCGGCGCAAATCTCCAAGGGAACCCGGGACAGGACCCAGCACATGCAGCCCTCACGATGAAACACAGCGACGCTCTCGCATTGACCTGCTCGTCACGTCTCCCTTGCCGATAGAAAGCGTTTGGATTCGTTAGCCTTTTCCGGCAGCCTGGGGTCAGAGATAGGATCAGAAAAAGGGTTTCGGGATCCTTTCTTCTCACGGAAAAGTGAACGTGCCATGTTCACCGGTCCGACTTGGCGGAATTGACAATTTTGTTCGCCGTTTGTACCTTCTTTCTTTGGTAAGAAATCTGGTGAGGATGCCCTTGTAGAACCATGGGGAGATCGAGCATGCCCTACGAGATGATTGAGGTGACGCAAAAGGACGAGTGGTCCTTGATCACGATCAACCGGCCGAAGGCGATGAACGCTCTGAATCAGAAGGTGCTGGAGGAACTCGGCGACGCGCTTGGACGGTTCGAGGGGGATGAGGGGAGCAAGGTGTGCGTGATTACCGGTGCGGGGGAGAAGGCCTTTGTTGCCGGTGCGGACATCGCCGAGATGGCGGACCTGACGCCCCTGGAAGCGGAGAGATTCTGCCGTGTCGGTCAGGAGGTCTTCCTGAAGATCGAGTCCATCGAGAAGCCCGTGGTGGCCGCAGTGAACGGGTTTGCCCTTGGAGGGGGCACTGAGCTGGTTCTTGCGTGCGATCTGGTCTATGCCTCGGAGAAGGCGCGATTCGGCCAGCCCGAGATCAACCTCGGCATCATTCCGG
>Ga0180429_10005246_pt1 | contig 10297 bp, 11 predicted proteins | sample SS_ome_FD_132428 | JGI IMG/M metagenome (GOLD analysis project Ga0180429, IMG submission 132428) | Hypersaline lake sediment archaeal communities from the Salton Sea, California, USA - SS_1_S_1 metaG | ecosystem: Environmental > Aquatic > Non-marine Saline and Alkaline > Hypersaline > Sediment ...
AACTGTACCCCTACAAGAGATGCCTGCAAGCTACCCTAAACTGCGCCACCTAACGCGATCCGGAGGTTGCAACCATTTCATTTCGGTTCGCGAGGTCTAGCGTTTCGACCATGTCATTCAAGTTGTGCTCTGAGAGCCGCCATTACGCAGCCTCCGATGACATTGTCCTCCCTCCTGCGTCCTATTCCACCGACCCCGCCCGGACATGTCAAGGAGCGGAAGAGGACTGGTTTGTATCAACCTAACGAAACCCTGGTGACCATCCCCTGATGTCAAGCGGTGCTAAAACCACTCCTTTTGACGCGTTCTTGACGGCTGGAGACCTCTTCACGGACACCGGTTCGCTGGCCATCGAGAGCTCGTCGCTCACACCCAACCCGAGAAGATTGCGGCTGGCGCCCCTGACCGCGCCGATCGGCATATCGAGCCGAGACTACCCCGCGACATCGGTCGTCGTATCAGGGTGGACCGCCACCGTGGCGACAAGCTCGAAGTGATTGACAGAAGAAGCTCCGCGCCGATAATGGGCAACCGTAGGCGGCGGACACATCCTGCCGCGCCGGTCGACATATCGTCGATTCGGCGCCAGTGATATGCCGGCCGAGATAATCATGGCTGGGCCCGAAGAATACTGATAACCGGCGGAGCCGCACATGCCAATCCATTTCGATGACTTGGACGTGGTTTCTGAAGCCTCTGGGGTGACTTCTGCTCTGATCGTCCCCTGCAACATGTGTCCCGCCGCGACCGTGGCAGTACGAGATGGAAAGCCGTTCATGCAAATCTCCAGGAGTCTCCTGAAGTCACCTCCTTTCGAGAGATACATCAAGGCACTGCAATCCCGATTAAGAGAAAACGGTGTAGACTCAAGAGTGTTTCGTAGCCGTCTTTATCACCATTGGTTCCTCTGCATGTGGACATCGGCCCGGCGCAAGAAACTGGTGAAGTACGCGAAGCAACATGACGCCGTGATCGTTTTGGGCTGCGGTTCTGCGACGGAGACGGTGAGAGATTCCGTAAAGCAAATCGACTGTAAAGTGATCGAGGGAATGGAGGTTGCCGGCATTATGAACGCAAAACTGAGATTCCATTTGCCGTGCAATGTGTCCTTCGAAGAATGCAAGGTAACTCCCGTATTCGGCCGAAAGAAGAAGGAAGACTTGACAGGCTGAGACGGTGCTGGTTGTCAAGAACAACTGCGGATGGCCCCGCGGGTTTGATTGGAGGTAGTCCGCGTGGACGGTCGAGACTACAGTGCGCAGTGCAAACGCTATGAGTACGAATGTTGCGAAGCCCGCTAGAGTGGCGATTATCGGCGCTAGCGGAACGTACGGCAGGGGAATCCTCGCCCAGGCTGAGGAAATCGGTGTTGAGGCGGTGGTGGTCACGCGTTCGCCGCAGAAGTTCCAAACCGTAAAACCGACGACAACGGTGGTGGAGACGCAGTTGCATGAAGAGGAGGAGTTGAAGAAGGCGTTTACGGGCTGCGACGGCGTCATCTCGGCCCTTGGCGACGACAGGAAGAAGCGTCCGAAGACGAACTATCTACCGCACGTTTGGAGCGCCAGGAAAGCCGCCGACGTGACCAAGTACATCGGCATGGCCTCCGGAGCGATGATGATGCCAGGCGAGAAGCGTGGAGGATTCCAACGCACAGTGCATCCCCTGCTGAGCGTTCTGAAGCTTTTTGGCGTCGACTTCCTGGAGCAGAACGAGTGGGAACGCGACTTCCTGCTCTCGGGCAACAATGGCGCGGATGGCATCACGTGGACGATCACCAGGGTGGTAAGGCCGACCCAGACGCCCTTCGTCGGCGCCTATGTGCATAAGGACAAGCGCGGCCCGATAAACTGCTCGATCTACGACCATGGCGACTTCTGCTTGTACTGCGTGGCGTCGAGCCAGTGGGATCATCTTGCGCCGCATGTCAGTTCCGGGCCTCAGCCCAAGAAGAGATAGGACGATTATGAAAGTTTGCATTGTCGGGGCTTCGGGGAAACTCGGGAAGTATATGGTGCAGCATGCGCTGGACCGAGGCTACGAGGTCATTGGCGTGTGTCGGCAGCGCAGTGTGCCAAAGCTAGACGTGTTTAAGGACCAGATCACGATTGTCCCAGGCGCTACGAACGAGGCGCCGGATGGTCCAGAATCGAGTCTCTGATAGTGACTTCGGGGAGCTTACATATAGCGACTAGAATCCAGGAGGAGCTTAGACATAGTTTTTCGTAACCGTTACAACAGGCAAATCCACCTATCCAAACAGGAAGCAACATGTCGACTCAAGCCAACAAAATCCAGACGCACAGATTTGAATACGCCACTCCCGCAAATCCCGCAGATTTCAATCCCGCGGACTTTGTGGAGAAAGCGGTTTCCTGGGTGAAAAGCCTGGTGAACCCGGGCGAGAAGATCGCTCTCTCCGCGTCCGGAGGCGTCGACAGTACGGTCGCCGCGTTTCTCCTCGACCGTATCGTCGGCAAAGACCTCCATGCGTTCTTCATCGAAGACGGTTGCCGTCGCCTCATCAACGACAAGCCCGAGGGGGAAGTCACGCGTGAGATCTTCAGCAAACTGAATTTCACGGTCCTGGAGGTGAGGAACGAGATTCTCCCGCCGCTGGTGGGGCTCTCTGACGGTGAAGCGAAACGCAAGATGTTCATCGGCAACTACAGGAAAGTATCAGACAGGCATATCGACCAGTTGGGCGCCTCCTGGATCGCGGATGGCACGATCGCGCCGGACATTATCGAAACCGAAGGCGGCTTCAAGAGCCAGCACAACGTCGGCTGGAGCTACTCTGTAAGGAAGATCGAGCCGCTGGCGTCGCTCGCAAAGCCCCAGGTCAGGAAGGTCGGCGAGTACCTCGACCTCCCTCCGTCATTCACGCACCGGATCCCCTGTCCCGGTCCCGCACAAATTGTCAGAACTGTCGGCGAATTCACTGAAGAGAAGCTCCATACGAGCCAACTCGCGTCCGACATCATCGAACAGGAGACTGAGAAGTACTACACTGAAAAACACGGTAGACCCTACATTTACGACGAAACTACCGGCATCCGGACGCCCTTTCAGTACTTCGGAATAGTGCTCGACCCGGACATGGAACCCGACCCGGCCCTGGCAGACCTGGCCCGCAGCACTCTCGGCGCGAACGCGGAGTGCTTCAAGATGGCTAGCCGGACGACGGTCGTCCCCGAAGAGGGAACGCGCCCCGAGATTCCTATCTACAAACCTGTCTCGTGGATAAAGGTCGACGGCGATATCGACTATGACAAACTGAACTCGCTCTGTGTCGAGGCGTGGAAAGAGCTTGAGCTTCCTCGCATTCTTCTCGAACTTTGCGCGAACGATGCGCCGAAAACCAGGTACGTGGTCGGCATGCGGGCGGTCGAGAGCGCGGCCGCGAAGCTAGCACGTCCGGTCCGGATAGACGAGGTAGCGCTCCTTGCGATAGGTAAGAAGATTGCTGCGCACACTGGCGCGTCGCGGGTGGCGTACGATATCAGTATCAAGCCACCGGCAACGATCGAATTCGAGTAGTGTTCGTTCAGGGACCTGGGGATCGACACTGGGAACTACGGCCTGACCGGTTTCGGCGACGCGATCCGGGCGGCCTACCCGCAAGCGAGCGTGCAACGGTGCATCGTCCATCTGGTCCGCGCGGCGTTGCGTTACGTGACCAGCGAGGACTCCAAGGCGGTGGTCCGCGACCTGAAGAAGATCTATCAGGCGGCGACGGTCGTCGAGGCCGAACAGACTTTGGCCGAATTCGCTGAAGAATGGGACCCGAAGTACCCGACGATTTCAAAGACCTGGCGGACGCACTGGTCCGACATCGTCACGCTGTTCGACTACCCGCCGCCGATTCGCAAGGCGATCTACACCACCAACGCGATCGAGTCGGTCAACAGCGTGATTCGCAAATTCACTCGCAATCGGAAGCTCTACCCCAACAAGGATTCGGCGTTGAAGTTAATCTACATGGCGATCAGCGAGGCGTCAAAGAAGTGGACGCGTCCGATCCACCACTGGAAATCGGCACTGAACCACTTCGCCGTCATGTTCGAAGACCGGATGCCCGAGTTAACGGGAAAATAGCCCACCCAGCCTAACTGACACAGAAACGCCGACAGGCCCCAGACAGCAGCTAGGGTCCACGATTCTTGACCTTCATAATCGCTTTACAGTGCTTGCCGAATTGTCGATCGGCCTGCCGGCGCTCGTGATAGGCCTGGGCATTCCTTTCGTTCTCTCGCATCAGTTTGTGGTAGCTGGCCAACTCACCGTCGTCCACCGAGCCGCGAACAGCACAGCCGGGTTCATGGGTGTGCGTACAGTCAGAGAAACGGCATTCTGCCGCTTGATCGGCGATATCTGAGAAAGTCTCGGAGATCCCATCATCGGCGTCCAGGATTCCCAGTTCCCTCATGCCTGGAGTGTCCACGAGATACGTCCCGTTCTCCATCTCGATTAACTGACGCCGAGTCGTCGTGTGGATTCCCTCTCCAGTCGCCGAGCATGCCTGCGTCTCGTAGTCCGTTCCGAGCAATCGATTGATCAAAGTCGTCTTTCCTACACCCGAGGATCCAAGAAGGCAGTACGTCAGACCTGGTTCGAGCGCATTGTTGAGTTCCTTAAGCCCTTCCCCGGTTACATTCGAAATGCAGATGATCTCCGAATCGATGCCAGCGCCCCGGATCCTCTGAATCATGCCGGCCAATTCGACCTCGCTGACGAGGTCGGTCTTCGAGAGAACGATCACAGGCCGGATCCCACCATCTCTGCAGACTACGAGGTACCGATCCAATCGCCTGACGTTGAAATCGAAGTGGCAGCCCTGGACGACGAAGGCAACGTCGATATTCGCCGCGATCAGCTGGAAGTCGACGTCCTTCCCTGGACGCTTCCGCCGAAGAACGGTATATCGAGGCAAGACATCGTGAATCACGCCCATATCGGCAGACATCTCGACAGCCACCCTGTCGCCCGCGCAAGGTAGTTTCGTCGCGTCCTCGGCTTGATTCCGAAACCGTCCGGATAGCCTGGCGTGGATGTCCTCGCCACCAGCCGGCCGGACCGTGTATAGATCCCGATCGACTGCGATAACCAGAGCTGTTCTCATCGTCCTTCTCCTCAGAACTGGCTTGTCATCGAAGACACCGGGAGTGCCGCAGACGTTCGCCCCGAACACCAGAAACCCACTCCGATTACGATCGTGCATCTCGAACTCGGGCTTGTCAACCGCTGGGGGTAACGAGTTTCACCCCAACGGAATTCGGATCTCCCCGGCTTCGCCGTGTTGATCCCACTCACCGGTGGGGGCTGGGATCGGCACGATGTGGCGAACACACACGCGTCTTGGCAACTCGCGCTTCGTTCCCTCGGACCGGGTGGCCCTGGGGCGTTGACGCCCCAGGGCTCCCACAGACCCGTACGTGCGCGCATTAGCGCATACGGTTCCTCGAATCACGGGTTCGCTGCGTGCCGAACGGTGCATACGCGGGCCAGCGGGTAACGCTGTACTAGACGGCGGAACGCGTTCCAGTTCAGCGAGCGAAGACAGTTGCGGCGGCAAAGCCACTTCCGCCAGCGACGCTCGACTTCGTGGAGGAAACGCGACAATGCCGTCCCATTTCCGGTGACACCGTAGTACGCGTAGTGACTGCGTGGCTTTTCGTTCAGTTTCTGTTGCTGGTCGCTGATCGGCAGGTGCCGGTTCGCCCGACACCATGAGTTCATGCTCCGCACGGCTCGGCTGAATCGATCGGAAGCCGTCTTCTGCTTGACGATCCAAGAGCCTCGCCGGGATCGACCCCAGTAGTGAGTGAAGCCCAGCAAGTCAAACGTCCCAGGGCGCTCAGGTGGCTTAGGTCCAGCGGACGCTGGCAGTTTCGAGCGTAGGAATGAGTCACCCACTGCACAACCAGGTCGACTTCTCGATCTTGAATCGTCACGCGGGCTTTCGATAGATTGGCCTTGAGTTGTTTCAGGAGTGCTTCCTGCGCCTTCAATTGCCCCGCGTCAAGTGACGACGATCCAGGAACGGGCAACGGATTCGGCTCGCGCCCGTCAGTAACCCTCTTCAACACGCACTTGTCGGCGCCCTGCTCGATAACTGCTTGCCGATCGTCTACAGAGACTTCCTGTTGACCGTTGCGAAAGGAGAAGGTCTTGATGCCCGTGGCCCCCGCGTCTTCCCCCGGCACGTCGAGTGTGCGGCCATCACCGTTGGCCGCTTTCCAGACCCTGATGAATTCGCGCAGGGCCAGTTCCGCCATCCGGCTCTTCCTCCCTGGCGCGGGGAGGAAGATGGGGAAGGGCTGCAAGTTTTCAAAGACGACGAATTCTCCCTCACGGCCCTCGACGATGATCTTGCGATATACCGTCACCCGGGTCTGGTAGTAATCGGTCGAACTGATGGCAGGGTGGCCTTGCCTTCGGAGTTTTCCGCTTTCTTGTCGACCGGATTCCCGAGTTCGGCTCCGCGGATCTGCACGTTGATCGATCGCACCACGGCGCCGAGTTCCTTGATCGTCACGCCGTAGATTGTCGTCCAGCCATCGAGCGAGACCTTCTTTTCGGGGTAGACATATTTGATCGTGTCCTGGATGTTCTTGTCGGGCCCCATCACGAACGGCGCCCACAAGAGGCAGTTGGAGTGTCCGACTTTCATGTGGACGCGAGCCGTTTTCTCGGAGGGCACGACGGCCACGTACACGTGACCGGATCGCCCGCCGTAGGTGCGTTTCTCGTCCTCCGGCTTGCCGTTGACCAACAAACGATACCCTGTAACCGGCCTGTCGGCAACAAGCTCCAGCACGGTAACCTGGTTGATCTTCGCGACGAGAGACCCGGGTTTGGCACCGGCTCCGGGCGAATCGGCGGCCAGGCTCGGATGGACGGTTGCTGACACGAGCAGGGCCGCGAACAATACAACAGAGGTCTTTCGCATATCGCTCTCCCTCATGTGATTTCTTCCAGCCTTCACGATCAGAGGCAGGACATGTGTTTCTGCTTATGATTGAAATAGAATCTCCCAGACCGCTTCTATTCCACTTGTCCGCGGCCACGCTCCAAATGCTGCCCGGACGGTCGTGCTCGATGCGCTGGCGGCGTAATACTGAAATCCCATGCAGGCCGGTTCTCCTGCCACCACTGGAGCCACGCGGTCTTGTTCGGCCGTGACACACCGGTCATCCGCATCAACGCGCCGTAATTCTCGTACTTCAGCAGGCACTCGATGGCCGCTTGCGGATCGGCGAAGAAGAGTGTCTCGATGCGTCGCAGGTTCGATACGACGTTCATCTCCTGATCGAGAGCGCTCTTGTTATCGATGGCAACAAGGCGGTCGATCGCATCCGCTCGGATCGCATCCAAGCGGCAACGCAGAGCGCGGTGCAAGACGCTCTCGTCCCCGGCTTCCACCGAAAGAGTCCCCTCGGCGTCGACGGCGGTTCTTTTGTCTTTCCACCATTCGATCGCCGCGGCGCTCGCCTTCCGGCGGTCGGAATCGCTGGCCTGTCCCGGGGCCGATTGGGGCGACTCGGCTTCGAGACCGAACTGGCGCCCGGACACACGCCAGAATGCCAGCAACGAACGAGTCTGTGTGGGATAGTAGTCCTCGACTGCTACGCGGGCGATTGCATCCAGCACGTCGCGATCGTACAACTCCAACCGATTGATCAGATTCAGGGCGTGCTCCTTGCTGTCCCGGTCGCCTTGGAGCAGGGAAATCGCGGTCGCCTTGCATTCGCGGCGGTATGTCCCGAGGATGCGTATCCATTTGCGAAAATCGTCCGGGAAGCGCCTGCGCAGTTGATGAGATCCGAGAGCGGGCGTTACGAACCTCGCGTCGTGAAAACGTCCTAGCAGTTGGTCCAGGTGGCTCATGTTCAGGTCCGTATCCTCCCACCTCCCTGCCTCTTCAAGTTGCTCTTTTGTGTAGAGAATCATCGCCGGCCTCATCGGCGTGGCCTTCTCGAGTATCTCGTTGCGTCACAATGCCGGAGCCGTGTTCGCTACCGGCACGTCACTTCTTGTCAGGTACTTGACGACCTCCGCCGCATCCTTCCGGTCAACCAGCTCGATGGCCCTGAAATACTCTTGCAGTTGCTTGAAACGATGTTTGCGGGCGAATTGCCGGACTTCGTTCCAATCGTCAGGTGTATCCGCGTTTTCGACGATCGCGCGGGCCAGCCGCGCAGTGTCCTCCTGGTTCCACCAGTGCCACGAATGAGGTGACGTTCGAATCAATGCCAGGCACTCCGAAAGCGCGCCATTCCTGCCCCCGAGTCGGCCTTTGCACAGCGCAATCCAGATGCGCAGGCGGATTGGCTTGGGAGTTATACCAACCTCCGGGCCCCTCCCTAGGCCGTTTGCCGGTTGCGGAGGTTTCTCCGGCACCGCCATTTCCGCACGAAGCAACTCGGCGGCCCGGCGATATTCCCCGGCCCTATACCACGCCTTGGCCTGTCGAATTCGATTGCCGCTGTTCTTAAAGGCGTTTGCCGCTTCGCGGTAGTTGGCGATCCGGTTCTGGGCTTCGCCCATCAACTCCCACGCCTTCTTCATGTATTGCGCGTTATCCCGTGCCAGAATGTCCCGGCATAGCATGATGGAACACTCAGGCCGACGGTCGAGAGCGAATCTGGCCGCATAGTACCTGGCGCGACACCTGGCGGCATTGGAGTTGCCATTGCCATCTTGTGCCCGCCTCTCAACCGGACCGAGATCGGCCTCCGCGCCAGCGGCGGACAGGGACATGGCTGCTATCAGAGCCAGGGCCAGAGCAACGCTGTTTCTGCCGAACATAGATTTTCCTTTCGCGGTTAGTGCTATTCTGGCACTCGGGCAGACTCTTTCACGTTGTTGGAAGCGGCTCCATCACCAGTACATGCATGAACCGTTCTCAAGCTGAATCCCGATGGCCAGGCCTTGGTCCAAAGGCATCGTTGTCTTTTCGACAACGGGCTTCCAACCCGAGTTGCCATCATAAACTGCGAGGAAGAGTCGGGCCACTTTGAATCTCCGGATCGACGGGTTCTTGAACCCTGAGAATCGGTCGTTCCGTCCGTCAAACCACCAGGTGACTTCCTCACGGTCAAATACAAGATACTGACTGACCGAACCACCTTCTTCGGTGTCCGTGGTCTGTTCATATAGGGTGCCTGGCGGAATCTTCGATCGGTCCAGCTCCAGATTCCACCGGGACTCGTTGTGTTTCTTGAACGCGGGAAATCGCTTTCTGTCGTCGCGCGCGAGATCTTCTCGTCACCCAGTTTGGGAATCAATCCTGCCGCGGCGGCGTGCGCCCAGCGGGGGGGAGAGTCCGCGGGCCAACTTGAATGCAGCTTTTGCAGAATGCGTTGCGAGCCGTGCCTGGCCAGATAGGAAGCAGCGGCGGGGCCAAGGCCTTTGTCGTCGAGCAGTTGAAACAGCGTCGTTTCGATCTCCGGACACGCGCACACCCTCGGGCCCAACGGAGTGAGGGCATTCTCTCGGCGGACAAGGGGCTGGCTCGCGTCGCGCACCAGGGCGCAGAGATAGCGCATCGCCGGCGGAGTGTCCAGGCCGGCGATCTTCCACATCACCTGGTGCTTGTGGTTCTCGTGCGCTGCCTCCAGTTCCCTGACCAACCCGCCCAGTTTATCGTCCGGTTGTGGGCGAGGCTCTCCGGCGACGCCCATCCGGCCTGCCAAAGGTTCCCATGATGAAACAACGAAATAGCGATAATCTTCGCTGGGTTTCTTCATCTTGTAGTTCGCCATCTTCTGAATGCGCTGAAAACGGCCGTGCAAGATGAACTTGCCCTCGATGTTCTTGGGAGCCGTCACCTCTTTGGGAAACACCGCGTGAACCAGGTCGCCCGATTCAAGACGCTTGAATGCCAGTTCGCGTCCCGAAGGAAAGTCTCTGCCGGGGCCGCACACGAGCGGATGCTCGTCTCCCGAAGACCCATCGACGTAAACCCTATCCTTCTTATGGACAACGATGATGTCCCCGGGCTGGATCAAGAAGGTTTCCGCCGTCGACGGTTCTACTCGGGACTTGGGTGTCCTCATGCCCTTTACAATTTGCGCATCGCCCCTCTTGATTGTCACATTTGCGTCGGCATCCGTGGTGTAGCCACCGGCCATCCTCAACGCTTTGAGGTACGGAATGCTCCCGGTCAGTTCATATTCTCCCGGTTTGTTGACTTCGCCCTGTATGCTGAAACCGGATACGGGCTTTGGCTGGCGTTTCATGTGAGAATCAGGACCGGCCGCAACGAATCTCCACGTTTGCTCGGCGTCCTGAA
>Ga0180429_10005248_pt1 | contig 10294 bp, 2 predicted proteins | sample SS_ome_FD_132428 | JGI IMG/M metagenome (GOLD analysis project Ga0180429, IMG submission 132428) | Hypersaline lake sediment archaeal communities from the Salton Sea, California, USA - SS_1_S_1 metaG | ecosystem: Environmental > Aquatic > Non-marine Saline and Alkaline > Hypersaline > Sediment ...
CGGTCACCGTGAGAGAGACGATGTAGGTGCCAGCCATCTCGTAGGCATACTCCGCAATCGCTGCCTGTGAGTCGACCTGACCATCGGCATCGAAGTCCCATGCATAGGCGGTGATCAGCCCATCGAAGTCAGTCGATGCCAGCCCATTGAAGACCATCGTTTCGCCAGCCCGAGGCGATTCCGGCGCATAGGAGAACTCTGCGACCGGAGGCTGGAGGCTTGAGTCCGTCGGATTCTGCTGTGGCTGGTCAGGTTGCACAGGAGTTTCTGGCTGTGCCTGTCCAACGACTTGGACGGATTGGGTAATGGTGTCGCTGTTCCCAGCATCATCCACAACCGTCAATGTAACCGGATAGATGCCCGGCTGGGTGAAGACCCACGTTGCGGTCTCTGTGGTCGCATCCCGTTCGCCGTCTGCATCGAAGTCCCAGGCGTAGCTGAAGATGACGCCGTCGAAATCGAACGAGAACGAGCCATCGAATGTGATCGTCTGACCGGCACTTGGCTGATCCGGCGCATAGACGAAGTCCGCTGTCGGGGGCTGGAAGGTGATCACCACTTCTCTCGGCCGGATATAGCCTCCGAACGAGACGAATGCATCGGCATCCGCACCAACCTCAATGAACTGCTCGACCGCAGTGGTGAACTCGAAACGATCTGGCAGGCTCAACGGGTCGATGGTGACGCGGTAGTTGCCTGGTCGAACATCTGAGACCACGAAGATACCCGCAAGATCCGTGTACGTGTCGTAGGAAGCGCCATCCAAACCTTCGATGAGCACACGCACCTCAGGGAATCCGGTCTCTGTTCCTGCTCGCAGTCCGTCGCGATCGGCATCATCGAACACCACACCGCTGATGACGACGACAGGAGTTAGTGGAATCTCGAGGTACGTTGTTTCGCCTGCTTCCAGATCCACGGTAATGGGTGCTGCGGCTTCGGCACCGAGTGGAAGCTGTGACTGCGTGATCACATACTCACCTGGATAGAAGGGCGGGAATCGGAAATCGCCTTCGGCGTTTGTAGAGACTTCGCTCTGGTTGGCAGCGACAACGATCTCGCCAGCAGGAATGTCGTTTGCACCGAACACCCCGTCCCCGTCGATGTCGATGAAGGCGCGCCCTTCGATTCGACCCTTGGTTCGCAGGAACGGAATGGGGAGCTCGACATTGCCACTGATCGTGATCCCCCAGCCAAAGGAGACATCGGATGCATCGTGTCGATCCCAGGTGATCGAGCCATCGAATGTGAGATCCAGATCATCTGCAAAACGAATGTAGAGCGATGTGCTGAGATCGAAGTCGTCGTGATCATTCCGGAACGTAATCGAGGCCTCGTGGAGCGCTGTCTCTGGGCGGAATCGCAGTGTGACATCCGAGCTGGTTGAAAGGTCGGTATCCGTAACGACATCCATACGGCGTTCCTGGGTTAACTGAAGGAACAAGTAGAACGCATCTACGGACAGCCCAGCACCTTGCGAGAACGTCATGGTACGGACGTGCGATCCCAGCACGTAGTCGATCTGGTCCGAGACTTTGCTGGACACCAAGTAGGGCAGTACGCCCTGTGATTCCGTGATGCTGACAGATAGCAGCGTCGAGAGATCGCTCTTCACTGCGAGGTCGTCGTACCGGTCCCAGTTAAACTCGATGACTGAGGACAGCGTGGGACCATCTTCAAGCGGCGTAGCAGTGAGGTTGAATCCCAGGTCATCTTCGATCCGGATTGGCTCCAGCGGATTGCCATCGACATTGTCCCACACGTGGCTTAGAGAAGCGCTCACAGAGATCGCGCTCAGTCGAAGACGTTGGGACACCTCAATACCCGCGCTGTCCTGCAATTGGCCCGGGAAATGGGTGCCAACCGAGTACACGTCCCCGCTGAAGAAGTACCCGCTGGTGTCAATCGTTGTATTGAAGAAGAGCGCACGGCTTGTGAGCTGACCGTCGATGCCGAGTGCGCCTTCCAGCCGCATGGTCCAATCCTCGATCGGTTCCACGAATGCTGTGGCACTCCAAACAGACTCATAGACATCCACCGGATCTCGGATTCCCATGTACCCAAAGCCACCATTGGCGCGCTCGGGTCCAAGCGTCATGCGCCCGGCGAAGCGTGTCTCATCGTTCGACCCCCCGCCAATCAGCCAGAGGTCCACGAAATCGCGATCGAGTTCGATCGCACCGCCGCGACAGGATGTGCGTAGCAGATCCGAGACACGGAGCGAGACATCACCGAGCGAGTAGGTGACAGGGTCCTTACGATAGAGCATAGAAAACGAGCTGATGCTCGTCTGACTGGGTCCCAAGGGATCGGTTGTGCTGAAGTAGGACGAGTAATAGCCGCCCAGCACTTGGCCGGACAGCGAGAATGTCAACTGGCTGTCAAATGTTCCGGTGATCACGTTCTTGTCGATCGAGAGGCGAATCCTTGCTGGAAGCGTTTCCATCAGGGTCCCACCAACAGCTTCAGGAGCTGGAGGCAAGATGGTTGTGAACACGTCTGAATCTGCGTCTACAGCGTCGTAGAGCACGGATTCCGCGACCACAGTCAACACATCCCGACCTGGCGTCTCATCCGAAGCGACTTCGACGTCAACTGTGAATGCGACGCGCTCCTGCGGTGCAAGATCCACGGCTTCCAGCGAGAGACTGAGTGGCAAGCCGCGGGAGGACAACGCAGAGATTGTTAACGAATCCTGCGCGTTGCCGCGGTTGATCAGCACGAAGTCGTAGGTGGCAGTGCTTCCAGGCGCCACGCTGGTGCCAGTGGGCCCCTGAAGCTCTACCTCGTTCACTGGAGTGACAACGACCGTCCCAGAGGCGGAGTCGCTGTCTGTGGGATCTGCTTGTGCTGTTGCGGTCAGCGCAACTTGATAGCTGCCTGCCGGGGCTCCGGATGGTATGGTAATCGTGACAAACAGCGTGCCTTCTTCGTTGAACTCCAACGACAGCGTATCAGGCGCACCAAGAAGCTGCCATCCCGCAGGCGCTGAGTATTGCAGATCGTACGTCTGTGCGGCTGCTGCGTCGTTGGTCACTCCGAAGACGTGCGTCACAAACGCACCTGGAGCACCCGTCTTCTCTGTGGAAAGCAGCTCAACTTCCACACAGAACGCGGGAACTCCGACTGTCAAAGCAAATAGGACGGTGAGTACAGCCGTCCGATAGACAATGTTTCGGCGCGCCAACATGACGTTCTAACGATAAGAGAGCCGCAAGTTCTCTGAGGGACTGCAAAGTCTGCGGAAAGGAGACATTGGTATGCTCCGGAAGTGATCCGGTTCAGTTGCAGCTCGCATGTGCTCAATGTCCCTGTGAAACCGGTCAACCGAAGACCCTCATCCGCTGCCAGGCACATACGGTAGATCTAGCAACCGAAATGGGGAATCTCTGATGATTGATGCGCGAATACAGCAGGAGATTGTGATCCGCAGCGAGGAGAGGACAGCGACGCTCGCGGAAGCTACGCGATTGCTCTATGACATGGGCATCAATGTGCTTGCTGTCGACGTATCGACCTGCGATACGCATATCGAGGTTCATCTGCTCACAAACTCGCAGTCCTATGCCTTCGAAAGCCTAAGAGACGCAGGATACGAGGTCAGAGAACGGGACATCATCGTCATCGAGCTTCCACACTACCCTGGATTCCTATGCCGGGTCAGCGAGGCGCTCGCGCGGAAGGATCTCGAGGTCATTGATCTCCACGCAGCAGTCCCTGAGACAGGCAGCAAGGGTGTAGTCGTGTTCACGACCTCCAACAACGCCCATGCCGTTCAGATCTTGAGAGGCAAGTGAGTGGAGTGGGGACAGTCCCCGGAGGGGACTGTCCCCTGTCTGCTTGCAAGAAGCGGCGCTGCCGTCAACGACATGTGCGGCAGCGCTCTTCTTGATTGGATCTAGTTGCTAGTCCCACACGTGTCCTGCTCGTTCGAGATCTCCGATGCTTCATCTTCGATCTCAAACAACATCCCATCCGAAATGCCGAATACTTCGGGGAAGTAGAACTCGTGGGCTGAGGTGGGCAGGACGTTGAACTGGCCTGGCGTCACGGCGCGGAGCGTGTACTGGTAGGTATACGTACCTGCAGGCAGGTAATCCGCGAACAACGCCAGCTTCTCATCTCGGAACTCGCTTCTGGAATACCAACGCCACCACCACCAGTGGAACCACGGCCATCTACCGCTCTCGTTGTCTCGGAAGAGTCCGGGTTGAGATGCCGTGATGCTTGTGGTGGCCAGTGCCGGATCGACTGCCTCACATCCAGCTGGGAATGGGTCCTCGATCACGACGTAGTAGAGGTCGTGTGGTGCGATGATCGTGAGGCGTACCTGAATCTCCTCACCCACGACCGCTGTCTCGACGCTTTTGCAGGTCTCGTCCAGTGGACAGTCAACAGGCACGTACTGACGTTGCACGATGATGCCTCGATCGAGTGCGGCAATCGATTCAACTGGAACGTGGCTTAAGAGGTGCGCGGTGTAGTAGAGCCGCCCTTCTCCCTCACTTCGCGAGATCGTGAGGTCATTGACGATGGATTGATCCATGGCAGTGAACGGAATCTCGATTCGTGTCGGATCCTCGACACCATCCGCGCTGGCGGCAACAAGCTCAATGCCGTTCAGCACGGCCCAGTAGTCGTAGTCCGCATCCAGCTCACCGGTGGCTTCCATCCAATCCGTGAGGGCGATGAGTGCCCACGCAGTTTCCTGTGTGGTTTCCCAGATGCCCGCCTTTCGGGCGACCATGAGCCATCGCACGACGTTCGGAAGCATGGGCTGTTCCGGGTCGAGCTGAACGAGCGCGTCCAGAATGATGGCCGTGGATCGAGTATCGGTGTTCATGGCCCACCAGTCGTAGTCCGCCTCTTCCCAGTGCGTACCTGTCACGCTGACAATGGCCTCAGCATAAAGGTCGGCGACCAGCGTGTCGATTCGTTCTGACCCTGCACCCACACGATCAAGGGCAAGCGCAAGATAGGCTCTGGCGTAGTGGCTCAGCTTGTCTCGTGCATCAAAGAGGATCCCAGCTTCCTTCTCTGCTGTAGTCAGTCTGCCTGCCTCTGCAAGCACGTAGACGATCCAAGCCTGTCGATTGGCAGAGACGTAGGTGGCGAGTTCCTTGCTAGAAACGAGCTGATCTTCCAGGAAGTCCAGGCCGCGTTCGATCGTGTCTCCTGCGATGACGAAGCCTGCCTCTTCTGCCTGGAGCAGGGCAAAGACTGCGTAGGCCGTGAGGTAGGCATTGGCACGATCGTCAATCCACCAACCCCAACCCCCGTTGTAGTGCTGGCGCTCCACGAGCTTCTCGATGCCCTCTGCTACGAGTGTTGGAAGCTTCTCAGTGAGATCTGGGTTCTCAATCCCCAATCGCTGCAGCGCTCGGTAGGTCAGGATATTCGGAAGGAATCGACTGACCACCTGCTCTGTGCACTCGTACTCGAAATGCTCAAGATAGTCGAGTCCTTCTCGCATGGCTGCTGCCAATGAAGTTTCCAGCTGGAGAATCAGCTGGCTCCGAGCAAGATCCGCATCATCAGGCAGGAGGATGCGCTCCGTGCGGCTGCCGAGTTCCTCGAGTTGGCCAGCAGTGCCGACAATGTCCAGTGCCGTGTACTTGAAGACCTTGAGCGACCCGTCCGGGCCTGTAGTCAATCTCGGAATGGCTGCATCTGACAGCTCACCGGAAACTACGCTGAAGGCGAGTTCAACTGCATCCACGTCCAAGGCCGTGGCCCACCATTCGACGCGCACCTCCTGCCCCGCAGGGACGAGGACGCGCTGCATGGGCTCAGCTTCAAGCAGAAGGCCCGTCTGCGCGAGCGTGATCTCTGAGAGCAGATCATGATCGGTCTGGTTGGTCACATTCGCGGACAGCAGGACACGATCTCCAACAACGAGGAACCGAGGCGTTACCGGACGGATCAGAAGGGGCTTGGTTACCAGCAGTTCGCTTGTGCCCTCTCCCACCAACGTTTCTCCGGTTACGCCGATCGCACGAGCTTCCCAAGTTGTCAGATTGTCGGGCATGCGAAGTGACAGCTGCGCGTGTCCGTCTTCATCCGTGTAGATCTGGCCGCGCCACGCGGCTGTGTCCTGGAAGTCTTCTCTTACGACAACGTCTGCGGGCAACTGCGCAGCAAGACCTGCCTCTGGCTCTGCGACGTCTGCGGATTCCTCTCGCGCCATTGTCATAGGCACTGCTGAGCCGACAGATGTGTCATCGACAGCAAACTTGTCCTCAACCGCGCCATCCTCTTCACGATCTTGCAGCTGCTCCTCGACCAATCGATTGATAGAGATCGAGAGTCCGCTTGCTGTGCTGACCCCAAGTCCCCTCTGTCCGTAGAAGGATTCAAGGATTGCGTCTGCGACTCTCGGACGCAAAGAGAGCACGGCTTGATCCACAAGGTCAAACGAGAGCGCAGCTTGCACAGGATAGCCATAGGCATCCGTGACCCATAGGTCATACACGACGTGCTCACCAGGCAACGCTGTCGATGTCGAGGGCACAATCTCAATCTGAAGCACCTGCGGAGCTCTGGAGACGGTGAGTGCGACATAGCCAACTTTCGTCTCTGCAACCTGTGGCGATCCGTCTGCGGATCGCAGCGCAGCCTCGCGCCCCTGCACGAGTACCACTCCCACATAGATGTTGGGGATGTGTTGCGAGGTGATCGGGAGCTCATACACCGTGCTGTTTGATTCCATCCGCAAGACCTCTCGGGTGAGCACACCCTCCCGCTCTACAGTGATCAAGGCCCAATGGGGTTCCGCATAGGGGCTTGGGATTAGTACTCGTGCCGTATCTCCGACGTTATATTCTGTCTGATCTGCGATCAGGGCGATGCGATCATCATTGCTGCGTCGCCAGGACACGGTGTTCGGCCCCGTGGCCCAAACGAACAGGCTCGACTGGGTCGTTCGGCCCGATTCATCTGTGCCGGATACAGACACCTTGTAGGTGCCACCCTCAGGCGGGATGAACGCGAAGCTGCCGCTCCCGGTGCCATCTGTGGCAAGCACACCGGCCTCTACGGGGTGATCAATGGTGGTCCAGGTCCATCGTCCGCCGCCAGAGGCATCCTCCTCAAAGACGTTGTCCCATTCTCTACGAACGATTTCGTACTTCAGTTCGTTGATTGCGACGTGCTGGCCGAGCCAGTCCACGGTTACAACGTCGACTGGTACCGATTCCGTTGCCCGTGCGACGGATTGTGCAGTATCCAGTCCAACGTAGAAGGCGGCTGGATGCACGATGCCAGTCGAACGACCGGAGACCACCTGTCCATCTGCTCCCTGTACAGTGGCTTCGATCGTAATCTGCAGGCTCCCGGACGCGTCCTCATCAGTTGCTGCCAGCAAGGAAGCCAGGTCTGCGGGAATGGCAATTTGGAGCTGCCCGTTCTCATCCGTTCGTCCAGTGCCTTCCAGCACAGGTACTGGCGTGGCAGCCGGCAACCACCAGCAACTCCAGCAGATCCACGGATCATCTCGGTCTGTGAAGCTGAATCGCCCAAGGCCAGGCGGGGTAAACGCATAGGTCTCTGCGAAAACCTGCCACTGCACTTCTCGGTCAACAACTGGTGCGCCGAAGAAGTAATCTACATAAGCTGTCACATTCACGGACTGGTCTGATGCCCACTCGGATTCTGGGAGTACAACAGACACCTCGAACTCCGGCGCGCGATAAGCCGCCACCTCGAATGTCTCTGAGAAGTAGGCACCGTCCGAGGAGATCTCGATGCGATAGGTGCCGATTGTGGCTTCGTCGGCGAGTGCGACCTGGCTTGTAAACGTACCGAAAGCATCCAGTGCAATGGTTTCTTCGAGCAGGAGGTTCCACGCAGCATCGCGAATGCTTATCGATACGCTGGTATCCGCTGGCACATTGTATGCGACATCCACTTCCTCTCGGACGATGCCGCGGAAGTAGACGGTCTGTCCTGGCCGGTAGATGGGGCGATCTGTATCCAGATGCATGCGGAACTCGGTTCGGCCACTAGAGGAGAATCCGAAGTCCCAAATCGAGATGCCAGCATCCCACTGAGAGCTGGAAAGCACGAACGGTGTATTGCCAACTACCGTGATGCCTCGCCAATCGAAGCGATCGGTACCCGCAAACACTGCGAGTCCGTCACGATCGGTAACCGTTGCCTCCACGGCTTCGCCATCTGAGTCGTAGGCACGCAAGATCAAGCCGGGCTGCGGTTCTCCGGACTGCAGATCCGTGGCCCAAACCAGGGTCTCTCGATCAGACGACTTGATCGTTAGATTCGTGGGGCTCGCGATCAGCAGATGGCGATGGCTCCACCGATTCCACTGAACGCCCTCAGCTTGGAGATCAATGATGTAGATCCCTGGCTCAAGAGACTGTTCGCTCGGAAGCAGATCAGCTGGGGTATATCCCACCTCGTTGAGCGGTGAATCCACCGACATGGTCCAACGCCGCAGCCGACTTCCTTCAGGCGGGCTGTAGCGATACCAGTCATCTAGCGCTTCGAAGTACTCGTCCAAATCCAGTTTGCTCAAGGTCAGCGTGATCTCATGTGTGTTGCGATGCGCCACGAAGATTCGTGGGGCTTCGTAGGTGCTAAAGGTACCGGTGGAGCCTGGGACATGAAGCCAGGCGGTTGGATCTAACGCGCGTGTCTGGAAGGTCACACGCAGCTCTTGACCGGTCACATTGCCGTAGGGGTCTTGGATATCCGGACCCACGGAGATCGTGTATTCGTGGCTCGGCTCAGCGCCAAAACGCAGTACATAGGCGTTGTTCCAGGAGCGGAAGTACCCAGAAATCTCCTCAGGATCGGGTTCCGGGGAGATTGTGATGTTCTCCAGTACTGAATCGGGATCGATCGGCGCGTTGAAGTAGATCACAAACGACGTATAGGGATACGCGTTTCGGTCTCCATGCTCGGGATCGGTTGACAGGATTTTCGGGAGAGGAACGGTAGAGAAACGCCAGTCGGATGCTGCTGCTGTGCCAAGGCCTCCGTGGACGCCAGCAATGCCAGCATCCAAGAAGACCGCGTAGGTCCGGTCGAAATCGAGCGGACTCGCTGGCTCGAAGACTAGGACTTCACCTTCGACCGAAAGCGTGCCGGGAACATCCTTTGCCAACCAGTCTCCAAGCAGGCTCGTGGTTCTTAGGGCGAAGCGCTCTTGTGCCGACTCCAACGAGATTGGCATGTTGAATGTGATACGAATCTGCGTGTCTACTGGGACGAGCTGTTCATTGAAGCCAGGATCGCTCCACACGACCTCCGGTCGCTCGGTTGAGAACGACCACACGAGATCGTGAGCCAACAGACCTCCGGTTGTGTCTGAGAGACCTGCTGGAACTGTGAGCATATAGGTCGTGCCACCGCGCATGGGCTCGCTGGGTGTGAACGCGTAGATCGAGGTGTTCACCCACTCTCCGGATCCTTCAATTCGTGGACTGATGCTGAGCGGATCCGGAAGATTGGAGTTGGAAGGATCTGACAGCGCTGCCAAGGGCACGACCGGGCGGTTGAACATGAGGAAGATGGGCGTATCCACAGCAATCTCTGTTGCGCCATCCTCTGGAATGATCTGGGTCACCTGAAGGAACCCGACAGTCCGAAACTCGAAGGAGAAGGCTTCTGCGAACGGCTCTCCAGCCGCGGATTCTGCAGATGCTGCGATCATCACACGGTATACGGTATCCCTTTGCAGCGCCTCTACCGGAATGATCTCAACCGTGCGCTCGTCGCTCCAGACAATAGAGAACTCAGTCGTAGGAAGAACAGAGAATGATGTTATGAAGGATGACTGATTCATTGGCTCACTGAAGGTGAGCTGAAGCGGCTCAAGGATGCCGTGCTCCTCGCCCCGCGCAGGGATTCGTGCCACGACACTGGGAGCACCGGCGCTTTGCAGCGCGATTGCACTCAACGCGAGTAGTGCTATGACAAAGACCATCCAACGGTTTCTCCAATTTGTGTTCATACGCGTCCTCCTCGTCCGAGCCTCGGATCTGATCACACTGATAATGCCAACTGGAAGCGAATGCAAATCCTTCCTCCTCGAACAAACACCGCTGTCCTGACTTGGTTTCATCGGTTGCTACGCAGAATGAGACAAGACCTCATCTGAAGGGCAGTTCAGCGACTCGTCTGTGTCCGCGACTCACCGATGTCTAGAATCCCGTCCAAGGTGGAACAATTAGATCGTAGGTCATTGACAAGTGAACCGAGGTGAAACGGAGGCAGGACTCAAGGGAGTCCGATCTCCACACACTAAAGATGGTTTCAAACATTGCGGTGGACGGTC
>Ga0180429_10005251_pt1 | contig 10293 bp, 9 predicted proteins | sample SS_ome_FD_132428 | JGI IMG/M metagenome (GOLD analysis project Ga0180429, IMG submission 132428) | Hypersaline lake sediment archaeal communities from the Salton Sea, California, USA - SS_1_S_1 metaG | ecosystem: Environmental > Aquatic > Non-marine Saline and Alkaline > Hypersaline > Sediment ...
GTCGGGCACCGAGGCTTCGTCAGCTGTAACTTCGCCGTCAGCTGTAACTTCGCCGTCCGCTGCAACTTCGCCGTCAGCTGCGACCTCTGCTGCACCGTCGACCTCTGCCGCACCGTCGACCTCTGCCGCACCGTCGACCTCTGCCGCACCGTCGACCTCGGCGACCCAGCAGAGCCAGGTGACGACGACGCCGAACAGCGCGGCTGCCACGACCAGCGCCCCGGCGACCAGTGCCCCGGCGACCAGCGCTGCGGCGACGAGTCCGTCGGCGGCCGCCACCACATCGGCGGGGTCTCGATCGGAGGCCGCTGCCACCACCTCCGCGCCGGCGGCCGCGGCGGAAACCACGGCGGCCGACACCACGGCGGCGGAAACCGAGGTGACGGCGGAGACCGAAACCACCGCGGCGGACGAGCCTGCTGCGGCGGCCGAGACGACCGCGGAGACCGAGACCACGGCTGAGACCACGGCTGAGACCACGGCTGAGACCACGGCTGAGACCGAGGGGGCGGCGGAGGCTGAAGTGACGGCGGAGACCGAGACGACTGCCGTTGAGGCCACCGAGCCGGAACCGCAGACCGCCGTCACCACCACGCAGATGGTGCCGGAGCCGGCTCCAGCGGGCGGCTAGCGCAAACCGTCGTAGTAGTCCGAGGTCGCCTCATTCAGCGACGCATCGGCATAGCCACGGCAGTAATCCCAGGTGACGTAGGTGTCCGATTCGGGGTCGAAAGCCGGTTCGTGCGGGCGAACGGTGCCGTCGACGAGAAGTTGAAGCAGGTTGGCGCGCAACATGTCCCAGTCGTGATAGTGATCTACGTTGCAATCCTCGCAGGTCACTACCAAGCCGCGGATGCCCCGATGGGCCAGCAGCGCCTCGTAGACCGCGAGGTCGGCCAGATCGGCCTCGACCGCGGTGCGCTCCTGCGGATCGAGTGGCTGCCCGGGCTCTAGCTCATCGAGAGCAGATGAAGGATCGCTCGGATCGTCGGCAAACGGATCGGGCGGCAGTCCCGGCGGCAGGTCGTCGCGCACGTCTACACATTACGCCAGCGGCACGGGTATCGCGCCCGGAGGCCACACCGGGAGCCGATAGGATGAGGAACCCTGACCGCCCGCTGATGGAGGCCGCGCCGATGACCCGTATCGAAGGCAGCACCGCTGGGGTGCGGACCGGCGGCGACGACCCCGCCAAGGTCGCAATGTTGGGGCTGACGTTCGATGACGTGCTCCTGCTACCCGCGGCCTCCGACATCATCCCGGCCACCGCGGACACCTCAAGTCAATTGACCCGCAAGGTCCGGCTCAGGGTGCCGCTGGTGAGTTCGGCAATGGACACCGTGACCGAGGCCCGGATGGCCATCGCCATGGCGCGCGCGGGCGGCCTCGGGGTGCTGCACCGCAATCTGGCGATCACCGAACAGGCCAGTCAGGTCGAGATGGTGAAGCGGTCGGAGGCCGGCATGGTCACCGATCCGGTCACCTGCTCGCCGGACAACACCCTGGCCGAGGTGGACGCCATGTGCGCCCGGTTCCACATCTCCGGCCTGCCGGTGGTCGACGGGAACGGGTCGCTGGTGGGCATCATCACCAACCGGGACATGCGCTTCGAAGTCGATATGAGTCAGCAGGTCGCGGAGGTGATGACCAAGACGCCGTTGATCACCGCCCAGGAAGGTGTGACCGCCGACGCCGCGCTCGGGCTGCTGCGCCGCAACAAGATCGAGAAGCTGCCCATCGTTGACGGCCGCGGTCGGCTCACCGGCCTGATCACGGTGAAGGACTTCGTCAAGACCGAGAAACACCCGTACGCCACCAAGGACAGTGATGGACGGCTGCTGGTCGCTGCGGCCGTCGGCGTCGGCGACGATGCCTGGGACCGGGCCATGGCATTGGTCGACGCCGGCGTCGACGTGCTGGTGGTTGACACCGCGCACGCCCACAACCGTCGGGTGCTCGACATGGTCGGCAAGGTCAAGGGCGAGGTGGGCCACAAGGTCGAGGTGGTCGGGGGTAACGTCGCCACCCGCAGTGCGGCCGCCGCGCTGGTCGAGGCCGGCGCCGACGCCGTCAAGGTGGGGGTTGGGCCCGGTTCGATCTGCACCACCCGGGTGGTGGCCGGCGTGGGGGCACCGCAGATCACCGCGATCCTCGAGGCGGTCGCCGCCTGCGCACCGGCCGGGGTGCCGGTGATCGCCGACGGCGGACTGCAGTACTCCGGCGATATCGCCAAGGCGCTCGCCGCCGGCGCCTCCACGGCGATGCTCGGCTCGCTGCTGGCTGGTACCGCCGAGGCGCCGGGCGAACTGATCTTCGTCAACGGCAAGCAGTTCAAGAGTTACCGGGGGATGGGATCGCTGGGCGCCATGCAGGGCCGCGGCGAGGCCGGATCCGTGCAGCGGAGCTTCTCCAAGGACCGGTACTTCCAGGATGACGTGCTCTCCGAGGACAAACTGGTGCCCGAGGGTATCGAGGGGCGGGTACCGTTCCGTGGTCCGCTGTCCACCGTCATCCATCAGCTCACCGGAGGGTTGCGCGCCGCGATGGGCTACACCGGAGCGGCCACCATCGCCCAATTGCAACGGGCGCAGTTCGTGCAGATCACCGCCGCCGGACTCAAAGAGAGCCACCCTCATGACATCGCCATGACCGTGGAAGCGCCGAATTACACCAGCAGATAGAGCGAACGCCGGTGGGGCGCTTGCGCGAAGAGGGGATGAACCGTGCGCGACATGGTTGAGATCGGCATGGGCCGGACCGCCCGGCAGACCTATGAACTCGGCGAGATCAATATCGTTCCGTCCAGGCGGACCCGTTCCTCCCAGGACGTGTCGACCAGCTGGCAGCTGGACGCCTACCGGTTCGACATTCCGGTCGTGGCCCACCCGACCGACGCCCTGGTCTCGCCGGCCTTCGCCATCGAAATGGGTCGGCTCGGTGGACTCGGGGTGCTCAACGGCGAGGGGCTGATCGGCCGGCACCCCGATGTGGAGGACAGGGTCGCCGAGGTGATCGAGGCCGCCGAGCGAGACGCGGATCCGGCCGCCCCGATCCGGCTGTTGCAGCGGTTGCACGCCGAGCGGCTGGACCTCGATCTGCTCGGCGGGGCAGTGGCCCGGGTCCGGGAGGCCGGTGTCACCACCGCGGTGCGGGTAAGCCCCCAGAACGCTCGTGCGCTCACTCCTACGCTGGTGGCGGCCGGTATCGACCTGCTGGTCATTCAGGGCACCATCATCTCGGCCGAGCGGGTGACCCAGGGACGTGAGGGTGCGTCGGCGCCGTTGAACCTCAAGACCTTCATCTCCGAATTGGACGTGCCGGTGGTCGCCGGTGGGGTGGCCGACCATCGCACCGCGCTGCATCTGATGCGGACCGGCGCGGCGGGGGTGATCGTCGGCTACGGCTCCACCTCGGGGGTGACCACCAGTGATGAGGTGCTCGGTATGAGCGTGCCGATGGCCACCGCGATCGCCGATGCGGCCGCCGCGCGCCGGGAGTACCTCGATGAGACCGGCGGCCGCTATGTACATGTGCTCGCCGACGGCGATATCCACACCTCCGGTGAGCTCGCCAAGGCAATCGCCTGTGGCGCCGACGCGGTCCTGCTGGGCACCCCGCTGGCCGCCGCCGCCGAGGCCCTCGGTGGCGGCTGGTTCTGGCCGGCCGCCGCGGCACACCCGTCGCTACCGCGCGGAGCGCTGCTGCGGGTCGCAACCGACGAGCGGCCCTCGCTTGACCGCGTGCTCAACGGCCCCTCCGATGAGCCGTTCGGCTCGCTGAACCTCGTCGGCGGACTGCGCCGCTCGATGGCCAAAGCGGGCTACTGCGATCTCAAGGAGTTCCAGAAGGTTGGGTTGACCGTCGGGAACTGACCGGTCCGGCTGCCTATATTGGATCCATGGAACCGGATTTTGACGTTGCGATCATCGGCTCGGGATTCGGGGGAAGCGTCAGCGCCCTCCGGCTCACCGAGAAGGGCTATCGGGTCGGCGTCCTGGAGGCCGGCCGTCGGTTCGCCGACCACGAGTTCGCCAAGACCTCCTGGCGGCTGCGGGAGTTCCTCTGGGCCCCACGGCTCGGCTGCTACGGCATCCAGCGCATTCACCCGTTGCGCAATGTGATGATCCTGGCGGGGGCGGGCGTGGGTGGCGGATCGCTGAACTACGCCAACACCCTGTACGTGCCGCCGGACCCGTTCTTCAACGACCGCCAGTGGGCGCACATCACCGACTGGCGCTCGGAGCTGATGCCGCATTACGACCAGGCCCAGCGGATGCTCGGGGTGGTACGCAACCCGACCTTCACCGACGCCGACCGCATCATGAAAGAGGTTGCCGACGATATGGGCGTCGGCGACACGTTCACCCCGACCCCGGTCGGGGTGTTCTTCGGGCCCGACGGCCGCAAGGCCCCCGGCGTCACCGTGCCGGATCCCTATTTCGGCGGTGTCGGACCGGACCGAACCGGATGTACCGAATGCGGTGAATGTATGACGGGTTGTCGGCACGGCGCCAAGAACACCCTGGTGAAGAACTATCTCGGTTTGGCGGAAAAGGCCGGCGCGCAGGTCATTCCGATGACGACCTCGACCGGTTTCCGGCCGGGCCCGGACGGTCTGTGGCAGATCGAGACGGTGCGAACCGGCAGTTGGTTGCGAAAGAATCGCCGCACGTTCACCGCGCGCCACGTCATCCTGGCGGCCGGCACCTACGGAACCCAGAAACTGCTGTTCGCGATGCGCGACTCCGGCACGCTTCCGGGGATCTCCGACCGGCTCGGTGCGCTGACTCGAACCAATTCCGAGTCGATCGTCGGGGCGGGGCGGATGAAAGCGCGGCCCGATCTCGATCTGACCCACGGTGTGGCGATCACCTCGTCGATCCACCCCACCCCCGACACTCATATCGAACCGTGTCGCTACGGCAGGGGGTCCAACGCGATGGGCCTGCTGCAGACCCTGATGACCGACGGCCCCGGACCCGGCGGCTCCGACGTGCCGCGCTGGAAGCAGCTGTTGCACAACGCCGGCCGGGACCCGCGCGGCATGCTGCGGATGCTCGGCCCGCGGCGCTGGAGTGAGCGCACGATGATCTCCCTGGTGATGCAGCACCTCGACAACTCGATCACCACCTTCACCAAGCGGGGCCCGCTCGGCCGGCGGATGACCAGCAAACAGGGCCACGGCGAGCCGAACCCGACCTGGATCCCGGTCGGCAACGAGGTGACCCGTCGCATCGCGAAGAAGATCGACGGCGTGGCCGGGGGTACCTGGGGCGAGCTGTTCAACATCCCGCTGACCGCCCACTTCCTCGGCGGCGCGGCGATCGGCGACAGTGAGCGGACCGGTGTCATCGACCCGTACCAGCGGGTCTACGGCTATCCCACGCTGCACGTCGCCGACGGTGCGGCGATCTCGGCCAACCTGGGGGTCAACCCGTCGCTGTCCATCACCGCGCAGGCTGAACGGGCCGCGGCGCTGTGGCCCAACAAGGGTGAGCAGGACCAGCGTCCGCTCCAGGGTCAGCCCTACCGGCGGCTCTCGCCGGTCGAGCCGAAGCACCCGGTGGTGCCCGCGGCGGCGCCGGGCGGGCTGCGCAACCTGCCGATAATCCCGATCAGTTCGACCTGATTTTCACCGGTCTTAGACTGTGCCGGTGGATTCTGCAGCGCGACCGGTTCTGGTGGTCGACTTCGGTGCTCAGTATGCCCAGCTGATCGCCCGGCGGGTCCGAGAGGCCCGGGTGTTCTCCGAGGTGATTCCGCATACCGCCACCATCGAGGAGATCAAGGCTGCCGAACCGCGGGCGATCGTGCTGTCCGGTGGGCCGGCCAGCGTGTACGCCGACGATGCCCCTCAACTCGACCCGGGCGTCTTCGACCTCGGTGTGCCCGTGTTCGGCATCTGCTACGGATTCCAGGCCATGGCGCAGGCTCTCGGCGGCACCGTCGAACGCACCGGTACCAGCGAGTACGGCCGGACTGAACTCAACGCGCTCGGCGGCGAACTTCATGCCGGTCTGCCCGGAGTGCAGCCGGTGTGGATGAGCCACGGGGACGCGGTGACCGCCGCCCCGGCCGGCTTCGCGGTGGTGGGCTCCAGTGCGGGTGCCCCGGTGGCGGCCTTCGAGGACCGCGCCCGCGGGTTCGCCGGGGTGCAGTACCACCCCGAGGTCATCCACACCCCGCACGGGCAGCAGGTGCTCACCCGCTTCCTGCACGATTTCGCCGGTATCGTTCCGTCGTGGACCCCGGCCAATATCGCCGGGAGCCTCATCGAGGGGGTGCGCGAGCAGATTGGTGATGGGCGGGCGATCTGCGGCTTATCCGGGGGAGTGGACTCCGCGGTGGCCGCCGCAGTGGTCCAGCGGGCCATCGGCGAACGCTTGACCTGTGTGTTCGTCGACCACGGCCTGCTGCGCGCCGGTGAGCGCGATCAGGTGCAGCGCGATTTCGTCGCTGCCACCGGGGCGCGGCTGGTGACGGTCGATGCCGAAACCCGGTTCCTCGAGGCGCTGTCCGGGGTGTCCAATCCGGAGGGGAAGCGCAAGATCATCGGCCGCGAGTTCATCCGCTCATTCGAGGGCGCGGTGCGGGACCTGACCGATGCGCATGCCGATGAACCCGTCGAGTTCCTGGTCCAGGGCACCCTTTATCCGGACGTCGTCGAGTCCGGCGGCGGGGCCGGGACGGCCAATATCAAGAGCCACCACAACGTCGGCGGCCTGCCGCCGGATCTGAAGTTCAGTCTCGTCGAACCGTTACGCCTGTTGTTCAAGGACGAGGTCCGCGCGGTCGGGCGTGAACTCGGCCTACCCGAGGATATCGTTGCGCGCCAACCTTTCCCGGGGCCGGGACTGGGTATCCGCATCGTCGGGGAAGTGACCGCCGAGCGGCTCGACACCCTGCGCCGGGCCGACTTGATCGCCCGCGAGGAACTGACCTCCGCCGGCCTGGACCAGCAGATCTGGCAGTGCCCGGTGGTGCTGCTCGCCGATATCCGCTCGGTCGGCGTTCAGGGCGACGGCCGGACCTATGGTCATCCGATCGTGCTGCGTCCGGTCTCCAGCGAAGACGCCATGACGGCGGACTGGACCAGGGTCCCCTATGACGTGCTGGAGCGTATCTCCACCCGGATCACCAATGAGGTGCCCGAGGTGAACCGGGTGGTGCTGGATGTGACCAGCAAGCCCCCGGGCACCATCGAGTGGGAGTAGGGGCAGGAGCCATGCGCTGGCGCGGAGTGCACCATGTCGAGTTCAACGTCGTGGACTACGAGCAGTCGATCGCGTTCTACGACGCCATGTTCGGGTGGCTCGGCTATCGCAGTTTCTGGACGCTGGACATCGAGTACCGGTCGACCTACTACATGGCACGGCTCCCGTTTCCGCACAGCTATATCGGCATCCAGCCCGCTACGGCCGGCGGGAAACTGCAGCATGCCGATCAGGCCGTCGGCATCAACCACATCGCACTGTGGGCGCGCAGCCGTACGGAAGTCGATCGGTTCCACGACGAGTTCCTGCTTCCCCGTTCGATACCGGTGATCTACCCGCCCAAGGAGTATCCGGAATACACCCCCGGCTATTACGCGGTGTTTTTCGATGATCCGATCAACGGGATTCAGTGGGAACTGGCCCGGCTGCCGACGGTGCCGTCGCCGGCCGCGATGTGGCGCTCGTGGCGGGGACTGCGCGGTTATCGGAGGACACATCCCGAGTGGCGGCATTCGGTCGCCCGCGAGGCGATGCGCACCCTTCCCCGCCGGAACTCTTGACGTATATCACTGGGCGGGTGTTTACTCACATATCGAACATAAGTTCGAAAATAGTGTGAGTGGGTCGCGGGTGGAGGTAGCCGATGGTGGCGGCGTTTGCCCTGGAGGACCGGCAGCCTGACCGCGCTGAACAGCTGGAACAGTTGCGGCGCCAGATGGCGGAAGTATCGCCGAAGGTAGGTGACCGGTGGCGTTCCGCCGAGCCCGCGGCGGACCTTCTACCTAGTTCCAAATCTTTGCTACCGGTTCCGGATTCGCTGGCTGAAGCGCTTCCGTCGGGGTTGCCGAGGGGGGCGGTGGCGGTAATTTCCGGGGCCCGCTCACTACCGGTGGGCATTGCCGCCGCGGTGAGCGCCGCCGGTGGCCACGTGGCCATCGTCGGGCTGCCGGACTTCGGACTGCTGGCCGCCGCCGAGATGGGTGCGGACCTCAGTCGGCTGGCGGTGATCCCGCAACCCGGCTCCGATCCGGTCGAGGTGGCCGCGGTGCTCATGGACGGGATGGATCTGGTGCTACTCGGCCTGGCCGGGCGCTGTGTGCCGCCCGCCCGGGCCCGGGTGGTGGTCGCCCGCGCCCGGCAGCGGGGCTGCACCCTGCTGGTCGCCGGGGGGGACTGGCGGGGTGCGTCGATGCGAATCGAGGCCCGGGTGCGCGGTTACGAGATCACCGCCGGCACGGCCGGTGTCCCGGTGGCCGGCTGTGGCCGCATCGGCGGGGTGCGACTGTCCGTCCGGACCCGTGGGCGGCCATGACCGCGGCGGACACCACCGCACGGGCGCTGGCGATCTGGTGTATGGACTGGCCGGCCGTCGCCGCCGCGGCGGCGGCCGGTTTGGCGCCCACCGCGCAGATCGCGGTCACCTGCGCCAATCGGGTGGTCGCCTGTTCGGCGGCTGCCCGCGAAGCCGGGGTACGCCGCGGTCTGCGGCGGCGCGAGGCCCAGGCTCGCTGCCCGCAGGTGCAGATCGCCGTCGCCGACCCGGGCCGCGATGCCCGGTTCTTCGAGGGTGTCATCGCGGCGGTGGACGATGTGGTGCCGCGTGCGGAGGTGCTGCGGCCGGGACTACTGGTGCTGCCGGTCCGCGGTGCGGCCCGCTACTTCGGTTCCGAGCAGGCCGTCGCCGAACGGCTGGTCGATGCCGTCGCTGCCGCCGGTGCCGAATGTCAGGCGGGTATTGCCGACCAGTTGGCCACTGCCGTTTTCGCCGCCCGGGCCGGCCGGGTGGTGCCGCCCGGCGGGGACGCCGAGTTCCTCTCCGGTTTGTCGATCCGGCAGTTGTCGGCCGAGCCCAGCTTATCCGCACCCGATCGCAGTTTTCTCTCAGATCTATTGTGGCGCTTAGGGATTCGTACCATCGGCGAGTTCGCCGCATTACCCCGAAATGATGTGGCCTCCCGGTTCGGCGCCGATGCGGTGGCCGCGCACCGGTTCGCCTGCGGCGAGCCGGACCGCGGACCGTGCGGACATGAGCTGCCGCCGGAGTTGGAGGCGGTGCTGCACTGCGATCCGCCGATCGAGCGGGTCGATGCCGCCGCGTTCGCCGGTCGGACCCTGGCCGCCACCCTGCACCGCAGCCTCGAAGGGGCCGGAGTCGGCTGCACCCGGCTGGCCATCCATGCCGTCACCGCCCCCGGCGGGCAGGAGCGCAGCGACCGGGGGATAAATCCCGCCGGTGAGCTGAGCCGGGTCTGGCGGTGCGCCGAGCCGCTGACCGAGGACGCCACTGCCGACCGGGTGCGCTGGCAACTGGACGGCTGGCTGACCTCCCGCAGAGTCGCCGGCGAGGAGGGTCTCGCCGGGCCGGTGATTACACTGCGGCTGCAGCCGGTTGAAGTGGTCTCAGCCGAGGCGCTTCAGCTGCCGCTGTGGGGCGGCCCCGGTTCCGACAGTCGGCTGCGGGCCTGTCGGGCCCTCGTCCGGGTGCAGGGGTTGCTGGGGCAGGAGGCGGTGCAGGTACCGATGCTCAGCGGTGGCCGTGGGCCCGCCGAGCGGATAACCCTGACCCCGCTCGGCGACGAACAGGTGCCCCGCGCCGCCCCGGACCGGCCCTGGCCCGGTCAGCTTCCGGAGCCGGCCCCCACGGTGCTGGTGGAGGGCTCCGGCGGGAGGGGGCGTGGCGACTCCAGGGCGAACCCCGCAGGGACCCCCACAGGGAACCCCGCAGAGAACACCGTGAAGGTCCTTGACGCTCATGGCGATCCGGTTCGGGTGACTGCTCGCGGCATGTTCAGCGCCGAGCCGGCCCGGCTGGACGGCCCGGGCTACCGCGGTGAGCTGCAGTGGTGGACCGGCCCGTGGCCGGTCGACGAGCGGTGGTGGGAACAGTCCGGACCGGGGCGCACCGCCCGGGCCCAGGTGCTGGTGGCCGGCACCGCGCTGTTGCTGTGCTATCGGCAGCGGCAGTGGTATCTCGAAGGTGTCTACGAGTGAGCCAGCCGATCGCGGAACCAGGTCGGCCACGGCATCTTCTCGAATGTTTTCGCATCCACACAGACATGGGTCAGGGCCGCCTCGGCGA
>Ga0180429_10005253_pt1 | contig 10291 bp, 8 predicted proteins | sample SS_ome_FD_132428 | JGI IMG/M metagenome (GOLD analysis project Ga0180429, IMG submission 132428) | Hypersaline lake sediment archaeal communities from the Salton Sea, California, USA - SS_1_S_1 metaG | ecosystem: Environmental > Aquatic > Non-marine Saline and Alkaline > Hypersaline > Sediment ...
CTTGGCTGCCATGCTGAGAAAACTGGGGCACGAAGTCTGTGTTCTCGACGGGGATTCCACCAACGTGGGACTGCATCGGGCGCTGGGGATCACGGATCCACCCGATCCGCTGATTGAGCATTTCGGGGGAATGGTGTTTCAAGGGGGCGCGGTAACGTGCCCCGTGGACGACCCGGCCTTGATCCGGGAGAGTGAGATCGATCTGGAGACGCTCGATCCGAGGTTCCTGCGCCGCAATGCGGATGGCATCGCCTTTCTGCAAGCCGGCAAGCTGGCGACCTTCGGCGTCGGCGCCGGTTGTGATGGGCCGATGGTCAAGATCGCCCGCGATCTGCGGGTCCGCTCCGGGACCACGCCGTCGATCCTGATCGTCGATTTCAAGGCCGGGCTCGAAGACTCGTTCCGAGGGGCTCTAGTGGCGATGGACGATGTGATCGTTGTGATCGACCCGTCGGCAGCTGGCATCTCGGCCGCGGTCGCACTCAAGGAGAGCCTCGCTGCGCAACGGGCCGGCGGGGAGCCTGCGACGCGACATCTGGAAAGCCGGACCTCAGTGGAACTTGCGCGCCGGCTTTATCGGGAGTCGTCGCTCACCGGCATCCATGTGGTTGCCAACAAGGTGGATGACTCCGCCGTGGAGCGCCTCATGAGGGAACACCTTCGCCCGCATGGAATCGAACTGACCACGGTGATTCCAAGGTGTTTGGAGATCCACGACGCATGGCTGTGGGGCAAACCGATCAGCTCGCTGGCAATCTCAAAACCGGTGAAGAAGCTGGTTGCGCACCTCGAGGAGGGCGCAGTTGTTGAGAACCTTGTCTGAACCCGTTGGTGGGGGCCTCGACGAATACGCGAGTTCCTTTCCGTAATCGCCACAAGAACCATGCTCTTTCCCGAATTGAAAACCAGCAGGTTGCGAATCCTCTCGCACTCAAGGCGGCTCCAGTTGCTCGCAACACTCAGTTCCCTTGCGCTTCTTTCGGCCGGCCTGAGTGCGCAGGACAGGGACAACTGGTCCGCGAGACTTGCCGCCAACGAGGCCAGGATTCAGCAACGGTTGACAGAGAAGGAGATCCGGGATCTCGGGTCCCGCCCGTTTCCCATGAAGCCCATCGGCGTCTTCCATTCCCCCCTGACCCCGGCCACCGGCGCTCCCCGGCAAGGCCGGCTGGCCCCCTCGATCAAAGCCGCCATCGAAATCCTGCCGCAGTATGAGGAATGCCTCGAGGGTATCGGACAAATGAGTCATCTCTACGTCCTGTTCGTCTTCGATCGCAGTCGTGACTGGCATCCCAAGGTCAAGCCGCCCGGGGCAAAAGACGCGCGGGGACTGTTCTCCACCCGCTCTCCGAACCGCCCCAATCCGATCGGGCTCACCGTCGTCCGGCTGGAACGCGTGGAGGGTCGAATCTTGCACGTTTCCGGTGTCGATGCTTTCGACCAAACCCCCGTGTTGGATATCAAACCCTACATCGCCAGTATCGACAGCATCCCTGAGGCAGGAATGCACGTCGAAAGGGTGCTCGGACTCGACCCTTCCTCCTCTCCCGACAAGGACTGAAGTCGTTCCGCCGAACCAGCTCCCCCTCCCATCCCCACCACCGGCGCATCGGCGAAAAATCTCTCTTTGCATATATCGCGGTATCGCGATATTAGCTCTTCATGAACACCAAGCCAATCCAGGCCGGCTCCCGCCCCTCCGCGGCCGCCCGCCTGAAAGGGCTTTTCTCAGCGACTGGCGAGCTTCTCCGCCCGTTTGGCGGCTTCCGCACTGACCCGCCGACACATCAGTTCGCACACTTGGCGGACCATCGGGTCGGAAATCCGGTGAATCGCGAGGGCGCCCTCGCGTCGCCGCTCGACGAAGCCCGCTGTCGTCAGCACCCCCAAATGCTTCGATACCGTGCCCTGCTTGATGCCCGTTTTCTTCGCCAACTCGCCGACACTCGACTCACCTTCCATCAACTCGCGCAGAAGCATCAAGCGCGCCGGCTCCGAGAGCACGGTGAACTGCCGCGCCGCTTCCTCCACCTGCGTGTCGCTCATCCGCCCTTTTGCGGCCCTGCCCTTTTTCACCATACCGCAACCCTACGATATCGCGATATCATGTGCAACACGCTTTCCATGGCCTTCCCCGCTCCCGCGCGGGAATCGTGGATCTTAACTCCCGGATAAATGAGCATCTGCTCACTCGTTGCCGGTCCGAGCGCGGTTACGGGAGCATCTGAACCAAATCAGAATATCAATGAACAACGCCGAACTCATCGATGGGCTGAATCACCTGGTGAACCGCGAAGTCAGCACCTTCCTCCGCTATATCCTGCGGGCAGCGAGCATCAAAGGGGCGGACCAGGATGCCGTGCGCACTCTTTACCAAAGCGATCCAGCCGATGAAATCGGCCACGCCCAATGTCGGGTCAGGCTCAAGCTTCGGCACGCCCCCCGGCATCACGATCTTGCCGGCCAAGTACGAAGACAGCTATTGAGGATCACCAGCGACTCGATGACGACGGCCACCCAGCGCAGGATGGGAGATCACCGGGCGGCCCGGAGATTCCGCCTGCTCTCCACGTTCAGGCGTGGCTCGGTCTGCTCTTCGAAGGACGTGATGACGCCACTCCTCCCCGAAACCAGCTTGGACTATGGCGACGGAGCGCCAACTTCCTGCGCTGGCAAGTTCCGATTCCTCGCGGAAACTGCCGTCGATCGCCGATCGGACCTGATAGTTCAGATAGTATCCCCGGGATTGACTCAGGTTCTCCGGAGGGTACCCAACGGATGACTGCTTCAGGGCCAATGCATCGTCAGGGAGGCAGGTTGCGTAGACTCGCACTTGGTGAAGGACGGCGCCGGAGCGCCTCGGCACAAGGATTGGGTCGTGGGCGGCGTTGGCTGGGCGGACCGCGAATCCGGGCATCTCTCGTCGCGCTGGGATTGGCGGGCTGTGCCGGAACCGGGGGGCCGTCGGGTTCCCCAGAAACTGCCGCACCGGGATTCGCTTCCGGACCGTCGGCTCCGGCGAAGTGCCCGCAGCGGGTGCACCTGAGCGAGGCGTGCCAACTGGTGTTGAAGTTCCACCCCGACCTGCGGACGATCCCGTGGGACCGGCGGGTGGCCGATGCGAGGCGGGTCGGCGCGGCTCGATTGCCGAATCCGACCCTGGAGGTCGAGGCCGAGGATTTCGGCGGCACCGGGCCCTACCAGGGGAGCCGTTCGACGATTTACACCTCCTCGATCGTGCAGGTGATCGAGACCGGCGGCAAGCGGGCGGCGCGCCGCGACAAGGCCGCGGCGTTCGGGGAACTGGTCGAGGCGGAACACGGGATCCGCCGGCGCGAGGTGGTGGTGGAGACGTCGCGGCGCTTTGTCGCCGCGCTGGCAGGCCGCGAAATGCTGAAGCTGGCCGAGCGCGAGCTGGCATCGGCACGCGCAGGCCGGACGAGCGTGGAGGCGCAGATCGAGGCCGGCCGCGCGACCGAGTCCGAGTTGCGCCAGGCCGAGATGGTGTCGACCCGCGCCGAATTGACTGTGAGGCGCGCGCAGCGCGACTTCGAGCAGGCGCTGGCGGCACTGTCCGCCCAGTGGGGTTGTCGTGGGACGCAGCTGGCGGAGGTCTCCGGGATCTTGGGCAGCCCGCCGCGTGGGCTGCCCTCGCGTGCGGCCGCCGAGCGGGCGCTCGACGGTCACCCGGCACTGGCGGCAGCGCGGGGTCGCCGCAGCGAGTGCGAGGCCGGGCTGCGGCTGGCGCGGGCCGGTCGCGCGCCGAACGTGGAGCTGGCGGCCGGTGCACGGCACGACAATGCGAGCGACGACCAGGCCTTCGTCCTCGGGGCCAGCGTGCCGCTGCCGATTTTCGACGACAACCGCGCGGCGGTGCGGGAGGCGGAGGCGGAGTTGTCCAAGGCGGAGCTGGCGATCGGCGCGGCGCGGCTCGACCTTGCGACCCGCTTTGATGCCGCCTGGACCGAGCTTGCCAACGCGCACGATGCCGCGGTCACGGTGGAGACCTCGCTGCTGCCGAAGGCGCGCCAGGTGTTCGACAAGACCAGCGAGGCCTACGAGCTGGGCAGCGCCGGGTTTCTTGAACGGCTCGAGGCACGGCGCCAGTTGGATGCCGCCAGCCGGGACTGGATCGAGGCCCGCCGGGACTATCAGCTGGCCGCCGCCCGCCTCCAAGGACTGACCGGAAAACCCCTGTGAACCCGAATCCCCCGGATGTTTTCGCCATGAGATGCACATTGCTCCTGATGAGCCTTTGGCCCCCCCTCGCCGCCGCCGAACTGCGCCCCGTCACCTTGCCCGAGGGCGCCGTCGAGCGCCTGCAACTGGAAGTCGCGCCGCTCGAACCCCGCGCGGTCGGTGACGCGGTGCGCGCCACCGGCCGCCTGGTCATCGACCCGGTGGCCACCGCGCTGGTCACCTCGCGGATCAGCGGCCAGGTCGAGAAGGACGAGCTGCGCATCGGCGCCCGCGTGAAGTCCGGCCAGGAACTGCTCACGCTGCGAAGCGGCGAACTGGCCGAAATGGTCACCCGCTACCTGCAGGCCGAGCAGAACCTGCGCTTCGCCCGCACCGCCATGGAGCGCGAGCAGCAGCTTGCCGCGCGCAAGATCAGCACCGCCGAGGCACTGCAACAGAGCGAGGCCGCCTACCAGGCGGCGCGCACCGCTCATCTAACCGCGATTCAGCCGATGCACCTGCTGGGCTACAAGGAGAGCGACCTCCACGACATGGTGGAGCGCGGACCGATCCGCGAAGACCTGACGCTATATTCGGTGAAGTCGCCGCTCGACGGTGTGCTGGTCGAAAAATGGACGGTGCCCGGCGCGCCGGTCCAACAGAACGAGCAGTTGCTCAAGGTGGCGGCGCTCGACCACCTGTTGGTCGAGATCGAGGTCCCGCTGCGGGGGGTTGGGCGGATTCGCGAGGGAACCGCGATCGGGTTCCGCACCACCGCCGGTGCGGAGCGCCGGGGCCGCGCCACGCTGATAGGCCTTGCGCCTGCCGCCAAGGCCGAGACGGTGGCCGCCACCGCCTTGGCGCGACTCGAGAACCCGGACCGCAACTGGATCGCCGGGACCCCGGTCGAGATCGACCTGCTCGGCCCGGATGCGCCCGAGTTGCCGGCGGTGCCGGCCGGCGCGGTGGTCGAGATCGACGGCAGTCCGTGCGTGTTCGTCGCGGAGGAGGCGGGCGTCTTCCGCCCGGTGCACGTCAAGGTGGCGGCAGGCGGCAGCGAGTGGATCGGCCTGGCCGGCTCCCTGCCGGACCAGTCGCGGGTGGTTGTGCGCGGGGCCGCGCTGTTGCTGGCCGCGTGGGAACACGGGGAGGAGACCGATTGAGCGGCGGAGACATCCCCGGAGCACCCCCCATCGCGCCATGTTTGCCCGCCTCGTTGAATCCGCTCTCCGATCCCGCCTGCTGGTGATCGTGCTCACCCTGTTGCTGGCCGCGCTTGGCTGGCACGCGTTCCGCCGGCTGCCGATCGACGCCTTCCCCGACATCACCACCACCCAGGTGCAGGTGATCGTCAAGGCGCCGGGGATGACACCGGAGGAGGTCGAGCAGCGGGTCACCCACCCGCTGGAAACCGAGATCCGGGGCATCCCCAACCAGACGGTACTCCGCTCGGTGACCAAGTATGCGCTGGCCGTCATCACCATCGACTTCACTGATGATACGGACGTCTACTGGGCGCGCCAGCAGATGACCGAGCGGATCACCCAGGTGCTCGCCAGCCTGCCCGACAGCGTGGAGGGCGGGCTGGCGCCGATCACCACGCCGCTGAGCGAGGCCTACATGTTCGTGGTCGAAAGCGACCGCCGGGACAACCGCGAGTTGCGCGGGATCCTCGACTGGATGATCCGGCCGCGGCTGCTCTCGGTGCCCGGGGTGGCCGATGTCAACGCGCTCGGCGGCCAGGTCCGCACGGTGCTGGTGGAGCCGCGGCCCGAGTCGCTGGCGGCCTACGGCCTGACCCACGAGGACGTTTCCCGTGCGCTCGCCGGCAACAACAGCAACGCCGGCGGCGGCAACGTGGTGCGTAACGACAACGTCTACCTGCTCACCACGGACGGCCGGCTGCATGACGAGCGGGACGTCGCCAACCTCACGCTGGCGAGCCGCGACGGCCGGCCCATCCACCTCCACGATGTCGCGGAGGTGTCGATATCGAGCCTCACCCGCTTCGGGGCGGTCACCGCGCACGGCGCTGGCGAGGCGGTCCAGGGGATCGTGCTGACCCGCCGCGGGGCGAACACGCGGGAGACCGTGGAGACCGCCAAGCAGCGGCTCGCGGAGGTCGCCGAGACGCTGCCGGACGACGTGCGCATCGTCCCCTTTTACGACCGGGCGGACCTGATCGAGACGGCCACCCGCGGGGTGACCACCGCGTTGTTCCAAGGCGTCGTGCTGGTGCTGATCGTGCTCGGCCTGTTCCTGTTCAACCTGCGCAGCGCGCTCACCGCGGGGTTGGTGCTGCCGCTCACCGTGCTGGGCGCCTTCCTCGTGATGAACAGGATCGACCTGACGGCCAACCTGATGTCGCTCGGCGGGATCGCAATCGCGATCGGCATCCTGGTCGACTCGGCGGTGGTGGTGGTCGAAAACATCGACACCGCACTGCAGTCGTCGGACAAGGAGCACCGGGCCGCCGTGCTGCGCCGGGCGGCGGCGGAGATGGCGCGCCCGATCGTTTCCGGCGTGGTGATCATCATCATCTCGTTGGCGCCGATCATGGGCCTGATCGGGCTCGAGGGAAAATTGTTCCGGCCGCTGGCGCTGACGGTGGCGATCTCGCTGGTAGTGTCTCTGCTGCTCAGCCTGACCGCGATCCCGGTGTTGGCGAGCTTGCTGATGAAGAGTGGCGGCCACCGCCGCAGCCCGGTGGTGGTGCTGATGATGGCACTCTACCGGCCGTTGCTGCGCTGGTTTCTGCGGCGGCGGCGGTGGGCGACGGGCGCCGCGCTCGCGCTGCTCGCGCTCAGCCTGTGGGTCGGCTCACGGACCGGTCGCGAGTTCCTGCCGCAGCTCGAGGAGGGGACGATCGTGCTCCAGTTCGAGAAGATCCCGTCGATTTCCCTGCAGAAGTCGCTCGAGATCGACGACCGGATCGCCGCCGACCTGATGGAGCTGCCCGAGATCACGGGCGTGGTTTCCCGGGTCGGCTCGGACGAGCTGCGGCTCGACCCGATGGGGTTGAACGAGACCGACTGCTTCCTCGTGACCAAGCCGCCGTCCAAGTGGCCGGATCCGGATCCGGCGGTGCTCGAGGACAAGATCCGCGAAATCCTCGCGCGTTATCCCGGGGTGATCAGCGGCTTCACCCAGCCGATCGACATGCGGGTGTCCGAGATGATTTCCGGGGTTGCCTCCGCGGTGGCGATCCGCGTGACCGGCAGTGAACTGGACCGCCTGGAAGGGCTCTCGGCACAGGTCGAGGAGGTCGTTCGCGGGACCAACGGCGCGCAGGATGTCGCCCGGACAGCGCTGAGCGGGCAGCGCTACCTCACCGTGAGGATGCGCCACGATGCGCTGGCCCGCACCGGTATCCAGGCCGCGGCGGTCAACGACCTGGTCGCCCGTGCGGTCGGTGGTGAGATTGTCACCGAGATCATCGAGGGAATCCGCCGGGTCCCGGTGCTGATGCGTTACCCGGAGGAGCGGCGGGCGGACCCGGCGGCTCTCGGCGCCCTAAGCATCCGCAGCGAGACGGGCGCGCGGATCGCGCTCGCCGATCTGGCGGACATCATCGAGGTGGACGGCCCGAGCCAGATCGCGCGTGAGGATGCCGAGCGCACGGTGGTGATCGAGGCCAACGTGGACGGCCGGGACGTGGTCGGATTCGTCCGCGACCTCGACCGCAGGATTTCCGAGGCGGTGCCGCTGCCGGCCGGCTACCGGGTGGAGTTCGGCGGGCAGTTCGAGAACGAGGCGCGGGCCGGCAAGCGGCTGGCGCTGATGGTCCCGGCAGCGTTGCTGGCGATCTTCCTGATCCTCTATTCCACCTTCGGCAACATGCGCCAGGCGCTGTTGATCCTTCTTAACGTGCCGTTCGCGATGATCGGCGGGATCTTCGCCCTCGCGCTCGCCGGATACTATCTGTCGGTGCCGGCCTCGCTCGGCTTCGTCGCCCTGCTGGGCACCGCGGTGATGAACGGCGTGGTGCTGGTGAGCTATCTCAACCAGTTGCGCGAGGAGGAAGGGATGGAGATCGAGGATGCCGCCCGCTCCGGCGCCGAGCGCAGGTTCCGGCCGGTGATGATGACCGCGCTGCTGACCGTGATCGGGCTGGTCCCGCTGCTGCTCGCCAGCGGACCCGGCTCCGAGATCCAAAAACCACTGGCCGCGGTGGTGATCGGCGGCACCGCGACCTCGACCGCGCTCACCCTGCTGCTCCTGCCCGCACTCTACGCCAGCATTGAAGACTGGAGGGAGCGGCGGGCGCGGGATTGATCCCGGTATGACCTATGGCCCTGATATTTCAAGAAGGCCAGGACCGACTAAAGAACCGTGGGTGGCGTGAGTTGTGCCCCGGTTTGGCCAAAAATGGCAATCAGCTCTGTTTTCAACCCTTCTTGCGACCATCACCAGCTCGCCGGCGAAACTGACACTGCTGGCTCGGCTTCACGAAATATCCGCACCTAGCGGGCCAGCGTCACCGGCTCAATGTCCCACTTGGGACACTGTGCGAGAAACCGGCACGGGTTGTTGTGAAAGATGTCGAGGAGTTCCTGGCGATCGAAGCCGCGACGCTGGCACTCCATGATGCATTCCTGGAGGGTGAATGGATCGGACGGCCCCCAATCCGCTGAACTGTTCACCAGCATGCGGTCCCAACCGTACATCTCGAGAATGTCCGTCGCCCGCTGCGCGGTCATCTTCGTGAGCGGATACAGCGTCATTCCCGCCCAGAAGCCACGCTCCAGGACCATGCGCACGGTGTGCTCCTCGACGTGATCAACCCAAACGCGGGCCGGATCGACCGCTGAAAAGCCGGCCAGGATCTCGAGAATGCGCCTGGTCCCACCGAACTTGTCACCGAGATGCGGCGTGTGGATCAGCATCAACTGGCCGTGATCGAGCGCCAGCTGGATCTGCATCTCGAAAGTCTCCACTTCGCCGGCGGTCGACTTGTGCAACCCGATCTCGCCAATGCCCAGCACGTTGGGATTGTCGAAGAAGCGCACCATCCCGGCACACACCGCGCGACTGAGAGCGACGTTGTCGGCTTCCTTCGGATTGACCGCGACCCAGCTGAAGTGCCGGATCCCGTACTGGGCGGCGCGGGTCGGCTCGAACTCCGCAATTTGTTTGAAGTAGTCCAGAAAAGTCTCCGGGTGCTCGCGGTCGAAACCCGCCCAGAACGCGGGTTCGGCTACGGCCACCACGCCGGACATCGCCATGCGCTCGTAGTCCTGCGCGGTGCGCGCGATGGCGTGGTAATGGGGCTGAATCACGTACATGGCTCAGGTCTGGCCGGAGAAGATCAGCGCGACCCGCTCGGCGCGGTCCGGCGAAGCGCCGGCTTCCGACAACAGGGCCACGGCACTCCGGCAGCGGGCCAGGCGTCGATCCCCGGATGCAGCCGGGTCCCCGCCGCCGGCACGCTGGAAGCGATCCAGCACCGCCGCGATCTCCAACAGCTGGTGGCGGACCTGCAGGTGATACTGATCAAGAACTTCTTCGGGCTCGAGTCGAGTTGACATGGTCGATTCGTCGTTAACAGGGGAATGGGGCAAAGTCAGCGCCAGAACGCTGCGGATGGTTTGATTTGGAACGATTCGACTCTCGATCCGCCGCAGCACAATGGAGAATCCAGTCCCCGGCGGAAACCTCCCGTTCGGTCCGTCCTCCCAACAGGCGGGCGATCAGATCGCACTTGGCGATGAACAGGAAATGAAAACCGGCATGCTCGCTGTAGTTCTCGAAATTGGCCATCCCTTTGGCGATGACCGCATCGCTGCCGACGGCCAGCGACCAGGCGTGCGGGTCGCGGTGCGCCGGGGAAACCGATAGCTCGACGATCTCGACCCCCGGCAGGCCGGTGACCCCGGATTCCTCGGCCTCGGTCCGGCAGACGTCGTTGAGAAAGGGTTCGCTGCGCACCACCAGATGCACGTGATCGAGCGTGAAGTGTTCCATCAGGGATTCGATCAACAGCCGGTCGAAGACGATCTCACCGGCGTTGTCCGCGAAGTAGGTCAGGCTGCGGGCATTTCCGAGTCGTGCCTCGAGTTCCTGTCGGTCGCAGATCGTGAACTCCCGTTCATGCAGGCGTTCCAACAGCTTC
>Ga0180429_10005254_pt1 | contig 10291 bp, 8 predicted proteins | sample SS_ome_FD_132428 | JGI IMG/M metagenome (GOLD analysis project Ga0180429, IMG submission 132428) | Hypersaline lake sediment archaeal communities from the Salton Sea, California, USA - SS_1_S_1 metaG | ecosystem: Environmental > Aquatic > Non-marine Saline and Alkaline > Hypersaline > Sediment ...
ACGACCTGGAGCTGCTCGTCGGCGTCCAGCCACAGGTGGTAGACCCGATCCGGTCCGCCATCGGCGCTACAGGACGACTGGAAATCGTCGGCGAAGCCAACGGTGTAGCCAGAGATAGGCTGGCCGAGCTGGGCTTCGAGGTTCATGCCGGGGCAGCCATCGTCGTGTGCCGCGGCGGGCTCGAACCGGCACTGGTCGTCGCACCCGTTGGCGGCCACCGGACCGCCACCGGCGCCGGCACTGCCGAAGTCGCACTGCTCACCGGCAGCCTCGGGGATGGCCGGGTTGATCACGCCGTCGCCGCACTCGGCTTCCGACAGGATGACGTCCACGTCGTAGTGACCGTCCGCGCCGTCCCCCTCCACGATGATGTACAGCTCCTGGTCGGCGACGACCCCCAGCTGGACCTGCTCCCCTTGCGTGTCGAGACAGGGCAGCTGGTCCGGCGGCAACCCAAAGGTGGTGCGCACGCCGCATTCACTCTCGACGTAGACCACGGGTTGCTCGTCCGCCGAGGCCGGCGCCACGGTGAGGGTGCCGCGGCTCTGGGCCTGGATGTAGTAGACCGCATCGGCACGCTCGACGCTGGCGCCGCCGCCACAGAACGAGCTGTAGTCGTCGGCCAAGCCGAAGGTGTTCCCGAGGAGCCTGGTCTGCCCGAGGTACAGCCTGTAGGGACGCTCGACGCTCGTGTCGGGGCACTGGTCGTAGACCGGCTGAACCACCTCTGCGTTGCCGTCCGGCGGACCGCCGGCGCCGGCTGCGAAGCCGCCCTCGCCGCCAATGCCGCCGCCGCCTACTTCGGCCCCGCTGGACGAGGACGTCGGCATGCCACCGGCCGGGGCTTCGGAGTCTTCGGCGGACATCATCCCACAGCCAGTGCCGCTCCCCAGGCCCGCGGCAGCCGCCATGGCAACCGCACCGAAAAGGCACAGCCACGTTCCGTTGTCGAATTGCCCTCCCATGAGAAGCAAGCCTCCTCGGAGACGTCGTCCCCGTGGTCACAAGCGAAGCCAGACTTCCATACTCTTACATCACGGCCCGAGAACGCAAGTCGGTGTAGGGGCGAGTGGGCTCGCTGAATACCCCGGAGGACCATCCCAACCCGGTGCGCGCGGCTCGGCGGCCGCGTCACTTCGCCAGCCGCACGGCTCCGCCTCGAGCTTGGGTGTGATGTGCAGGGCACGGAGCCCGTCTACCCATCGATCCGCTCGCCGCTCACCCGATCCCACACCGTGAGCCTGCCCTCCGCCGCGGCGGACGCCAGGAAGGGGGCGTGCCAATTGCGCCACGGCTCGGCGGAGCCGGCGCTGGACGCCGCCGTGGTGGCCGACGGGATCGCTGGGGTCCGGGGCGCCACCTCGACGGACGGCGGCGGGGATGGAGGGGTTTGCTGGCCCGGCGGGTCGCAACCGAGCCCGGCGGCCATGACGATCGAGCCCAGCCACAACCAACGTTTCGACACGACGATCGCGACGGTCGCACGGCCGCGCGGCGTCAACCCATGCCGGTGGCCTCGCCGCCGCTCACCCCTCCGCCTGGGGCAAGATCATTCCGAAGATCTTGGCCAGCGCTCGCACTTGCCGCTTGCGCCGCACCCGGCCGAGGAAGACCTCGTCATCGCCGAACAGCTCGCGCAGGCGGGGGAAGCGTCCGGCGTAGGCGTCGAGCTCGTCGGGGAGCTGGCGCTCCCGCGCGGCGAAGTAGAGCGTGGCGTCCTTCAGCTCGGTCAGAAAATCGAGCGCCTCGGCCCGCTCGAGCTTGCGACGGCCGGCATGCAGGAACCCGAGTCGTCGGACCTGCCGTGCCATGGGCTCGATGTTGACGTGGCAATCGTGGGCCGCGTAGCTGAAGCAGCTGACGAAGGGATTGATGTCGGCATTGGTGTCGTAGCCACGGAGCTGACTGGCCGGCAGCCCCAGCTGGGCGAGCCGTTGTCGCGCGGCCGGGCGCGAGTAGCCCGAGATGGCGTGGGGGAAGACCACGGCGGGGAGGTCCTCCCGCTCGGCCGCGGCGTCCAGATCGTAGAGGCTGCCGGACAACGTGGTGCCGAAGATCTCCCCGAGCAGCTCGCGCAGGATTCGTCGCTTGCGGGTGTGGCAGAAGAACTGCCGGCGGTCCGCGCCCTGTACGACCAGCTGCTCCGGCCCTTGATAGGCCATGATGCCCTCGGCCACGATGGGGATGGCGAGACGCAGCGCGAGATTGCACGACAGCGCCCGCCGTAGATGAACGAAGAGGTCACGGCCCGCGTGGGGGCCGAGCTCGCGGTCCAGGGCCAGGGGTAGCCCCTCACGTACCCAGCGCTTGGTGAAGTCGGCCTCGATGGTGAAGGCCATCCAATCCACCCCCAGGATCTTGGCGATCTGCCGGGCGTTCTGCGCCGCCTGGACCTTGCCCACGGCCTCGACGAGGAACAGCGCGAGCGGTCGCAGGTGGTGCTCGTGAACCAGCCGCTCGAGCAGGTAGGCGCTGTCGCCACCGCCGCTCACCAGGGCCAGCACGTCGTAGGGCCCCGCGCCGTCCCGCCGCGTCCGCGAAAACAGCTCGGCCATCTGCGCCTGAGCGGCCTGCCGGAGCTGTCCGAACTGCTGCTCGGCCGGGTCGTTGCAGACCGAGCAGGTCCCCGCCCCGTCCAGCGAGACGCAGGGGATGGTCGTGGGCAGCAGGCAACGCTGGCAACGTGGGGTGTCGGCAGCCACGATTCCCTTCCGCTCAGCCGAAGCCCGCGTCCTCCGCCCGCCGGTGCAGGCGACTCCACACCCAGCGCATCCCGCGAAGCGGGCGAATCGCCTCGAAGTGAGCGTAGCTGCCGTCGGCGAGCATGCGCGCCTCGTCCGACTCGGCGCGGAGCGATTCGTCGAGCCCCACGGGGGGCTCCTGCCGCAGTGGGACGCCGAGCTCCATGGCGTGGGCCAGGTGCAGCCCGGCATCGATGGTGCGCGCCCGCTCCCAGCCGGCCAGCTGGCGGGCGATCGCGGCCGCCAGCCCATAGCCCTCCCCGGTGCAATCATGAAGTGCATAGAAGGTCGTCGGCAAGCCGGCATCGAGCTGGTCGCGCAGCCGCCCCCAGACGTGGTCGGGAAAGCCGTCGAGGGTCACCAGGGCCACCACCATCTTGTGCTGGAAGCCGCTCTTGGCAAAGGCCAGCAAGGTGTCCAGGTGCTGGAACACGATGACTCGCCGCACGGCATAGTCGAGCACGTCGCCTGCCAGGGGCGGCCGGGCCGAAGGGTCGACAAGCGCCTCGGGCCGCACGAGCCGGGCGAGCCTGCCGTGCTCCGCCTCGTAGCGGGTCAGGAGACTGGCGAAGCGGTCCATCTCCCCAACCGGATCCACCTCGGGTAGCTGGCCACGCCGCCGCAGCTCGTAGAACAGGTGGCGGCGGTTGAACCAGTAGCGGCCGCGCGCCGACAGCCTGCGGACCGCACGGACGACCTGCGCGGGCTCGAAGCTGCTGCGCCCCATCAGTCAGATCCCCCGTGGTCGGGAGGACCTTCCCCCTCGACGAAGACCCGATGCCACAGCTCCACCGCCAGGAGCATCCACAGCAGCTCACCGGACCGATCGGCCCCCAGGGAGCGCGGAATCCGTACGCCGCTGAGCAGCTTCTGGACGAACTCGGGTCGAAAGTAGCCCCGTGCCGCGGCCCGGGGCCCCAGCAGCAGGTCGTGGGCATAGTCCCGCAAGCGAGTCTTCTTGAACCAGTGGCTCAGGGGCACGCCCATCCCGGCCTTCTTGCGATAGACCACGGGGCGCGGAAGCAGGGGTTCCACCGCCTTTTTGAAGACGTATTTCTCGATGTCGTCCCGGCGCTTGAACTGGGGCGGTACGGCAAAGCAGAGCTCGGCCAGCTCCCGGTCGAACAGCGGCGAGGCGGCCTCGACGCCGTGGGCACCGAGCATCTTGTCCACCTTGACGAGGATGTTCTGCCCCCCCTTGAGCCGCGTGTTGATGTGCATCATCCGGTTGAGGAAGCTCTGCATGCGCTCGTCGTCGAGGAAGGGCCGCACGATGGCCTCGAGGGGCTCGCTTCCCCCGGTGCGGACGGCAAAGTCGTCGGTGTAGAGCTGCCCGAGGTGCTCGTAAAACTTGTGGTACGAGGCGAGGTAGGCCCGGGCGCGGTCGTAGTGGCCCAGAAAACCGTACCACTCGCCGAGGATCATGAACTTGTTCTTCGGTCCCCCCAGAAGGGGGTCGCCCCCCTCGCCGTTGAAGATGAGCGACGTCTCCCGCGAGGCCTCCCGGGCGAGCAGGAAGTTGGGCACGGTGATGCAGTCACAGAGCGGGTCGTCCAGGCTCCAGATGATGGTCGGGAGCAGATCAATGAACGAGTCGGGCGTGACGGTCAGGACCCGCGCCTCGGCCCCGACGCGCTCGGTCACCATGCGCGCATAGGCCAGCTCGTTGAGCAACCCCCGGCCGAACCCCACCGAGTAGCAGATCGGCTCGAGCCCCCGCTCGGCGAGCAGGGCCACCACGGCGCTCGAGTCGACGCCCCCGGACAGGAACGACATCACCTTGCCCGTCGCCGGGGCCCGCTTGGCCACCGCGCGGCGCACCGCCTGCGCCACCCGCTCGACCCAGTGCTCCTCCGGCTCGTCGCCGATCCGCTCGGTCAGCCGCCAATAGGGTCGTTGCTCCGGATGGGTCCCTTCCCGGTCCAGGGGGACTTCGAGCCAGTGGCCCGGTTGGAGCTCTTCCACCCCCGTGAACATGGTCGCCGCACCTGGAATGAAGGAGAACACGAGCAAGCGGTGGAGGGCGTCGGCGTTCGGCTCCACCCGCAGCTCCGGATGGACGAGCAACGCCTTGATCTCGGAGGCGAAGAGGCAGGCGCCGGCGATGGCTGGGGCGTAGTACAGCGGCTTCTCACCCAAGGGATCACGAACCAGAACCAAGCGGTCCGGTGTGGCCAGGGCGATGGCAAAGGCGCCGTCGAGCTGATCGAGGGCGGCCGGTCCGTCGAGCATGAAGAGGTTGGCGACGATCGCGGCATCCCGGGCAGGCCCGCTGACGCTCAGCTCCACGCCCCGCGCCATCAGGCGACCGACGACCTCCTCGGTGGCAAACAGCCGTCCATCGAGGACGCAGTGAACCCGGCCATCCTCGCTGACCGCCGCGGGCAGCTGCTCGACCTCGTCGATCGGGGCGCGCACGCCAAGCCATGGCCCGCGGTCCGGGCCGTGACTCCGCCCCTGCCGGCCACGATGCCCGAGCCGTTCGAGCATCTCGGCGACGAGCCTCTTGCCCGTCTCGCTCGTCGTTCCGCAGATGGCACCCATGATTGGCAACCGCCCCGCCACGGGGCCCTTCGATGGCGCCGGCGAGCTCGGCCGGGCCAATGTACCACGAGCGGCCCGCACCGCACCGGCTGCTCACGCCCGGCGGAACAGACGCCTCGCGCCGGCGCGGGTGCGGCTCTGGCCGAGGGCCCACATGAGCTGAACGGTGGCCATCTCGGTCGACAGGGCACCAGCGGACAGGGCGCCAGCGCGGACCAGTGCCGCCCCGCCGGCGTAGCGGTGCTGGACCTCCCCCTGGGGGCACTGGCTGGCGAGCACGACGAGCCGCTTTCGGGCGAGCTCGCGCAGCGCCGGAACGAGGTTGTCCGAGACGTTGCCGTCGCCATAGCCGGCCACCACGATGCCGTCGTAGCCCCTGTGGGCAACAATGGCGGGGGGGCCGGTCTGCGGCATCAACGGGAGAAGCGCCACGTTGGGGTTCAGGGCCGTTCGTCGCCGGAACGGCCCGCTCGGAGCCGGTGGCCGCCGCCGCCAGCGCAGCTTGCCCCGACGCAGGGTGCCCCAAACGGGTCGATTGATGCTCACGAAGGCGTCGTCTTGGTCGGTCCGCTGCTTGGACGCGCAGCGGCCGTCGATCAGCTTGCCGCCGAAGACGACGAACACCCCAGCATGGCCGCCGGCCGCCACCTGGAGGGCGTCGCGGAGGTTGCGGCGCGCCGGCTTGCCGGCGGCACCACCAATGGCCTGCATGGCACCGGTGAGCACCACGGCTCGATCCAAGCCCTGGAGCATCAGCGCCAGGGCACCGGCAGCATGGGCGAGCGTATCCGTTCCCAGGGTGATGACGAAGCCGTCGTAATCGGCACGGTGGGCAGCCACCAGGTTGCACAGGGCCGCCCAGTCATCCGGATAGAGGATGGTCCGGGTCATGGGATCGGCGACGTCGACCACCAGTCCTCTCGGCACCGCCACGGCGGCAAGCAGGTCCGCGGCCGTCAGGCCCGGCACGAGCCCCAGCTTTGTGGGTCGGCAGGCGATCGTTCCGCCCAGGGCAAGCAGCAGCACACGAGCAGTCATGGTGTCTCCCGGTCGGCTCGCGCGGCCCCGGGCGGCGCGTAGCCCAGCTCCTCGGGTGCCGGTAGAGCCATGCCGAAGTAGTCGGCGAAGTGGCGCGCCTCGCGCTTGGCGCGCACTCGCGCGACGAAGACCTCGTCATGGCCCAGCAGCTCCCGCAGCCGGGGGAAGCGCTCGCCATAGGCCTCGAGATCGTCCGGCAGATCGTTGGCACCATAGGCAAGCTCGAGGGTCGCCGCCTTCATCTCGGCAAGCAGCTCGATCACGGTCGGCCGGTCGAGCTTCCGCCCGTCGACACCGATGCGACAGTGCCCGGCGTAGCGAATCTCCGATGCCAGGTGCTCGAGATTGACGTGGGCATCGTAGGCTCGATAGGAAAACAGACTGACGAAGGGGTTGATCGGGGTGTTGGTGAAGGCCGAGCCAAGATCGGCGCGGTCGAACCCGAGCTCGCCGAGCCGCGCCATGGCCATGGTCTTGTCGTAGCGCAAAATGGCGTTGGGAAAGACCAGCGCCGGTAGCGCCGTCGCCCCGTCGGGATCGACCACGTAGAGGCTCTGGTCGTACTGGTCGCCAAACACCTGCCGGAAGATCCTGCGCAGCGCCGCGCGCTTGCGCCCCCGCCGCCAGTGGTTGCGCTGTCGTTCGCCGGCAAAGATGAGCCGGCGGGGGTACTGACCGAGCTCCACCGCCTCGGCCACGATGGGGATCCCGAGCCGCGCCGCCAGGTTGAGGGACAACGAACGCCGAAGGTGGACGAACAGGTCCCGGCCAGCGTGGGGCCCCAGCTCGTGGCGGAAGCACAGGGGCAAGCCTTCCCGCAGCCAGCGCTTGACCAGCTCGGCGTCCATCCCGAACTGGATCAGGTCACTGTGCGTCGCCGCGGCAATCCGCTGGACATTGCGCGTGGCCTGGGGCCGACCGATGTCTTCGGCGATGTGGAGGGCCAGGGGCTCGAGCCCGTAGGTGCGGCGCAACAGGTCGAGGAGGTAGCAGCTGTCCGCTCCGCCACTGGCCAGCACCAACACGTGGTAGGCGGGCCGATCGCGCTTCGCCCGGTCGAACAGCTCGTCCAGCTTGGCTTCGGCGCGCGCCCGGCCAGCCACGGTCAGGCTCGGGCGGGGCGTACGGCACTCGGAGCACACCCCGTCGTCGTCGAAGGACAGGTAGGGGATCGTTCGGGGCAGCAGGCACCGCGTACAGATGGGACCGGAAGGGGCCATGACGGTTCGGCGGAAAGGCTGGGCCAAGGTAGACAAGGGCGCCGCCGAGGGCTAGCGGCCCGTCCCGGACCACCAACACTGGGGATCGGCGGCCAGGGGGTTGCCGGTCGTTCCCCAGGCCATGGCGTGACAGCCGGCGCAGTGGGCTGCCACGGGGCAGCCCCGGCAGCTGGGCCGGTCCTGACGCAGCGCCTCGAGCCGGGGCGAGTCGAGCACCTCGGCGACGGACTGATCGGGCAGCAGTCCCACCGGCAGGGGCAACCGTCGGCAGGGCCACACCGTCCCGTCCGGCCGCAGGGCGAGCAGATTGCGACCCACGCTGCACGAGTGGATCGCCCGGCCCTCCGTCGCCGCCTCGGCCACCTGACCCGCCTCCCACTCGAGCAGCCACCAGAGGTGCTCGGCCCGGTGGCCGCTCAACCTCATGGGCCGCCCGGCGGCGCGCCAACGGGCAAAAGTCTCCCGGGTGGCGACGAGCAGCTCACGGAACCGTTGCGGGCTCGGCCCCCGATTGGGCGGCCCGTGCTTGCGTCGCAGCGGCACGGCCCGCATCAGGTCGAAGCGGCGTAGCTCGTGGCGTTCGACGAAGTCCAGGGTCGCCGCGAGATCGGCCAGGTTCGACTCGTCGGCCACGAACCGAAAGCGTAGCGGGATCTTGGCGGCCCCGAGCAGCTCGATGGCTCGCTCGGCGGCCTCGAGCTCGGGGGTTCCGTCCACCGCCGGATGTCGGTCCCGGGGCATGTAGCGCAGATGAAAGGGACGAATACCGAGCCGCACCATGAGCTCGACGGTTTCGGCATCCACGTAGGTCGGCCGCCCCAGCAGGCGAATCCTCAACCCCCGGGCGTGGACCTCCTCGAGGAAGGTCGGAAAATACTCGGGCTCGCTGCCGCGGGAGCTGACGTAGAAGTGCATGCGCCCGCCACAGCCCTGCTGCTCGCAGGTGGCGGTGATGTCGTCCAGAATGCGAATCCAGGTCCCGTAGTCGAGCTGGCGCGGACCGCTCGGCGAGCGCTTGCCGGTGATACAGACGTGACGCCCCCCGAAACCGAAGTCGGGCCAATCGAAGGTCAGCCGCCACTGCACCTTCAGAAAGCTCCCAATCACCGGCATGACTCACCCTACCCCGCCCGGGGCAACAGGCCTACAGTGGTCGGGATGACGTGCTCGTTGCCGTCGCCGCGCCCGCGCAGACTGGCACACCGCCACGGGCGCCGGCCCGTGCCCCTGCTGCTCCTCGCGCTGAGCGCGTGCAGCGGTGACTGCGGCAAGGCGACGCCCCAGCGAGCGCCCGCCAAGCCGGCGCTGTCCGAGACCAACGCGTCAGCCGGGCGCATTCCGCCCCTCACGGTCTTCGACGACTTCGCCACCGGTGAGCTCGACCCGGCCCGCTGGATCCCCAAGGACTCGCTCCGTGGCTTTGCCGATCCCTTGTTGGCCCCCCAGCTTGCCACCATCGACCGGCGCGTCGAGGCGGGCCGCCTGCGCATGCAGAGCTCGCTGACGGGCGAAACCTCACCGGGACGCGGCTCGGCGGTGGCCCACTTCCGGGCCACCTTCGCCGAGCCCCAGCGCATCACCGCCCTGGAGGCCACCCTCCACGTGCACGACGTGGCCACCCCCCAGTGCGCCGGGGAGCCAACCTTCACCTTCGCCCGGGCGACCATTGGCGGTCTGTTCTTCAACTCCGGAGAGGCTCGGGGACGACGCCTGGTCGGCGACATTCTCGCCGTGGTCGGCGTCGGTCGAACCTCGGACACCAACGACCCGCCGGACCAGCTCCGGACCCTTGCCGTGGTGCTGAGCTGTCGCCGCCCGTGCTACGCCTTCCCGGAGCACCTGCCGGCAGAACGCCCGCGGTCGGAAGTCATCGGGATGAAGGAGCTCGGCCCCATTCGCCGCGGCGAGAGCACCCGCCTGGGCCTGCGCTGGGACCGCGCTGCCGACCGCTTCGTGTTCTGGCGCGACGGGCGGGTGGGGGCCGAGGTGCCCTACGCCTACCCCGACGACGCGGCTCCGACCATCGAGCGCCGCCACCTCGACGTGGCCCACTTCGTCCCGCGGTGCGAGGGTGGCCCCCCGGTGGTGTCGAAGCTGGACGTCAGCTTCGACGACGTGAAGGTACACCGCGCAGCTTCCGGGGCTGCGCCCTCCCGCTGAGGGCCCGGAATGCCGCGCCCTCACCGCTGGTCTCGGGGGTGTGCAATAATTGGTGGTGAGCTGGCCCGAATGGGACCAGGGGCGCTCCCTGAGGACGCGCCGAGCAAGGAGCACGCGATGAAGCGGATGACGGCTCTAGGTTATCTTGCCCCCTGCCTGTTGGTGGGAGCAGCTGCAGCGGGGTCCTGCGCCACGGGCTCGGAGGACGAGACCGGTGCCGGCGGCGCGACGAGCAGCGGTGCCGGCGGCGATGGCGGCACCGGCCTGTCCGGGGTCTGCATCGATGACGAGACCGCCGAGTGCTACACCGGCGACCCGGAGACCCAGGACGTCGGCGCGTGCCAGAGCGGCACCTCGACCTGCTCGGATCACGCCTGGGGGCCCTGCGAGGGCGAGGTGCTCCCGACGGTCGAGATCTGCAACGGCGAGGATGACAACTGCGACGGCAGCGTCGACGAAGGCGACCCCCAGGGCGGCACCGACTGCAACACCGGCGAGTATGGCCCCTGCAAGGACGGCCTCACCGAATGCTCCGGGGGCGAGATCATCTGCGTCACCACCTACACCCCGGTGGAAGAGACCTGCAAC
>Ga0180429_10005255_pt1 | contig 10290 bp, 6 predicted proteins | sample SS_ome_FD_132428 | JGI IMG/M metagenome (GOLD analysis project Ga0180429, IMG submission 132428) | Hypersaline lake sediment archaeal communities from the Salton Sea, California, USA - SS_1_S_1 metaG | ecosystem: Environmental > Aquatic > Non-marine Saline and Alkaline > Hypersaline > Sediment ...
AAAAGGTTGTTTCGTCGATTTCGGGATCCCGCGGTGCGCGGAAAGTTCGACACCAAAAAAGTCATGGCCCCCGAAACCCGAAGGCCGAGTCTATGATTCACCCTCAGTCGTTCACGGTCTGGCTTATCGCCGCAGCCCTTCTTCTCTGTCCGGCGGCGGCGGCCTGCGAGTACAGCGTGCGCGACGCGGCCTTCGTCTGCTACAGGCACGAGGAGTACGTGCTCACCGTTTTTGTGCGCCACACGACCCCCGCGGCGGTCCGCACCCTCCTCGAGGAGGCGGCGCTCGTTCAGTGCCTCGATAGCAATGTCCGGTTCGAGGTCGTCGACGCCGACGCAGAGGCCGGCCATCCCCTGCTGGCCGGTCGCCGGCCGGCGATGGCCACCGGCTCTCCCTTTGCAATTCTGACGGCGCCCGACGGCCGAAGCTTGATCCTGCCGCTCGAGTTGGGCGTGAGCCCATCGCGCGAGACGGTCTGGCCCATTTTCGAGAGGGTCGTCGCATCGCCCGCGCGCCGGGCGATCACCGAAGTGGTCGTCGACGCTTTGAGCGTGGTCGTTCTCGTTGAGGGAACCGATCAGGATCAGAACCGCCGCGCCGAGATGGTCGTCGGCGAGGCGATCAGCAGAATCGCCCAGATGATGCCCTATTTCCCCAAACCGGTGCACGCCCCCGCACGGCTCGACGAGGGGCCGCGCCTCGTGACCGTCGCGCGGGACGCTCTTGCCGGGGAGGAAATCCTCCTCTGGAGTCTCGGTCTCGACACCCGGCCGGCGGAGAGACCGCAAGTGGTGGTGCTTCACGGCCGCGGACGTCAGATCGGATGGCCCCTCTCAAAGGAGGAGCTCGAACCGTCCCTGCTGGCGCGCATCTTGTCGGTGAGCGGCCAGGATTGCGAGTGCGACCTGCCCCGTTCGTGGTTTCAGGGGCGGGTGATCCCCTTGAGGTGGGATGAGGAGATCCTCACACCGCTGGCGAAGGCGCTCGGTTTCAATCCGGAGAGCCCCGCCGTCGTCAACGAGGTCAGCCTGATCGTGGGCGCCGGATCGCGGGCGTTCGCCTCGAAGGGGGCAAACGATTTGCCCGAAATCTCCCTGGGATACAACGAGATCGAGATCGGATTCGCGCCGGACGTCGATGGTGACAGGAGCAGACGTTCCGACGGCGCCTCAGATGACGCCGACGGAAGCGGATCGCCCCAAGAGCCGGAGGCGTCTGTCGGCACGCCGCTCCTTTTGACCTGTCTGCTCATCGCCGTGACCCTTCTCGCCTGGGGGCTCGTCCTCGTGCGCAGAAAACAGTCGGGACGCCGCCCATGAGTCTTTTCGGTCTGATTCTGAGGGAGATCGTCCACCGCAAGCTGAATTTTATCCTCACTCTGCTCGCCGTGGCCACCGCCGTCTGCCTCTTCGTCTCCTTCGTGACCACGGGCCGCGCGTCGCAGCGCGAGACGGTGCGCCTCATGCGCGACATGGGACTCAACCTGCGTGTCATTCCCAAGGGGACGGAAATGAACCTCTTCTTCGAGAGGGGATTTTCGGACAGGACCATGCCCGAGGACTACGCGTGGAAGCTCGCCACCCACGAGGGTGTCTCGTCGAACCACATCACCGCCGTGCTGATCGGCAAGATCGAATGGCGCGCCAAGAGCGCCATCCTCATGGGGATCACACCCGAGATCTTTCCCCCGGGGAAGGAAAAACCGGTCATCGTCGAACCGGTCGAGAGGGGCACGCTCTACGTGGGCTACCAGCTCGCCGGCGACCTCCAGATCGAAGTGGGCGCGCAGGTCGAGCTCGAGGGGCGCTCATTTACCGTAGCGGGGTGCGGGCCGGAAACGGGCACCGACGAGGACATCACCGTTCAGTGCCACATCGGCGACGCCCAGGAAATCCTCGGACTCCCCGGCCGGATCAATGAGATCAAGGCGATCGACTGCCTCTGCAAGGCGTCGGAAGAGGAGACGCTCACCCATCTCAGAGCGGAACTCGCCGCGGTCCTGCCCGAAGCCGAAGTCATCCAGCTCGGCGCGATCGCCAAAGCGCGCCGCGAGCAGCGGGTCATGGTGCGCGATTATTTTCTCGACCTGATCCTGCCTTCGGTGGTCGTCGTCTGCGCCCTGTGGATCGGACTCCTCGCCCTGAACAACGTGCGCGAACGGCGCCGCGAGATCGGTATCATGCGCGCTCTCGGATATGGCGGCGGATCGGTGGCGAGCCTCTTTCTCGGCAAGGCGGTTCTCACGGGGATCGCCGGCGCGGCGATCGGTTTCGGCGCCGGCACCGGTCTTGCCCTCCGGTTCGGCCCGGACATCTTCAAGGTCACGGCCAAGTCGATCGAGGCCGACTACGCGCTGCTCGTCTGGTCGCTGGCCTGCGCGCCGCTGCTCGCCGCGCTGGCCGCCTTCGTGCCGGCCATGATGGCCGTGTCCCACGATCCTGTTGACTCGTTGAGGCAGGAGTGATCATGTTCATCGTCGATTCCTTGACCCGGAAGTTCACCACCAAACAGGGAACGGTGTGCGCCGTCGACAGGGTGAGCGTCACCATCGAGAGGGGCGAGTTCGTCATCATCCGCGGGCCGAGCGGGAGCGGCAAGACGACGCTTCTCAATATTCTCGGCGGCATGCTCCATCCCTCGTCGGGTACGGTGATCGCCGACGGACTCGATCTCTTTGCGATCGGCAACGGTGCACGCAATCGGTTCCGGGCGGACAACGTGGGATTCGTTTTCCAGATGTTCCATCTCGTTCCTTACCTGACGGTCCTGGAAAATGTGATCCTCGGCGCGCAACGGGCGGGGCCCGACGGAAAAAAGAACGCTCTCGCCCTGCTCGACCGCCTGAATCTCTCCGCCCGGCGCGACCACAAGCCGGCCGATCTCAGCGCCGGCGAGAGGCAGCGCACGGCGATGGCGCGGGCGCTCGTCAACGATCCGAAGATCATTCTCGCCGATGAACCGACGGGCAACCTCGATCCCCAAAACGCCGCCGACGCCATGGCCTATCTGGCCGAATTCCAGAGCGGCGGTGGAACGGTGGTGGTCGTCACTCACGGGACCGCCGCCGACCGGAACGCCTCGCGCATCTTGTCTCTCGAGGAGGGACGCCTCGCCACAGCCGGGGAGCCCCTCGGGGAGCCGTCATGAACAAAAGGAGCCATGAAGTGAACCGTTCGCCCTCTATCACGATCGCACTCTGCCTTGCGGCCGCGGCCCTCGTCTGCTTCGCTCCCTCCCAGGGGAAACTTTTCGCCGGAGACTGGCCCACCTATCGCAGCGACAACCAGCGGTCGGGGACGACGGCGGAGAGCCTGAAGCCTCCCCTCGATCTTCGGTGGACGTGGATTTCCGACCACCCGCCCCGTCCGGCGTGGCCCGCCCCGTCCGAGGAGCTGCCGCGCACCCATGCCGACAATGCGTTTCACGCGATCGTGGGCGATGGTCTCGCCTTTTTCGGCTCCTCCGTCGATGACACGATGACCGCCGTCGAGTGCGCCACCGGCGCGGTGCGCTGGACCTTCGATACCGACGGACCGGTGCGTTTTGCGCCCGCTTTCCGTGCCGGTTCTTCCTCGAACGACGGCAGACTCTTCTTCGGTTCCGATGACGGTTATGTCTACTGCCTCAACGCTTCCGACGGGCGCCTGATCTGGAAGTTCCGCGCCGGACCGGACAGCGGGACGGTGATCGGCAACGGCCGTCTGATCTCGTCGTGGCCGGTGAGAACCTCCGTTCTGGTCGACGGGGGCGAGGTTTTCTTTTGCGCCGGAGTTTTTCCCTTCGAGGGGATTTTTGTCTGCGCCCTCCGCGCATCGGACGGATCGCTGATCTGGAAAAACGACACCGTCGGTGACCGTGCCCACGAGCTCGAGTACGGCGGGATCTCGCCCCAGTCCTACCTTCTCGCCTCGTCCGATGCGATCTACGTGCCGTCGGGCCGCGCCATGCCCGCCGCCTTCGACCGCAAAACGGGGGAGTTCCTCTTTTACGCATCGCCCGGGGCGAAACGGGGCGGTACCTGGGCGCTGCTCGACGGGCAAAACCTCGTGGCGGGCGACGACTATTCGGGTGTCCCCTACAAGCTCGCCTATGACGCCAAGACCGGAAAGCGGGGCGGGGCGGTCTTTGCCTGGTTTCCGGGTATCGATATGGCCATGACGCCCGAGGCCGCCCACGTCCTGACCAGGGAAGGGATCTACGCCATCGACCGCGCCGCCTACGCCAGGGCGGTGGAGAGGGCCGCCACGCTCGGCGCGAAACAAAAAGAACTGACACGCCTCGTGACCGAGTTGAGGAAAAAGCTCCCCAAGGCGGCGGGGCTGGAACGGGCCAAGCTCGAAAGGAGGCTCAAGCCGCTCCCCAGCCAGCTTCTCGCCATTCAGAAGGAAATCAAGAAGACGAGGGCCGAGAGCTTCCTCTGGAACGTTGCGGGAGATGATCTCAGTGTCCTCATTCTCGCCGGTGACGTGGTCTACGCCGGGGGGCGGGGCAAGGTTCTCGCTCTCCACGCCCACTCCGGTGACGCGCTGTGGAGCGGGCCGATCGACGGGACAGCGCGCAGCCTCGCCGTGACCGACGAGTATCTCCTCGTCAGTTCCGACTCGGGGTCGGTCGCCTGCTTTGGTCCCCCCTCGGAGAGCGCTCCCAGGACAATCACCACTCACCGCGGCGAGATTGATCGCGGCGAGGAATCTCTAACCGAACTTTACAAGACGGCCGCGGAAACGATCGCCGCCGAAGCGGGCGGAACGAAGGGCTACTGCATCGTGGCCGATTGCGGAGCGGGGCGCCTCGCCTGCGAGCTCGCCCGGCTGACCGAGTTCACCATCGTGGGGATCGAGAAGGATCCCGAAAAGATCGTCGCCGCGCGGGCGCGCCTGCGGGCGGCGGGTCTGCACGGCTCGCGCGTCACCGTTCGATCGATCGATGCCGGGAGCCTGCCGCCCTACTTCGCCAATCTCGTCGTCTCAGATTCCATGGTGCGCACCGGCCGGAGCGCCTTCGGCGAGAAAGAGATCGAGCGCGTCCTGCGGCCCTGCGGCGGGGTGTGGCTCTCGTGCGAGCCCGCCGACGAGGGCTCCCTTTCGTGGACCAAGTCGGTGCGCGGCGAGCTCGAGGGCGCCGGGAGCTGGACCCAGCTCTACGGCAATCCGCAAAACACCTCCTGCTCGGGCGACGAGCTGGTCAGGGGCCCCTTCGGTGTCGTCTGGTTCGGCGAGCCCGGCTCGGAGGAGCTCATCGACAGGCACGGCCGTTCAACGAGCCCCGTCTCCATCGATGGCCGCGTCTTCCACCAGGGCGAAGAGGTGATCACCGCCTACGACGCCTACAACGGCACCTTCCTCTGGACGCGCCCGATTCCGGGCGCCGTGCGCGTTCGGGTCGATGTGGACGGCGGCAACCTCGCCCTGTCGCGCAGCGGTCTCTACGTGGCCGCCGATGATAAATGCCATCGCCTCGATCCCGCCACGGGCGAGACGCTCGGCGTCTTCGAGATTCCGCGCGACGCCGGAGACGCTCCCGCCCGGTGGGGATTCGTGGCCGTGCACGGAAAGATTCTCTACGGCACCTGCGCCGAGATCCTGAAAAATCCCTACGGCGCACCGTGGAAGGATTTTGTCGCCGAAGGGGGCGACCGCTGGCTGAAGCCGAACGAAATCGTTCCCGAAAGGGCCGAACGCTGGAAGGCCCAGACAGGCAAGCCCCAGCCTTTCGGAGCTTATCAGAAAAAATATCCCCAGGCGGGCCAGGACCTCTACATGGACTATCACCGCGCCGGCACGCTCTGGCGGTCGATGACCGATTTTCCCGGCTGGGGGAGTCAGCGAACCCCGCGTGGCGCGCTCACCAACCGCGTCATGGGAGGAGAGCGGCTCTTTGCGATGGACGCCGAGAGCGGAGCGCTTCTCTGGACGTACGACGGCGGGTGCATCCCCAACATCACGGTGTCGATCGCGGGTGGGAAGATCTTTTTCGTGGAGGGGGGATGTTCGCCCGACGACCGGGAGCGCGCCTTCGGCTCGAGGGTGGCGGCCCTCGGCCAGGAGCTCTACGAAGAGGGCGCCGAGGCGCGGCTCGTTGCGCCCGCCGAGCGCGACGTGCGCTATGTGACCGCCCTCGACGGGCGCACGGGCCGCCTCGCCTGGCAAAGACCGGTCGATCTCACCGGCTGCGGGGGCGACAAGATGGGGAGCGCCGTGGCCGACGGGGTGCTCGCACTTTTCGGCCATTTCAGCAACCACGACACCGGCTTTTTCTTGAAGAACGAGCTCACCTGGCGCCGCGTGACCGCCCTCGATACGGCCACGGGCGCTCTGCTCTGGTCGCGGCCGCTCAACTATCTGCGGCGGCCGCTGATCGTCGGCGACCGCATGATCATCGAGCCGCGCGCCTGCGATCTGCACACGGGCGCGATCGCCACGCGGGTCCATCCGATCACGGGAGAGAGGGTGCCCTGGGAGTTTCTGCGGCCCGGCCACTGCTGCTCGATCACGTCGGCGTCGGCCCACACCCTCTTTTACCGTTCCTACTGGGCGGCGATTTACGAGCTTACCGGCGACAAGGGGCTCAACCTTTTCGGGGCGATCCGTCCCGGTTGCTGGCTCAACATGATCACCGCCGGCGGCCTCATGATCATGCCCGAGGCGAGTTCGGGATGCACCTGTTCGTTTCCGCTCCGCTGCTCGCTCGCCATGGCTCACAAGCCGGAAAAAAGGACGGGGAACTGGACGGTTTTCGTGAATCACGGGGCGCCCCTGCCGGTGAAACATCTCGCCGTCAACCTCGGCGCACCGGGCGACAAGCGTGATGCCGACGGAACGCTCTGGCTCGGCTGGCCGCGGCCGCCCGTGGCGCGCGGTGTCGGTTATGGCGACTATGCCATGGATTTTTCTCTCGAAGCGACGATCGCAGCCGGGGGCGGGTACTTTCGCAGCGACTATCGCGGCGTGGAGATCGCCGGGACCGACAAACCCTGGCTTCATGTATCCGGATGCCGCGGTCTCGAGGAGTTGGTCATTCCCCTGACTGAAGAGAGCTCGACGGCGCCGGGCGGAGTCTACACGGTGCGCGTCGGATTCTGCGCCGCCCCGCCGCTCACGCCCGGGGCGAACGCATTCGGTCTCACCATCGGCGATCAGGTCGTGCTGAAGGCCTTTGATCCGGCCAGGGCGGCGAGAATCCAGAACCTGCCGTCGGGCGGCCACGGGACCGCCGTGGTGCGCGAGTTCACCGGCCTGCGGGCGGACAAAACCCTCACTCTGAGCCTGGCGCCGCACGACGGTTCATCGCCTCAGGCACCGGTCTTGAACTTCATCGAGGTGATCCGCGAGGACGTGCACAACCTGCCCGCCACGAGGCGCGACGAGAGGTCGATCGACCCGGCCCGCGCCGCCGACCTTCTCGACGAGGCGGGGGCGTGTCTCGATTCGGGCAAGATCGACAGGGCTCTCGACCTTTACCACGCCCTTTACGACAGCCCGGCGCCCACATCGCTCCGGGTCAAAGCGCTCGACGGAATGGCCGCCATCGGCAGCCCGGCGTCGCTCGATCTCGTGAAGAGGTGCTGGCACCAATCCCGATCGATCCTTACCGGTTACAAGGAGGTCGACGGTGCCATCGTGGATGGCACGGTCCGGGTGGCGCTCGCCGTTGCCGACAGGCTCCGGTCGAGTGATCAAAGCGCGGCGCGGAATACGATCGCCCTTCTCCTGCCCGTCCTCGAGTCGATCACCGATCGACCGCTCCGGGCCGACGTCATCGCCCGCCTCGGGTACGTGGTGAAATGGCGCCTCCTCGGTCCCGTTCCGTGGGAGGCGGGTGAGAGCTCGGTGGCCGACGTCTACGCCGCCGCCAAGCCGCGCGACCTCTCGGCCCCTTCGGGGGGGCGGTGCGTCGACTTCGAAGGGGATCTCTTGAAGATCGACCTCGAAACGGTCTTCGGTGTCAACGACAGGGTGTCGGCCTGGGCGCTGGCCGAGTTCGAGCTGGCCCATGATCAGCAGGTGAAGCTCCACATCGGCAGCGACGACGGCTTCAGATGCTGGTTCAACGATCACGATGCCGGGGGATTCGGCGCACCTCGAGGGTGGAGCGCGAACGGTTCCGTCCTCACCGTTTCCGGACGGAAGGGCCCGAATCGCGTCATGCTCCAGATCATCGAAGAGACTGGAGACTGGGCGTTCAGTCTGCGCGTGAACGATGAGGCGGGGAATCCCGTGATTCTTCGATGACGTGGATTTGTTCGCAGTCGAGACGTGCGATCAATTCCCGGCGCGCGCGCCGCACGAGGGCGCCGTAGGCGGCGGGCGAGAGGTGAGCCACCATGGCGAGGGGACCGTCGAGGTCGACGCGCACGTAGTTGCACAGATCGGACGCACGCCCCAGACCGACGGGGAAGTGGTTCTCACCGAGGGATTGTTCCGCACGGCGCTCTTCGACGACGATGTTCTCGGGTCTCACCACGACCGACACCGCACCCCTGTACGTTCCGTTCACGATGATCCGCCCGCTGTCCACGTTGATCGCCGAGCGGGAACCGTCGGATTCGGCCTGCCCGTCGAAAATGTTGCCGCAGCGCATGAAGCGGGCCAGGTCGGCCGTTCGCGGCCGGCGGAGAAGGTCGTCGAGGGTGCCGATCTGCTTGAATTCTCCGTTCATGAGAATCCCGGCGCGGTCGGCGACGGACAGGGCTTCTTCGAGATTGTGGCTCACGTGCAGTGTGGTCAGGCCGAGACGCTTCTGGATGCGGCTGATCTCCGAGCAGATCTCCTGGCGCGTCGCCTCGTCGAGGGCTGACACGGGTTCGTCGAGGAGGAGCACGCGCGGGGAGAGGATGAGGGCGCGCGCCAGCGCCACGCGCTGTTTCTCGCCGCCGCTCAGACCCTGCGGGCGCCGTCCCAGAAGGCGGCCGATCTTGAGCATGTCGGTCATGGCGGCGACTTTTCGAGTCCTCTCGGCCCGATCGGCGCCGCGCACCCTGAGGCCGAAGCCGATGTTCTCCTCCACCGAGAGGTGGGGCAGGATGGCGTAGTCCTGGGGAACGTATCCCATGGCGCGCCGCCGCGGTTCCAGGGCGGTCACGTCCTCTTCGCCGATCAGAACACGCCCGGCGTCGATCCTGCGCAGCCCGCAGAGACATTCGAGAAGCACCGTCTTGCCCGAGCCCGGGGGACCGAGAATGACGAAGTGTTCGGCCGCGTCGACGGTGAGGTCGACGGCGCGCAGCGCGAATTCTCCGAGTCTGCACGTCAGTCCCTCGGCGCCGATCATAGCTTCACCATGCCACGCCGTCCCACGGCGCGGATCGCGGTGAGCGCCACCAGTGCGATGGCGATCATGAGGAGCGCCACGGCGAGGGCGAGCTCGATGTTACCGATCGACTGCTCGAGGAAGATCGTGGTGCTCAGCACCTCGGTCCGTCCGCGGAAGGAGCCGACGAAGATCATGAGAGGTCCAAAGAGACCGAAGGCGCGCGCCCAGGTCAGAATGCAGCCGGCGATGATGCCGCGCGATGCGAGGGGGAGAGTGACTCGCCTGAAGCTCTGCCATTCGGTGCAGCCGAGGGTGAGGGCGACTTTTTCATAACGCTTGTCGATTTCGTCAAAGACGGTCTTGGCCGAACGGATCGCGAAGCTTGCCGAGACGAAGAACTGGCAGAGCACGATCCCCTTGGGCTGAAACACGAATTCGATCCCCAGATCCTGCTCGATCCAGCGGCCGAGGAGAGTCTGTGAGAAAAAGACGAGCAGAGTCAGCCCCGCCACGAGGGGGGGGAAGACGATGGGCAGATCGATCACGGTGTCGATCAGCGCCCTGCCCCGGAAGTGGTATCGGCTCAGCGTGTATCCGATCGGCACGGCGAAGAGGAGCGCGATCAGGACGGTGACCACGCTCGTCCAGAGGCTCATCCAGAGCGCGTGGAGGATGAAGGGTTTCGTGAAGAGGGCGAGAAGCGCCGCGCGGTCGATGTAGAAGAGGTCGGCGGTGATCAGGATCACGATGAAACCGACGAAGAGTGCGGTGGCCAGAATACCTATCCAGGCGAAGGGCGAGAGACGCGTTCGGGCGGGGGATGTTTTTCGATGCTCTTTCACGTCTGAGAAGTTTCCTTGCCCTTGCCCAGGGCGTCGACAAGACGAACGATCAAAGTGAGAACGATCGCCGCCGACGGCACCGTCGTACCGGGCGGCACGGGCTTGTCAAGAGTTTCGAGCCACCTCAGCCAGTTGGGCACCTTGCCGAGGCAGACGATGTGTATCACGATCAAGGTGAGGAAAATGTACCCCATGT
>Ga0180429_10005259_pt1 | contig 10279 bp, 1 predicted proteins | sample SS_ome_FD_132428 | JGI IMG/M metagenome (GOLD analysis project Ga0180429, IMG submission 132428) | Hypersaline lake sediment archaeal communities from the Salton Sea, California, USA - SS_1_S_1 metaG | ecosystem: Environmental > Aquatic > Non-marine Saline and Alkaline > Hypersaline > Sediment ...
AGTAATCATCCCCGTCGGTACAAGACGATATTGGCCAAGTCCTACAAGTGTCCGCATCGTACTTCTGTCCCGCGGGAGCTCCTGGATCATCCTGGTAAGAGTTGTATGGAGTCTCTCGATTAAGCGGAGCTGGAGCTGCAGGAGTCCAGTCAGTAACGAACTGGAAAGATGGGATGTAGTCAACTTGCCCAAACACGTTAGAACTAGCATTGATGTACGAAGTGCTTCCTACTCCACCTCCCAGAGCATCCAAGGTGAAATATGCTAGCTTTACTCCGTCGTCAGAGTACATGAACGGGTATACAACCAGTCCATCGGGAAAGTCCGCTGAATCAATATACTGGATCGCCCCCTTCGTACCCCAGCTATGCGCAATGATCATGCGCCACAGGAGATTATCGAACTCACCCCAGATAGCTGGGATTGAGGTGTGCCGTTCACAGTTAGTCGTCTTAAACATCCAGACGCCAGGCTGTATAACACGGTTACTGAACTCGTAAGGGAAGTTCATATCCGCATAAGCGGCCTCAGACTCATCGAAAGAGTCCTCACCTGCATGGTCTCGATAGCAGATAACCAGGTCTGCATTCTCCACTCCAATGAGCCCGCTATTGCTATCGTTGGTGCTGTTTTCTCCACAATCCCAGTGGTAGTGATCCGCGCCACCGATGCTGTCAGCGTTCAACGACAGCTCTTTCAAGTTCATGTTGTAAGTCTGAAGATCTACAATCGAGTCACCACGTGGGTAGGTGTTTCCGCCAACAACGTACGCGCCACTCGGGACCGACTCTTGCCGCTGAGATTGGTAAGCGTAGACGTGAGAGTACTGTTGCACTTGCTCAGGGTCTATCCCGTAGCCCCAAGCACTCTTTGTCATCAGCCAAGGCTTCTGGGCAAACGGAATGATGATCCCATGACCACGGTTAGCAAGCCAGTTTACAACCGCTTCTCCGTCGCTGTTCCCAGTAGGCAGACTAGTACTCTGGTTCCAGTGACTATCAACGAACCACTCCGGATACGCTCCACTGAATATCGGGTCATCAGTGTCTACCTGTGATCCAGCCTGGCGGCAGAACACGATTTGCTCTCGCTGCCCCTGATCACGGAAGTGTTGCCAGTACTGGACCTGAAGTTCGCGTAGAATCAGATCACCAGGGAACGCGTTAAAGTTACTTCCAGTCTGTGCTACTGCTCCCTGAGTCCGATTACGGTAGAAGATCGCAGCTTTCAGTACAGCATGGACCGGATAGTTCCAGTCGGCTGGGTCAGAACTCTCTCTATAAGGTGGGTTAGTCCAAGCTAACCCAACGAATCTGTTGTTTCTATTGAGGTGGAACTCTTGCCACAAATGAGTTAGAGTTTCAGTATCATATGTGACGTCTGGTAAAGCAAGTGCAGTAACTTCAGTGTACTTCTCGCTCTCCGGGTTATACTCCCAGACCTGGTTATCACAACCCATGTACATAACCGTGATAGTGAAGTCTACCCCGGTCTCTGCCAGGCCCTTAGCGCCGCCCTTAATAACTGCTTGCGTAGAAGGAGCGCCAGTGGTGATACTCTCTATCTCGTAAGACCCGTCATTCCCGTTAGCGCTCTCTCGAAGAACGACATAATCCCCAACAATAGGCGCCATCTGCCCAGTTGAGTCAAAACTGCTACAACCACTGGTGAACGTGAAAGTCCAGGTATCCGAGTTATCTGATGGGATCTCAACAGTACCTCGAGCCTGCCACAAGCCGATGCAGCGGGTGATCAAGCCATCTTCGTGGAATCTAGTACCATCCCATTCGGGTGGCGCTCCGTAGTGGCTCAAGGTTCTGGACTCTACGCCAGCATAGGTATCGCTTGGGTTTTCCTCACGCCAACGTTTCTCCTCTTCCCAAGCATCGGTGGTAAGCAAGACGCGCTCAGGGATCTTAAAAGAAGAGGGCAGAGTTCCCGCGAGAGGATCACCAGTATTCCAGTCTGCAACCCGGTACTGGTCCTCCAGGATCTTCCGGACCAGGAAAGCGATGTTCCGATTTCGATACCAGCCGCCTGCGTCCTTGATTACATCAGCATCGCTCTTTAGCAGAGGCTGCGCAATGCTAACCACTTTCATAGAAGCAGTAGCAGCCTTTGTCGTTCGAGTAAGCTTGTCGATGTAAAAGTAGGCGATATCGGTCTCGATAACCGACTCATCTTTCAGCACAGCGCGTACAGCAACCTTCAGGCGATGCCCACTCAAGATCGTTTGAGTACCCTGTCGGGAAACCGTAAAGTACGCAGTGTTACCCAAGATGGTCTGGAGAGTCGTTGGTCGGCTCCGGTCATACAAGGTTCCTGAACCAAGTGGAAACGGACGGCTCCAGAACCGATCTCCATTATACCAGGTGATGTTAGAGAGGTTACTCTGAAAAGAAACTCCTGATTGTCCTTCAGTGGTCAGGTTGATCTGCGACAGCTTCAGAAGAAGATTCTGCCCACCTTTCGTTCCGAGCTTGTCGGTGAAGTCAACCCATTCCGGAGCTCTACGGTCAGTAACCAGGCTAGCAGCACTTACCCCATCGTCTTCGATGTAGACTTTAGGCTCAATGACCTCTATGTCTTCAAAGATTGGGTAGTCAACGATCGGCATTTACGTCTCCGTAAATGTAAATGTGAACGACCTGAGCCCGAGAGCCCACGACCTCTTACCTACTTGACCCGTCTTCATCTTCCCGATCAGAACAGGTGGGATAGAGCCCCCGTAATACTGCTCTCCAGTGATCAAGACGAGGTTATTACCTTCTTCTTGCCACCGCTGTAGGGCTATCAGATTATCGAAGAACGTTGCATCGACGTTCTCGAACTGGCACTGATATGTGTGCTTTCGAATACGTCCTCCACCACCTGTGGGATCATATTCTCTCAGCTCTCCGTTTGCCAGCCGGATAGAGCGAATTTGGTCTTCCCAGGACCACTGTGTTGAACCAAGTACCGGGTAGTTCGTGAAGGTGTAGATCCCAGCTCGGAAATCATCGGTCCGCTGAGCATGGCAGAGGAACGGCATGTCCGTCTCGTACCAGCTATTTGCACCAGTTGTTCCTCCATGAGCCAGAGGGAAACGAATCACACAATCGGTAGAACTACTCCCGGTAACTCCACGCCAGCCATCTTTTGTAAACGTGGAAGAGTCCTCGAGAGTCGTAGAGAGAAACATCTTCCAGGTGGTTTGTGCTCCAGCTGATCGGTAGTGGATCTTCTGCGAGATGATCTGATCACCAGTGCCGCACGCTGCCGCGTCGTAAACAGCTACTCCCAGATCGGGACCACCCACGTCGTACGCGGGGAACTTGTAGAAGCAGCCGAAAAGATACTGCGTGTTAGCAAGTAGACATTCTTCCCCGATAGCCTGGTCGAGGTAAGTGCCACTCTGCAGACGTATCCGATTCCGATACTGATCGTAGACACCAGCATCTATCAGAGTAGCTCCATATGCAGTGTCTCGAATTCCGTCTGGCGTTACGTCGAATACATCGTCTGTACTTGGTTCCCAGTTCCCAGCCAGGCGAGTACCCACTCCAGTTATCGGGTCTCCGGTGAGATAGAGGTACGTTGGCTGATCCGTAACATGTAGGACACTTGGGTAGGTTGTACTGTTTACCGTCACAATCTCACGAGCGCCTGGGTTATCCGGGTGCGTACTTGGCCCAAGCAAGATCTGGTCTTTAGCGGACAGGATGATCTGGTTAATCGAGGCACCTGATGGCGGAACGATGGTGAAGACCCAATCCAGAGAAACGCCGTTATAGGTAGGACCGTCACTGGCCAGAGTAGTCTCTAGCTGCGTCCCTTCCCGGTACTTGTAGTTTGAGAAAGGAACAGCAACCCCCATGGCCAGGTACCTGGCTTGGTTCGGATTAGTCATTATCAGCCTTCACTTGCGACCTCACCCAAGGGCAGAGCGTTAGTTTCGATGGCATCACGTATGGCGTCAACTGCCAGTGTTCCAATATTACTCTCAAGTGCTTGGACTGAGCCCTCTCCAATATACAAGCTCTCACCTTCAATGGTGATAGAAGGAGCAATGGTGATGTCCAAGTTACGAGCCTCAATGGTTCCACCGACTCTGCGAGTTGTAGACCTATCCGAGCTTCCGGTTGTAGAAATCCCTACGTCATCCTCTTTATCGGCTTCATCACTGAGTCTGGAAGCAGCTGCTCGACCAGCTGCTCCAACAGCTACAGCTCCTGCACCCAATTTAGCTGCTGCAGCCGCGTGCCCAGCAGCCGCAAGGAAGTTACCGGAAAGAGCGTCTGCTACCGCGTACTTAGCATACTTCCCAGCTTTGATCTTCATCTCTGCTGCCATGGTCTTAGCAAAGAATTCAAGACCCCCAGCGAGGATCTTCTTCGTTCCCTTCGCTAAAGACTTAGACATGTTCAAGTCTTTTTCTCTGGCATCCTGGAGCCTCTTGAGCTTCACTGCCAAAAGCTTAGACTCAAACTCGTTCTCTGCTTCCAGGTTCTGGATTCGTTTCCGTCGAGCTCGCTCTTCCTCTGAAGATTGACGGGATAGTCCAGCAACCAAAGCATTGGTCATGCGTTCAATGCTGTCGAGCGTCATCTGCTCAGCGGTCATAGCTAGACTAGCTTGAGCTTGCTGAGCCGTATTTCCGTACCGAAGCATCAACTCCAGCCGACGGTCGTAGTACGATGCTTCCGATTGAAGCTGGAGCTCTCTCAGCTGGAGTTCAAACATCTGACCGTCAAGAAGCAGCTGTTTTTCGGTGTCAAGACGAGTCTTTTCCATGTCCAGAAGCTGGCGATTAAGCCCAGCTTGCATGGAAAGTGCTCGACCACCAGCTTCATTAAGGCCGTTTAGCCACGTCTCCCTGAACTCTTGGCTGATGCCGAGAGCCGTTTCAGCACCGTGAAGACGAGCCTGATTAACTGCAGCAGACTTCTCAAGAATGATAGCAACAGCGGCCTCCTCTCCTTCACGGATGACCCTAAGGCGCGTAGTCCGTGCTTCCTCTTCAATCTGGATTCCTCGAGCAGCTAGCTGAATCTTCGCTCTCAGAACAGCGTTAGAGCCATCAGGAGTTTCTCTTTCCGATCCTGCGCCAGCAAGTCGTTCTTCCTCTGGTATGGATACGCCAAGAGCTTGAGCAGTAGCAAGGCTTCGTAAGTTCTCCAAGTGCTTAGCGTATTCAGATTCAGTCTCTTTGAACCGAGCTATAGTCTGACGCTGCTCAAGAGTAAACAGGTTCATAGAGTCTTGAGCCCGATTCCTTTCAAGCTCCTGAACTCGCTGAGTCATTTGCTCATAAGCGGAGACCCGGTCCTTCAATTGCTCTTCAACCAGAGCAGTCTCTCTCTCGGTGGTCGCTCTGCGCTCGGCGTACGCAGCGTCCTCTTCTGCTCTAGCGGCTCGAATAGCTCGTGTCAAATCTGTCTGCCAGAAAGCAGTTGCTGCTTGAGCCGATTGTATATCGGCTTCAGCCCGAGCTCTACTCATGACCTCTGTCTGGTCATTAAACCCACTGATGATTCCGATCCTCTTGTCCAGCAGTTCAGAAGCGAGAGCAGCGGTAATCTCCTGTTCAGTTCTCTGAGCAAGATCAACTCGAGCTTGAGTCTGTACAGCCTGACCAACGTCCTGTGTTCCAACCATCTCGGTAGCGGTAGCCCCGGTCTCTCCAGCCAGAGCTCTTATGTCTGCTACCTCTCTACCGCGAGCAAGTTCAGCTCTACGACGTATAGCTGTTCGCCGTTGCTGAAGAGTTGTCATGTTCCGAGTTGCTCGGCGAGCGATGTCAGCTTCGGTCTTCTCCCAAAGCTGAATCTTCTCCTCGGCAGCTAGCAGCTCGACCTTTCGCTCCTTCTCTCGAGTAACCTGCTCTATAGTCAAGCCTCTCTCTGCAGCTTCTTTCTTAATGACGAGAATAGCACTCTCGCTCGTAGTTATAGCATTCAGTCTAGCTTCTTCGGTAGAAGCTATGACAGCGAGAGCAGCATCTCGGTACTGACGAGTACCAGTCACCTCCAAGTTCATGGCAAAAGCGGTCTCACCCTTGGCCTTCGATGCAGTAGACCAAGCCTTCTGCATGTCATCAAAGATCCGATCCCAATCGGGTTCGGTAACCTTGGTGTCAATCCGGAACTGATAAACCTTTGGATCGTCTCGAAGTTCTTTCAGCTTTGCCATTACTGCATCAACAGAGCCCACAAAACTATCGGTCTGCTCGGTGAACCCTCTACGGTCTTCCGTGGGTGTTCTGAAGGTATAGGTAAGCTCCTGGAGATCTGTTGGATCAATGATACCAGCAGCAAGTCGCTTCTTCAGAGAATCGTACTCGTCCTGGATTTCTTTCAGGTTATCCGGGACTCTGCTGTTCAGCTCTTGTTCCCGTTCCCGAGCTGGGATAAGGTCATTACGAACGGTAGAAGCAAGGTCCTGAGTCTCTTTGACTACCTGTCGATACATGTCAATCTGACGCTGCAAATCTTGCAGAGTCCTCTGCTGCTGAGGAGAAAGTGCTTCTCCCTCACCTATGGAGAGTCGGATCTGCGAAGATTCCTTCTGCAGCTGTTGCAACTGCCGGATAGCGAAGGTATTGAACCTCTCAAAAGCCAGAGCACCTTCTTCAGTACCGGGGTTACTCATGAGCTCTCGGATCTGCTCTAAGTCCTGCCCGGTCTTTACTGCCCAGAGACGAACCGCTAGTCGGTTCTCATCAACAGCTGGTGGGAGTCTCAAGAGAGAAGCGCGGAGACCATCAACAACGCCACCCCAGAGATTAGCGAAGAATCCCAGCTTACCAAACTTACCACTAAGATCGGCAGCAGCATCGCTAAGCAGAACCGTACTCTTCTGGAGTCCAATCTGGGTGCGCTCCAGATCAATCAGGCGCTGATTTGAAGCCAAGATCGAGGCATTCAACTCATCAAGGACCTGATTAACTGTCTCCGCTGAGGCTGCCTGACCATCAAAACGCTCCCTTAACTCAGGCATCTGACGAATCATCTTGCCGATGATGTCCTGCCGTTTCTGGAGCTCTCGGTTAGCCTGAGCCAACTCGCTTGGTTGACCAGGAACGGTAGGTATCGTTGCCATCCCTGGAGTTTCTCTGCCTCGGCGCTGTTCCTGAGTCATCCCAGCCGGGGCTGAAGCTTGAGTAGCATCGGCTAACTCCATATACTCTTTGGCCAAGTCTCTTACAGCTACTGCTGTAGCCCCGGCTCGAGCTTCCTGTTCCCTCAGCTGGTCATTCGCTTCCATCTGAGACTGTGCAAGCGAAAGATTAGCTTCCCGAGCTCGATCAGAAGCAGTGTACCACTGGTGTATAGCGTACCCAAGAGCTGCAAGAGCTGCAATAGCGATCATGAAAACCGCCTGAGGCCCAGAAAAGAGCGACATCATAGCCATTTTCAGCTTGCCTAAAGCTCCTGTCGTGGCAGTAGCAGCAGTAAGAGCAGCGCCCTGAGAAGCAACGAATTTCGAGTTATCCAGCGCTGCTTTAATAGTAGCGGTAGACAGACTCTTCGTCGTCAGGATCTGCTTAGCGAGAGCAGCATTGTTTACCTGTGCTGCTAAGGTAGCACGAGTCATAGCGCCTGAGAGACCACCTTCCGCTATCTGCGCCTGAATCGTCTGAGCAGCCAACTGCTTCTTAAACATAATGCTGGCCCCCAGAGCAACATTGTTCTGAAGCTGAGCCATACCTGCTGCTCTTACAACGGTTTCTACCGAAAGAACAGCAAGCTTTAGACTAGTGTAGGCCTTTTGCAGCGTTGAGAAGATCTTAATCGCCGGACTGATCGCAAGGAGAGCTGCTACCAGGTTCCGATTCTCTGAAGCCCACTTCAGAGTCTCAGTTGTGAAACCAATGAGTAGCCCAAGTACGGGCTTAGCAGCAGAAGCAAACTCCTTAATGCCACCAATCAGATCGGCTTGGATCCACTGCCGATTAGCAGCAATCCATTCCATGGTGCCAGTTATCACCTGCTCCAAGAAACCAACGAAGTCTCGAAGAACCGGCTGCAGTTCCTTACCGAAAGCAGCTTGAGCACCAAAGACAGTAACCGACAAACGAGACATCATACCAGCCAGAGTACCGGAAGCCTTTGAAGCATCCCCAGCGAAGATGGCTCCTTCTCGGAGGACTCCGTTATATATTGCCTGGTTCTTCTGAGTTTCGGACAGAGCACCAGCCGTAGTACCGATTGACTGAGCGTACTCCTTATACATGATGGACAGGTTCTTCGTAATACCAGCGTTATCCACCATGATCGAGTTCTGGTTCTTGATACCCTGAGTAGCCCCAACAACGGCCTGACCCAGAGCAAGAGTACCCTGACGGTTGAATGCAGCAGCGTCCGTGAGGGTATTCATCATGTCTGTAGCTTCCTTCATACCGAAGCCAGCAGCCAAGAGATTCCGTAAACCCTCTGAAGACTCCTTAACGCTGAGCAACCCAGATCGTGACAGCTCCAAGGCAGCATCGTTAGTCAGCAAGACTGACTGCCCGGTAGATCTAGCAACAGAAGAAAGACCAAGCAGAGCAGATTCCATTTCGTTCGCTGCTCTGATTGATTCTCCGATAGTGTAGAAGAAGCTACCAAAAGCGAACGTGACCAGCAGTAATGTATTACGCAACCGACCCAGCATATGGCGGAGGCCAGAGGTAGCGCCTCGCATATGTCCCTGAGTCAGCAGATAATCCTTGTTCGCTCGATCACCATCTCTGGTGGCGCTGGTTGCGCCGCGCATCGCTTTCGTATACGTATGATGCGTGGTAGTACTCTGCTTCGTCTCCTTCGCTTTGTTACCCTGTGCTTGCATCAGAGAGGCCACGCTCTTGGCCATCTCATTCGCTTGACGTGTAGCATCGGACAGAGAACCAGTGTAAACATCGTTCTCTTTGACCATGCTACGCATCTTATCGCTAAGCTGCGTATAGGAGTCTTTCAAAGACTGTGCAACGCTGCCGAACCGAGCGGACTTCTTCTCAGCACTTTCGAGAGCTTTACTCAATGCTCGCTTATCGGCAGCCAACTCCGTAGTCTTTGTCTTCAGCGCATCGTATCGGCCCCGGAGCCCTTCCGCCTGGTCTCTCATATCCTTCATCATAGTTCGACCCCGTCTGACCTCTTCAGTCAGCGTTGCCTGGGCCTCTCTCATGTTCTGGATATTGCGGTTAGCGTACTCTAGAGCGATCTGATACTGAGTAGCCTCGCCAGCAGCTTTCTCGGTCTGGATGTTCAGAGCTTTTACATCGCCTTCAAGTTCAGCAACTCTCTGGGACGACTCTTTATACAGATTAGAAGTAACCTGTAAACGGCCTTCAATCTTACCAAGAGACTCTACCGTATCAGCATGTTGCCGATTCATTCGGCCAAGTTCCTTCTCCTTGGCCGCGACGACCTTGATAAGACGTTCCTCGTTCGAGGTTGATTTCTTCAAGTCCTCTCGGTACTGCGAGACTATCTGAGCTTGCTCTCGGAAGCTGTCAATGAGCTGATTATTCTTCTCTCTCAGCTTAGTATTAGCTTCTCTAGCCTTCTTCATCCGATCGACCATCCGGCCGACTCGGCCACCAAGCTCGGTAAGACCAGCTTCTGCCACCTCAGAGGAAGTAGCAGCAGCCTTAGCGTAAGTGGAGAAGTTAGTGAGCGACTCGTTCAGCTGGGTGATCGCCTTTTGCTGGGCCAAGACGATATTCGGGTCCATGGCAACAGGAGCACCAGATACCTGCTGTACCTGCTGTACCTCTACCACCTGCTGTACTGGAACTCGACTGACTTCTTGCTTTTTATCCTTTAGCCATTCATAGTCGGCAATGAGCTGACGAACTTCATCGCGCTCTCTCTGGAGGTCGCTGACAGCAGAGGTGTTGATGGTCTCCTGAAGTTCCTGACGTACGGCCCCCAGACCCATCCGGCGTAGAACGTTGACTTTACGCCCAAGAAGAGTAACCGCAGAGTCAAGGGAGTCAAGAGAGGTTCGGTTGAGCTCTTGCAGATCTTCGGTGAGTAAGCTCAAGTCGGGATGTGCCTCAACAGCTCTTCGACCCAAGCGCTTAACCGAGCTAGCAAGATTCAAAACTTGCGGAACAGCCTCAGAAGAACTTCGAGTGATTGTATCTAATTGATCACTCAAGATACCTACCGAAGTTCCACTGATATCCTTCAGGGCGTCGCTGAAGTCAAACAGTTGCCCATTCAAGCGATGCAAGGGTGTTGAAGACAGCTGTTCAAGCTTCTCTTGAGCTTGACCAGTTTCCCGAGCAAAGTCCCCCATCCGCTCATCGGCG
>Ga0180429_10005260_pt1 | contig 10277 bp, 8 predicted proteins | sample SS_ome_FD_132428 | JGI IMG/M metagenome (GOLD analysis project Ga0180429, IMG submission 132428) | Hypersaline lake sediment archaeal communities from the Salton Sea, California, USA - SS_1_S_1 metaG | ecosystem: Environmental > Aquatic > Non-marine Saline and Alkaline > Hypersaline > Sediment ...
AATTCGCTTGACACGCCCGAGGGGGCTCGTTATCCTACGAACGTGCTCCTGAGCAGGTGAGATTCGGGTCGCGACACCCCCCTGTCGCCCGCACCTTCTCGGCAGTCCCCTCCTCGTTTTCCCGGGGCCTTTTGGCCCCTCCTCAGACGTACACGTACTGCATTGCTTGCCGGGCGTTCCGACCCGGTCGCGAGCCTGTTCCGCAGGGGCGTCGCGTCCCGTCGAGCGCCGACAGCCCGTTCACACGTGCCCTTGTACAGGGCAACCAGACAGGTACACCTGCCCATGACATCTCCCGTAGTGGTGCTGGATATCGGCGCATCCAACGTCCGCTGTTTCGTCGGCGAGGCCGACGAAACCGACTCCCTCAAGGTGCTTGGGATGGGCGCCCATCCCTGCCGGGGTATCCGCCGCAGCGCCGTCATCGACATGCCCAAGGTCGTGGAGTCCATTCGCGCCGCCGTGGCCGAGGCCGAGCGCGCCGCCGGTCTCAAGATCACGGGCGCGTACGTGGGTGTGGCCGGCGACGATGTGACAGCCCACTCCAGCCGCAGCGCCGTGGCCATTGCCGGCGCCTCCAATCCCATTGACGAGAGCGACGTGCAGCGCGCCCTGGCCGCGGCCGAGCAGGCCGCCCCCCCCGCCGACGCCGTGGTTCTGCACCGCTTCATCCAGTCCTATGCCGTGGACGGCGAGCCCGTGCAAAACCCTCTGTGGCTGCACGGCAACAAGCTCGAGGTCGAGACCCTGACCGCCACCGCCTCCAATCACTCCTGCACCACCCTGCAACGCGCCTGCGAGGAGGCCGGGCTGGACATCGCCGGGTTCGTGTCGGAGACCGTGGCCGCCGCGTCTGCCCTGCTTACCGCCGACGAACGCGAAATGGGCGTGGCCATCCTCGATATCGGGGCCGGCACCAGTGACCTGGCCGTGTTCCACGACACCCTGCGCCACCTGGCCGAGATCCCCTTTGGCGGCGAGGACATCACGCGCGACCTGTCCGTGGTGCTCAACATGTCACCCCGCGAAGCCGAGGAGCTCAAGCGCCAGCACGGCGCCGTGTGCTGCACCGAGGTGGACGCCGAGGACACCGTGACCTTCCACACCACAGCCGGACGCCCTCACACCATCATCCAGCAGCAGCTCAACGCCATCATTGAGGCCCGCCAGCAGGAGATCCTCGAGTTCGTGGCCCACGAGTTGCAGCGCACACAACACGCCCCCCTGCTGGCCGCCGGCCTCATCTGCACCGGTGGCGGCGCCCTGCTCCGCAATCTGGACCGGCTCGGCGAGGAGGTCCTGGGCTTCCCCGTGCGCCTCGGCGTGCCCCGCGACATCGTGGCCCCCGAACAGGTCCAGGACCCGGCGTGCGCCACGGCCATCGGTCTGCTCCGCTTTGTCACGGACACGCACGGCCGGCTGGGAAACGTGATCCAGGCGCCCCCCGCCGAAGAGGGCTTCTTCGACCGCCTGGCGCGCCTGTTCAGCTTCCTCTAGAACCGGGGAACCAGGGCGCGCTTTCCCGGGAGGTCTGCGGCCGCGCGAGCCGTTGACAGATCCCCGGTGCCAGGGTATGTTTTCTGCTCTGCAATCGACGGCTTCGCCACCCTAGCTCAGCTGGTAGAGCAGCTCACTCGTAATGAGCAGGTCCACGGTTCGAGTCCGTGGGGTGGCTCCATTAGGAACAAGGGGTTACGGCATGTGCCGCAACCCCTTGTTGCCGTTCTGGCCCCGCTTCTGGTCGTAGCGTTGCAGACCTGGGTGGCGCCACGAGGTTGTTGCCGCCGGCCGTGCCATTTGCTATCCTCTCCCATCAAGGTCGCCCCCCACCACCTTCTCGCCCCAGACCTCGACTAACCATGGGCAACATGCTCGACGTCATCCTCTCGGTCGAAGTCATTGCCGGGATCATCATCACCGCCTCGCTGGCCATGTCTGTCCGCTCCATCCTCTTCTTCACCCGCGAGGCGGCAACCATGTCGCCCCGTCTGCAGAAACTCGAGTCGGACCTGACGCGCCTGCGCGACGGCATGTCCGACAAGAAGAAGTCCGTCAAGGAGTTGACCGTGGTCGTCGACCCGCTCAAGGCCACCGAGGCCCGGCTGCGCGCGTACTACGACAGCCTCAAGAACCTGGAGTTGGAGCACGAGCGACTCTCGGCGGAGAGTTCCGCCCGCGAGGAAGAGGAGCGCCAGAAGCGCGTCCAGCGCAAGAAGATGGGGCTCTAGCTCCCCAGCTTGTAGAACTCGGTGGCTGTACGGGCGTACAGCCACTCCTGCTCGTCCATTCCCGCCGTCCCCACCAGCTCGTTCACCGCCGCCAGCCACCTGTCGTACCCGGAAGCCAGGGTGCACACTGGCCAGTCACTGCCGAACATCAGGCGCTCGTACCCGAAGGCCTCGATGACGACATCGGCAAAGGGCTTCAGGTCGGCCACCTCCCAGTGGTCGTGCCGCGCCTCCGTCACCATGCCGGAGAGCTTGCAGCGCACGTGGTCCATGGCCGCCAGTTCGCGGATGTGCTCGGCCCACGGGTGCAGCTCACCGGTGGCGATGTCGGGCTTGCCGATGTGGTCCAGCACCAGCGGTGTGTCCGGCGCCGCCTGGGCCAGGCGCACCAGGGCCGGCATCTGGTGGTGGTACACGCAGGCGTCAAAGGACAGACCCGCCTCCCCCAGGCGCCGCACGCCGGACGCGAACTCGGGCCGCCCGCAGAAGTCGGGGTCCGGCTCCCCCTGGATCAGGCGCCGAACCCCGGCCAGGCGCGGGTGACTCCCCAGCTTCTCCAGGTAGTCCTCCAGTTCCGGCGACTCGACGGGGGCCCACGCCACCACTGCCTGAATCGGCCCGTCGCAGTCGGCCAGCGACAGGGCCCAGCGCGCCTCCTGCAGGCCGTGCACGGCATCGGCATCGGCCTGCACGAATACCGATGCGGCGACGCCGGTGTCGCCGATGACCGCCTCGTAGTCGCGCAGCAGGAAATCGCGGTTGAGGGCCTCTACCTGGTCGAGCCAACTGTAGGTGAACCGCCCCCTCTCCCACAGGTGGTGGTGCGCGTCCACGACTCTCATATCTGGCCTCATCTCTGGGGGCTCCTCCCCGCTCTGGTAAGCCGCGCCACCCCGTCTGGCCGGCGCCTGGCGGCCGGGCAAGATAGCGGGGACGGCTCCGCGTCGTCAAGCGGCACCCCGCAGAACGGAAAAGAGGGAGCCCCCGGCCCGCGCCGCAGCGCCGGTCCGGCCAGCTCCCTCTGGGGTTTCCCCGCAGTTCTTCTGTCGGCTCAGGCGCGCAGTCGGGGCGTTGCCTCCCCCTCCTGTTCGACGCCCGCACCGGGCAGCGCTGTGCTGTCGCGTCCCAGGATCACCTGGCGCCAGGCGTCCTGCAATTGCGTCATGACCGAGCGGGCCTCGGCGATCGCCTCGCGATCCAGACGCACATTGCCGCGAATCAGGCGGCGATACACATAGAGATAGAGCCTTTCCAGGTTGTCGGCGATGCTGCCCGCCTCCTTGTCCAGAGCGTCGGCGAGCTGCAGAACAATGTCTTGGGCGCGCACCAGGCGTTCCCCCTTGGCGACCATATCGCCGGCCTCCATCAGCTCCTCGGCCTCATCCATGCAGGAGATGGCCTTGTCGTAGAGCAACAGAAGGAACAGTCCCTTGTCGGCCAGTACGGCCGGAGCCCACGGCGCCCCGAGGGCGGTCTCGCTGCGATCCTCACAGAGCTTGCCAGTAACCATCCATGGCCTCCTTTGGCGTTTTGTCTGCGTCAGTGCATCTGTCCGCCGCGGCTCATCCTCCCTGGGCCGCGGCCATCCAATCTACCTGCTCGAGCTCCTCCTTCCGCTCCTGGGTCGGGCCCACCGGCCGGTAGGCGCTGTGCGGTGCCTGTCCTCCAAATCCTGCTTCAGGGCACTTGCCATCACTTACTACTACTTAGTATATCGACGAGCCATCGGGATCCTTGACTGGTTTTCTTCAGGGCCGCTAACGGGACCTGCCCGCCTCTCTGTGTCCCGACGGATGGGTGGCGCCGGTGCCCCGCAGCGGCACCAGGCGCTATATTGGGGGTGGCGGCCCTGTGAGTGCGCGCCACCGGACATCACCCCACGCGAGACAGCAGGTTCATGAGCGACGAGATATCGGACGAAGAGCTGCGCCACCTGATCGACGCGGCCCGGGAGGGCCGGCGCGACGAGGCCGAGGGCGCCGAGGGCACGGCGGCTCTGGGATACGACTTCCGCCGGCCCCAGCAGGTCAACAAGGACCAGACCCGGCGACTGGAGAGCGTGCACGAGCAGTTCGCGCGTCTGGCCGCGGCCACCTTCTCCAGCAACATGCGCATGGTCGTGGATGTCGACCTGGCCTTCTGCGAGCAGCTGGTGTACAACGAGTTCATCCTGTCGCTGCCCAACCCCTGCACGGCCTTCAGCTTTGCCGTGAATCCCTTTGGCGGCGCGGCGGTGCTGGCCTTTGCCAACGACTTCTCCATGTCGGTAGTGGACCGCGCCTTCGGCGGCCAGGGGCGGGCCTTCACCGGCGACGCCCGCACTCTAACCCAGATCGAGATGAACGTGATCAACAAGCTGGTCACGCGCATCTTCGGCGACCTGGAGACCACCTGGGAGCCGGTGGCCCCCGTCGAGGTGGCCGAGGCCGCCCTGGAGACCAATCCGGAGTTCATCCAGATCGCCGCACCCGGCGACGGCGCCATGGTGGTGGCCTTCGAGGTCAATGCGCGCAGCGCCAGTGGCCTCATGCACCTGTGCTATCCCCTGTCCACCCTCGATCCCTTTCTGCCCCGGCTGGCCCCGGGGCCGCGGCGGCGCGAGGGACCCAGGGACCCGCAGCTCGTGGAGTCGCAGCGGCGCTCCCTGGCCAACACCAAGATCCCCGTCGAGGTGCAGATCGCCCACGGCCAGCTGGCCCTCAGCGACGTGGCCGGGCTGAAGGTGGGAGATGTGGTCAAGCTCGACTCGCAGAAGGGCGATCCCGCCGTGGTCGTGATCGGCGGCCGCCCCAAGTATCTGGGCCGGCCGGGCCTGCAGGGGCGCAAGCGGGCCGTCGAGCTCGAGTCCGAGATCGCTGCGGACGACGAGGATCTGTATCTCCAGTGACGGGCAGAGCGCGGACCGGTACAGGTCGCTGGACCACGCCGCTGCGGACCTGCCGGCCGGAGCCGATACTATCTATGTATAGCATCACGTGACCCCCACACACCGCGCGGACCCGTGGACGCACTCTCTAGCTTCACCGAGCGCCTGAGCCAGACCCGGCCCTATCTCCTGGGCGTGTTCGGCGCGGGCCTGGCCATCGCCTTCTGGGATCCCCATCCCAAGCTCATCCTCACCGTGGCCCTGGGGATCAGCATCGGCATGCTCCTGCTCGGCCCGTACGCGGCCGCAGCCCTGTACACCACCCGCCTGCAGTATGTCCTGGGCGGCCACCTGCGCTGGCCTCTGTGCCTGATGCTGGCCGTCTCGTCCGTGGTGCTCATGGACTACTTCCTGGCGTGGAAGATGCACCAGATACTGCTGGGTGGCGCAGCCACGGCCGCGGGTACCGTGCTGGGGCACGACGCCTGTCTGGCCGTGCTGGAGCTGCGCTCCTCACCCGTTGAGAAAACCGATCCCTGGATGGTCGTCCTCTTCCCCCTCCTGGTGGGCCTGGCCGTGCTGGCCGGCTATTGCAGCCTGGGCTTTGCCATCGGCCTGTACCAGGTCCTGGCCGCCGTGGTGGCCTGAGGCGCATGCCCGCCCCCCTGTCCAGGATCGTGGAGGACCACTTCCGCGACACCGTCATTGGCCCCCCCACGTACGACGCCACCGGCAACCTGCCCAATATGGTCGTGTACCCCCTGTACCCGGCCGCGCTGGGCCCGGAGCCCCCCGGGATGATCACCCTGTCCCAGGGGCTGCGCCGCGGGGTTCGCCTGACCGACACGGGGCTGGTGAGCCAGGTCCACGTAGACAACCCCCTGGCCGCCCCCGTGCTGGTGGGCGAGTCCGAGATTCTCGAGGGCCCCACCCAGCGCCGGTCCGTCCAGATCAGCTGCGTGGTGCCGCCGTTCCGCCGCGCCTCGCTGCCGGTCAACTGCGTCGAGGCGGGCCAGCCCACCCAGTACCAGGCCGAGTTCACCGGCGCCGCCCCCTGTCCGTGGTATCTGCGCTCCTTCAAAATGGAGCAGCTGGCCCACCACGGTGAAAGCCACCAGCACCGTATCTGGGAGCGCATCCGCGACTACCTGCACCACGCCGGCGCCACCTCCGGCACCCAGGACGTGGGCGCCGTGTTCGCCACCCACGGGCCCGACGTGGACAGCCTGGCCGGCAACTTCCCCCTGGAGCCGGGGCAGACCGGGGCCATCTGCGCCGTGGGACAGGACGTGTTCGTGGAGCTGTACAGCGATCCGGAGCTGCTCGAGGATCAGTACGACCAGGTCCTGCGCAGCGCCCTGGTCGAGGCAGTGGCCCATCCCACCCGCGAGGTGACGCCGCCCGAACAGGTGGGGAAGCTGCCCAACAGCCTGGCCTTCGCCTGCCGGCACAGCCGCACCATGGACAGCCGCAGCCTCAGGGACGGGGGGCGCTCTCAGGTCTTCGCCGGCGACGGCGTCTCCGGCTCGGCCCTGGTAACGGGGGGACGGCTCGTACACCTGGCGGCCCACAAGCGCTACTGGGGCTTCGGCCGCCCCTTTGCTGACCAGGTGGGAGAGCTCGGCCAGCAGCGACGGGCGTGGCTCGACGAGAACCGAGCCTTTGCCGTCGAGCTGGGCCGCCAGTACGCCCGGCGCCAGCGCGAATACGACCGGTTCAGACGCGGCCTCTCACCCCAGGCGGCGCCGCGCCTCGGCGGCGTCCAGGACCTGCAGGTGGATGACGATGGCCCCTTTGCCGACCCGGTCCAGGCCCCGCCTCCCGTGCCGCTCAGCGAGGGCACCTTCGGCTTCTTCCTGCGGCTGTTCCGCAAGGGCTGAGCAGCAGGCAAGACCGGTACGCCCCCCCACATTGGGAAGCGGGTCCGCAACGCGAAGGCCGGCGTCAGCCGGCCTTCGCCCCACGGCAGGCAACCGACATGCCCCCCACACCGGGAAGCGGGCCCGCAACGCGAAGGCCGGCGTCAGCCGGCCTTCGCTACCGAGCTTGACAGGGCGCCGCAGCGCGCCTACAATCTCACACTGCGGCGCGCTGCCGGATTCGGTCCGGGAGCGCGCTTGCGATTCCGGGAGCGCCTGGTACTCCGGGACCGCTTGGGCGTTTCCGTCAGTGGGTCGCGCCCTCTCTCCCCGGCAGCGATCCCCGCCGCTCCCCCACTACTGCCCCCGCCATCTGAACCTCGGCGCCCGCGCCCCTGGCCCGGTGTGCCCCGATGCCGCTGCCCATGCCGTATCTGCGCTCCACCAGAGCACGACTCGCCATCGCCGCCGCCATGGCCGCCGCGGCGGTCCTGGCCGGCCTCGGCGCCTTCCGGGTCGCCGACCGGCCCACCGGGCTGACCCCGGCTCGCATCGTGCGCATCGAGCCCGGCATGGGGGCGCGCCAGATCGGCCATCGCCTGCAGGCCCTGGGGCTCATCCGCAGCGCCCGGCTCTTCGAGTGGACGGCCCGCCTGCGCGGTCTGGCGCACCGCCTCGAGGCGGGCAACTACGAGATCGACGGCCTCTCCACCACCGGGGACATCCTGATCCATCTCCTCGAGGCCCCCCTGGAGATGACCCGCGTCACCATTCCCGAGGGGCTCACACGGCACGAGATCGCCGGCCTGCTCCAGCGTCAGTCGGCTGCCGATTCCGCGCGTTTCGTCGCGGTGACGTCCAACCCCGACCTGGCCGCCGAGCTGGGCGTGCCTGCCAGCACCCTCGAGGGCTACCTGTATCCCGAGACCTACTTCCTCGACCGCGACGTGTCGGCCGAACAGATCGCCCGCCGCATGGTGGGGCAGTTCTACGACACCTTTACCGACTCGCTCTTCCAGCGGCTCGACGAGATCGACATGTCGCTCAACGAGATCGTCACCCTGGCCTCCATCGTCGAGGGAGAGGCCCGGGCGCCGGAGGAGCGCCCCACCATTGCCGCCATCTTCCACCGCCGTCTCAAGCTCAGGAGACGGCTGGAGTCCTGCGCCACCGTGGAGTACGCCCTGGGAGTGCACAAGAAGCGCCTCACCAACGCCGACCTGAAAGTGGCGTCGCCCTACAACACGTATCTCCACCGCGGGCTCCCGCCGGGGCCGATCAGCAGCCCGGGCAGGGCCGCGCTCGTGGCCGCCCTGTACGCGCCCGAGACCGAGTACCTCTACTTCGTGGCCCGCGGCGACGGCAGGCACGTCTTCAGTCGCACCAACCGCGAGCACGAGGCGGCCAAGCGCGAGATCCGCCGCGAACAGCGGCGGCGCGCCCGGGCCGAGGCCGCGGCCGAGGCTGCGACCGAGGCAGCGGCCCAGGCCGGCCGATGAGCGCCCTCGGAGATCTCAACCAGGCCCAGCGTCAGGCCGTGGAGCAGACGGCCGGCCCCCTGCTGGTGCTGGCCGGCGCCGGGTCGGGCAAGACGCGAGTGCTCACCCACCGCATCGCCCAGCTGATCGACGTGGCCGGGGTGCCGCCGTGGAACATCCTGGCCGTCACCTTCACCAACAAGGCCGCCGGCGAGATGCGGGAGCGCATCGAGCGCCTCGTGGGCCCCGCCGCCAACGACATCTGGATCGGCACCTTCCACTCCGTGTGCGCCCGCATCCTGCGGTACGAAGCGCAGAGCTTTGGCATCCACCCGTCCTTCACCATCTACGACGAGGACGACCGGCGCGCCCTGATCCGGCGCGTGCTCAACGACGCCGGCATCGCCGAGCAGGACCTGGCGCCGCGCGCTGTTCTGGGCCAGATCAGCCGCGCCAAGAACGCGATGATCGACGTGGACACCTTTGGCCGTCAGGCCGCCGAAAACCCGGCGCGGCGCCGCGTGGCCGAGGTGTACGCCGCGTACGAGGTAGAGCTGCGGGCCAACAAGTCCTTTGACTTCGACGACCTGATCGTCGAGCCGGTGCGCCAGTTCCAGGCTCACCCCGAGGTGCTGGAGCGCTATCGCCAGCGCTTCCGCCACGTGCTCATAGACGAGTACCAGGACACCAATCGCCCCCAGTACCTGCTGGCCAAGCTGCTGGCCGAAGAGCACCGCAACATCTGCTGCGTGGGCGACGACGATCAGTCCATCTACGAGTTTCGCGGCGCCGACATCCGCAACATTCTCGACTTCGAGAAGGACTACCCCGAGGCCCAGGTGGTGCGCCTGGAGCAGAACTACCGGTCCACGGGCCACATCCTGAAGGCGGCCAACGCCGTCATCCAGAACAACCGCGACCGCAAGGGCAAGAACCTGTGGACGGACAGCGGCGAGGGCGACCTGGTGTCCGTGGCCGAGTGCGCCGACGACCGCACCGAGGCACGCCACATCGCCTCCACCATCTCCGGCATGCGCTCGCAGAGGGGACTGGCGCTCAAGGATGCGGCCATCCTCTACCGCACCAATGCCCAGTCGCGGGCCCTGGAAGAGGAGCTCCAGCGCGCCTCGCTGCCCTACGTGATCGTGGGCAGTATTCGCTTCTACGAGCGCCGCGAGATCAAAGACGTGCTGGCCTACCTGCGCGTGCTGGTCAACCCGGAAGACGACATCAGCCTGCGCCGCATCATCAACGTGCCCCGGCGCGGCATTGGCGGCACGACCATCGAGCGCCTGCAGGCCCACGCCTCGGCCCGTCGCGCCCGTCTCTTCGATGTTCTCGCCGAGCTGGACGAGGTGCCAGCTCTGACGCCGCGGGCGCGCAAGAGCCTGGAGCCCTTCAGCCGCATGCTCGGCGAGCTGCGGCAGCAGGCCGCCGACCCGGCCGCGAATCTGGCCGAGCTGGGCCAGAACCTGCTCGAGCAGTCCGGGTACCTCGACGCCCTGCGCGAAGAGAGCACGCCCGAGGCCGAGGCGCGGGAGGAGAACGTGGGCCAGCTGGTGGCGCGTCTGGCCGAATTCGGCGAGAGCCGCGAGGACGCCACTCTCGATGCCTTCCTCGAGGAGGTGGCGCTGATGACGGCCGAGGACGAGTCACCCGCCGATCGCGATGCCGTCACGCTCATGACCCTGCACATGGCCAAGGGGCTCGAGTTTCCCCTCGTCGCCATCTCCGGGCTCGAGGAGAACCTGTTCCCCACCAGCCGCGCCGTCGAGGCGGGTCGCGAGTCGCCGGGGGCCATTGAGGAGGAGCGCCGCCTGTTCTACGTGGGCATCACCCGCGCCCG